>Ga0193728_1000841_pt1 | contig 15324 bp, 15 predicted proteins | sample U1c1metaG_FD_143037 | JGI IMG/M metagenome (GOLD analysis project Ga0193728, IMG submission 143037) | Soil microbial communities from a riparian zone of the East river system, Colorado, United States - U1c1 | ecosystem: Environmental > Terrestrial > Soil > Riparian zone | place: USA: East River...
CTTGACGAGGTAACGGCCGCATGCCCAAGATGGGAACGTTCGCCCTGGAAGCGGTTCCAGTTCGGGCCGAAAAGGCGGTGACGCTGTGCCGAAACCCCGACGCGCGACGATCGCTGATGTGGCCGCAGCCTCCGGGGTCGGCGTCGGAACGGTTTCCCGGGTCATTAACCGGGCGTCGGGAGTGCGCGAGGCGACGCGCGCCCGGGTGCTGGCCGCCATCGAGCAGCTGGGCTACCGGCCCAGCCACCTGGCCGCGTCGCTGTCCCGCGGCACGCCGCGGACCGTGGCGATCGTCCTGCCCCACCTGACCCGGCCGTCGTCGGTCGAGCGGCTGGCGGGCGCGCTGGCCGTCCTGGCCGGCTATGAGTACGACACGATCGTCTGCAACGTCAACACGCCCAGCCAGCGTGATCATGTCCTGGCCACCCTCGTGGCCAGGCACCGGGCCGACGGCGTCATCGTCGTGTCCCTGCCGCTCAGCCGGGCGCAGCTGGCGGCCTTCCGGCAGGCCGGGCTGCCGCTGGCCACCGTGGACGTCGCGGCCCGCGGCGTCCCGCACACCGTCATCGACGATGTAGCGGGCGGCCGCCTCGCCACCAACCACCTCATCGAGCTCGGGCACCGCCGGATCGGCTTCATCGGGGACCGCGTCCAGCGGGCGGTGTCGACGGCCCTCGGCTTCACCGCCTCGGCCCGGCGGCTGGTCGGCTACCGGCAGGCGCTGGCCGAGGCCGGGCTCGCGGTGGACAACTCGCTCATCCGGCTCGGCCCGCACGGCCCGGCCAGCGCCCAGGCGCTGGCCACCGAGCTGCTGGAGCTGCCCGACCCGCCCTCGGCCATCTTCGCGGCCTCCGACACCCAGGCCATGGGCGTGCTGGCCGCCGCCGACCAGTCGGGCGCCTCGGTGCCGTACCAGCTGTCGGTGATCGGCTTCGATGACATCCAGTCGGCGGCGCTGCTCGGTCTCAGTACCGTCCGCCAGCGGCTCGAGGACAGCGGGGCGCAGGTCGCGGAGCGACTGTGCGCGCTGCTGCGCGGCGAGCCCGTCCGGCCGCAGCGCCAGGTGCTGGAGGTGCAGGTCATGGCGCGGGCCAGCTCCGCGCGGGCCGGCAGCAGCCGGGTGCCGGCCGGGAGCCCCGAGCGCGGCCCGCGCGGCCGCGCTCGCCCGGCCGATACCAGCGGCCCCGGCCGGCGCCCCGCGCGCCGGACCACCGGGAGGCCGCAGTGACCGCCGGAGTGACCGCCGCCGGGACCCCCGCCCGGCCCCCCGCCCTGACCGGCGCCTGGTCCGCCGCCCTGACGGGCCGAACCGCCGCCCGGACCGGCGGCCGGCGGGCTGCGGCGGAGCCCGCCAGAGGCCGCCGGGCGGCCAAGGCCCGCCGGACCGCGAGCACCACCGGCGCGCCGCGCGGCCCCAGCCCCGCCACTCCCGGCTTACCGGAACCTCCAGCACCAGGGCGAACCCCCGACACACGACATGGCACCCACCTGAATCACAGCAATCACCGGCACAGCGACTCACCCCGAAACCACAAAAACCACCGGCAACTCGGCCCGACACGGATAACCGACGTAAAACCGGGCAGCTGCCCGGGCCGTCACCGGCTCGGCGCCAGCCCGGCCGCACACGCCAGCACGACCCCGGCACCAGCCCCGCGCCGGGTACCAGCACCTCGTCGGAGGGAAAACGAGAATGACAGAGCACGGAGCGCGACCCGCGCCCCGCCGCCCAGCCGGGCGCGGCGGCAGCGGGACCGGCGGGACCGGCGGGACCGGCGGGATCGGCGGGATCGGCCGCAGAGCGGGCCGTGGCGCACCGCCCGGCCGGCGACGCGCCTGGATAGGCGTCGCCGTGGCCGCGCTGGCCGCCTCGGGCCTGGCCGCGTGCGGGACGGCCAACGCCGGCACCGGCCCGGTCGCGCTGAACTACTACCTGTATCCCGACGGCTCGGGCGCCACCCAGACGGCCATCAAGAACTGCGACGCGCAGAGCGGCGGCAAGTACACGATCTCCTACCAGCAGCTGCCCGCGGCCTCCGACGGCCAGCGGCAGCAGCTGGTCCGGCGGCTGGCCGCCCACGACAACACGATCGACATCATGGGCCTGGACGTCACCTGGGAGTCCGAGTTCGCCCAGGCCGGCTGGGCCGAGCCGTGGACCGGGTCGAACAAGGCCCAGGCCGAGAACGGCACCCTCAAGCCGGCCCTGGATACCGCGATCTGGAAGGGCAAGATCTACGCCGTTCCCGACAACAGCAACACCCAGCTGCTGTGGTACCGGTCTGACCTGGTGAAGAAGCCGCCAGCGACCTGGGCCGAGATGATCTCCGACGCTGAGCAGCTGGCCAAGGAGGGCAAGCCGCACTACATCGAGATCCAGGGCGCGCAGTACGAGGGCGCGACCGTCTGGTTCAACACGATGGTGGCCAGCGCGGGTGGCACGATCCTCAGCCCGGACGCGACCAAGGTGACGCTGGGCGCACCCGCGGTCAAGGCCCTGTCCATCATGAAGCAGCTCGCCACCTCCTCGGCGGCTGACCCCTCATTGGACGTGCAGATGGAGAACCAGAACCGGCTGGCCATGGAAGCCGGCACGGCCGCCTTCCAGCTGAACTACCCGTTCGTGTATCCGGCCATGAAGCTCGACAACCCCAAGCTGTTCAAGAGCTTCAAGTGGGCGCTGTACCCCGAGGTCATCCCCGGCCAGCCGGCCAAGGTGACCATCGGCGGGATCGACCTCGCGGTCAGCTCGTACTCGCAGCACAAGGCCCTGGCGTTCCAGGCCGCGCTGTGCCTGCGCGACAGCCAGAACCAGCTCATCGGGGCCACCGTGGGCGGCACCCCGCCGACCATCGCCAGCCTCTACAGCAACCCCAAGCTGTTCCCGGACTACCCGTTCCACGCCGACATCCTGACGGCCCTCCAGAACGCCAGCGTCCGGCCGAAGTCGCCCGTCTACCAGGTCGTCTCCATCGACATCTCGCACCTGGTCGCGCCGGCCAACGGCATCACCCCGGCCGGCACCGAGCAGTCGATGGTGACCCAGCTCGGCAACGCCCTGCAGTCCAAGGGCCTGGTCCCGTGAGCCGCCGCAACGCTAGCGGCGCGCTAGCAGCAACGGAAGGAATCCGCCGATGAGCGTGGAGACGACGGCCGGGACCCAGGCCGTCCCGCAGACCTCAGGCAAGGTCAAGAAGGTGCCCCTGTCGGAAGGCGCGCGGGCCGAGCGCAACCTCGGCTGGATGCTGTGCGCGCCGGCGGTGATCGTCATGATCGGCGTCACGGCCTACCCGGTGGTGTACGCCATCATCCTGTCGCTCCAGCGCTACAACCTGGAGCTGCCGCAGGCGGTCAAGTTCATCGGGTTCAGCAACTATGCCGCGGTGCTCAGCTCGCCGTACTGGTGGCAGGCGCTCAAGGTCACCGTGATCATCACCGTCTTCTCGGTGGGCATCACGCTGGTCCTCGGCATGCTGCTGGCCCTGCTCATGCACCGGACCCTGTTCGGCCGGGGCACGGTCCGGACCGCCGCGCTCATCCCGTACGGGATCGTGACGGTCGCCGCCGCCTACGGCTGGCAGTACGCCTGGACCCCCGGCCAGGGCTACCTGTCCGCCGCGTTCGGCAACAGCGCCCCGCTGACCACGGAGATCTCCTCGATCATCGTCATCATCGTGGCGGAGATCTGGAAGACCACCCCGTTCATGGCCCTGCTGCTGCTGGCCGGCCTGTCCCTGGTCCCCGACGACCTGCAGAAGGCCGCGAAGGTCGACGGGGCGACGGCCTGGCAGCGGTTCACCCGGATCACGCTGCCGCTGATGAAGCCGGCCATCCTCGTCGCGCTGCTGTTCCGCACGCTCGACTCGTTCCGGATCTTCGACAACATCTTCATCCTGACCAACGGGGCCAACAACACCGGCTCGGTATCGGTCGTCGGCTACGACAACCTGTTCAACGCGCTGAATCTCGGCATCGGGTCGACGATCTCGATCCTGATCTTCATCTGCGTGGCCATCATCGCCTTCGCATTCATCAAGGGCTTCGGCACCGCCGCTCCCGGCTCTGACATCGGAAAGAGGTGACGCCGTCATGGCCGCTGTGACTACCAGCGCCGCGACCCCGGCGCCCAGAGAAAAAGCCCGCACCGGGCCGCGCACGACGCCCCAGCAGAAGGCCGGGTGGGGGATCGGGAACTTCGTCGTCATCGCGCTGGCCCTGATCCCGGTCCTGTGGATGGTGTCGCTGTCGTTCAAGACGCCGGCCGCCATCCTGGACCCGTCGTTCCTGCCCAAGTCCTGGACCTGGTCGAACTACACCCAGATCCTGCAGACCTCGCAGTTCATCCGGCCGCTCATCAACTCGATCGGCATCGGCCTCATCGCGACCCTCATCGCGGTCGTGCTGGCCTCCATGGCGGCCTACGCGATCGCGCGGCTGGCGTTCCCCGGCAAGAGCGTGCTCATCGGCATGTCCCTGCTGATCGCCATGTTCCCGCAGATCGCGCTGGTCACCCCGATGTTCAACATCGAGCGGTCGCTGGGGCTGTTTAACACCTGGCCCGGCCTCATCATCCCCTACGTTGCCTTCGGCCTGCCGCTCGGCATCTACACCCTGTCCGCGTTCTTCCGGGAGATCCCCTGGGAGCTGGAGAAGGCGGCCAAGATGGACGGCGCGACGCCCTTCCAGGCGTTCACCAAGGTCATCGCCCCGCTCGCGGCGCCCGGCATGGTGACCACGGCCATCCTCGTCTTCCTGTTCTGCTGGAACGAGTTCCTGTTCGCGATCTCCTTCACCTCGACGACCGCCTCCCGGACCGCGCCGGCCTCGATCGCCTACTTCAGCGGCAGTTCGGTGTTCACCGTGCCCACCGGCCCGATCTCGGCGGCCGCGGTGGTCATCACCATCCCGATCATCATCTTCGTGCTGTTCTTCCAGCGCCGCATCGTGGCCGGGCTGACGTCCGGCGCGGTCAAGGGCTAAGAGGGGATTCACAAGTGGCCGAGATCGTTCTGGACAATGTCACCAAGCGCTATCCCGATGGCCAGCTGGCCGTCGACAATTTCAACCTGGACATCGCGGACGGCGAGTTCGTCATCCTGGTCGGGCCGTCGGGCTGCGGAAAGTCCACCACCCTGAACATGATCGCCGGGCTCGAGGACATCACCGAGGGCGAGCTGCGCATCGGCGGCAAGGTGGTGAACAACGAGGCGCCCAAGGACCGCGACATCGCGATGGTCTTCCAGAGCTATGCCCTGTACCCGCACATGACGGTGCGGGAGAACATGGGCTTCGCCCTCAAGCTGGCCAAGACCCCGCAGAACGTCATCGACGAGAAGGTCGAGGAGGCCGCGCGGGTCCTGGACCTGACCCAGCACCTCGACCGCCGGCCGGCCAACCTGTCCGGCGGGCAGCGGCAGCGGGTCGCCATGGGCCGCGCCATCGTGCGCAGCCCGCAGGCGTTCCTGATGGACGAGCCGCTGTCCAACCTGGACGCCAAGCTGCGGGTGCAGACCCGCATCTCGGTGTCCCGGCTGCAGAAGCGCCTCGGCACCACGATGGTGTACGTGACGCACGACCAGACCGAGGCGATGACGCTGGGCGACCGGCTGGCCGTCATGCGCAGCGGCCTCCTGCAGCAGGCCGGCACCCCGAAGGAGCTGTACGACCGGCCCGTGAACCTGTTCGTGGCCGGGTTCATCGGCTCCCCGGCCATGAACTTCATGGGCGCCAAGCTGGAGGAAAGCGTGCTGCGCACCCGGATCGGCGACATGCCGGTCAGCCCGGGGCTGCGCCAGGAACTCGAGAAGGCCAACGTCGGCCGGGACGTCATCGTCGGCCTGCGCCCCGAGGACTTCGAGGACGCCTCGATCGTGCCCGCGGACCTCCGCGGCTTCGGGATCACCTTCCACGCGACGATCGACGTAGTGGAGTCGATGGGCTCGGACGTCTTCGTCTACTTCAACCAGGACAGCGACCTGTCGGCGCACTCCGACCAGCTCGCCGACCTGGCCGCCGACGTCGGCGCGGAAGACTCGACCGCGGGCGAGGAGACGGTGACCGCGCGCCTGGACGCCGCCACCAAGATCCGCGAGGGCCAGGACGCCGAGCTGTGGGCCGACCTGCGCCCGCTGCACGTGTTCGACCCGCTGACGGGCCGCAACCTGGCGCTCGACGTGCCGACGGCACCGGAAGGATGAGGCCGGCCTAGGTGCACGGCGCTGGTGAGGATGGCCCCGTTTCGCCAAGAAATATGCGAAACGGGGTCCTCACCGCCCGGCCGGCTCCCGGACGTCCAGGCCGCGCTCGCGCAGGGCGGCCTCGGCCCGGTAGATGTCGGCCTGCCGGGCGCGGTCGCCGCCGGGCGGCGGGCTGACCTCCAGCCGGGCGCAGGCCTCGCGCAGCGTGTCCAGGTAGGCGCCGCGGACGGCCGCGACGTGGTGGTGCTTGGCGGTCGCGCCGGGTCTGGCCTCGGTCGCCTCCAGCTGCGCGCGCAGCCGGCGCAGCCGGGCCTGCAGGTGGTCGGCGGGCTCGGGCGGCGGGGCCTTGCGGCGCAGCTCGGCGAGCCCGCGGCCGCCGCGGACCACGACGATGAGGATGTACATGGCGGCGGTCGGGAGCAGCAGGGCCAGGGCCGTCCACGCGATGGTGGCCATGCCCTTCAGGGTGCGCCGCTGCGGACCCGGATGGCAAGCGTCATTGACGCCCAGGTGACAGGAGACAGATGGAACTTCGCTCGGCGCAGCACCCGTGGTGGCACGGTGCCGTCCTCTACCAGCTCTACGTCCGTTCCTGGCTGGACACCGACGCCGACGGCTACGGCGACCTGCGCGGCATCATCAGCCGCCTGGATCACCTGGAGTGGCTGGGCGTGGACGGCATCTGGCTGTCGCCCACGATGCCCTCGCCCGACGCCGACTGGGGCTATGACGTCAGCGACTACCTCGGCGTCCACCCCGAGCTCGGCACCCTGGCCGACCTCGACGAGCTGATCGCCGCGGCGGGCGCGCGGGGCATGCGGGTCCTGCTCGACCTGGTCCCCAACCACACCAGCTCGGCGCATCAGTGGTTCATCGACGCCTCGTCCAGCGCGGACGCCGCGCACCGGGACTACTACGTCTGGGCCGGCGCCGCGCCCGGCGGCGGCCCGCCGAACAACTGGCTGGACTCCACCGGGCACTCGGCCTGGACCTGGGATGACCGCACCGGGCAGTTCTACCTGCACAACTTCCTGCCCACCCAGCCCGACCTCAACTGGTGGCGGCCGGAGGTGCACGAGGAGTTCCGGCGGGTGCTGGAGTTCTGGTTCGATCGCGGCGTGGCCGGCTTCCGGATCGACGTGGCGCAGGGCCTGTACAAGGACGCGCTGCTGCGCGACAACCCGCCGGTGCCGCCGCAGGAGGCGGGGGACCCGCTGGCCGGGCAGTGGGGGCTGGCGCAGGTCTACAACGCCAACCGCCCCGAGGCGCACGCCGTGTTCCGGGACTGGCGGAAGATCGCGCAGGAGCAGGTGCCGGAGCGGGTGCTGCTCGGCGAGACCTGGGTCCGGGACCCGGCCGCGTTCTACGGCGACAACGACGAGCTGCAGCTGGCCTTCAACTTCCCGTTCGTGTTCGCGGACCTGACCGCAGCGAGCCTGGCCGGCGTGGTGCGGCGGACCCTGGAGACCATCCCGGCCGGGGCCTGCCCGGTGTGGATGGCCTCCAACCACGACGTCGGCCGGTTCCCGAGCCGCTGGGGCGACGGCGACGACCAGCGCGCCCGGCTGGCGCTGCTGCTGCTCACGACCCTGCCCGGCGCGGTCGTCCTGTACTACGGCGACGAGATCGGCATGCTCGACGTCGCGGTGCCGCCCGAACTGCAGCGCGACGAGATGACGCTGGGCGAGCAGAGCCCGCGGGGCAACCGCGACCGGGGCCGGACGCCCATGCAGTGGGACAGTACAGCTTTGGGCGGGTTCACCACGGCCGCCCGGCCCTGGCTGCCGGTCGGCGACGCGGCGGCCCGCAACGTGGCCGACCAGCGCGCCGACCCCGGCTCCATGCTGGCCCTGTGCCGGGACCTGCTGGCCCTGCGCCGGGCCGAGCAGGCGGGCGGGATCGCGCCGTACCAGGAGCTGGCCGTGGCCGGCGGGCTGTGGGCATACCAGGTGGGGGGCCTGCGGGTCCTGGCCAACCTGTCCGGCGAGCCGGTGACCTGGCCGGGGCGGTCGGGGGAGATCCTGGTCAGCACGGGCGGGCCGGGTGACGAGGCGCGGGTCGGGCGGCCGGGCGATCCGGTGACGCTCGGGGCCTGGCAGGGCGTGATCACCCGGCCCGGCGCGGGGTAGGCCGCCCGGGGTTTACTGAGGCGCGGGGCGCAGGAGGGCTCCCGTAGGCTTGACGGGTGCTGATGCGAATCGATCTTCGAGGTAAGCCCGCCAGCGAGCTGAGCCCGGGTGAGCTGGCCGGGGTGCTCCCGCGGGCCGAGCTTGACGTGGACGCGGCCCTGGCCGCCGTCCGGCCCATCATCGAGGATGTCCGGCGCCGCGGCGCCGACGCGGTCCGCGAGCATACGGCCCACTTCGACGGCGTCGACCTGGCCGCCAGCCGGGTGCCGCGCAGCGCCCTGGCCAGCGCGCTGGCCGGGCTGGACCCGGCCGTCCGGGCCGCGCTGGAAGAGTGCGCCCGCCGCGCCCGGCTGGTCCACGAGGCGCAGGTCCCGCGCGGCAGCCTGACCACGGTCGCGCCCGGCTCCACCGTCACCGAGCGGTACGTCCCGGTCCGCCGGGCCGGCGTGTACGCGCCCGGCGGCCTGGTCACCTACCCGTCCTCGGTGGTGATGAACGTGATCCCGGCCCAGGTCGCCGGGGTGGCGGAGATCGCCGTGGTCTCGCCCCCGCAGGCCGACCAGGGCGGCCTCCCGGCCGCCGCCGTGCTCGCCGCCTGCGAGCTCCTCGGGATCACCGAGGTGCACGCCGCCGGCGGGGCGCAGGCCATGGCCATGCTCGCCTACGGCACCGCGGACTGCGCGGCCGTCGATGTCATCACCGGGCCCGGCAACGTGTACGTCGCGGCGGCCAAGCGCCTGCTCAACGGCCTGGTCGCGGTCGACGCCGAGGCCGGCCCGACCGAGATCGCCATCATCGCCGATGACACCGCCGACCCGGCCTTCCTCGCGGCGGACCTGGTCGCCCAGGCCGAGCACGACCCGCGGGCCGGGTGCCTGCTGATCACCACCGACCCCGCGCTCGCCGACCGGGTGACCCCGGTGCTGGCCGCCGCGGCGGCCAGCACCCGGCACGCCGGGCGCGTCGCCGAGGCCCTGGCCGGCCAGTCGGCGTGCGTGCTGGTCGACGACATCGCGGCGGCCATCGCCGTCGCGGACGCCTGGGCGCCCGAGCACCTCGAGATCCAGACCCGGGACGCCGCGGCGGTGGCCCGCCGGGTCCGCAGCGCCGGGGCGATCTTCGTCGGCCCGTGGGCGCCGGTGTCCCTCGGGGACTACCTGGCCGGGTCCAACCACGTCCTGCCCACGGGCGGGACCGCGCGGCACTCGGGCGGCCTGTCGGTGCTGTCGTTCCTGCGCGGCATCCACATCGTCGAGTGCGACCAGGCCGGCCTGGCCGGGGCCGCCCCGTACATCGACGCCCTCGGCGGCGCCGAGGACCTGGCCGCCCACGTGCAGGCGGTCCGGGCCAGAATCCCCGCCCCGGCCAGCCCGGGGGAGCGGGCATGAGCGCGGTGCTGCCGCTGCGCGCGGACCTGGTCGGCCGCGAGCCCTACGGCGCCCCGCAGCTCGACGTCCCGTACGCGCTGAACACCAACGAGAACCCCTACCCCCCGTCGGCCGCCCTGGTCGCCGACCTCACCGCCGCCGTGGCCGTGGCCGCGGCCGGGCTGAACCGCTACCCCGACCGCGACGCCCGCGAGCTGCGCGCCGCGCTGGCGCGCTACCTCGGTCACGGCCTGACCCCCGCGCAGACCTGGGCCGCCAACGGGTCCAACGAGATCATCCAGCAGCTGCTCCAGGCCTTCGGCGGTCCCGGCCGCAGCGCGCTCGGCTTCGAGCCGTCGTACTCGATGCACCCGATCATCGCCCAGACCACCTCGACCCGGTGGATCGCCGAGTCCCGCGAGCCCGACTTCAGCATCGACCCGGACACGGCACTGGCCGCCATCGACCGGCATCAGCCCGACGTCGTGTTCATCACCTCGCCGAACAACCCGACCGGGACGGCCCAGCCGCTGGCGGTGATCGAGGCCATCGCCGCCCGGGCACCGGGCATGGTCGTCGTCGACGAGGCCTACGCCGAGTTCGCCCGCGACCCGGATGCCAGCGCGCTGGCCCTGCTGCCGCGCTGCCCCCGGCTGGTCGTCGTGCGGACCATGTCCAAGGCCTTCGCCCTGGCCGGCGGCCGGCTCGGCTACCTGGCCGCCGACCCGGCCGTGGTCGAGGCGCTGCTGCTCGTCCGGCTGCCCTATCACCTGTCCGCGCTGACCCAGGCCGCGGCCCTGGCCGCGCTCCGGCACTCAGGCGAGCTGCTCGCCTCGGTGGAAGCCATCCGCTCCGAACGCGACGCCGTCGTCAGCTGGCTCCGCGAGGCCGGCCTCGCCGTCGCTGACTCCGACGCCAACTTCGTCCTGTTCGGCCGGTTCGCCGACCGCCGGGCCGTCTGGCAGGGGCTGCTCGACCGCGGCGTGCTGGTCCGCGAGTTCGGGCCGCCGGACTGGCTGCGGGTCTCCGTCGGGACGCCCGCCGACATGGCGGCGTTCCGGGCCGCCCTGGCCGCGGTCCTGGCCGAGCACCCGGCGCTGGCCGTTGCCGGAGGCGTGGCATGAGCCGGTCCGGCCGGGTGGAGCGGGTCACCAAGGAGACCAAGGTCCTGGTCGAGCTGGAGCTGGACGGCTCGGGCGCGACTGCGGTCCAGACCGGCGTGCCCTTCTTCGACCACATGCTGGCCCAGCTGGGCAAGCACGGCCTGCTGGACCTGACCGTCCGGGCCCAGGGCGACATCGAGGTCGACGCCCATCACACCGTCGAGGACACGGCGCTGGCCCTCGGCCAGGCGCTGCGCGAGGCACTGGGCGACAAGGCCGGCATCACCCGGTTCGGCGACGCGCTGGTGCCGCTGGACGAGACGCTGGCCCGCGCGGCCGTGGACCTGTCCGGCCGCCCGTACGCCGTGCACTCCGAGCCAGCCGGGATGGCGCCGCTGATCGGCAGCTACGACACCACCCTGACCCGGCATTTCTTCGAGTCGCTGGCCCACTCGGCCGGCATCTGCGTGCACCTGGACGTGCTGGCCGGGCGCAACCCGCATCACATCGTCGAGGCCCAGTTCAAGGCCTTCGCCCGGGCCCTGCGCGCGGCGGTCGCCCCCGATCCCCGCGCCCCCGGCGCCATCCCCAGCACCAAGGGCATGCTGTGACCCGCCGGCCGCGGGTCGTGGTGCTCGACTACGGGTCGGGCAACGTGCGGTCCGCGCAGCGCGCCCTGCAGCGGGCCGGCGCCGACGCGGAGGTCACCGCGGACACCGACGCCGCCCGCGAGGCGGACGGCCTGGTGGTGCCGGGCGTCGGCGCGTTCGCCGCGTGCATGACCGGCCTGCTGGGCGTGGCCGGCGACCAGGTCATTGCCAAGCGGCTGGCCGGCGCCCGGCCGGTGCTCGGGATCTGCGTCGGCATGCAGGTGCTGTTCGAGGCCGGCGTCGAGCACGGCCGGCGGACCCCGGGCTGCGGCTGCTGGCCGGGGGTGGTTGAGCGGCTGACTGCGCCCGTACTCCCCCATATGGGCTGGAACTCGGTCCGTGCCCCGGCGGACTCCATCCTGTTCGCCGGGCTCGGCCCGGAGCAGCTGTTCTATTTCGTGCACTCGTACGCGCTGCGCCAGATGGTCGGCGGTGCGGCCGGGACGGGCGGGGCGGCCGCCCAGCTGCTGGCTAACTGGCTGACCGAGCTGTGCTGAGCCGTGCTGGGCTGGACCGGGCCGGGATGACCCCGGCCGTGCTGGCCGGGGCTGGGCCGCCCCCTATGGTGGCGGCTCGCGCCGTGCTGACCCGTTTCGGATGGACAGGAGAGATGCCGCGATGACGCAGGACGCCGCGACGGCCGGGACCCCCCCGGCCGCGAGCCCGGGCCTGACGCTGCTGCCGGCCGTGGACGTGGCGGGCGGCCAGGCGGTCCGGCTCGTCCAGGGCGCGGCCGGCACTGAGACCGACTACGGCGACCCGCTCGACGCCGCCCTGGCCTGGCAGCGCGGCGGGGCCGCCTGGATCCACCTGGTCGACCTCGACGCCGCCTTCGGCCGCGGGTCCAACGCCGCGCAGATCGCCGCGCTGATCGGCCAGCTCGACGTCCAGGTCGAACTCTCCGGGGGCATCCGCGACGACGCCGCGCTGGCGGCCGCGCTGGCCACCGGCTGCGCGCGGGTGGTGATCGGCACGGCCGCGCTGGAGAACCCCGGCTGGGTCCGCGCCGCCATCGCCGCGCACGGCGACCGGATCGCCGTCGGCCTCGACGTGCGCGGCACGACCCTGTCCGCGCGGGGCTGGACAAAGGACGGCGGCGAGCTGTTCGACGTCCTGGCCCGGCTCGACGCCGACGGCTGCCAGCGCTACGTAGTCACTGACGTGGCCAAGGACGGGATGATGGCCGGCCCCAACCTGGACCTGCTGCGCCAGGTCTGCGCCCGCACCGACCGCCCGGTCGTGGCCAGCGGCGGCGTGTCCAGCCTGGCCGACCTGCGCGCCATCGCCGGGCTCGCCCCGCTCGGGGTCGACAGCGCGATCATCGGCAAGGCCCTGTACGCCGGCGCGTTCACCCTCGAGCAGGCCCTCGAGCAGGCCCTTGAGCAGGCCCGGTCATGACCCGCCGGATCGGCAGCGGCGGTACCTGGGAGCAGGCCGTCGGCTACAGCCGGGCCGTCGCGGCCGGCGACTACGTGTTCGTCTCCGGCTGCACCTCGGTCGACGGCACGCGCCTGGTCCACGAGGGCGACGCGCAGGCCCAGACCGCCCAGGCCCTCGCCAACGTGGCGGCCGCGCTGACCGGGCTGGGCGCCGGCCTGGCCGACGTGGTCAGCACCCGGATGTTCGTCACCGACATCTCCCGCTGGGCGGAGTACGGCCAGGCGCACGGCGCCGCGTTCGGCGGCATCGCGCCGGCCGCCACCATGGTCGAGGTCCAGGCCCTGGTCGACCCGCGGATGCTGGTCGAGGTCGAGGCCGTCGCCTACCGGCCCGGCATCGGCGCGCCCCCGGCCGGCCAGCCCGAGGGCGGCCAGCCCGAGGGCGGCGCCCGGTGACGCCGGGGACGGCGGACGGCGCGATGACCGTCGCGGTGCGGGTGATCCCGTGCCTGGACGTCGATGCCGGGCGGGTGGTCAAGGGCGTCAACTTCCGCGACCTGCGTGACGCCGGGGATCCCGTCGAGCGCGCCGCCGACTACGACCGCGACGGCGCTGACGAGCTGGTGTTCCTGGACATCACGGCGTCCAGCGGCGAGCGCGACACCATGTACGAGGTGGTCCGGCGAACCGCGGAGCAGGTCTTCATCCCGCTGACGGTCGGCGGGGGAGTGCGCAGCGTGGCCGACATCGACCGGCTGCTGCGGGCCGGCGCCGACAAGGTGTCGCTGAACACCGCCGCGATCGCCCGGCCCGAGCTGCTCACCGAGGCCGCGGCGCAGTTCGGCTCCCAGTGCATCGTCCTGTCCGTCGACGCCCGCCGCCAGGCCCGCCAGGCCCCGGGCGGGCGGCCCGCCGCGGACCCGGCGGGCGGCCCCGGCCGGTTCGAGGTCACCACGCACGGGGGCCGCCGCGGCACCGGCATCGACGCGGTGGACTGGGCGCGCCGTGGTGCCGAGCTCGGCGTCGGCGAGATCCTGCTGAACTCCATGGACGCGGACGGGACGCGGGACGGTTTCGACCTGGAGCTGATCCGCGCCGTCCGGGCCGCGGTCACCGTCCCGGTCATCGCCAGCGGCGGCGCCGGGCGGCTGTCCGACTTCCCCCCCGCGGTGGCGGCTGGCGCCGACGCCGTCCTCGCGGCCAGCCTGTTCCACTTCGGCGAGGCCTCCATCGGCCAGGTCAAGGACACCCTGGCCGGGGCCGGCCACCGGGTCCGCCCGGCCCCGCCCCCGCGCATCCCCGACGACGACGGCACAGGTGACTGAGGCATGAGGATCGACGCCAGCAAGTCCGGGCTTGACCCGCTCATCGCGGCGCGGCTGAAGCGCGACGCGAGCGGGCTCGTTGCCGCCATCGCCCAGCAGCACGACACCGGCGAGGTGCTCATGCTGGGCTGGATGGACGATGAGGCCCTGCACCGGACGCTCACGACCGGCCGGTGCACTTACTGGTCGCGCAGCCGCCAGGAGTACTGGGTCAAGGGCGAGACCTCCGGCCACGCGCAGGTGGTCAAGTCCGTGGCCCTGGACTGCGACGGCGACGCCATCCTGGTCAAGGTGGACCAGGTCGGCGCGGCCTGCCACACCAACGACCGGACCTGCTTCGACGCCGGCGTCCTCCCGGTCACCACGCCCTAGCTCTCAACCCAGGCCGTGCGCCCACCACGCGCCCGCGGCCTGCTGGCGGCCACCTGCTGCGGGCATCTGCGGCACCTGCGCCACCTGCGGGCATCTGCGGGCATCTGCGGGCATCTGCGGGCATCTGCGGGCATCTGCGGGCATCTGCTGCGGCCACCTGCTGCGGGTATCTCCGGTTTCTGCGGGCGCTGGGCCAGCGGCGGGCGATGGTGCCAATCCCGGCGGGAGCATCAGCCCTCAGGCTTCACCGGCCGCACCAGCCCCACAGGCATCACGAAACCTAGGCCTTGCGAGCCGATGTCGTGGGACGAGGGCTTCTGGGGGGCGCCAGCCATCAGCGGTTCGTTTCGTCCGCCAATATGGGGGGGCGATCCGAACCGCTGATGGCCAGGGCCACGAAACGAACCCTTGCGAGCCCTCCCGGGTCCCGAGCTCTCCAAGCTTGTGGGGCCTATGAGGTCCGTTAGTCCCCGTGAGGCCTATGAGGCCATGATGCCGGTGACGTCGGTGAGCCCTGTGAGGCTCCCAGAGTCCCGTGAGGTCCGTTAGCCCGGTGAGGCTTATGAGGCCATGATGCCGGTGACGTCTGTGAGCCCTGTGAGGCTCCAGAGTCCCGGTGAGGTCTATTGGCCTTGTGATGCCTATGGGTATGTGAGTCTTGCGAGGCTGGTGAGGCTCGTCGGATTGCGGTCGCCCGGCGGCCTGCGGGCTGGGCGGCGACCAGTCATCGGCCCGCGGTGATTCCCGGTGATCCCCGGTGATCCCCGGCTCGGGGGCGCTTACGACTTGGTGCACGATACGA
>Ga0193728_1000842_pt1 | contig 15311 bp, 15 predicted proteins | sample U1c1metaG_FD_143037 | JGI IMG/M metagenome (GOLD analysis project Ga0193728, IMG submission 143037) | Soil microbial communities from a riparian zone of the East river system, Colorado, United States - U1c1 | ecosystem: Environmental > Terrestrial > Soil > Riparian zone | place: USA: East River...
AAGCGCCCCGGCAACGGAGTCCAGCGCGCGTGAATGCTGCCGAGAACCGCGTAGCAGTCGCGAACCGAGTTCACCAGAACACGAATACCGACCAGGTCGTAGATCTCGTCGAAATCGCGGCCGCGAACGATCATCTTCTGGTAGATCGAGTAGTACTGCTTCGGCCGACCGACGACTGAACCCTTGATCTTGGACGACTTCAGATCGTCATTCACGGCATCGATGACCTGCTGCACGAACTCCTCGCGCTGCGGTGTGCGTTGCCGCACGAGGCTGTCGATTTCGATGTACAGCTTGGGGTACAGCACCGAGAACGACAGGTCCTCGAGCTCCCACTTGATCGCCTGGATTCCGAGGCGATGCGCGAGCGGAGCATAGATCTCCAGGGTCTCCTGTGCCTTGCGAGTCGCGGATGCCTCATCCACGAATCCCCACGTACGGGCATTATGCAGGCGGTCGGCCAGCTTGATCACGAGCACACGGATGTCTTTCGACATCGCCACAACCATCTTGCGAACCGTCTCGGCCTGTGCGCTGTCGCCGTACTTGAGCTTGTCGAGCTTTGTGACCCCGTCGACGAGCATCGCGACCTCGTCGCCGAAGTCCTTGCGAAGCATGTCGAGGGTGTAATCGGTGTCTTCCACCGTGTCGTGCAGAAGAGCGGCCGCGAGAGTCTTGGTGCCAATACCCAGATCGGCGAGGATCTGCGCCACCGCAACGGGGTGCGTGATGTAGGGCTCGCCGCTCTTGCGCTTCTGGCCGGAATGGGCCCGCTCGGCGGTCGCGTATGCCCGCTCGATGAGGGCCAGGTCGGACTTCGGATGATGCAGCCGAACGGTCTTCATCAGTCGGTCGACCGCACCGGACGGCTGGGCACGCGAGAAGATGCGTGGGATGAGGGCGCGACGGGATGGCGCCACAGGCGGTTCCGGGGGCGCGGCCTGCGTAGTTGCCTGCCCTCTCGCGCTCACCGAAGCAGGTGTGGACGTTGCGACGCCGTCGGAGGTCTCAGTCGACATGTCCCCTCCCTCGTCAGCAATTCTAATCGAGGGTGCCTGTGACGCTGTCGGTGACGACTACGCCCCCAGCGGACTGCCAAGCTTCCATGCCACCCGCAATATTGACCGCGTCGTAGCCAGCGTTCACCAGCGCCTTGGTGACCTGCCAGGATCGATAGCCGCTGTGGCAGATCACCACAATGCGGGCATCGTCCGGCACCTCATCGATGCGATCCATGAGCGAGCCCATCGGGATGAGGTGAGCCGCCGGTGCATGACCGCGGTCCCACTCGTCCTGCTCTCGCACATCCAGCATCCAGCCGGAATCCCCGACAAGGACAATCGCATCCTCTGCGGCAATCTGGGCGGCTTCTGGCATGAGATCTACCTAACGGCCCCGGTCGTCGTGCGAGCGACGGTCGTTTTTGTGGTGCGCTTCTTGATCTCGGGTTCGCCCTCGCGCAGCAGCGCATACAGCGGCGCCGCGACGAAGATTGTCGAGTAAGTACCGGACAGGATGCCGACGAACAGCGCGAGCGAAATGTCACGTAGGGTTCCCGCGCCGAGCAGGGTCGCTCCGATGAAGAGGATCGCGGCAACCGGAAGCAGTGCAACCACCGAGGTGTTGATCGATCGCACGAGCGTCTGGTTGACGGCGAGGTTGACGGACTCCGAGAACGTCCGAGTCGACTGCTCGACGCTGTCGCTGGTGTTCTCACGAATCTTGTCGAAGACGACGACTGTGTCGTAGAGCGAGTACCCGAGGATCGTCAGAAGGCCGATGACGGCGTCGGGCGACACCTCGAACCCGAGGATGGCGTAGACGCCCGTGACGATGATGAGGTCGTGCGCGAGAGCCACGATCGCTGCGACCGACATCTTCCAGGTTCTGAAGTACAGCGCCATGATGATGACCGCGAGCACAATGAACGCGATGAGGGCCTCGATGGCGGCCTGGGTGATGTCCGCGCCCCACGTTGCACCGATGAACGTCGCGGCGACCTTGCTCTCCGGCACGTTGTATGCCTTGGCGAGCGCGGCTTCGACGTCCTGAGTCTTGAGGTTGGTCAGGAGATTTGTCGTGACCTGCACGGAGTTGCCGCCGGCCACGACGACCGTGGGTACCTCTCCCGGAACGATCTTGCCGACAGTCGTGGTCGCGATCGTCTGGTCGGGATTCTTACCCAGGTCGGAAACCGTGAACAGCGAACCGCCCTTGAATTCGACGCTGAAATTGAAGCCCTTGAACACCGGCACCAGGATCGCGATCAGGATGAGGGCGCCGGCGATCGAGAACCAGATGCGGCGGTGGCCGATGATGTTGAATGATCGCGCCCCCGTGTGGAGGTCGTTGCCGAACTTCGAGAAACTGGCCATCAGGAATCCTTACCCTTGCGGAGCGAGTTCGCCTCTGCCTCTGCAGCTTTTCGTTCCGCAATCGTCTGCCGACGGGCAGCCTCACGCGAACTCCCCGCGTTCCGTGGCCCTACTGCCACCGGGGCGCGGAACTGCGCGCGACCGCGATAGACCGCTCCGAGAGCGTTCGGATCGAGACCACTCGCGCGATGACCCTCGTAGAAGAACGGCACACGTGCGAGCAGCTGGAGCGTTGGGTGGGTGAACAGGGACACGATGACGACGTCGATGATCGTGGTGAGTCCGAGGGTCAGGGCGAAGCCCTTCACATCGCCGACGGCGAGGATGAACAGGATGAGCGCCGCGAGCAGGTTGACGCTGTCCGAGGCAAGAATAGTTCGGATCGCGCGCCGCCAACCTGCCTCGATGGACGATTCGAGCCCACGGCCATCCCGGAGTTCATCTCGTATTCGTTCGAAGTAGACGATGAAGGAGTCCGCGGTAATACCGATGGCCACGATCAAACCGGCGACGCCAGCCAACGAGAGCCGGTAGTCGGCCTGCCAGGACAGGTAGGTAACGAATTCGTAGGTAATGATGCCCGACAGCGTCAGCGAAGCAATCGTGACGAGTCCGAGAATCCGGTACTGGAAGAGCGAGTAGATGATAACGAGCAGCAGTCCGATGGCTCCGGCAAGCAGTCCGCCGAACAGGGACGCCGAGCCAAGAGCGGCGGAAACATTCTGATTCGTCAGCACCTTGAAGCTAATCGGCAGCGCGCCGAACTTGAGCTGCTGTGCGAGCGTCGTCGCGGAGGTCTGAGTGAAATTACCCGTGATCTGGGGATTCGAGGACACGCCCTCGACCTGGGGGGCTGTGATGACCTGGCCGTCGAGTACCACTGCGAACTGGTTTTGCGGCGAGGCGAGAGAGATAAGCCTGGTACCAATCGATTCGAACTTCGCGCCGCCCGCGGAGTTGAACGTGATGTTCACACCCCACTCACCGGTGCTGGCACCGGTGCTGGTCTGCACGAGTGCAGCCTCGGCGTCGCTAATCGCAGTGCCGGAGAGTTCGACCGGACCGAGGATGTACTTGCTGGCAGGCGGGGCACCATTGGGCCCCGGGGCGTCACAGGTGACAAGCGGCTCGTTCTCTGGCGCGAGGTTTGCGTTGACAGCGGCATCGCTGTTGCAGTTGAAGTTGTCGTACTCGGCCTGAAGCTTGGGAGTCACGTACGCGAGATCGCTGCCGTTGGTCGGCTTGCTGGTCGGCGTGCTTTGCAGCGAGGCGGAGGGCGAGGGAGTTGGCGTAGCTCCAGGAGTCGACGTGGGGCCCGGTGTGGCGGTGGGCGATGATATTGCGGCTGTCGCAGCACTCGTGACCAGCACCGCCCGGAAGCTCAGCTTCGCGGCCTTGGTAATGCGGGACTGCGTCTGCTTGTCGAGCGCGCCAGGTATCTGTACCTGGATGTTCTCGCTTCCGCCCGTGCCCTGGGTACTGATCGAGGGCTCGGATACGCCTGCAGCATCGATGCGCTCGCGGATGATCGCGACGGCCTCGTTGAGCTGGTCAGACGTGACCGTCTGGCCCTTGGCCAGCTGCGGCTGCAGGATGATCTCTGTTCCGCCGATGAGGTCCAGGCCGAGCTTCGGTGCGAACGTTGCGACCTGCGAGGTGCCCTTCGGAACCGTCGAAGTGAAGAAGTCGAGCACGTTCAGAGCGGCAAGACCGATGATGATCACACCGAGCCACGCCAGTGAGCGCCATGCCTTCCTGACCGGAGTGGTTCTTGCCACCTGGGAACTCAGCTTTCTGTAGTCGAGCGCACGCTAGTTAGACGCGCGCAGGAGGACACCGGCCGACTCTCGGCGACCGCACACAAGGTTAGTGCTTAGTTGTCGGTCTTCTTGGGAGCACGAGGCGCACGCTTGGTCGTGGCCTTCGTAATCGGGTCGTCGATGCGCTCGCCATACGCGGGAGCTTCGGAGTCAACCTTGGCAGCTGCCTCACGCTCGGCCTGCTCGCGGTTTGCGATCTCCATGGCCTCTTCGACTGAGCGCGGCGAGTCGCCGCTCGCAGGTGCCAGCTCCTGGGGAGTAACAACCTTGCTCAGCGTCTGGCGGTGAACCCGGACGATCGTGCCTGGAGTCGTTTCGACCTCGGCAACGTTGGTCGCCTCGTCGATCGAGAGCAGCTTGCCGAACAGTCCGAAGTTCGTCATGACCTCGACACCGGGAACAATGGTCGCGCGCATGTCGGCCTGACGCTTGCGGTTGCGACGGCTGCTGAAGATCATGAATCCGATCAACAGGACCGCGACGACGGCAATGAGAATAGTAGAGGAGTCCATGTAGTGCCTTCCGGGGAGTCTTGGTGAACCGGGTCAGTCTAGACAGACTGCCTCAACGGTCACCTTGAGGATTATAGGTCATCCCCGAAGAGCGTTCCGGCCGTGGTCCGGGTGAGACCGAAGTGCCGCCAGGCTTCACGGGTTGCGACTCGACCACGAGGACTTCGGGTGATGAGCCCAATCCGAACCAGGAACGGCTCAACGACGGACTCGATGGTCTCGGCTTCCTCGCCCACTGACACGGCAAGCGTGTTGAGTCCGACCGGTCCGCCGTCGAAGCGAGTCAGGATGATATTCATGACCGCGCGGTCGAGCCTGTCCAGCCCGAGCGCATCCACGTCGTAGAGCTCGAGGGCGGCGTGGACAGCGTCGAGCGACTTAATCGACGGGTGGACCAACGCGTAATCACGCACCCGCCGCAGCAGGCGGTTGGCAATTCGGGGAGTCCCCCTGCAACGACCCGCGATTTCCGCGAGGGCCCGACGATCGATGTCGAGATCGAGCAGCGCGGCCGCACGGGTGAGCACCTGTTCGAGTTCGGGCTCGTCGTAGAACTCGAGATGGGCGGTGAATCCGAAGCGATCGCGCAGCGGGTTGGGAAGAAGCCCCGATCGGGTGGTCGCGCCGACGAGAGTAAATGGCGCGAGATCGAGCGGAATGGATGTCGCCCCCGCACCCTTGCCCACCATGATGTCGATGCGGAAGTCCTCCATCGCGAGATAGAGCATCTCCTCGGCAGACCGGGCCATGCGATGGATCTCGTCGATGAACAGCACCTCGCCGGGTGTGAGCGAGGACAGCAGGGCTGCGAGGTCACCAGCGTGCTGGATGGCCGGACCGCTCGACATTCGCAGCGGCCGTCCACTCTCCGTGGCAACGATCATCGCGAGCGTCGTCTTTCCGAGCCCTGGCGGACCCGCGAGCAGGATGTGGTCGGGCGTGCGATTCTGCATCGCCGCTGCCTGAAGCAGCAGTTGGAGCTGACCGCGCACCTTTGTCTGGCCGACGAACTCGGCGAGGCTGCGCGGCCGGAGCGCGCCTTCGAAGGCGAGTTCCGCATCCGATTCCGGGGTCGGTCGAAGGATCGGCTCCAGCGCATCCTCGCGCGGGCCTGCTGTGCCCAGGGTCTCGTCGCCCGGGGTCTCGTTGCCCAGGGTCTCGTCGCTCACGGTCTCGTCCGCCATCAGTTCGTCGTCGCGGGTCACGAATTGCTTCCCGCGTACTGGGTCGGGCCGAGCCTGGTCAGCGCGAGTCTCAGCAGGGTGGGTACCGCCTCGCGTTCGGCCTGGGTTGCCCCGGCCATGGCTTCTTCGAGGGCCTGGTTCGCGGCGCGTTCGTTCCAGCCGAGGCCGACGAGGGCGACAAGTACGCTCTCTTCGACGCTCTGGGCTGCACGAGGACTCGCTGCGCCCCCACGCGGTGCAATCGCCAGTTTGCCGGCGAGCGAGAGAACGATGAGCTTCGCCGTCTTCGGCCCAATACCGCTGACCTTGCGAAAGGCCGCGTCGTCGTCTCGTGCTATCGCGGTTGCGATCTCCCCCGGCTCCATGGCCGCGAGAACGCCCATCGCCGACTTGGGACCGACGCCGGTGACGCCGCGGAGGGCGTCGAAGACCGTCAGTTCGTCGGCATCCACGAATCCGTAGAGGCTCAGGTCGTCCTCGCGAACGATGAGTGCAGTTCGAACGGATGCTTCACTGCCGACTCGCAGCGACAGTGCATGCTGCGGAGTTACCAGGATTGAGAGGCCGATACCACCGACCTCAATGATCACCGCCGGCCCGGCGATGGCAAGTACTGTGCCACGCACGGAAGAAATCATGCGCCAAGCCTACGAGCGTGCGGCCTTCTCGGCTGCTCGCCACGCTTCCTGTGCGGGAGTGAGCTTGCCCTGTGGACTTGTCGCTGCTCCCGGTCGCCAAGCGTGGCAGAGCGCAAGTGCAAGCGCGTCCGAGGCATCCGCGGGAGTTGGTGGCGCGTCCAGCCGCAGGATGGTCTGCACCATTGCCGCGACCTGCCGCTTGTCGGCCGAGCCGTAACCAGTGACGGCGGCCTTGACCTCGCTGGGTGTGTGGAGTCCGACCGCGAGTCCTCGGGCCGCTGCGGCGTGCAGCGCTACGCCGCTCGCTTGTGCAGTGCCCATCACAGTTCTCACGTTGTGCTGGGCGAAGACCCGTTCGAGGGCGACGGCCTGTGGCGAGAACTCATCGAGCAGTGCGGCGATGCCCGTTCCGATCGCGAGCAGCCGCTCCTCGAGCGGCATGTCGGGCGGTGTGCGGATCACGCTCACATCCACGAGAGTCGCGCGTCGTGAGGGTTCGACATCCACTATTCCGACGCCGCAGCGGGTGAGACCCGGGTCGATCCCCAGCACCCGGAGCACTGCTCCCGTCGGCATTGTTCGCAGCTACTCTTCGTCGTCGAGCGCGGCCTGCACGTCGGCTGGGATCTCGAAGTTGCCGTACACGTTCTGCACGTCATCGTTGTCTTCGAGCGCGTCGATCAGGCGGAAAATCTTGCGGGCAGTTTCCAAGTCGACCTCGATTGTCAGGCCGGGAACGAACTCGGTATCTGCAGAGTCGTAGTCGATACCGGCCTCCTGCAGCGCAGTGCGCGCCGCGACCAGGTCATGCGGCTCCGTGACGATCTCGAACCCCAGGCCGCGGTCATTGACCTCCTCGGCGCCGGCATCCAGAACGGCGCCCAGAATGTCGTCTTCAGAGACCCCGTCGATCTTTTCAACGCTGATGACGCCCTTGCGGCTGAAGTTGTACGCGACGCTGCCCGGGTCACCCATGGTGCCGCCGTTGCGGGTCATGATGGTTCGGACATCCGCTGCTGCACGGTTCTTGTTGTCGGTGAGGCACTCGATCAGGAGTGCGACGCCACCGGCCGCATAACCTTCGTAGATGATGGTCTGGTAGTCGACCGCCACGCCGAGCTGGCCCGAGCCGCGCTTGACCGCCGAGTCGATGTTCGAGTTCGGGACCGAGGTCTTCTTGGCCTTCTGGATTGCGTCGACGAGGGTCGGGTTTCCGGAGAGGTCGGCGCCGCCCATCTTGGCTGCAACTTCGATGTTCTTGATGAGCTTTGCAAACGACTTCGCACGACGCTGGTCCTTGACCGCCTTCTGGTGCTTGGTGGTCGCCCATTTGGAGTGGCCTGACATGGAATCTCCCTTACGCAGCTCTCGCATCGTCGAAGGTCCCCGCCGGATGCCCAACCATTCTAGCCAGCGCCTTTCTGGCTGGTGTGCTGTGTCCCGGTGCGGGGTTCTCGCTACTGTGTTGTTGACGCGGCTGCGTTGCTGTCTGTGCTGCTGTCTGTGCTGCTGTCTAAGTTGCTGTCCAGGTTGCTCTCCGGCTTGCTGTCCAGCGAAAGTCGAAGGAGCTGGGACTCATGGGCTATTTCATTCTGGTCATCGGGCAGACCATCGTCCTGCCCATCATCTCCGGGATCATTGAACTCGCCGCCGTCGGCGGTGATCCGGTGCTCGTCTTTGGCAAGTGGTGGGCGTTTTGGGGTGTAGGCACCCGGCTTCTCGTCGCCGGAATTGCACAGGTTTCGGGTAAAGGCCCAACCGCTGGGATCCTGGGTGGGACCGCGCCTAGTGTTCAGGAGAAGCAGCTCACCCGCGAACTTGGTATGGCCAATGCTGGGATGGGCTTGGCTGGCCTTCTCGCCTTGGTGCCGGGGTGGGCGCTCCCCGCGGGTTTCGCCGGCGGCGTCTTCCTGTTGATCGCCGGCATGATGCACTTGCCCAAGAGGGACAAGAACGCTCAGGAGAAGTTGGCAACGTGGACCGATCTGGTCGTTGGAGCGGTGGTGCTCGTGCTGGCCGTTGACATTCTTGTGCGAGCGCTCGCCAACTAGCCGCTGAGAGCCCGTCGAGCCGCTGACAGTCCGAGAGCGCTCGGGAAAGGCCCGATTGCTATCACGACGCGAGTCGTTCGTTCCGTAGATCGCGCATTGCCGGATTTTTCGACACAAGTTCGATGGGTGTTTGATTCGGATCCTGTTCCGGCGGTGGAATCAGCCAGTATTTCGAGTTCTTATCTCGCTGTATCTCCCACCCATTGTTGTGGAACAACAAATGATGATGTCGACAGAGCAGAATCCCGTCGGCGAGATTCGTCTTGCCGCCGTCACGCTTCCAGAACACGATGTGGTGCGCCTCTGTCCAGGACGGTGGCCGATCGCAGCCAGGGCAGGCACATCCACCCAGATGATGGCCAGCGCCTCCTTCTGCTTGCGCGTGAAAAATCGTTGCTCGCGACCGAAATCGAGTGCCTTACCTGTCTCGTCGAAGACGATCCCGGCCTGGCCTGCCTCACAGTTCAGTCGCCACGCCGTCGAGATCGAGACGGGCGCGACCTGACCCTCGATGCGAGCCAAACCCGTACCCCGTACGAAAGCTGAGCCCGTGCCACGTACAAAAGCAGACCCCCTGCCTCGTTCGAACGCGGCCTTGGTCGCCGTAAGCCGTATGACCGGAGCGCCGGAACCCAGCAGAAACCGCGGATCGGCATCAGCACCGAGCTTGAGGAGTTGCTCGAACCCGTCTGAGGCGATCTGGTCGGCCGTACGCTTGTCGGCGAGAATTTCGTCGGCGAGGGCCTGTCGTTCCGGACTGACGAACCGCACTCCCCCAAGCTTGGGCGAAGTCGTTCGATCGTAGAGATCGCGGACGGTCGCCGCCGTTTCGGGATCCATGATCCAGACCAGCTTCGTTGTGCCGTCGGGCTGTACGTACAGGCGAAGCGAACGCTTCTGCCTGCGTTCTTCCTCGCGCAGCGCGACACCATCCAGGTCGAGTTCGTCGCGGAATGCGTGCGCCTCTCGAGCCAGGGCGTCGGGGTCGACCCGCTTGGCCGCCTCGCACAGCTGTGTTGCCGCATCCTGAAGCTGCTCCGCCGTGATCGCAGAATTCGGTGTACCGAGACCCGAGCGGATCGCCTCGGCCGCCTCGATGGAGATCCCTCGTTCAGCCAGCGCGAGAGTGACCGGTGCAAGCCAGGGCTGCGTGGGCGTGGCGACCTCACCCGTAACCAGATCGATCTCGCCCTCGACTGCGGCCTCTCGCATCAATTCGCCCACGCGAACTGCGGTGCCGGCGTCACGGCCGGTGGTGCCCGTGGTGACTTTGACGAACTGCACCGCCGTGCGATGACCGGAACGCTGCGCCAACCCTTGCGACCCCAGCTCCGGTGCCGACCGATGCGCGATCTCGCCCGCGATAAGAGCACCGCCGTTACGAAGCGCGACCTGAGCATCGGCGAACAGTCGATTCGCTTCGAGGAGATCAGGCTCGCTCAGCTCCGCATATTCTGCGGCGGCTGTCGGTAGATCGGCCAAGACCTCCGCGGCAGCGCGAAAGCGCTCAAGCGTTGAAGTGTCGGTCGAATTCATACATCAATTATCGACCTTCGAACATATGTTCGCGGTCGAAAACTGCAATCTGTGGACAACTCTCGCGCCCCAATCCGGGGCAAAAGCGGCTAGCGAGTTCCAGAGACAATCAGGTCAGCGTGCGATCGAGGATCCTCTTCAGCAGCCCATTCGTCTTCGCTCGCCATCCAGTCCAGCCAGGCGCCGCGCATGCGTTCGCCGTCGCGTTCGATGCCACGCTTGAGGCGCAGCTCGCGGGGCGCATCGACCCAAACTAAGAGCGACAGGTAGGGGCGAAACTTCCCGCGCGACGAGGACATTCCCTCTACGACGACCAGCCCGCCGGGTTCGATGGCGTGCCACTCTGCCAGCTGTTGAGCATCCCAGTCGTACCGCTGGTAACGCGCCGCCTCGTCGTTCGACAGCGGCACCAGGACCTGTTCGATGAGACGCGGCCACCAGTCGAGCGGGTTGTCCCATGCGGCGAAATCGTCAGTATGGACGACCGTCCCCGACACCTCCGCAAGGACGCGACCAGCCAGAGTGCTCTTTCCCGCACCACTAAAACCATCGATGGCGACTATCACTGTCGACGCGCGCCCAACAGGAGATGCGGCAGACACCGCGGCCAGAACCTGCGCGAAGTCAGCCGTCATCCGGCTGCGGCGACCTTCGAGAGGAAATACTCGTGGAAACGGGTATCGCCCGTCATCTCCGGGTAGAAGGAGGTTCCCAGAAGATTCCCCTGCTCGACGGCGACGATGCGGCCATCCGCCAGCGAGGCAAGAGTCGTCACCGCGGCCGACGCGGTCTCCACGATCGGGGCACGGATAAACACCGCGTGCAGTGCCGGACCGCCGACCACAGGGATGTCCAGGTCGGTCTCGAACGAATCGAGCTGGGATCCGAAGGCGTTGCGCCGCACCGCGATGTCGAGCCCGCCGAGGGATTCCTGGCCGTCGATGCCATCGAGCACGGTATCGGCGAGCATGATTAGTCCCGCGCAGGTACCCCACACCGGAAGCCCATCGGAAATCGCCTTCTTGAGCGGGTCAGCAAGGTCGAAGAGGCGGGTCAACTTGTCCATAACGGAAGACTCGCCGCCGGGGATGATGAGGCCAGAGACCTCCGCGAGCTCTGCGGGTCGACGGACGCCCACGGCATCCGCGCCCAGGGACTTCAGGACCGCGATGTGCTCGCGGAAATCGCCTTGAAGGGCAAGAACGCCGACTGGCCCGCTACCAGCCACGCTCGGAGAGGCGGTGCGGTGCCGCGAGGTCGGCGACGTTGATACCGACCATTGCTTCGCCGAGTCCGCGCGATGCCTCCGCGATCACGGCTGCGTCGTCGAAGAAGGTGGTGGCCTTCACGATCGCCGCGGCCCGCTGCGCTGGGTTGCCCGACTTGAAGATTCCGGAACCGACGAACACGCCGTCCGCACCGAGCTGCATCATGAGAGCGGCGTCGGCGGGAGTGGCCACTCCCCCGGCGGTGAACAGCACAACCGGCAGCTTGCCCGCGGCAGCGACCTCGACGACCAGGTCATACGGCGCCTGCAGTTCTTTCGCCGCGACGTAGAGCTCATCCTTCGACTTCCCCGCGAGAGCGGCGATCTCGCCCCTGATGGTGCGGATGTGCTTGGTCGCCTCGGAGACATCCCCAGTGCCCGCCTCGCCCTTCGAGCGGATCATTGCGGCACCCTCGGTGATACGACGAAGCGCCTCGCCGAGGTTGGTCGCGCCGCAGACGAAGGGAACGTCGAAGCCCCATTTGTCGATGTGGTTGACGTAGTCGGCCGGGCTCAGCACCTCGGACTCATCGATGTAGTCGACCTTGAGCGCCTGCAACACCTGCGCCTCGACGAAGTGGCCGATGCGCGCCTTGGCCATAACCGGGATGGAAACGGCGGCAATAATGCCGTCAATCAGGTCCGGGTCGCTCATGCGCGCGACGCCACCCTGTGCACGGATGTCCGCCGGAACGCGCTCGAGCGCCATGACCGCGACAGCTCCCGCATCCTCGGCGATCTTCGCCTGGTCTGCCGTGACGACATCCATAATGACGCCGCCCTTGAGCATCTCGGCGAGGCCGCGCTTTACTCGGGTCGTGTTGGGCTGGTCTGACGTGCTTGTGTCGCTCATAATCCTTTGATTCTACTTTGGGTCTGCGGGCCACGCGCTGGCGAGCTGCTCGCGCATCTCCCCCAGCAGCTGTGGCAACGCCTTGGTGTGCGCGATGATCGGAAAGAAGTTCGAGTCGGTTCCCCAGCGCGGAACGATGTGCTGGTGCAGGTGATCCGCCACTCCGGCGCCGGCGATCCTGCCCTGGTTCATTCCGATGTTGAAGCCCTCGCAGTGCGCGACCTCGGTAAGTACGCGCATTGCCGTCTGGGTGAGAGTACCGATTTCGGTAATCTCCTCCTCGGTCGCTTCGTCATACATCGCAACGTGACGGTACGGGCACACCAGCAGGTGACCGCTGTTGTACGGATACAGGTTGAGCAGCACGTACGCGGTCGTGCCCCTCGCGACGATCAGCGCCTTCTCGTCCGAGAGGGTCGGAGCGACACAGAACGGATCGACATCGGCCGCGGGCTTCTGGTTGTTCTCGATGTAAACCATGCGATGCGGGGTCCACAGGCGCTGGAACGCGTCGGGAACGGCAGCAAAATCGCTCGACTTTTCGAGCTCTGCATCATCCACTGGTCAGACCTGCGCGTGGGTCGCGATGGCGTCGGTGATGCGGGCGATCGCGTCGGCGATCGGGATGCCGTTCTCCTGGTGACCGTCACGGAACCGGAAGCTCACCGAGCCGTTTGCCTTGTCTTCCTCGCCGGCGATGAGCTGGAAGGGGACCTTCATGGTCGTGTGAGTCCGGATCTTCTTCGCCATGCGGTCGCTCGAGTCATCCAACTCCGCGCGAACGCCCTTTGCCTTGAGCTGCTCGATAACGTCACCGAGGTAGTCGTCGTACGCCTCCGCGACCGGGATGCCGACAACCTGCACCGGAGACAGCCAGACCGGGAATGCGCCGGCGTAGTGCTCGAGCAGGATGGCGAAGAACCGTTCGATCGAACCGAACAGCGCGCGGTGGATCATGATCGGCCGCTGCTTCGACCCGTCTTTATCGGTGAACTCGAGCTCGAACCGCTCGGGCAGGTTGACATCGACCTGCACGGTGGAGAGCTGCCAGACACGGCCGATCGCGTCCTTGGTCTTGAGGTCGATCTTTGGTCCGTAGAACGCGGCCTCGCCGGGCACCTCGGTGAGCTTGAGCCCACTCCGCATCGCGACGTTGCGCAGTACGTTCGTGGAGTAATCCCAGAACTCGTCTGAGCCGATCCACTTGGACTTCTCGTCGTCCTTCAGCGAGAGCTCAAGCTCGAAGTCATCGAGGCCGAAGTCGCGCAGCATCGAGATCACGAAGTCGAGCACCTTGGTCACCTCGGCTTCGAGCTGGTCGGGGGTGACGAACAGGTGCGAGTCATCCTGAGTAAACCCGCGCACCCTCGTGAGACCGTGCAGCGCGCCGGACAGCTCGTTGCGATAGACCGTACCGTTCTCGGCCAGCCGCATCGGAAGGTCGCGGTAGCTACGGCCGCGCTCCTTGTAGATGAGGATGTGCATGGGGCAGTTCATGGGCTTGAGGTAGTAGTCCACGCCCTGCTTGGTGACGTGACCCTCGGCGTCGATTTCCTCGTCCATGCGGATGGGCGGGAACATTCCGTCCTTGTAGGTGACGAGGTGGTTCGACTGGATGAACAGGTCGGCCTTGGAGATGTGCGGCGTGTACACGTAGGTGTACCCCGCCTCGCGGTGGCGACGCATTGCGTGCTGCTCAATTTCCTGGCGCACCAGGCCGCCGCGCGGATGCCAGACCGAGAGACCGGAACCGATCTCCTCGGGGAACGAGAACAGGTCAAGCTCCTTGCCGAGCTTCCGATGATCGCGCTTGGCCGCCTCCTCGAGGCGCTCCAGGTATTCGCGTAGCTCGTCTTTGGTTGCCCATGCCGTGCCATAGATACGCTGCAGTTGCTTGTTCTTCTCGGACCCACGCCAGTATGCCGCGGCGTTGCGCTGAAGCTTCCAACCGTTGCCGATCATCCGGGTGTTCGGAAGATGAGGGCCGCGGCAGAGGTCCTTCCAGTAGACCTCGCCGGTCTTACCGTCGATGTTTTCGTAGATGGTGAGCTCGGCTCCCCCGACCTCGACATCCTCATTGTCATCGGTGGACCCGGCGCCGTGGCCGACATGGCCCTTCAACCCGATGAGTTCGAGCTTGTACGGCTCGTTCACGAGCTCGGCGCGCGCTTCATCCTCGGTCACGACGCGACGCACGAAACGCTGTCCCTGACGGATGATGCGATCCATGGCCTTCTCGATGGCCTTCAGGCCTTCGGGAGTAAATGGCTCGACCACATCGAAGTCGTAGTAGAAACCGTCGGTGATCGGCGGACCGATGCCGAGCTTCGCCTCGGGGTTGATCGATTGCACGGCCTGCGCGGTAACGTGCGCGGCCGAGTGCCGCAGGATGCTCAGCCCATCGGGCGAGTCGAGCATCACCGGTTCGACGGCGTCCGTCGTCGTCGTCGTGGCCGCGAGGTCTTTCAGTTCGCCGTTGACGCGCATGGCGACAACATTTCGGTCGGTGAACAACTCGAAGCCGGTAGACATGCCGTCAACTTTACCGGGACGGCCCAGCCACCAATTGCCGCCGTCCCATTGAGCGCGGCGGGCCTGAGGCTCCGTGTGTGTCCAGGTTCTTGCGAGGTTAGGACGCCCGTACTAATCTTTGACCATGCGGCCAGATTCCGAGACTCCACCTCAGTCCTTCCTTGGCACTGCACGGCGGGAGCAGATCACCAGGGCGGCAATCGAGGTGCTCGCATCCGAGGGATACGCCGCCACATCGCTATCGGCGATCGCGATCAGGATCGGCGTGAGCAAGGGCAACCTGTCGTATCACTTCGCGAGCAAGGCCGAGCTGCTTCGTGCCGTCGTGAACTACGTGCTCGAGAGCGCGGCCGCGTGGATGACTCCGCGAATCGCGGGGGCGACGTCCTATCGCGAGGCGCTTCACACCTATATTTCGGCCAACCTGTCCTACCTGGCCGCCCATCGAACCGACATCCTCGCGCTCACGGAGATTCTGGCCAACGCACGAGCGACCCCCGGAGTCCCCGACATCTTTGCGGCGTCCCAGGAGGATGCCATCCG
>Ga0193728_1000843_pt1 | contig 15295 bp, 10 predicted proteins | sample U1c1metaG_FD_143037 | JGI IMG/M metagenome (GOLD analysis project Ga0193728, IMG submission 143037) | Soil microbial communities from a riparian zone of the East river system, Colorado, United States - U1c1 | ecosystem: Environmental > Terrestrial > Soil > Riparian zone | place: USA: East River...
TCGCGACCTGACTCGCCTTCGGCACGGGCGCCATGATCTTCCCGATCACATGATCGAGACCATAGAAGAAGGGTGTGCGGAACACGAACCCGGCGGCCACGTCCTGGCCGGTCACGGGCAACAGGCCCGGCTCGACGTTCTCCGGGTGCAGGGCGGCAAAATAGTTGACCCCATCGGCATAGGCCTGCAGCACGGCGCGAGCATCGGCGGGCAGAACGGTGTCGTACTGCGACGCCACGGTCTCGCGCACTTTCAGCAGCCGTACCAAGTAGTCCGTCACCGCCGCCTTGGCTCCCTCGACACTTGCCAGTTGGCCGCGGGCGATCAACGCCCCGCCCTGGATGGTGGCGAAATCGTCCTCGGAATGCGCGAAGCCCAGCCCAAAGGCCACGTCCGGATCGGTGGGGCCGCTGATGTGCGGCACACCGTAATGGTCGCGCTGGATGCGGGCATGGTAGCGCGCCGCCTGAGCGACCAGGCTCGCGCGGTCCGGCGCCGGCGGCATGCTCCACCGATCCTGAATGATTACCGCCGTCAGACCGACGAGCACCAGGGCCGCCAGCGCAGCCGCGCTGATTTTCAGATACCGCATGAGGCGTTTTCTCCCAAGGTCATTTGCGGGCTTGCAATTTTTTTGTCGCGGCCCGGCGAGGTGATCCAGTGCACGATGAGTTTAAAGGTTAAACGTGAACTCGTGGCTTCCACGCTTGAAGTCTTGCCGATCACTATCGCTTGACGCGCGTCATCAGCTACGATCATTTGTTTCTAAGCCGAGGGGCTTGAGGCGCCCTACGTGCAAGAGGCAAGCGACAGTCCTTCCACCCGACCCAGCGATGCGCCTAATGATGCACGGCCGTTGCTGGTGTACGACGCCGACTGCGCGTTTTGCGTCTTCTGGGCGCGTTATTGGCAGAAGCTCACGGCCGATGCGGTCCATTACCGGCCCTATCAAGAAGCGGCCGCGCACCACCCTGAGATTCCGCCGGCGGACTTTCAGCGTGCCGTGCAATACATTCCACCCGAGGGTCGCCGCGCGAGTGCCGCGGAGGCAAGCTTCCTGACCTTGAGCCACGCGCGCGGCAAGGGATTCTGGCTTGCCCTTTATAGAAAGCTTCCCGGATTCGCGGCCATCTCGGAACTGATTTATGCCTTCATCGCGGCGCACCGTGCGGCCTCCTATCGCATCAGCTTGTTTCTGTGGGGCAGGGACTACGGGCCGCCGCGCTACGATCTCGTCTCGTTCCTGTTTCTACGCCTGTTCGGCTTGATCTACCTCGCGGCCTTCACGTCCTTTGGCGTGCAGGCCCTGGGGCTGATCGGCAGCCATGGCATCCTGCCACTCGCAGAATTGGTCGAGGCCATCGGCGGCCGGGCAGGCACGGAGCGGTTCTTTGTGATGCCCATGCTGTTCTGGATCAGCGCCGGCGATTTCGCGATTCAGGCGGTGTGCTGGGCCGGCGCGGGTTTCTCGCTGCTCCTGATCTTCAACGTGTTGCCGCGCTTAAGCTTGTTTCTGCTGTACGTGCTGTATCTCTCGCTGCTGTATGGCGGACAGACATTCATGTCCTTCCAATGGGACACGTTTCTGCTGGAGGCCGGATTCCTCGGCCTGCTGATGAGTTTCGCCAGGGTGCCGGGCATCTGGCTGCTGCGCTGGTTGCTATTTCGCTTCATGTTCATGTCGGGTGTGGTGAAGCTTCTGAGCGCTGATCCGAACTGGTGGAACCTGTCGGCGCTGCAATATCATTTTCTCACGCAGCCCCTGCCCACGCCGCTGGCCTGGTACGCCGCGCAATTGACGCCGTTGGTGTTGAGAGTCGCCACCGCGGGCTTGTTTGTCGTCGAGCTGGCGCTGCCGTTTCTAATTTTCTGCCCGCGCCGGCTGCGTTTCTTGGCTGCATTTGGAATCTTGCTGTTGCAAAGCTGCATTCTGCTCACCGGCAATTACAACTGGTTCAATCTTCAGACCATGTTGCTGTGCTTGCTGCTGTTTGACGATGCGGCTCTGCAGAAGGTTCTGCCGCAACGCCTCTCAAAGGTTCTGGCGGCACGTGCGCAACAGCAGGCGTCAAAAGCCGTGTCGCGACTCGTCGGCGCATTGGGCCTGCTGCTGGTGTTCACAAGCCTGGTGCAGATGGATATGCGTTTCGGCGGCAGTCCGCCGGCGGCAATGCGCGAAATTGATCGACTGATCGAGCCGATGCGTCTGGTGAGCAGTTACGGATTGTTCGCCGTCATGACGACACAACGCGAGGAAATCATCATCGAGGGCTCGCAAGACGGCGTCGAATGGCGCGAGTACGAACTTCGCTACAAACCCGGCGATTTGGCGCGACGCCCGCTCTGGAACATCCCGCACCAGCCGCGCCTGGACTGGCAGATGTGGTTCGCCGCGCTCGACGACCCGCGGAATGTCCATTGGTTGCCGCGTTTTCTCGAACGGCTGCTCGAAAACGAACCCGCCGTGACGGCCTTGCTGGAAAAGAATCCTTTCGCTGACCGGCCACCGCAATATATTCGCGCACAGTTCTACGACTACACCTTTGCCGGCGGCGAGGAAAAATCCCAGGGCCTGTGGTGGCGGCGACGGGCGGTGGGGCTGTACTTTCCCGTGGTGCGTCTGAAGGTAAAATAAAGGATCGGAGGGACCATGAATTCACCGCGGCTAAATTGCATTTTCGCGTCGCTGGTTGCGCTCGCCGGTTGCTTGACAGGGGAGGGTGCGGCGTTCGGTGATGCGGGTGTGGCGGCCGACGAAATTCGCGGCGCCGTCAAGAGCGCAAACGGCGCGGAAGCCGGCGTGTGGGTTATCGCCGAGACGCAGGATTTCCAAACACGCTTCGCCAAAATCGTCGTCACCGACGAGGCGGGCCGCTATCTCATTCCGGATCTTCCCAAGGCGAAGTACCGCGTCTGGGTACGCGGCTATGGCCTGGCGGACTCGCCGAAGACCGAGGCAACTCCGGGCCGCGTTTTGAACCTCACTGCACTGGCGGCGCCGGACGCGGCCACGGCCGCCAAAACCTATCCGGCTGCCTACTGGTACGCGATGATGAAAATTCCCGAGGAGGAACAGGTGGCGGCGCTCGCAGGCGGCCGCAACGGCTATCTCATGTGGATGAAAAACATGGGCTGCGTCGGTTGCCATCAACTGGGAAATTTGGCGACGCGCACGATTCCGAAGTCGCTGGGGCCGTCCAAGACATCGGAAGGGGCGTGGCTGCGACGCCTGCAATCCGGCCAAGCCGGCGGCCAGATGATCAACATCGTGCAAGGGACGCTTGCCGGGATTCCGATTCACTATTTGGCGGATTGGACCGATCGTATCGCCGCGGGCGAAGTGCCTGCAGCGCAGCCGAAGCGTCCGAGCGGCATTGAGCGCAACATCGTCGCCACGGTGCGCGACTGGTCGGACGCCAAGGCGTACTTGCACGATTTGTCGGGGACCGATCGGCGCAATCCGAGCGTCAATGCCAATGGGTTGTTATACGGCGCGCCGGAGCTGAGCACGGACAACTTCCCGATTCTCGATCCGCAGCACAATACCTCCACCACGTTCAAGGCCCTGGTGCGCGACGCCGATACACCGACGACCCACGACGATCCGGTGATTCAGCCATCGCCCTATTGGGGCGAGGAGCGGATCTGGGATAGCCGGGCGGTTGCGCATAATCCGATGCTGGATCGATCCGGCCGCGTTTGGTACACCGCGCGGATTCGCGCGGCGGCAAACCCCGCGTTTTGCAGGCAAGGCTCCACGCATCCCTCCGCGAAGGCGTTTCCCCTCAACACGTCCGATCGCCAACTGGCGATGTACGAGCCGAAAAGCGGCAAGTATGTTTTCGTCGATACCTGCTTCGGTACGCATCATCTGCAATTTGCGGAAGATGCGAACGACACCCTGTGGACCAGCGGCGGCCGGGAGGTGGTGGGCTGGCTCGATACGAAGAAATTCGTTGCAACGGGTGATGCGGCGGCTTCGCAAGGCTGGGCGCCGATCGTGCTCGATACGAATGGCAACGGCAAGCTCGATGCCTGGACCGAACCCGGTCAACCGGCAAATCCGGGCGGCGACCAACGATTGGCGGCGAGCTTCTACGCCGTCATGCCGAATCCCGCCGACGGCAGCGTCTGGGGCTCGGTCGCGTTTCGTTATCCGGGTGCTCTGATTCGCTTCGACCCGCGAACTCGACTCAGCGAGACCTACAATGTGCCGGCGCCCGGCTTCGGTGTGCGCGGCGCCGATATCGATCGCGAGGGCGTGGTGTGGGTGTCCTTGGCGAGCGGAGATCTGGGACAATTCGATCGGCGCAAGTGCAAGGGTCCGCTCAATGGGCCGGCCGCAACGGGCGATCATTGTCCCGAAGGCTGGAGTTTTCACCGCCTGCCCGGGCCGGGATTTGTGAATGTGCCCCAGATGAGCGTCGAATCGAGCTATTACGCCTGGGTCGATCAACACAACACGCTGGGGTTGGGCGCGAACGTGCCCATTGCGACGGGCAATCTGTTTGACGGGGTACACGCGCTGGTTGACGGTAAGTTCGTAACGCTGCGCATTCCCTATCCGCTGGGTTTCTATGCCAAGGGTCTCGAGGGCCGCATCGATGATGCTGCCGCAGGCTGGAAGGGCCGCGGCCTCTGGATTACCAGCGGCGATCGCACGCCGTGGCACCAGGAAGGCGGCAAAGGCATGAAGCCGCTAGTGGTGCACTTTCAAGTACGCCCCTCGCCACTGGCGGATTGAGTGGTCACCGGAAATCCCTCTTATGCCTACCTAAACGTTTGTTCAATAATGAGCTGCGACGCAATGCATCATTGCGGGGCCATGCCGCCGGCGCAAATTCCCTCTACTCTTCAGGCCCTGAGTGCGCTTCCGCACAGACATCCAGAACGGGCCTCGTTTATTTTTCCGGCCTACCGAGTTCTGCCCCTAAAAACGCTAATAGGGCGCCCTACGCGCTTATAGGAAAACTGATGGAAAGTAACGATCGTGAGTCTAGGCGACAGGCAAGCTGGGCTGCTGTCGAGGCGTCGTGTCAGGGAATGTTGGATGTGTCCTGGATGGCGCGCGCGTTGCGGGAGGGCAGGGCGTACATCGGCCGAAAGATCTTTCTCGAACGGTACGACGGCACGCGGGTATTTGGGGAGGCGTATGCCTATCCGTTGCACAATGATCGGGCCCAACTCGTCGGGGCAGTCAACTTGGTCGCAGACATAACCGTGCTGCAAGACCCGGGCGCCAAAGACGCGAAGCGGCACGCTGCGCCCGTATCAAGGGATGCCGCATTGGCCATGATCGAGGTGGTGGCCTCAGTATTAACGGCCTTGAACTGGCAACCATCCGTCTTCAATTAACGGTCGTCACCGGTGCGTCATGACTTTCATGCGACCACCGTCGTAGACAAATCGATGCCCAGCAACTTGGCAAATTCACCTGCCGCTGCCGGCTTTTGAAAGTAATAGCCCTGTCCCTCCGCACAGTTTTGACCCTGGAGCGCTATGAATTGCGCGCGCGTTTCCACTCCCTCGGCAATGACCTGAAGATGGAAGCTGCGGCCCAGATTAATGACCGCACTTACGATTTTCGCGTCGTCGGCATTCGTGCAAAGGCCGCGCACAAACGACCTGTCTATTTTCAGCGCGTCGATCGGAAACCGCCGCAAATAGCTCAAACTAGAATACCCCGTCCCGAAATCGTCCAGCGTGAGCTTGATTCCCATTTCCTTGAGTTCGCGCAGCACTTCGATGGTGGACCGAGGGTCTTGCATGAGCGCGGTCTCGGTTAATTCGAATTCGAGATACGATGCTTCCAGTTGTGTCTCCTCTAATATGGCGCGAACGTGCCCGACGAAATTCTTTGAGCGTAGCTCCACTGCAGAAATGTTGATGGCAATGGGGATCGGTGCGAGCTTCGCATCGAGCCAGAGCCGCCTTTGCAGGCATGCTTCGCGCAGCACCCATCGGCCAATTGGCACTATGTAGCCGGAATGCTCGGCAATGGGTATGAAGTCCTTGGGCAGAGCCACTTGCCGACCCGGGGGGTGCCAGCGAATGAGGGCCTCCGCGCCGGTCAGCGTCTCGGTGACCAAGTCAACCTTGCCCTGGTAATGCAGCTCGAACTCGCGCTGGTCCAAGGCGTGGCGAAGTCCGCTTTCAAGAGACTGCCTTTCTTGAGCGTGCTCATTCATGCTCGGCTTGAAGAACTGATAATTGTTTCGCCCATCATTCTTTGCATTGAGCATGGCAATGTCGGCGCACTTCACCAGCGTCTCTGCATCGGTGCCGTCATCCGGATAAATGCCGATTCCGACGCTTGCCGTGATTTGCAGGCTGTGCTCCTCGAGTTGGTGAGGCATTCCAACAAGGGTGAGTATTTTTTGAGCGCTGAGCGAAGCTTCGTCCACGTGTGCTATCGAGGACAACAGAACCACGAATTCATCTCCGCCTTGCCGGCTGACCGTGTCCGCGGTTTGCACGCTGGCAACCAACCGGCCGGCGACCGACAGAAGGAGTTGATCGCCGACACTTTGACCGAGCGAATCGTTGACGTGTTTGAAGCGATCCAAGTCGATGCACAGAACTGCCAATTTCTGCCGGTCACGTTGCGCCGCCGAGATGGCCTGCGACAGCCGGTCGTTCAACAGAAAGCGGTTTGGCAGATCGGTGAGGAAGTCATGCCGCGCCAGGTGCGACATTTTTTCAGATACCGCTTGCGCCTGTGTCACATCGTGAAAGACCATGACTGCGCCGGTCACAGTTCCTCTTCGATCATGAATGGGTGCGGCGGAATCTTCAATGGCGGACTCTGTTCCATCACGCCGGATCAATTTGCAGCCGGGGGGCAGCTTGGCTGACTGGTTTTCCTTGATGACCAGCATCATGGGATTGACCACACGAGTGCCATTGGCAACGTCGACTATTCGAAATACCTGTTCAAACGGCCGGCCGAGTGCCTCGTCAGTTGGGCAACCGGTCATGGCCCGGGCGATTGGATTGAGAAAAGTGACGTTGCCCGCGATGTCGGTGCTCACCACCGCGTCGCCAATTGAGTTCAGAGTCACCTGAGCGCGCTCCTTTTCTCTGAACAAGGCTTCGACGTTCGAGGCGCGCTCGATCATGTTGCGCAGGGCCTTTGGCAATAGATAGCCGTCGAAATCGTCGTCAAGAAGGTAGTCTTGCGCCCCTCGCTGCACCGCGAGTCTGGCCGAGCTCTCTCGAGCCAAGCTGCTGAGTACGAGGATGGGAATTTCCGGCGAGGCAACGAACAAGGTGTCGAAAGTTTCGATTCCGGTGCTGTCGGGTAGGTATAGATTCACCAACACCGCCGCGATGCGTTTGCTGCCCCCTTTGCGCAAACGCCGAACCCCATCTGCGCACCGCTCCACCCATTCAACAATGAAAAGCCCCTCGAGCGAACTGAGGAGCGCATTTCTAACCATCTGCGCTTTGGCAGCGTCGTCATGGATCAACAATACGATCTGTGGCATCGCACCATCCTTGGGCACACTTCGCTAGTAAGGGCGTTTGTTCGGAGGCCGTCTGTCTGCCAGCACACATTCAGCCTGCTTTCGAAGCGCGTCTCACGCACGATTCCGTGGTGGCTTTAGTTCAAAGCGGCATGCCGCTCAGGAAGCTCCTCCAGTAAAAAGCGAGACGGCGAGGGCGGTCATGGCACAAGTGGCGAATTCTAGAGTTCGTTGCGGGCCCAGGCCGGGGCGCGCTTCGCGATAAATGCTGAGGCGCCTTCTTGCGCAATGTCGTCCATCATGTTGCACGCCATCGACTGAGCGGCGAGCTGGTAGGCAGGTGCGGTGCCCAGCTCGATCTGCCGATAGAACAACGCCTTGCCCATCGCAATCACCGACGGCGGCTTGGCAACGATCGCAGCCGCCAGCTTGGTAATTTCCATATCGAGGCAATCCGCTGCCACGCAGTGATTGATCAGTCCCCGCTGTACCGCAGCCGCGGCGTCGATGGACTCTCCCGTCACCAGCATTTCAAACGCGGCCTTGCGCCCCAAATTGCGTGTGAGCGCGACGGACGGCGTCGCGCAGAATAAGCCTATGTTCACGCCGGAGACGGCGAAGCGGGCGTCATCGGCGGCGATCGCGAGATCGCACGTGGCCACGAGCTGACAACCGGCAGCGGTCGCAATGCCATGTACGCGTGCGATCACCGGCTGGGGCATCGTCTGAATCCGCATCATCAAGCGGCTGCAGTCGTCAAATAGCCGCTGGTAGTATTCGAAGCTCGGATTGGCCTTCATCTGCTTCAGGTCATGGCCGGCGCAAAACGCCTTGCCGGCGCCGCCGAGTACCACCACGCGCACCGACGCATCGCCGGCAATCGCTTCAAACGTGCCATGCAGAGCGGCCAACATCTGCTCGGACAGCACGTTGTATTCGCGGGGACGATTGAGCGTCAGAAACGCGACCCCTTTTGTGATCCGCTGCAACACGAGGGGCTGCGCATCGATTGCATCGCTAAGGGCATTCATTGCAGACCTCCGTTCGACCTTGCCTCAAAAGCAGTATGAAGCGTGCTTCAGCCGAGCGCGACGGCACGTAAAAAAATGCCGGTGACCTAAGCCGTGCTGCTGCACCGGTCACTTGTCGCAGATGCACAATGCTGTTGACAATCCATCATCGAGTATTAAATACTTGATATGCCAAATATCTGATTGAAGTAAGAAAATAACTGGCCCACGCCGGCAGGGTAGCGATCGTCTTCGAGTTCGACTCGACCGGTACGTGGACGCTTGAGCAGCATTGAATTGGGGAATCACACCGCGTGATTGGCTGGCGCCTCCCTTTCGTTCCTTTCCGGGTCCCTGCGCCCGTTCGCATCACGTGCTCAACCCATCGACCGACCGGGAAACCGGTCAACGTTCGGATAGCAATCTAGGGGAATTATTATGAACAGAATCAAAGGCTGGAGGCGCATCGCGGGCGCAAGCTTATCTTTGGTGATGGCAGGCGGTACGGCATGGGCCGCCAACGATCTCGATACGCCGAATCCGCGCGGCACCACCAATCGAGACGGCTCGAACACCTTCAATGCGGAATGGCTCGGCCACAACGATCTGCAAGGCCGCACCACCTATCAGACGACGGTCCACACCCAAGGTAATCGAGTGATCGCGTATGCCGGGCACTTCAATGGAACGATGTTGAATCCCATGACCGGCGTGGTGGAAACCAACGGCACATCGATCGTCGATGTGACTGATCCCCGCCACCCGAAGTATCTCAAGCATCTGGTTGCCGATAAGGGCGGCGCGCGCATGGCAAAGCTGTGCGACGGCAATGATTTGCCGCACGGTCTGCGCGGCCACACGTACCTTCTGCGTGAGAACGGTTCCGCATCCCAAGAAGTGTGGGATGTCACCGATCCGGCTGACCCGACGCTGGTCTCAACGCCGATAACCGGCCAGGATGTCACCCACCGCAATTGGTGGGACTGCACGACCGGCATTGCCTACCTCGTTGCGGGCGCGACGAAGTCGGCGGACGCCGGCTTCGACGGCTGGAACACCAAGAGCAGCCCGAACCAGCACTTGAAAATCTTCGACATGAGCGATCCGGCGCATCCGAAATACATCATGGATTTCGGCTATCCGGGTCAGAATCCGGGTTCGACGTTCGTGATGCCGGGAACCGAAACGACCACCAAGGTCGTGCCGCCGGGCGTGCATGGTCCGATCGTGGTCAGCACTTTCAAAGGCCAGGCCATCAACCGCTTGTATATGCCGTACGGCGTAGGCTCGGATGGCATCATCCAGATCAACGACCTCACCAAGGTCCTGCCGCCGCCTTACGGCACCGGCGTCTACGCGAACGTCAAGAAGCCTACCGACGCAGAGTTGCTGCAGGGTCAGATTGGCGTCCTCTATATGCCGGGCGCCGAGGGCGGCCACTCAACGATGCCGCTCTATGGAATCAAATTGAAGCAGTACCAGAATTTCACGAACAACAATGTTCGCGACATCATGGCCGTGAGTTCCGAGGAGACCGACAACCGCTGCACGGGATCGCCGCACCTCATGTACCTCCTCGATATCACGAACAAGATCGGTCAGGGCGGCAGCACCAGTGCGGAACAACACCCCTGGCCAATCTCCACCGTGACGGTCGATGACTTCTCCGGTCGTCCGAACTTCTGTTCGCGCGGCACGCGTTTCGGCGTTCACTCGCCGGCCGAGAACTTCGATGATCCCTCCTACGCTCGGCTGCTCACCAGCGCCTGGTTCGACGCCGGCATACGCGTCCACGACATCCGTGATCCCTACCATCCCACGGAAGTGGCGCATTTCATTGCGCCGGTGAATCATTTCACACAGCCCAGCTCCGCAGTGATCAACGGCGTCACCGTTACGGCGCTCGATGTTTCCTGCGACAACACCGACGTCGACAATCGTGGATTGCGCTACTGCGGCGACCGGGTGGGCGGAGGACTCGATATCGTGCGGTTAACCGGCGAAGCAGAGGACATCCAGAGAAACGACAGGGACGGCGACGACCGAGACCGCGATTGAAGCGACAGTCGATCCTGCAACGAAAGAGCGGCGCCCAATGGTTGGGCGCCGCTCTCCTTTGTGCCGCGCTTCCCGCCGCAGCGGCTGATCAGTTTACGGTGATTTCGTTCGGCCGGGCCGATCGTGCTGCGCTTGCAGCGGCGTACATCGATCCCTTCGCCAAGGAGAGAGGCGCGGCCGTGCAATCATTGTCCTACGACGGACAAGTCACTGAACTCACTCAAATGGTGAGCGCCGGTGCGACGGTGTGGGATGTGATGCAGGTTGAGTCAAGGACGCTGCAACAGGGCTGTCAGCAGGGCCTGTTCGAAAAGCTCGATCCGGCGCGCGCTCCGCCCGCGGCGGATCTCATTCCAGGCGCACTGTCGGAGTGCGGTGTGGGGATTTTCACGTGGGCGCAGGCACTGGTCTATTCCGACCAACTGCGCGATGCTCCGCGGTCCTGGGCCGATTTCTGGGATACCCGTAAATACCCCGGCAAGCGGGGCCTGCGGCGCAGCGCCAAATATACGCTGGAGATCGCTCTGATGGCCGACGGTGTCGAGCCCAAGAACGTGTATGCGACGCTGTCGACCGAAGCAGGGGTGGCGCGCGCCTTCCGCAAGCTCGAGCAAATCCGCAAGGACACGGTGTGGTGGGAGGCTGCCCCGCAACCCAGCGAGCTGATTGCGGCCGGCATCGTGAGCATGAGCTCCGGCTACACGCTGTGGTTCGACCCTGAGCAAGAGCGCAACCGTCATACACGGATAATCTGGCGCCAAAGCCTGTACGACATCGACAGTTGGGCTATCCCTACGGGTTCACCCAAACGCGATGAGGCCTATCGCTTCATCAAGTTCGCGAGCTCACCGGAGCGGCAGAAAGCGCTCTCCGAGCAGCTCGCCTACGGGCCCACCAACCGCAACGCAGTCGAACTTCTGCCGGCGCGCATCGCCGGCAATCTGCCATCCTCGACATCCAATCTTACCGGCGCGCTGCGCATCGATACCGCATTCTGGATCGAACACGGCGACGCGCTGGAACGCCGCTTCAATGCCTGGGCGCCCGCCATTTGCCGCCAGCAGGACGACGAAGATGATGATGATTACTTTGACCTGCCGGTCTGTCAGGACCTGCGGGGAAATATACGTGTCAAACAGGGGCCGGTCAGTGCGAGCCGCATCGGTGAGCCCGGTGTTCCCAGCCAGGTGTCACGAACCGTCACCATGACCATGAACGATACCATGCGGTTCACGCCCGACCGCATCGAGGTCCACAAGGGAGAGACCATCCGCTTCGTGCTGCAAAACGACGGGAAGTTGCGCCATGAACTCGTCTTGGGCGAGCCGGAGGCCCTGCGTCGACATGCGGCCATGATGCAGATGATGCCCGACATGCAGCACACCGGACCCAACATGGCGAGCCTGGCACCGGGCGAGCATGGCCAAATGATCTGGAAATTCACGCGCGCCGGGGTGGTTACGTTCGCTTGCTTGCAACCCGGGCACCTTGATGCCGGCATGCGCGGATCGGTTGGGGTTCAGTGAGGCGCGCTTAGCTCGATACGGCTCGCGCGCTCAGGGAACCGAATTCAAAGACCCGCAGCCAGTCGGGCACTTGTGCGGCGGGCATCGGTCTGGCAAACCAGTAGCCCTGAATCAATGAGGCGCCGAGATCGCGCACGTGCTGAAGCATTTCAGCCGTCTCCACGCCTTCGATGATGACCTCCAGGCCAAAGTCGCGGGCGATACTCAATGCCGCCTTGATGATCGTCTTGCCGCCCCGATGGAAATCGCGGACAAACGTCTGGTCGACTTTGATCAAATCAATGGGCAGGCGGCTGAGGTAGGACAGCGATGAGTAGCCGGTGCCGAAATCATCCACGGCGATGCGCACTTTCAGCCGGCGGGTTTGCTCGAGGACCTCACGCAGATGCTCCATATCGACTGCCAGCGCGGATTCCGTGAGCTCCAATTCCAGCAACTCCGGCGCCAGTCCGCTGTGCGACAGGCATTTTTCCAAATGCGGCAGGAAGCTGCTATCCATCAGCTGCTTTGCCGATACGTTGACCGCCACTTCGAGCCGACGGCCGCCTACGATTTGCCTGGCTTCATGGCAAGCGCGCCACAGGACCCATTGGCCCAGCCGCACGATGTCGCCGCTATGTTCCGCCAAGGGAATGAACTTCGCCGGTACGATATTGCCCAGCGTTCCATGCTCCCAGCGGGCGAGACATTCCAGGCCGCGCACACGGCCTTCACCGATGTCCACGATCGGCTGATAGTGCAAATGCAGACCGTCATGAATCAGGGCCTCACGCAGAGCGTGGACGAGTTCGCGTTGCTTTTCTGACCGCGGCGGCGCATCGGGTCGATACAAGCAGACGCGCGAGCTCTGTTCGTGTCTCGCCTCGTCTGCCGCCGTTGCCGCCTGTTGAATGAGCCTTTGCCATTGCTGCCGGTCGACGAGCCGCGCTATTCCGACACTGACGCCCACGGCAACATGCTTTTCGGGAGTCGGCGCGGTGAGTGCGAGCCACAGTTTCTCGCCGCGCGCGCACAGGTCCAGGTCGCTGGCGCCTGCACTCGATACAATCACGACAAACTGCGCAATACCCCAGCACGCCACCACAGTCGCGTCAGGGCACTGCTGTTTCAGCCGCCCCGCGATGATTTTGGCCAATTCATCGCCCCAGGGCTGATCCCGATTCGCGACCGGCTCATCGGACCCGTCGATGGCGAAGTAGTACGCGACCACGGCGCTCACCGCTTCGGTCACTTCATAGGCCGCGGCCTCCAGTACCGCCATCAACTGCAGTCGACTGGCCAGCCCGGTGAGAGGGTCGATCTGCAACTGTCGGTGCTCTAGCTTGCGCCGAACCGTGGTGTGTTCCAATGCGCGGGCACGGTATCGCTCCAATGCAGCCTCGATCGTACTGATCAGATCCGCGGCAGGGCAGGGCTTGCTCAGAAATCGGAAGATCTGTCCCTCATTGATGGCGGAGATGGCCGAGGCCAGATCGGTCTGTCCGGTGAGCAGGATTCGCTGCGCCTCGGGTGCGAACGCGCGCGACCGGGTCAAGAACTCCGACCCGCTGAGGCCGGGCATGCGCATATCTGAGATGATCACCTCGACGCGGGGGTCCCGCTCGAGCAGCTTGAGCGCATCGGCGCCGCTGGTTGCGGTCAGCACCTCGTAACGCCGCCCCAGATGCAGCGCGAGGCCGCGCAGCACCTCAACCTCGTCATCGACACACAAGATTCTGGCGCGCTCGCTCATGCGGCGTCCTGCTCGCTGTCCAGCACGGCGAGTGCCGCCAACCACTGCGGCAAGTGATTCGAGAGTCCGAGGCCTTCAAGAAGTCCCGGCTCGATGCCCAGTTCTGCGGCTTCGAGCGATTTCGCGCCGTCGGCATGTGATAGGTGATCGGCAATGTTTATCAGTACCGTCAAATCGAAGTCGCTGTCGGCCCGAAGAACGGGCGTGTGATGCAGAGCAACGGCCGCGACGATGTGGCTGGGAAAACCCCACAGCCCCAACAGATACGCGCCTACTTCCGCATGATGCCGGTCTACTTGCTCGACGGTGTCCTCATTTGAACTCGCGGGCTGGCCGGGCCTTGCAATGCTTCGAGTGGCATAGACTACCCGGCCGATGTCGTGCAGCATGCCTGCCAAAAACGCCTCCTCTGCGCGGGCGGTCGGGAGTTTTTCGACGAGCGCGATCGCGCGCGCGGCCATCGCAGTCTGCAGACTGTGCTTCCAGAGGTTCTCCAAATTCACCCCGCCAGGCGGGCTCGAGCCACCGTTTTGGAACAGACTGTGTCCCAGTGCCAAGGCAGCGACGGTATCCAGTCCCAAGTAGGCGAGCGCTCTTTCGACACTTGAGATGGGTCGTCGCGAGCCAAAGAACGCCGAATTGACCAGTTTCATGAGATTGGCGGTCATGGCGGCATCGCGACCGATGATCCGTGCGGCATCCGCGGCCGACGCGTTGGGTTGTCGCAAGCAGGCGGAGATTTCTTGAAACGCCCTCGGACAGCTCGGCAATGTGCCGACGCTTCCCACCAATGCGGCGAGTCTATCGCTGCTCAATAAGCGCTTCAGCAACTGGGTTTGCGCGATTGCCGCCTTCAGCGTCGCGGTCTCGCCCGGTTTGGCAATGTATTGGTGTGCAGTGCCGACGAGCCGCATGATGGCACCCGGATCCGCGTGGCCGGACAGCACCAAGCGCACGGTTTGCGGATACAGTGTTTTGACCTCGGCGAGCAGCTGCCAGCCGTCCATGCCGGGCATGCACATGTCCGTGACGATCACGTCGGCGACGGTCTTGGCAAAGCGCTCGAGCGCCTCGGCTCCGCTCGACACGAACTCCATGCTCCATTCGTGTCTCATGGGACGCATGGCGCGTTGCATGGCTTCGAGCACGTTCAAATCGTCATCGACGAACATGATGCGTATCATCAAGCACTCTACCGCCTCTCCTGCGGCCGCCGATAGCGGTTACATCGATAACTGGGCGGTAGCGCGCACAAACGCGCGTCGTCGGCCTTGTTGGACTCTGTAGGGAAAGATGGATTACTTGGACGCAGTTCCACAAATGCTGCCGAACATAGGCTGACGGCGGCGCGGAGCGACGGTGCGCGAGCCTCAATTGGACGAATCGATCGCGCCCTCCGGGGATCCGCGCTTCAGCACATCGGGCAGTGCTTTGCCGCTCTCGGTGAACGACAGGGATACCGAATTGAGGCAGTGCCGTTCACCCGTGGGGCGCGGGCCATCG
>Ga0193728_1000845_pt1 | contig 15277 bp, 15 predicted proteins | sample U1c1metaG_FD_143037 | JGI IMG/M metagenome (GOLD analysis project Ga0193728, IMG submission 143037) | Soil microbial communities from a riparian zone of the East river system, Colorado, United States - U1c1 | ecosystem: Environmental > Terrestrial > Soil > Riparian zone | place: USA: East River...
GACGTCGGCGGCCGCCCGGCGATCCTGATCGTCTGGTCGCCGGACTACGACGGCAAGGGCAAGGCCTGGGTCCGCTTCGACGATGGCGTCGACGCGATCGTCGGCGGCTCCCGCGTCAACCGCCCAGCTTGAAGATCACGGGCTGAAGCGCCACACCTCGACGCCGGTCGAGCCGCTCACCCAGACGTCCCCGGCCGCGCGCGAGATCGCGATCGCACCCGAAGGCCCCGGGAAGGTGTCCTTCAGCTTCGCCGCCGAGCGGTCGACGACCGAGATCGTCGAGTCGTCGAGGTTCGGCACCCACAGGTCGCCGCCGACGACGGCCGAGTGCAGCGGGTTCGCGCCGACCTTCACGGTCGCAGTCACCTGCAGGCTCGCCGGGTCGACGCGCACGACCGAGCCGGTCTCCTCGGACACCCAGAGCGCGTTCTCGTCCGGCGTCACCCAGTCGGGCGCGTCGAGCTTGAGCCTCGCGGAGATCTTGTTCGTCGCGGGGTTGATCTTCACCAACTTGTTGCCGAGCCGGTCGCCCGTCCAGATCGCACCGAACGCGAACACGATGCCGTTCGGCTCGGTGCCGGCCTTGATCGTCGTCACGAGCTTGTTCGTCTTCGGATCGATGCGGTTGACGGTGCCGCCGTTGTTACCGACCCACACGGCGCCCGCGCCGAACGCGATGTCGTAGGGGCGACCGCCGACCCTGATCGTCTTCAGCACCGTGTTCTTCCTGGGGTCGATCCGGGTGACCGTGCCGCTGCGCGAGTTCGCGGTCCTGAGCGAGCCTGCGCCGTAGGCGACGGCGAACGGCCCAAAGCCGGTCTTCACCCGTGCGACGACCTTGTTCGTTGCCGGGTCGATCTTCGCGAGTTTCGCGTCGGAGATCAGCGTCACCCAGAGGGCGCCCTTCGCCTCGACCGAGCCGAACGGCTGGATCCCGGCCTGAATCTTGGCGCTGGGCGCGGCGGCTCCGAGCGTGGCCATGAGGGTGGCGAGGAGGACGCGCATGCCTCCTCAGACGCCCGGCGCGCCGAAAGTTCACCTGTCCGAAAGAGACAGTACGGTGACGCGATGCGCCTGCTCGTCGCCCGCTGCGCCGTCCGGTATTCCGGCCGCCTGAACGCCGTGCTCCCGGAGGCGGTGCGGCTGCTGATCCTGAAGGACGACGGCTCCGTGCTCGTCCACGACGACGCCGGCGGCTTCAAGCCGTTGAACTGGATGACGGCGCCGACGTTCGTCGAGGACCAGGGCGAGCGGCTCGTCGTGCGGAAGCTGAAGACCGAGGACGTGCTCGAGATCGAGCTCGTCGAAGTCCTGAGCGACGTCGTGCACGACATGGGCGAGTCGGCGGCGTTGCAGAAGGATGGCGTCGAGCGGCACCTCCAGGAAGAGTTGGCCGCCGCGCCCTCCGCGCTCGGCGAGGAGCTGACGCTCGTGAAGCGCGAGTGGTCGACCGAGGTCGGGCCCGTCGACCTCATGTGCCGCGACGAGGACGGCGAGTGGGTCGCCGTCGAGATCAAGCGCATCGGCACGATCGAAGCCGTCGAGCAGCTGACGCGCTACCTCGCGTTCATCCGCGAGGATCCGGCGAAGGCGGCGTGCCGCGGGATTCTCGCTGCGCAGAAGTTCAAGCCGCAGGCGGTGACGCTCGCGGAGTCGCGCGGGATCCGGTGCGCCGAGGTCGACCTCGCACTGCTCCGTGGCGAGCGCGAGCCCGATCTGACGCTATTTACGGCCTGACGATCGCCGTATGACTCTGTACTCGCGGCAGCGATGGTTCATCTTCGCCTTCTCGTCGTTCAGTGCGTTGGCGTTCGGCGTGAGCGACCGTGGCACCTTCGGTGTCGTATTAGGTGCGCTGCTGTTCGCGGCGGGCCTCTTTGTACTGCGGCGACCGCGTCTCTCTGCAGACGAGCAGGGGCTCACGATCGTCAACCTGGTGCGTACCCGGCACGTGCCGTGGGTCGACGTCGCCAGGTTCCAGGTGAGCGGTTCCGACCTTGGGCTTGCCGTCCAGCTCCGGGACGGCCGGATCCTGCACGCCTGGGTGCTGACGCCGAATCCGAGTAGCGGCTACTCGTTCGCGCGCCGGGACGAGATCGTGGCCGAGCTGCGACAGCTGCACGCTCATGCGACCGGCTCGCACATTGCAGACGATGTCGGCGCTCCCCTTCGCGATCGCCGTGCGCGTTGGTCGAACAAGTTCATCCTTGCGCTCTGGCTCGTGCTGTCGCTGTTCTTCGTCGGGTACGGCATCTACACGGCGTGGCACAGCGTCGTGGCGCTGCCCAGGACGTACGCGCACCTCCGCAGAAGCGGCGTGCCGGCGACGGCTCAACTCGCTTCGTGCGGCCACTACGGCGGTGGCCGTGGTGTGGCCTGCCGCCTTCAGCTCTCGTACGCCGGGACGACGCGCACGTGGGACTACCCGAATGACGTGCACCAGTTCCACGGATTGCCGCTGGGGGCGCCGATCGCGATGCTCATCGACCCGGCGAACCCCGCGGTCGCGTACACCGTGCGCGACGTCGACGCGAACACGAACGCCGGTTGGGGCATCGTCTCGTTCTTCGGGGTCGCGCTTGCTCTTGCCGGGGCGATCGGGTTGTTCTGGTGCGTGCAGCTCATCCGGCGGCTTCAGGGTCGGACGATCGCCTTGATGTAGCCGTCGGGCGGCTCGGCGAAGAGCGCGGGCAACTGTTCGAGCGTCACTTCGTGCGTGAGTAGCTTCTCCCACGGACGCGCACCGCTCGCGAGGAACGTCAGCGCCGTCTTGACCGTGCGCGGCGTGTGGTGGAACGCTCCGCGCAGCGTCAGCTCCTCATAGTGGATGCGCTGCGCATCGAGCGGAACCTCCGTGCGCAACGGCAGCCCGCTGAAGGCGACGGCCGTGCCGCCGCGGCGGACGAGCTTCACCGCATCGCGCCAGCCCTTTGACGTGCCCGTCGCCTCGATCGCGACGTCGCAGCCGACGCCGTCGCCGGGAACCGCGCCGAAGTCGGGCCCGAGCGCGCGCCGCTGCGGACGTCCGCCGACGAGCACCGGATACGCGCCGGCATCGGCGATGCACGCGCAGAGCATCAGGCCGATCGGGCCCGGGCCGAGCACCGCGACGGTTTGTCCTTCCTGTATCTCTGCGCGATCGACGCCGTGGAAGCAGCAGGCGAGCGGTTCCACCAGCGCAGCGATCTCGGAGGCGAGGGAGCGCGGCACGGGGTGGAGGTTCGTGCCGGCGATGCGCGCGGGCACGACGAGCAACTCGGCATACGCGCCGTTGAGTAGCGGCAGCAGGTTCTCGCACTGCGCCTCCTCCTTGCGATCGCACGCGGGGCACGCGCCGCACGGCGCGGAGTTCGCGGCGACGACGCGGCGGCCGGTCGCGACCTCGGTGCCGCAGAACTCGTGGCCGAAGAGCGACGGCAGCTTCGAGAGCAGCAACGGGTGTCCGCGGCGGTATGCCTTCAGGTCGGTGCCGTCGGTGAGCGCCACGTCGACCTGGACGAGTACGTCGCCGGGGCCGGGGCGCGGATCGGGAACGTCCTCGACTCGCAGGTCGCCGGGGCCGTGGAAGCGCGCTGCCCTCACGGGACGAACACGACCTTCAGCGTCTCGCGGCGCAGGAAGAGGTCGAGCCCCTCGTCGAAGCGCTCGAGCGGCAGCACGAGCGGTTCGGGAACGTCGAGGGATGGCAGCAGAGCGGCGGCTGCGTGCATCGACTCCGGTGTCGCGGAGCGCGAGCCGACGATGGTCAGCTCGCGGCGATAGACGGCATCCGCGGGCAGCGCTCCTGCGTCGGCGAAGACCAGCACGGTGCCGCCGGGCGCGACGGCGTCGAGTGCGGTGTCGAGCCCGCCGTTCGCACAGACGACCGCCGCGTCGACCGGTCCGTTGGGCGCGGGACCTGCGCGGCGCGGGTCGGCATCGACGGCGAAAACCTCGTCGCCGCGTTGCGTGAGCACTGCGCCGAACAGCCGTCCGACGAAGCCGTTGCCGACGACGAGCACGCGTCCGCGCGGCACGCGCTCGACGCCGCGCAGCACGCACGCGAGCGGCTCGACCATCGTCGCGGTCGCGTCGTCGAGCGTCTCGGGAATCGCAGCGCCTTCGGTCGGCGCCACGCGCTCCGCGAGGCCGCCGGGCGAGATCGTCGGCGCGGCGAACTCCTCGCACGTCGAGTCGTGTCCGGCGAGGCAGCGGGAGCAGACGCCGCATGGCCGGTGATGGATCAGCGCCTCCCGCGTGCCCGCTGCGGTGCGCACGACGACCTCGTGTCCCAGCACGGTTCCGGGAGCCGCATACCCGAGCTTCTCGACGTCGGAGCCGCAGAGCCCGCAGGCGAGCACCTCGAGCGACGCCTCGGGCGTGGGCAGATCCGCGAGCTGCGGCCGGCCGTAGTCGTCGAGAACGATCGCCCGCACAGGCGTATCGTAGGGTCGTCGAGACGAAGGAGGCACGATGGCGATCACGTTTCACCGCTGTCGGAACGAGTGGGTGAAGGTCGGCGGGCACCCCTGCTGGAAGGTCGAGAAGGCCCTCAAGGACATGGGGATCGAGTACAGGGTCGCCCCCGGCCCGGTGCGCAAGAGCAAGCGAGACGACATTGAGGCGCACACCGGCCAGAGGCTCTATCCCGCGATCGAGTTCGAGGACGGCACGTGGTATCGCGAGCAGTCGAAGGACATGGAGAAGACGATCCGCGACGGCAAGCTGAGGGAGCACGCGGGAGCGGCGACGGCGCCGACGTCTGGCTAAGCTGGCGCTGTAGCGGGGCCATAGCTCAGCTGGGAGAGCGCCTGGATCGCACCCAGGAGGTCGGCGGTTCGAGCCCGCCTGGCTCCACTGAAAGAGGCCCTGAAAGGGGCCTCTTTCTCTTGCCGGTCAGGCCGAGTGGCCGGCGACGATCCGGTCGAGGAGCGCGTCCCGCTCGGTGTCGACGGCCCTGCGGGCAGGATCGGCGTCGAACCACGCCAGCGACCGCGCGACCCCCTCGGCGAATGACACGGTCGCTTCGAAGTCCGGCACGAAGCGCTTCAGCTTGGCGTTGTCGAAGACGAGCGAGTGACCCTTGTCGTACAGGAGCTCATCGCCGAGGCCCTGGTCTGCTGCGGCGATCACCTCGGAAGGCACGTGCAGGATGTCGGCCTCGAGCCCCGCGGCTGCCGCGATCTCCTGCGTGATTTGATCCCAGGTGAGCACGAAGCCCGACGTGAGCTGGAACGTCTCGCCGACGGCCTCTCTGTTTCCGAGAAGCCCGGCGAAGCCGCGCGCGAAGTCCGTGTTGTGCGTCAACGTCCACAGCGACGAGCCGTCGTCGTGCACGACCACCTTCTTGCCGCCGCGCATCCGGTCGATGATCGTGTAGCCCTCACCGTCCACTGCGGTCGGAATGCGGGTCTCGCCGTAGGTGTGAGCCGGCCGCACGATCGTGACGGGGAATCCGGCACTCTCGTGCTCACGGCGAAGCAGCTCCTCGCACGCGATCTTGTCGGCTGCGTACTGCCAGCCCGGGTTGCCGAGCGGCGACTCCTCGACGAAAGGCCGCGACGACGGCTTCCGGTAGACGCTCGCGGAACTGATGAACACGTACTGGGAGACGTTCCCCGCAAAGAGCTCGACGTCTCGTGCGACGTGCTCGGGCGTGAACGCGATCCAGTCGACGACGACGTCGAAGTGCTCGCCGCGCAGCGCATCCGCGGCGGATGTCCGATCGCGGATATCCCCGCAGATCGCCCGCACGCCGTCGGGAAGCGGTGCGTCGCTCTGTCCGCGGTTGAGCACCGTGACGTCGGCGCCTTGCTCTGCGAGTAGCCGTGTCACGGCGAGTGAGATGTTGCCGGTACCGCCGATCGAGAGCACACGCACGAGGCGGCAGTGTAGTGCCCTGCTTCGGGCCGATGAACCGCGGCGAGCCGTCGGACGAACGCCATGTATGGCCGGCACCCGACTGCTCGCGCGCCGCGCGGGGCACCATGTGTCTCGGACCGTGCCGAACGACTTCGCCCACCTCTCCGACGAAGCACTCGTTGCACTCGTCGCCCGCGCGGACGACCTCGCATTCGCCGAGCTCTACGACCGCTACGACCGTCTCGCCTATGGACTGGCGCGCCGCATCCTCCGCGATGCCGCTCTGGCCGAGGACGCAGTGCAGGACGCGTTCCTCTCCGTGTGGCGATCGGCGTCGCGCTTCAGCTCGGAGCGCGCGCCCGCCCGCGTCTGGATCATGACCTTCGTGCACCGTCGCGCCGTCGATCTCGTGCGCCATCACGAGCGCCGTCGTACCGAGTCGCTCGCGCCCGATCACGACCAGGAAGACGCAGGCGCCGAGGAGGCGGTCTGGCTGCGCATGGAGCGCGACCGCGTGCAAGCTGCGATGCGCCAGTTGACCGACCAGCAGCGGGAGGCGATCGAGCTGGCCTACTTCGGCGGCTTCACGCAATCGGAGCTCGCCGAGAAGCTCGGTCAGCCGCTGGGTACGATCAAGAGCCGCATGTTCTCGGGCCTCGCGCGTCTGCGCGAGCTGCTCGACGAGAGCCCGGGGCCGCAGGGCCGACAAAGCAAGCCGGGAGGTGACTCGTGGAGCCGAACGACGTTCACGAGCTGACGGTCCCGTACGCGCTCGACGCGCTCGATGCCGACGAGGCGCGGGCGTTCGAGGACCACCTGCGGCAGTGCGAGTCGTGCCGTGACGAGGTGACGACGCTGCGGACGACGGCTGCATCGCTCGCGCACGACGCGCCTCCGGCTACGCCGCGGCGCGAGCTCCGGGAGCGGATCCTGGCAACCGCGCGCGCAGAGCGCGGCAACGTCGTGCCGCTCCGGCCGCGCTGGGCGGTTCCCGCGGCTGCGTCGGCCGCCGTCGCTGCATGTGCGGCGCTCGCGTTCGGGCTCTGGGCGCAGACGCTGCACCACACGCTGAACACCCGCGAGGCGGCGCTGCGCACACAAGCGCGCGCGCTCTCCATCGCCGCCGACCCGGACGCACGCAGGATCTCGCTCACAGGCGGGCACGGTGCACTCGTCGTCGATCCGCGCGGCCACGCTGCGCTGCTCCTTTCGCGGCTGCCGTCGCCGGGGCCCGGGAAGGTCTTCGAGGCCTGGGTCGTGTCGGGCGGCATCGCCGCGCCGGCGGGGCTGTTCTCCGGGAGCGGTCAGGAGACGGCCGTCGCGCTCGACCGCACGGTGCCGCCGGGAGCGAAGGTCGCGGTGACGATCGAGCGCGCGGGCGGCGCGAAGCAGCCGAGCGGTGCGCCCATCTTGAGCTCCCGCTCTACCGCCTGATTACGGCGCAGTTGCGTGCAGCACCGAGTCGATGAGACCCGGGAAGCGCTGATCGAGCTCGTCGCGGCGGAGGTGGAAGAACTTGTTCCGGCCCGCTTCGCGCTCCGCGATGATGCCCGCCGCGAGCAGCGCCTTGAAGTGGTGGCTCGCAGTCGACTTCGTCACCGGAATCTCGATCGCGCCACAGCGGATCTCACCCGTCTCGTCTCGGCACCCGGCGAGCTGGCGGACGATCTCGAGGCGCGTCGGATCCGACAGCGCCTGCAGCACGGTGACGCCGTCGGCGAGCTCGGGGTGGGGGGCGGTGGAAGCCAAAGCGGTCAACTGTTTGACGTGCATCGAACAAAGACTGTACGGTAGCGGTCGAACAGTAGCAGTGGCGGCTGGATCGCCGCCACCGACCGAGGGAGACCGCATGACCGCATCCGCACCGCAGACCGACCACCTGAGCAGGCGCGCCTGGGGAGCGCTGCTCGTCCTCTGCGGCGCGCTCTTCCTCGACGCGCTCGACGTCTCGATGATCGGCGTCGCGCTGCCGTCGATCCGCACCGACCTCCACATGTCGACGAGCTCGCTCCAGTGGGTGGTGAGCGCATACGTGCTCGGCTACGGCGGCTTCCTGCTGCTGGGCGGCCGCGCGGCCGACCTGCTCGGGCGTCGGCGCGTGTTCCTGATCTCGCTCGGCGTCTTCATCGCGGCGTCCGCATTCGGCGGCTTCGCGAACGACGGCACGCTGCTGATCGTTGCCCGCTTCGTCAAGGGCGTCAGCGCTGCGTTCACCGCACCCGCTGGGCTGTCGATCATCACGACGACGTTCGCCGAAGGCCCCGCACGCAACAAGGCACTCTCCGTCTACACCGCGACCGGCGCGACCGGCTTCTCGATCGGGCTCGTGTTCGGCGGGCTCCTCACCGCGATCGGCTGGCGCTGGGTGTTCTTCCTTCCCGCTCCGCTCGCGCTGATCGCGCTCGTCGCAGGGCTCCGGCTCGTGCCGCACAGCGCGCGCGTCCGCGCCTCACGCGCGTTCGACGTCACGGGCGCGGTGACGATGACCGGCGGGATGCTGCTCCTCGTGTACACGCTCGTCGAGGCGCCGCAGGCCGGCTGGGCATCCGGGCGGACGCTCGGCTCGTTCGCCGCTGCCGCCGCGATCTTCGCCGCGTTCGTCGTGCGCGAGCGCCACGCCGAGTTCCCGCTCGTGCGTCTCGGGATCCTGCGCTCCGGTGCGCTCGTGCGCGCGAACCTGGCTGCGATGGCGCTCTTCGGCGGCTGGGTCGGCTTCCAGTTCATCGCCACGCTCTACCTGCAGCAACTGCGCGGCTGGTCAGCGCTCCAGACGGGGCTCGCGATCTTCCCTGCGGGGATGCTCGTCGCCGTGATCTCGCCCCGCATCGCGTTCCTCGTCATGCGCTTCGGCGTGACCCGGTTGATCGTCGCCGGCATGACGTCGATCGCCGCTGCGTACGCGCTCTTCCTGCCGATCGGGCTCGACTCGGGCTACGTCACCGCGATGCTCCCGACGTTCCTGCTCGCCGGCCTCGGCTTCGCGTTCGCCTTCGGGCCCCTGAACATCGCCGGCACGAACGGCGTCGCGGCCGAGGAGCAGGGACTGGCCGGAGGGCTGCTCAACACCTCCTTCCAGTTCGGCGGTGCGCTCGTGCTCGCGATTGTCTCGGCCGTCATCTCCGCGAACGCCGGCGCCGGTGGATCGCCGCAGGCGGTGCTCGACGGCTTCCACGCCGGCATCTACGTCTCCGTCGGCGCCGCTCTGCTCGGCGTGTCGGCGATGGTGCTGCAGCGCAGCCAGCGGACAGAGGTCGTGCTGGTCGAAGACGATGAGCTGCTCGAGGAAGTGCTCGAAGAAGCTGCATAGACTGCGCCTATGTCGGTCGGCGAAAAGCGCGCGCGGTTCAGGGCGCTTCATGCGGCGGACGAGATCTTCGTCATGCCGAATCCGTGGGACGTCGGCTCTGCGCGTCTTCTCCAGTCGTTTGGATTCCCGGCGCTCGCGACGACGAGCGCCGGGTTCGCGCTGACGCTCGGCCGGCTCGACGGCGGTGTCACGCGCGACGAGCTGGTCGCGCACGTTGCGCAGCTCGCCGCGGCGACCGACGTGCCGCTCAACGTCGACAGCGAGCGCTGCTACCCGGACGAGCCGGGCGGTGTGGCCTGGACGGTCGAGCTGCTGTCGGAGGCGGGCGCGGCCGGCTTCTCGATCGAGGACTACGACCCCGCCGGCGACCGCATCGACGACGTAGCCGTTGCGGTGGAGCGGGTCGCGTCCGCCGCAAGCGTCGCGCACGGGCTCGCCGAGCCCATGGTGCTCACCGCACGCGCGGAGAATCACCTGCGCGGCGTCGACGATCTCGACGACACCATCGCGCGACTCATCGCGTACCGCGACGCCGGAGCGGATGCGGTCTACGCCCCCGGCCTCGCGGATCTCGCGCAGATCGCCCGCGTCGTCGAGGAGGTCGGCCTGCCGGTGAACGTGCTCGCGCTCCCGCGCGTGCCGAGCGTCGCAGAGCTCGCGTCGGTCGGCGTGCGGCGCGTGTCCACGGGCAGCCTGCTCTCGAACGCTGCGTACGGCGCGCTGAAGGCGGGTGCCCACGAGCTTCTGACCTCCGGAACGTCCAGCTATGGGCGAAACGGGATCGGGAGCGCCGACCTGAGGGCCGCCTTCTCGTAGCCGGTTTTGGGGGTTCAGTCGCGGTCGCTCGTGCCGATACCGGCCCGGACGCCGTGAATCCATTTTCAAAACAAGAAAAACAGACGTGAGTCTCCGAGCCGTCCCCGGCTTCGTCCGGGTGATGGCGCTCGTCGTCGCAATTGGGCTCGTTCCGGTCGTCGTGTCGGTCGTTTTCGTCCAGCGGGCATCGGCGGCGCACTCGAGGACCGAGCTCGACCAGCGGCTGACGAGCGAGGCCGCGGCGGAGCGTCAGGCGCTTCGTGTCTACTTCTCGCGCGCCCGCACGATCGACCTGCTGCTCGCCCAGCGGTCCGAGTTCTCCGAGTTCTACAAACAGCCGGGGACGCTTGACCGGCGCATCAGCGGGAACGGGCAGAGCATTCGCGAGATCAACGGGGTGCTCACCTACCTCGAGCACCTCTATCCGCAGTCGATCGGTGAGGCCTGCTTCATCGATCGGGGCGGCCATGAGATCGCGCGCGCCGTCCGCGGTGTGAGCACGCTGCAGAGCGACCTCTCGCCCGACGAGTCGCAGAATCCTTTCTTCGCCCCGACGTTCGCGCAGCAGACCGGTCGGGTGTACCAGGCGTCGCCCTATGTCTCTCCCGACACGCACGAGTGGGTGATCTCCAACTCGACCGTTCTCGCGAATCGCCAGGCGTTCGTGCACTTCGAGATCACGATCGAGAGTCTGCGCCGCGACGCTGCGAAGACCGTCACCAATGGGACGGACCTCACGGTCGTCGACGCCAAGACCGGCCGAGTGATCGCCGACGCCGCGCGGCCGCAGCTGAAAGGAGCGCCGCTCGGTAACCCTGCCGACAAGCGCTTCGTCGATCTCGTCCGCTCACCGGCCGACGCCGACGTGATCTCGCTGAGCGGCAGCCGGATGTCGTTCGTGCGCCTGCGCGACCCGAACAAGAGCAATTCCAACGACTGGTACGTCGTCGCGAGCGCGAGCCCGGTACAAGCCGCAACGCTTCTGGGTGACCTGCAGTGGCCGCTCGCGCTCGTGGCACTCGTCCTGCTCGGCCTCGGCGCCGCGATCAGCCGCCGCTGGGGCAAGGCGCAGTCGCGGCTGTCACTCCTCGATCAGATTCAGTCGACGTCGGAAGCACTCGGCGACGTCGCGTCCCACCTCCGTGCATCGATGCTGGAGACCCGCGCAACGACGAGCCAACAGTCATCTGCAGTCGCCGAGACATCGGTGACGATCGAGCAGCTCGCGTCGACGGCAACGTCGATCGCGGCGAACTCGCACGCCGTCGCGGCCGCAGCACAGCGCACGGCAGACACGATGCGCGACATGCAGCAGGCGGTCGAGACCATCGCGGCACGGTCGCTGATACTCGGCGAACGCTCGCAGAAGATCGGCGACATCCTCTCCTTGATCGGCGACATCGCTGAGCAGACGAATCTACTCGCGCTCAATGCGGCGATCGAGGCTGCGCGTGCCGGCGAGGCGGGCAAGGGTTTCGCCGTCGTCGCGACCGAGGTCAGGAAGCTCGCGGAGCGCTCACTCGGCTCGACCGAGGCGATTCGCGAGATCGTGAATGCAATCCAGAGCGAGACGAACGCGACGATCATGGCGACCGAGCAGGGCACCAGGCAGGCAGCGGAGGTTGCGGCGCTCATGGAGGAGACCGCCGGGATGCTCGACGAGTCGATTCTTTCGACGCAGCAGCAGAAGAGCGCAGTCGACCAGGTCGCCGAGGCGATCATGCAGATCCGCGACGCCGCAGATGAGCTGACCGCCGACCAGGACGAGCGCGCGGCCACTGCGGAGCGTGTCGAGCAGTTGGTGCACGAGCTCGAGCAGACGCTGGCTGGGCGCCGATCGCCCACTGACGCCGCCGCTCCTGGCGTGCCGAAGCTCGCAGGGATCTAGAGTCGGCGCCGGTGGGCGCCCTCACGAGGATCTCCGAGCACGTCTACTGGTTCCCGCCGGGACCGCCCGACCGGCCGTCGCTGTGCGCCGTGGTGGGCGAGCGCCGCACGCTCATGCTCGACGCCGGCTCGTCGGCCGCGCACACGCGGGCGTTCCTCGACGCGCTTTCGGCGGAGGGCGCTGCGCTCCCGAGCGCAGTCGTCTATACGCATTCGCACTGGGATCACGTGCTCGGCGGGGCCGAGCTCGACGCGCAGGTGATCGCCCATGCATCGACGGCCGCGCAGCTGATCGAGCTTGCCGCGCGGGATTGGAGCGACGAGGGACTCGACAGGCGTGTTGCCGCCGGGCTTGCGTCGCAGCAGCATGCCGAGCACGTCAAGGAGGAGCTGCCCGCCCCGCGCGTCGTCGAGATCGTTCCGGCCGACGTCGTCTTCCACGAAGCGATCGACATCGAGCTCGGCGGTGTGACCGTGCGTGTCCGTCACGTCGGCGGCGACCACTGCGCGGAGTCGAGCGTGATGTTCGTCGAGCCTGACGGCGTGCTCTTCCTCGGCGACTGCCTCTGCGCCTCCGCGGAGGACGCCATGACGCCGGAGCTGGCGCTGCCGCTGTGCCACGCCGTCCTCGCGTTCGACGCCGAGCACTACGTCGAGGGGCACCACCCGGCGGTCACGTCGCGCGCGGAGATGGAGGAGCTCATCGGGAAGATGCGCTGGGCGGAGGCGGCCGTGCGGGAGGGAATCTCCCTCGCGGAGCCCGACGAGGACACCGAGTACTTCGTCCAGGCCTTCGCAAAGAGCGCAGTCCGGCGCTAGACGCTTCGAGCGTTGCCCAAAGTCGATTGAGAGTCGGTACCTTCCGCCTGCACGTGGGGCGGGTCATCTCCAGCAGAGGCAAGACAGTGGTGGCGCTCGTCGCGCTGCCGCTCCTCTTCCTGCTCGCCCCGACGCATTCCGGCGCCGAGACCTTCGCGAGCGCCGCCACTTCTTCGGCCCAGACGCCGTGTGGCGACGTCACCGGTGTGCTCTGCTCGGAGGTCGTCGTTCCGCTCGACCGGCAAGGCGTCGTCCCGGGAAGCGTGACGCTCAAGGTGGAGGTCGTGCCGACCACCGGCCCCTCGCGCGGCGTCGTGTTCCTCATCGCCGGCGGCCCGGGGCAGGGGTCCGCGCACGTATTCGGGCTCGACAAGGCCGGGAACGTGTCGCTGTACCGCTACTTGTTTCCCGGCTACACGCTCGTTGCCTACGACGATCGGGGCACGGGCGACTCCGGCTTGCTCGACTGCCCGGATCTGCAGCGCGCGAACACCGCCGATCAACAGCGCAAGGCCGTGATCGCCTGCGCAGCGGTGCTCGGCGCGCGCCGCGACTTCTATTCGACAGCCGACCATGCGGCAGACATGGACGCCGTCCGTGCCGCGCTCGGCTACGACAAGATCGTTCTGTACGGCGTGTCCTATGGCACGAAGCTCGCCATGGCGTACGCGTACGCGCATCCCGCCAATGTCGAGCGGCTCCTCCTCGACTCCGTCCTGCCGCCTGAACTGCCGGATCCTTTCAGCGCCAACGTCCTTCGGCTCTTCCCCGCGACCCTCAAGGCCTTCTGCTCCGACGGCGGCTGCCGCCGCGCCACGCCCGACTTCCCCGGCGACGTCAGCGCCCTCGCGAACAGGCTCGCTGCGAAGCCGTTGCGCGCCGTGGTCGTGGAGCCCGGCGGTGCGAAGAAACAGGTCAAGGTGGACGGGCTCGAGATCCTCTCGATGGTGACCGACGCCGATCTCAACGCCGGCCTTGCGGCCGAGCTTCCGGCGGTCGTGAACGCTGCGCTGCACGGGAACACGCAGCCGCTCGCGCGGCTCGCCGACCTGCACGATGCCCAGAACGAAGAACCCGCCGCCGACCTCAGCGCCACGCTCTATGCCGCGACCGTCTGCCGCGACGGCCCGTTTCCGTGGGCGGCGGAGACCCCGGTTGCCGAGCGCCTCGCCATCGAGCAAGCGGCAATCTCCGGACTCTCAGCCGGCGCGCTCGGCCCCTTCGGACGCTGGGCCGTGCAATTCGGCAACGCCGACTATTGCCTCGGCTGGCCGAGCCCGTCCGGCGCCGTCGCGCTCACCTCGGGCCCACTTCCGAACGTCCCCGTCTACGCCATCAGCGGCGGGATCGACCTGCGGACGCCAACGGCCGGCGCGGAGTCGGTCGTCGCGCGGTTCCCGCAAGGGAAGCTGCTCGTCGTCCCGGGGGTCGGCCACAGCACGGTCACGGCCGACTACTCCGGCTGCACTGCCAAGGCCGTCCACACGTGGATGACCGGTGGCGCCGCGGCCGCCGAGTGCCCGCGCCCGAAGGCGCTCGTCGCACCCGTGCCCGGGCTGCCGGTGTCGCGGACGCGCGCCGCGTCGCCGGTCGAGACGCTCGCGATCGTGACGAAGACACTGGACGAGGCGAAGGCAGCCTGGCTGATGACCGGCGGCCTCACGGGCTCACGCGACCCGGTGCCGGGCGTCTTCGGCGGCCAACTGACGCCGACGTCGGACAATACGTTCACGCTGGCCGGCTACAGCGTCGCGCGCGGCGTCGCACTCAGCGGCAAGATCAAGGTCACGAGCTTCGCGCCGCCGATCGAGTTCCAGGGCATCCTCACTGTCGCGGGTCGTGGAGGCGCAGGAGGCATCCTCGGCCTGGTGAACGGCTCGCTGCGCGGAACGCTCGGTGGCAGCCTCGTCGGCTAGGTCACCTTGACGGCGAATGTCCGCGCGACCGACACCCCTCGAACCGTGAGCGAGACCTCGCCTTTGACCGTGCCTTTCGTGTCCTTCGGAAGCGTCCACGAGCAGGACGCGATCCCGTTCGCAACGCGGTGCGCCGTCGCCGCCAGGTGCTTTCCGGCGATCGTCGCCGAGCACGCGACCGTGCCGGTCTTGACCGGCCCCGCCGTGTCGCTCTCGTTTGCGGCGAGGCTCGCGACGAAGGACTTGCCGGCTTTCGCAGGCTTCGGGCTCGTCGTGAACCCCGCGACGCTCAGCGTCAGCTTCATGAGCACGTCATACGCGAACGTGCCGTGATTGGCGTCCGGCGCCGCGTCGCCGTTCGAGTTCGAGAGGTCGACGTTCCCGTTCGCGTCGGTTCCGACGTCGGAGAGCGCAAGCGCCCAGAAATTGAACGCCTTGGTCCCACCGAGGTCGGCGATAGGCACCCGCATCGTCGCGCCGCTGGAGTCGTAGCCGAACGTGATCAACGACTGTGACGACGCAGTGTCGTAGTCGGTGCCGTTCCACTTGTAGAGAGTGATGACGCCCGGGTCCAGCTCGAGGAAGTACTCGGCTCCGCCCGCGCCTGCATCGCCGGTGGTCGGCAGGTGGTCGGTGTCCAGGAAGACGATCACCGCCATGTCACCCGTCAGAGCCGGCCGGTTGACATGGC
>Ga0193728_1000846_pt1 | contig 15276 bp, 3 predicted proteins | sample U1c1metaG_FD_143037 | JGI IMG/M metagenome (GOLD analysis project Ga0193728, IMG submission 143037) | Soil microbial communities from a riparian zone of the East river system, Colorado, United States - U1c1 | ecosystem: Environmental > Terrestrial > Soil > Riparian zone | place: USA: East River...
TTCTTAACCTAGGTAGGATTTACTTACTTCCTATAGTAGTAGAGGAAGGTAGTATTAGCTATTAATTTTATTGCGGATCTACTTAACCTAAGCGGGATTTACTTACTGGCTATAGTAGTAGAGAAAGGTAGTATTAGCTATTAATTTTATCGCGGATCTGCTTAACCTAGGTAGGATTTACTTACTTCCTATAGTAGTAGAGAAAGGCAGCGTTAGCTATTAATTTTATCGCGGATCTGCTTAACCTAGGCAAGATTTACTTACAAACTATAGCAGTAGAGGAAGGTAATGTTAGCTATTAATTTTATTATAGATCTACTTAACCTAGGTAGGATTTACTTACAAACTATAGCAGTAGAGGAAGGTAGTATTAGCTATTAATTTTATTATAGATCTACTCGACCTAGGCAGGATTTACTTATAAACTATAGTAGTGGAGGAAGGCAGCGTTAGCTATTAATTTTATTATAGATTTACTTAACCTAGATAGGATTTACTTACTTCCTATAGTAGTAGAGGAAGGTAGCGTTAGCTATTAATTTTATTACGGATCTGCTTAACCTAGATAGGATTTACTTACTCGCTATAGTAGTAGAGGAAGGTAGTGTTAGCTATTAATTTTATTATAGATCTACTTAACTTAGGTAGGATTTACTTACTTACTATAGCAGTAAAGGAAGGTAGCGTTAGCTATTAATTTTATTATAGATCTACTTAACCTAGGCGGGATTTACTTACTTCCTATAGTAGTAGAGGAAGGTAGTATTAGCTATTAATTTTATTGCAGATCTACTTAACCTAGGCGGGATTTACTTACTTACTATAGCAGTAGAGGAAGGTAGCGTTAGCTATTAATTTTATCGCAGATCTACTTAACCTAGGCGGGATTTACTTACTCACTATAGTAGTAGAGGAAGGTAACGTTAGCTATTAATTTTATTATAGATCTTCTTAGACTAAGTAGAATTTACTTATAATTTTATACTAGTATTCTACCCTAACGTAGTTATATAATAATAACTCTATTACCTCTACGTTACTACTCTCTATAGCCCACGCTAGTGGTATCTAACTATTACTATCTATAAAGTCTAGCTTAGAGCCTTTCCTAAGAAGCAGCTTAATAGCTCTCTTATTTCCTCTCTCTACCGCCCTTAATAGTAGTGTCTACTTATTAACTTAATAGGGAGATCTTATATTAGTAGGACCTGCTTACCCTCTAGAGTAGTAAAAGAAAGTAGTATTAGCTATTAATTTTATTACAGATCTACTTAACCTAGGTAGGATTTACTTACTAGCTATAGTAGTAGAGGAAGGTAGCGTTAGCTATTAATTTTATTATAAATCTGCTTAACCTAGGTAGGATTTACTTACTCGCTATAGTAGTAGAGGAAGGCAGCGTTAGCTATTAATTTTATTACAGATCTACTTAACCTAGGCGGGATTTACTTACTTCCTATAGTAGTAGAGGAAGGTAGTATTAGCTATTAATTTTATTATAGATCTGCTTAACCTAGACGGGATTTACTTACTAGCTATAGTAGTAGAGGAAGGTAGTATTAGCTATTAATTTTATTATAGATCTGCTTAACCTAGGTAGGATTTACTTACTCGCTATAGCAGTAGAGGAAGGCAGTATTAGCTATTAATTTTATCGCGGATCTGCTTAACCTAGGTAGGATTTACTTACTTCCTATAGTAGTAGAGGAAGGTAATATTAGCTATTAATTTTATCGCGGATCTACTTAACCTAGGTAGGATTTACTTACTCGCTATAGCAGTAGAGGAAGGCAGCGTTAGCTATTAATTTTATTATAGATCTGCTTAACCTAGGCGGGATTTACTTACTAGCTATAGCAGTAGAGGAAGGCAGCGTTAGCTATTAATTTTATCGCGGATCTACTTAACCTAGGTAGGATTTACTTACGAACTATAGTAGTAGAGGAAGGTAGCGTTAGCTATTAATTTTATCATAAATCTGCTTAACCTAGGCGGGATTTACTTACTAGCTATAGCAGTAGAGGAAGGCAGCGTTAGCTATTAATTTTATTATAGATCTACTTAACCTAGGTAGGATTTACTTATAAACTATAGTAGTAGAGGAAGGTAGCGTTAGCTATTAATTTTATTATAGATCTACTTAACCTAGGTAGGATTTACTTACTTCCTATAGTAGTAGAGGAAGGTAATATTAGCTATTAATTTTATTGCGGATCTACTTAACCTAGGCGGGATTTACTTACTCGCTATAGTAGTAGAGGAAGGCAGCGTTAGCTATTAATTTTATTATAGATCTACTCGACCTAGGCGGGATTTACTTATAAACTATAGTAGTAGAGGAAGGTAATATTAGCTATTAATTTTATTGCGGATTTTCTTAGACTAGGCAGAATTTACTTATAATTTTATACTAGTATTCCACCCTAACGTAGTTATATAATAATAACTCTATTACCTCTATATTACCACTCTCTATAGCCTATACTAGTAGTATTTAACTATTACTATCTATAGAGTCTAGCTTAGAGCCTTTCCTAAGAAGCAGCTTAATAGCTCTCTTATTTCCTCTCTCTACCGCCCTTAATAGTAGTATCTACTTATTAACTTAATAGGGAGATCTTATATTAGTAGGACCTACTTACCCTCTAGAGTAGTAAAAGAAAGTAGTATTAGCTATTAATTTTATCGCAGATCTACTTAACCTAGGCGGGATTTACTTACTAGCTATAGTAGTAAAGGAAGGCAGTGTTAGCTATTAATTTTATTATAGATCTGCTTAACCTAGGCGGGATTTACTTACTCGCTATAGTAGTAGAGGAAGGCAGTATTAGCTATTAATTTTATCGCGGATCTGCTTAACCTAGGCGGGATTTACTTACTTCCTATAGTAGTAGAGGAAGGTAATATTAGCTATTAATTTTATCGCGGATCTGCTTAACCTAGGCGGGATTTACTTATAAACTATAGCAGTAGAGGAAGGCAGCGTTAGCTATTAATTTTATCGCAGATCTGCTTAACCTAGGCGGGATTTACTTACTAGCTATAGTAGTAGAGGAAGGCAGCGTTAGCTATTAATTTTATCGCGGATCTGCTTAACCTAGGCGGGATTTACTTATAAACTATAGCAGTAGAGGAAGGCAGCGTTAGCTATTAATTTTATCGCAGATCTGCTTAACCTAGGTAGGATTTACTTATAATTTTATACTAGTATTCTACCCTAACGTAGTTATATAATAATAACTCTATTACCTCTACGTTACCACCCTCTATAGCCTACGCTAGTAGTATCTAACTATTACTATCTATAGAGTCTAGCTTAGAGCCTTTCCTAAGAAGCAGCTTAACAGCTCTCTTATTTCCTCTCTCTACCGCCCTTAATAGTAGTATCTACTTATTAACTTAATTAGGGAGATCTTATATTAGTGGGACCTACTTACCCTCTAGAGTAGTAAAAGAAAGTAGTATTAGCTATTAATTTTATTATAGATCTGCTTAACTTAGGCGGAATTTACTTACTAGCTATAGTAGTGGAGGAAGGTAGCGTTAGCTATTAATTTTATCGCGGATCTGCTTAACTTAGGCGGGATTTACTTACTTCCTATAGCAGTAGAGGAAGGCAGCGTTAGCTATTAATTTTATTGCGGATCTACTTAACCTAGGCGGGATTTACTTACTGGCTATAGCAGTAGAGGAAGGCAGTATTAGCCATTAATTTTATTACGGATCTTCTTAGACTAGACAGGATTTACTTACAATTTTATACTAGTATTCCACCCTAACGTAGTTATTAAGTAACACCTATATTACCTCTACGTTCTCTCTCTCTATTACCTACGCTAGTAGTATTAATCTATTTTAGTCTTTAGAATTTAGTTCTATAGTCTCTAATTATATCCTTAATAGAACTAAATCGATTCTAAAATATGCCGCGATATATAACTTAGAGAAGGATATAGTAAATAATTTAGGCTTATAGCTGCTAATATGCCTATAAAGCCTCTATTGACTTTAATAACGTTCCTCTAGGTCTATAGAAAGATAGATCTATACTAATTTAAGTATAGGCTCTTCTCTCTAGCTAGAATTTCAAAGGTAGTAACCCTATTTTCTAGCTGCGTAGTCTAATAAAGGATACTGTAATGTTATTTATTCTTCGCTAGCTAGAGAGTCTTGCCTAGTCTATAGTAGTAAGTTAACTATAAGGGACTGAAACATAATATACCTAAGGCAGGTATAAGTAATATAAGCATATCCTTATTTAAGCGTTTACTTAAAGATTTAGCGGCGCTCCGTAAAATACTTATATAGAAGTAAATAGACTAGACGGACGGTTAAAGTCTCCGTATTAATTGTTACCAGGCCTAAATAATAGCTAAGAAATATACCTAGATCTTTAAGGTTTTCTCAATCTAGGTCCTCCTCTTCTTTTATAGCAAGTGTATAAAGAAGCTCGTCTACTATAAGAGGCCGTTTAGCCAAATGTATCCATATCAAGATATTAGTCGCATTAATTTTAGTTCTTTTTAAATCCGCAATTCTATCTATCGTTTCGCTAAATATCTACATAAGACTTGGTTATAAGGAATTTAATCTATCTTTGCGACTTACTATTATATCTTCCTTAAGAATAAGGCCGATATAGAGTATAGGTAGAAGAAATCTGCAATAACGTTAATATTTAAAACCCCTTAGCATATAAGACGTTACGAACACTCCCTAAAACGTCTTCAGAAGTTTCTTAATAATTTTCTCTTTTAACTCGTTGTTTATAATCTAGGGATTATCTTTTCAATTATCTTCAATTCTCTATTTAGTAAAGGCCCGAATATTAGCTTTATAAGCTTTAATAGAGATTATAGATGGCTTTAGCAAACTAATACGGTTATTAATAATAGACTAAACGTGCGGACGCCTAGTATAGATTAAGTAAATAGAGGCTACCTTTAAATAAGCTTAGGTAAAGTAATCTAAAAGCTCCCTTAGACCCTTATACTTATTAAGCGCATTAATATAGATATACGTTTTGGTAAAAGTATTACAGGCCTTATAAAGCATCTTAGTTGCTTTCTCTATTAGAGCCGTTTAGTATTAATACTAGCTCTAAATATTTTTAATCCCTTTAGGGATATTAGGCAGAGGCTAGAGAAGTTATTTTATAATTACGCCAATAAGATTTTCGGTAGTTTACTAGCTCTAATCCTTAAAGTCTAGATATATATAGGCGACCCCTATTTTTAGCGGATCCGTATAGTACTTTCCTAACTTAAGGTACTTAATAAGAACGGATCTATACACATCAATTAAAGCTCCTTTTAGAAATTATCTTATATACATTACTACCGTTTTCCTAGCGCCTAGATCTCCGAGTATATAAAGCGTAAAGCCTTCTAATGGGCTTAAAAGCCATATTAAGAACTTATCTAGTAGTGCTATACTAGTATTAGGTACTTTATAAGCCTTATAAATGTCTTTATACCTTTTCTAAGGCTCTAAAGGGGAAAGCTACTTAAAGATTTCTTTATTATACTAGACTAGCGTATCTTTAGAATTGGTAAACTAAACTAAAGGGTTACATACCTTCTTGGTAGTGTTTTAACAAATCTAGCTTTTCTCTAATTAAGTTAATTTTATTTTCCACTACTAAAATATATATTAGTATATAGAAGGGTAAGAAAGGTTTTTTTAAAGACGCAAACTAACTTTTCTCTAGTTGTGTGCGAATAATTAGGGTATTTTCCACCTCCACGGAGGGGAGCTCGAGAAGTAGTTCCTTTATATACGCTGAAGCTATTAGGGAAGCGTAACATTGCTATTTATTATTCTTGCGCCTATTAGTATAGTTAGAGATCCCTTAGATTATAAGGCAAGGAAAGTTGTTTATTAACCTAAATGCCTCTATCTTAATATAGTATGCCCCCAATTGCTTATGAAGTTTGTCTCTCTATTCCTTGTTCTTTATAATATAATTGCTAGACGTAATAATACTATAGTGAATTTCTAGATCTAGGAAAAGTAAATTTGGTATTACTTCGCATTTAGGATAGAGTCCATCCTCTTAAGGCTTAGGATCCGTGTCGTATATAGAGTCGTTCTTATAGCCTTAGTAGACCCAATCTTTTAGCTTCTAGAAAGTCCGCTTAGGAAAGTGTCTTATATAGGTATAGATTTTGCTTTTATTAAGAAGCTAAAGCCTTTTTAAGGCTCTAACAACCCAGATAAGTCCTTTAGCTAGTTAATCTAAGGAACCTTTAACTTTAAATCTATCCGTTTCCTATTTACTAAAGTCACTCTATACTACGCCGCCCGATTAGCCTTTAGGTTTACTAATAATAATATCGCCAAGCCAAATCTGATAATCGTCACTTAGAATACCGCCGCTAATTCCAACTATTAGTATATATCGCACTTTTTAGAAGCTTTCTATAAGATTCTTAGTAATAATATAAGCGGGGAGCCTACCGGCTTCGTTAATGCACCCTATAATAACATTATGTTCTCTAATTATCCTAAGAACGTAAGTATTAGTATCTCTAGGGGCGATTAGTAGGGCTTTATACTTTGTATTAAGCATTACAGCAGCTATAGTAGATTTAATAGCAAGTGCAGATATCTATCTAATAGTGTAATTATCGTAGGTAAGTAAGGCTGCTTATAGAGCAGTTGCCACTGCTATATTTAATGCCTTAGGCTATACTATATAACTACAATTAGCGCTTAAACGGGCCAATTTTAATAGTATTATCGGATCTAAATATAAAATAAAAAGAATATACGGGATAAGACGGCCCTAAAAATAGAGGGTATAGGATAGCAGAGTTTGGGGTAATCTACTGTAAATTTGTTTGTTCTATTTCACTTAGTCCTAAGATAAATAGGTGGCGGATATTAGAGGTCTAGCCTTAAGGGGCAATAATTTCAACTATTTTAACTCTAGCTTATAAGGCTCTACTTTAACTAGTTAAGAAGTAACAATATATTAGTAATAGGCGCGCTAGCTAACACGTAGACCAAATTTATAGCTAATTAGGCTAGAGAAAGCTTACATATATATTATCTATACTTGCGTTACTATAGGCGTATAGGATTAGCCTAGCAGCTAAAATTAGGGCTCTACTTACCGGATTCCTTATATCTATAAGCCTTTATAAGCTACCTATTCTATTTATTAAAATCAGATATATTCTAGATTTAATATAGTTATATACTAGGGTAGGGCTTTATTACAGCAGTAAAACGCATCTTAGAGTAAGCTATAGGCTTAGTACTATAAGATAAGGTCTACTAAAACCCTATATTAGCAAGTTAAACAGGCTTTACCGAATACTAGAGCTATATTAGAGGGGAATTAGTCCTAGCTATTAAGGTCAATAAGTATATAGGATAATATAAACACTTAAATCCAAAGGCGAGGCGAAGAGTAGTATAAGTTAACTCTGCTATGCCTGGTATATTCTTACTTAGCATATATAGCATAGCCCAGAGTATAGCGCAGCTAGGCAGATACGCAGGGGTTAAGATTTTAGTAGATAGTAACTAGTATATAACTAACGCTTATATAGGAAGAAAAGTAGACAAATATCTTCCTAACGCTAGTAGGGAGGATAGCTAACCTACTCCGGCCATAGGGTTATTAAGGGTCTATTTTTCCTTAGTTAAGCTTAGTGTTAGGTAATAGATATATAGTTCTTATAGTTAGCTTCTAAACTAGAGCAAGTATATTAATAGCAGGAAGTATTTAGTTAGCGCTCTATAACGGCCTATACCCTAGATAGTATATAGCTATAATAGAATATATATACATATATATATACGTTAAGGGTCTACTTCCTAGGGAACTATAGTTAGTATTATCTTAAGTATAGCGTTATAGCGGTAATATACTACCTCCACTACTCGGCGTTTGGCTTAGCGCGGTTGCTAAGTCAACTAAACCATACCAAAACCCCTAAACTCCAACCAGTCCTCGAGATAACTACCGTTTAACTTCAGGATGCAGCCCATCTTATGCCATAACATACGGCTATATTTATATCGCAGCCTTCTCTAAAAGAATCTTAGCATATTATACCGCCTTTAGGCTTTATAGGCGCGCCTTTAACGCCTCCGCTAACTAACAAGAAAGCCTTTACCTAAGCTCCCTAAGTTATCGCGCTTCTTAAAGACACAGCAATTAAAATCCGTGGATATCCTTTTAGCTTATATAGGGGGGGTATAATAAGATAGAGCGTCGGCTTAGGCAAGATGAGTCGCTATTTAGGTTTGTTAAGGATAAGATACAGTACCTAGTCTACCAGACTGGTTAAAGCCGGTGATTCTGTTCTAGCTATATATAAGCTTCCACCAATCTAATTAGGTAGAATCGCTTTATAATAAAAGCTGTAGTAAGCAAGACATCTAATTAATTTAGAGACTCTATATTTGTAGATACTATATTACTAGAAGAAAGAGTTTCTAAAAGTCGAATAGCCGTCAAGCTACTCCTAATCGATAATGGTAGGAAGATAATTTTAAATATCTAGGCGATCGCAACCATTCTTCCGGAAGAAATTCTTAAGTCTTGCTATATTTCCCTTGTCCTTTTCGTATACGAAATACAGCACTTTGAGATTAACACTAGCAGTACCTCTATACTTAATCCTCCTCTCTACTGCAAATCTTCATTCGTGCTTGAGGAATTGTGCCTTTTATATATCTATATAGCCTATTTGATAATATTTGCTATAGGAGAACAGGTTATTTATTATAACTTGCATAAGTTTTTACTAGGCTTTAAATATTATCCTTAGAACCCAATTCTAGGACCCTCTATTTTTAGCTAACTATAGTTAGGGGATCCTAGTCACGTCTAGAGAATAGCCACGTCTAGAGAATTATCGGATGCCTAATTGGCCCAAAATAACCAGTCCTCTTAGCAGCGCCAAATAGGAGAACTATGTCTGGAGAACAGCTACGTCTGGAGAACAGCTATATCTGGAGAACAGCCACGTAGAGGGCAGCTACGTCTAGAGAACAGCCACTGGAGAACAGCTAATAGCCACGTCTAGAGAATAGCCATATCTAGAGAATAGTCACGTCTAAAGAGCAAGAACGCTATATCTAATAGCTATATCTAGAATAGCTACGTCTAGAGTAGTTATATCTGGAGAATAACTAGTCTAACAAACGGCTATATTTAGAGAATAATAGTCTACAGAAAGTTATAACTAGTCCAAATCTTACCTATTTTGCCTTCTTTCCACCACACCTAATATATCTTATTACTATGGATTTAAACGCAGTACTTTTGTTAATATAGCCTTAAGAAGAAGTTTATAAAGCGCCTCTAAAGGCAAGTATAATATAAAATCTATAATCTAATATAATTAAGATAGCAGACGTTTTGTATAGAGCGTAGTTAGCAATTTAAAACGCCTATAGATAAAACCTTTATAGCATCTAGAGCTACTTTAGTACTCTCTTTTATAGTTAAGCTCTATTAAGAAGTAAGTATAAGGATACTTTAAATGCGAGATGTAAGAGTATTACTTACGAGATATAATCTATAGTTTAGCGCCAGACTTCTAGAGGAAGGACTTCTACGGCTGCTGGGACTTAGTATCTTCTATTCTAAACGGAAATTAACCGGAAAATCTAGCTCTAGGTAACTATTACGTAGATCTAATAGCTTACCTTAGTAAGGTCAGACCGTAGAATTAATTAGTAGATATCGCTAACCTTTTTGGTTAAAAAGTTAATTCTATAGTATGGGAACTGTAAAGCTTATTGACCCGAGTTTACGAGTAGTCTATTACTTTTAGGTCCTAAATTTTCAAACTCTAATTATAATTAACTACTCTATTATATTTTAAGCAGAGGGCTCTATATTAAAGCTCTATAGTCTAAGTATATACTATTCGTAACTAATATAATCTTAATTGCGAACTATAAAAGCTATATTAAAAGTCTTTAACCCAAAAGCCTCTATATTAAAAGCCTCTAAGTAGGGGCCTATTAAGTATAAACTCGGGTTAAAATTTTCGTTGGCGGACCCCCAACGATCTATATATTGCTTTTAGTTTACCCCGTATATAAGGCAGATCTAAGTAAGCTAAGGGGAGACGAAGCCCTAGGGGAACGAAGCCCTAGGGGAATGAAGCCCTAGGGGAATAAAGCCCTAGGGGAATAATCCCCTAGGGGAATGGAGCCCTAGGGGAATAGGGCCCTATGGGAATGGAAACGCAAGGGAGTGGAACCGCAAGGGCTTCTATAAATGGGCGAATCGCTAGGATTTATTTTTGTCCTCAGCTTCTCGGCTTTTAATTAGTTAGCACGCTTTACTAAGCCTTACTGGCTTACGCTTTAATAAGTTGCCCTACGCCGTTTTATATAAGTTATATCTAAGGCTACTACCTAGACTTAGAGAGAAAGAAAGAGGGGGATTAAGTAGGCTCTAAAAATCGAGTATCTAGTTTTAGGTATAAACGAAGGGCTATTTTTAGCTTCTAAGAGGGTCCTAATTTTAGATATTTCGAGAGCCTAAAATTAGGTCCTCTATTTTTAGGGTCTACTTAATCCCCTAAACCTCCTCGCTCCTATCTTTAACCTTTACTTTTCCTTTTAAGTAAATAGCGTAAAAAATCCCAATTAAGTGATAAAATTTCTATATAGCTTTCCTATCCCACCAGTAAAGTTATTAAGAAAACGCTAAGTATCCACGTAATGCATTTCTTAGCTAAGACAAGACGCCACGCCAAATCTATAGGGCTAGTGCTAATCCCTACGGAAGACCCGCCTACGGAAGTACCTATGCCTTTAAGCGCGTAAAACTAGCGCACTAAATAGCGTACATATAACCTAGAGGGTAAGCAGTAGATATAACGTAATAATAATTATCCTACTTCCCAGATCTATAGTTCTTAAGTTCGTTTAATATCTAAAGATAAGACATATATATAGAAATTAACTAGATATACTAATATCTGCTATATAGCCGAGACAAAAACCTCTCCAGATTCTATTACGCATTCGTTACAGTTACCTTCTAACGCAATCTCGTCCTCCTCTAGCTCCACCTTAATAATGTCTTTAATCTCACTTTGGAGATACCTTAGCCTATTATATATACCTAGGTACCTATAAGCCTAAAACCCAGATAAAACGGAGGACCCCAATAGCACTTCACAAACCCTTTCTAGAAACCGTCCTACCTTCGATATTTAAGTTGTCGCAGACGTTAACGGAGGTTGCTGCTATACTGGTAAAAAGACTAGCAGCACCTAGGAAATATAGCTCTTAGGTAAGGATATACTCAGTAAAGTGTTTATACAGACTACTATTACTATATAGCTAACGTTAACCGCTAAGCGTATAACTATTCTAGATTTATATCTACTAGAATAGGCCTAACCTATATAAGAGCAAAACAAAATATAAATCTTAGAATTACGAGCTAATATAAAAACTTGTAGAAATTAAAAAGGGTAAGATAAACGAGGATAATAAATTTACTAAGGAAGTTAATTGGAATTTTACGGCCTACTGCATAGTCAGCCTATTTACCAGTCAAACCCACTAACTAGTTAGCCCATTTACCAGCTAAACCCAATAACTAGTTAGCCCATTTACCAGTTAAACCTATTAACTAGTTAGTCCATTTACTAGTAACCCTAATAACTAGTTAGCCTATTTACCAGTTAAACCCATTAACTAGTTAAACCTAACGACTAGTCCGCCTATTTACTAGTCAAACCCAATAACTAGTTAGCCTATTAGTTAAACCTATTAACTAGTCAACCTAATTAACTAAGCCTAATTAATAGCCCTATTTACCAGTCAACCCTATTTAAATAATTAAACTCCACTTAACCTAATTGTAGAATTATAGATTAAAAATATCCTATATATAGTATTTGCTAGTTATTATAGTACTATAAATATAGAATTTTATTATAATTTTATAGGAGGTTAGTTTGATAATTTGCAGTCCTACACTTAGCTCTATAGAACGCACGCCCTTTTAGTATATAGGCAGATATACGTTTAGAATTCAGCTACCCTTTCTCTTTCTTTACATTTATTCTTATTAATAGTTAGTAGCGGTACGTTACTTAACTATTATAGTACGTGCAGAGGGTTAAGGTACGAGGTAACTATATATAATTGACAAACGATATCGTATAAGGATCTATATATAGGAGGTAAGGCAAGATATATGTACGCGTACGCATAGGGTCAATGCTTAGGGGTTAGGTCTGTGCTTGTGTTATAACAACGCCAGGTTATAATAACGCGTCAGGTCAGTGCCGTGACATTAACTATACTATCCATTAGCTAGTAATATATATACATTCCAATAAATTTACGTTATATAGCTTTAGTATGATATAAACACATAGAATACTTACATTATTAGGGGGTACACAGATATACACCACCTCGTCAATTCTAGTTGTTAGCGCCTTACTAGTGACGCCTCTTGGGCGGAAATCCTTATATAGATTAGTATGAGTTTCCCTATCTTAGTAGTGAGCTTTAAAAGACCTTAATATTAAAAATTTATAAAGCTTTTTAAAACCAATGATTGTATAGTAGATTGCCTATATATAAATATTTCTAAAGTTATAGTAGCCAAATAAGTATTAAAATCAACGCTTAGCAATTAAACAAGTGTCTAAATGTCTCCTCTAGGCTCCTAATCGTCCTTTAAGCCCCTAATCGTCCTCTAAGATCCTAATCGTCCTCTAAGCTTTCTACTGTCCTCTACCACTTAATAGGTCCCCCTTCTGCTTTAATTACTGCCTAAAGGCGTATAGGTATAGAAGTAATTAGATCCTTAAAGTAGCAGGCCTCCAGATTCTCCTATTTAGATTTAATAGCTACTTATATTACTTCTTTTATTAAAGGGCGAGGCTTCTACTTAGCTAATTAAGTCTTTATTAAATTCTAAACGGCTTTAATTAGGTTAAGATCCGGGCTATTTACTAGCTACTAAAGTAACTTAATATTATCTTCCTAGAACTTAATAATAGTAATATAAGCTCTATAATAGGGAGCTCCGTCTATTTATATAATTGTTAAGGTACTTCTAAATTTGTAATTAGGAAAATATATACTATACTTAGCGTTATAGAAGTTATAGAATTCTTTAAGCTTTAGATATATATAATCTAGGAAGCCCTATACCGTAATATTACCCTATTTTTCCTTATTCTAAAATAGTAGAGGCCCTTTTTCTACACTATAGAATGCAGCCTATACTATTATATAAGGTATATTAGTAAACTTAGGATAGAGGCAGTTAGGATAAAATTATTTATTAGGTCTTCTAATAATATAGAGCCGCTAATACCCACTATAATATATAGCTGCCTTATCTATCTATATAACTCTCCACTAATTCTCTTTTTAGAAGTAACGGTAAGCTAATACAAATGCTAACCGGGCGCAATAGTAAGCTATAGTAAGCTAAGGCTTTATATAAGCAACGCAGCGTTAAAAGCCCTCCTTCTTAAGATATTAGGCGACTGTAGAGTTGGAATAAGGGACTCCTACGTGGAAGGAAAGCTCTAAGTAAGTAAGGCAACGCGCCTAAGCATTTAACTCTAGGAAATTAACTAGTTAACGCTAAATTAGTAAGCTGTATATAAGAGTATTGCGATAGCCACTACGTATTAGGGTCTATGCTTTATTAATAATATAGTAGATAGTAGTATTAGTATGCATTAACAACGTGCAGAATACATATATCACAATGATATGTACTATGCGGTGTTGTAGGTAGATTCTTGTCGTTCTATCTACACGTCCCAATGATACATATACGCGACTCGCGTAGATTACGTACTCTACGCACGTAATATATAAAACGAATATCTACCGATACTGGAGCAACTCTAAAGGAAACCAAATCGTACTATTCCCGTTATTCGTAGCGTATACACAATAACTGGCTCTTCCGTCCATAATACACAGTAGCTTCTCCTTTAATCCTATCCTAGTTATATAACGCTTATAACAGCTCGCATAAATGCCGTTAACTTAGTTGCTTAGTTAATATATGCACGGAGTAGAATAGGATTTAGGTAGTGGTCCTAGCAGAACTTAGCAGGATTTAGTAGACTTAGCAGAATATGGCAGAATACCGTAGATTGCCGTTAGATTGCTATTAGGTTACCGTAGATTACTGTTAGGTTGCCGTCTCGCGGTTGGTCTCTAATTGCTAAGTCGGTGGAAATAGGTAGACGTGTATAAGGTATCGCGGGGTGTCCCGTAACAGTTGCTATCTAATAAAGATACTAAGCTAAGGAAAAGAAGGAGAATTGTTAGGGGTAGTAGGTGGATATATCGCGAGGGCCGCCAAGGCGCTTATAGTAAGCGAGCTAATAGCAATTTTCTATCCCGGGGATAGAAAATCCTAATTGGCTAGTTAAATTTAGGGTCCGTAGAATATGGCAGGTAGCATGCCCCAGCACTATTACGACGCTAAGTTAAATCTAAGTTCGTTCATTTAACCTACTCTATAGTCTATAGTTCTAAGTAATTAGTATTAATTAACTTCTTAAGAGCCGTAGATGCCTTGCTCTTAGTCATTAAGTCAGTAGGGTTGCTATTACCGTCAATCTACTTAACTTTTATAATCTCTCTGCGTTTATATAACTAATAAAGACATATAACGTCTATTATAAGACGTTTCTCTTATATAGTGCCTAGCTTAACAAGATATTCGTAAAGTAATTTTAAGTTGGTGTAAAGTACAAGTAGAAGTTCGATCTGTAGGAGTTGTTTAACAGTTAACTTAATTGCGGCGCCGATATTAAATCTATAGGCCATTACATAGAGTTCTAAGGCTAGTACGCTTCTAGTAACTCTCTTACACTTAATTGACAACTAGTAGATAATATTAGCTTTATATAACGCGTCCTCCAATACCAGTACGTATCCTATTTATAATAAGAGGTCCTTATTATTAGCGAATAAGGCGTTAGTAAAAGCAAGTAGGCGTAATGTATTAATATCCAATTTAACAAACATAAGGCCTCTTGTTAGGTTATCGATCTATAATTATAGTCGTTTATTAAGTGCTATAATATCTTCCTTCTCTAGGTTAATTACCTAGGTAGTAAAGGAGAGATTAAAGGAAGCTTCTAGTTAATATACAGAGGCAATATACGTACCTCTTGCGCGTTACGCGACGTATTATTCCTTCATAGTTAGTGTATTACGGATAATGCCTCTTAAGCTTGTGGTTATAGCTATCTTACTAAGGTAGACCATATTTAGGTTCTTACACTAGTATTC
>Ga0193728_1000849_pt1 | contig 15255 bp, 13 predicted proteins | sample U1c1metaG_FD_143037 | JGI IMG/M metagenome (GOLD analysis project Ga0193728, IMG submission 143037) | Soil microbial communities from a riparian zone of the East river system, Colorado, United States - U1c1 | ecosystem: Environmental > Terrestrial > Soil > Riparian zone | place: USA: East River...
GTGCATGGTTGAAGTACGCATCCGTGTACCAGCCGGCGCGCATCTTCTCGACCGGCAGGTCGAAGATCTCGGGCGGGAGCCGCGTCTTAAGCGTCTGCGCCATGTTCGAGCTCGAGGCATGCAGCAAGCGCCGCCTCGGCGACCTCCAGCTGTTCCGCCGACGGCTCGGCCGTGGAGAACCGGTGCTGGATCTCGTGTCCCGGCTTCGAAAGCGCCTGGGCAACGAGCGTGTCGGGATGCCGCGTCATCCAGCCGAAGATCTCCGTCGTCGCCGCCAGCGCGCCGAGCTGCGCAGCCGCGCGCGCACCGCCGCGACGATGCTCCGGCGCGAGGCCCGCGAGCACGTTGCCCACCGCCGTCGTCGCGACGAGCGGCCCGACCAGATGGCCGCCACACCGCTCGTGCTCCTTCGTGGCCCCCGGGCCGTGCTCGTACGTGCCGATCGAGATGTGCTCGGCACCGTGATACGACGCGAGCTCCGAGCCGCGCATTGCGAACACCGCCGGTGCGAGCGACAGCAATCCAGAGACGAGCTCCTGCGCTGCGGGCCGCAACCGGCCCGAGTCGCGCACGCCCTTCACCGCCACCGCAGCACCGACCATCGACACGAGCACCCTCGGGCTCTGCATCGGCAGCTTCGCCGCCGGCAGCTTCCGTTTCACCTGCGGCAGCAACGCGAGCGCCTCGGCGAGACGCGCAGGGCCGCGCAGCAGCGGGCTCGTGACGCGCGACGCCTGAAAACGCTTGCGCGCCGACGCAACCTCGAGCGTGCCGTCGTCACGACGGATCGCGCACGCCCACGAACTGGGGCCGTGCACGAGCACGCCGTTCGCCAGCGCCATGCCCCCGAGCCGGATCTTCTCGTCGCTCATCTATCCAGAGGGTAGCCCGCGGCAGCCCGCAGCGCCCGCTGGAACGACTCGGCCGCCGGGCCGGGCTCGCCGTTGCCCACGACGTGCTCGTCCACCGCCACGACCGGCATCACCTCCCGGATCGCCGACGTGAGGAACGCCTCGTGGGCCGCGAGCAGCCGCGACAACGGAAACGTGCCCTCCTCGACGCCGTACCCCGCATCCTCGGCGAGCTCCATGATCGTCGCCCGCGTCACGCCCGCGAGAATCGGCAGCTCGAGGGACGGTGTCAACAGTCGGCGATCCTCGCGCCACCAGACATTCGAGGTCGGCGCCTCGAGCACGATGCCGTCCGGCGCCACGAACAACGCGTCGTCGGCGCCCCGCCGGCCGGCTTCGTCCTGCGCCACCATGTTCTCCGCATAGCTCGTCGACTTCGTTCCCGCTATCAGCGCGCCCGGCGCCCACGGGACGACCGCGAGCCGGATCCCGCGCGCGCGCAGTTCCTTGTGCCCCGGCGGCAGCGTCGAGACGAGGGCGAGTCCTGTCGGCCGTCCTTCTCCCTCGCGACCCGGTGTCCACAACAAGCGCAGCACAGCGTCCGATTCTCCCGCCGCGTCGAGCGCCTGCTCCACCGCGAGCGCGAGCCCGTCCTCGTCCACGGGCGGCAGCCCGATGCGCTCGGCGGATGCAGTAAGTCGCGTGAGATGCGCACCGAGCCGGAACGGATGCCCGTCGTACACGCGGATCGTCTCGAACACCGCGCGGCCGCGAAGCACACCACCGTCGTCCGCGTGCAGCACCGGCGCATCCGGATCGAGCGCACCGCGACCGACCTCTGCAACGGCGAGCAGCGTCATCGCAGCGCTGCCGCCGGCAACGGCGCGCCGATCGCGGCAATCAACGGCCGCGCCTTCACCCACGACTCCTCCACCTCACCCGCCGGGTCGGAGTCCCACACGATGCCGCCGCCGACCCAGAGATGGATCTGCCCCGCCACGACCGCAAACGTGCGGATCGTCAGTGCGAGATCGACGTCACCGTTCGGATGGATGCGCCCGAGCGCGCCCATCGATGCGCCGCGGCCGACGGGCTCGAGCGCCGCGATCATGTCCAGCGCGGCGATCTTCGGACAGCCCGTCACCGAGCCGCCGGGCAGCACCGCATCGAGCAATTCGGTCAATGTCACGTCCTTGTTCAGCTTGCCCTCCACCGTCGCAACGAGATGCGAGACGCCGGCCAACTGACGCTCGGCCAGCAGCTCGGGCCAGTGCACGGTGCCGGGCACGCACACGCGCGACAGGTCGTTCCGCTCAAGGTCGACGATCATCACGTGCTCGGCGGTGTCCTTCGCCGACTCGATTCGAACACCGGCTGGACGCGTTCCCTTGATCGGCGACGTGCGCACCGTTGAGCCGCGCCGCGAGAGCAGCAACTCAGGCGACGCCGACACGATCGACCACCCGTCGCCCGAGAGCGGCCGTGGCTCCAGCGACCGCAACGGCGCGAGCGCCGTCGCAAGTCCTGCCGGATCGCCGTCGAAGTCGGCACACAGGTGCTGCACGAGATTCACCTGATACACGTCCCCCTCCGCGATCGCCGCGCGCACGGACTCGACAGCCGTTGCGTACTCCGCCTCGCTCCAGCTACGCCGCCAATCGCCGATCGAATAGCCGCCCGCCGCGCGCACCGGCCTAACGGCCGGCTCGATCGCGTACGCGACAGCCGGCAGCGCACACGGCTCCGGCGGCGCGTCGACGTGCACGCGCCGCAGCGCATCCGATGCGCGGAACCCGACGTACACGCGCGCGACGACGTCGTCTTCGCGGCCGAAGAAACCCTCCGCCTCGAGCGCAGGCTCGAGCTCCGCGAGCGACTCGAGCTCGACGGTCAACCGCACACGGCCCGCGCCGCAAAGCGCATCCAGTCGAGCCCGAGCTCGAGGTCGCCGACCGGGATGCGCTCGTCGGCCGAGTGGATGAGCTGCGCCGCCACCTCCGGCCGCATCTCCTGCATGGGGAAGAACCCGTAGGCAACGGTGCCGAACGCCTCCCGCAGCCAGTGGCTGTCGGTGAATCCCGCGGAGCAGATCGGCAACGCGCGCGCGCCGGGCTCTTTCTCCGTGACGAACGCGTCGACGGCATCCCATAGCGGCGTGTCGAGCGCGGAGCGAGTGCCGCCCTCCGCCGTGAGCCACTCGACGTCGTAGGCGATGTCCGAGCCGAGCACCTCGCTCACGATCCCGGCGACCGACTCAGGGCTCTGACCCGGAAGGATCCTGCAGTCGACGGCGATCTCGCAGAGCGCGGGTATGACGTTCCGCTTCTGCGACGCGGAGATCATCGTCGGCGCGAACGTCGGCGCAAGCAGTGGCTCGACGAGCTCCGCCGCGATCGGATGCACGGCACGCGCGCGTTCGACGACGTCGACGGCCGCAGGCACTTCGCCGAGCACGGTGCGCAAGAACGCTTCGACCTCCTGTTGCAGCTGCGGCTCCGGCCGATACTCGGCGATCCGCTCGATCAGGCGTGCAGCCTTGACGAGCGCGTTGTCCCCGATGCCCGGCATCGACGCGTGCCCCGACCGTCCGTGCACCCGCACGTTGAACGGCGCTGTCATCTTCTCCGCCGTCGAGCAGAGGTAATAGATGTCCCCACCGAAGTCGAGCCGGTCACCGGCGCCCTCATTGATCGCGTAGTCGCAGCGCACGGCGTCGGGATGCTCCTCGCAAAGCCACATCAACCCGAAGCCGTCGCCGACCTCCTCATCGGCGGTCGCCGCGAAGATCAGGTCGCCGGCGGGCCGGAATCCCTCACGAGCGAGCGACGCGAGCGCAACGGCATTCGCAGCGACCTGAGACTTCATGTCGAGAGCTCCTCGCCCCCAGACCTCGTCGTCGCGCACCTCCCCGGAGAACGGCGGCACCGACCACTCGCTCGGATCGGCGAGAACGACATCGGTGTGCGAGAGCAGCATCAACGACGGCCCGTCGCCGGTGCCGCGGATCCGCGCCACGAGGCTCGCCCGCTCTGGCACTCGCGCGTAGAGCTCGCATTCGACGCCGCTCTCCTCGAGGTACTCGCGGAGCAGCTCGGCGGCCGCAGTCTCGTTGCCCGGCGGGTTCGTCGTATCGAGCCGGATGAGCCGGCTGAGGAGGTCGGTCACCTCACCGCGCAGGCTGGTCACGGCCACGCGCGGAGCATACTTGTGGGCATGGGAGACCTCTTCTCCGACGCCGCCTCCGGACGAGCCGCCGCATCGGCGCCGCTCGCCCAGCGCCTGCGCCCGCGGAGCCTCGACGAGTTCGTCGGCCAGGAGCACGTGCTCGGCGAGCGTTCGGCGCTGCGCCTCGCGATCGCGGAGGACCGGGTCCGCTCGTCGATCTTCTACGGCCCGCCCGGCACCGGCAAGACGACGCTCGCCCGCATCGTCGCGCAGACGACGGGCGCCGAGTTCGAGGAGCTCTCCGCCGTCTCCGCAACGGTGAAGGACGTACGCGAAGTACTCGCCCGCGCGCGCGAGCGCCTCGGCATCTCCGGTCGCCGCACGATCCTCTTCCTCGACGAGATCCACCGCTTCAACAAGGCGCAGCAGGATGCGCTGCTGCCCGCCGTCGAGGAGGGACTGCTGACGCTGATCGGCGCGACGACGGAGAACCCGTACTTCGAGGTGAACTCCGCGCTGCTCTCGCGCACACAGGTGTACGAGCTCGAGTCGCTCTCACCCGAGGCGCTGCAAGAAGTCGTGCGTCGCGGTGCAGCCGAGCTCGGCGCCGAGCTGACGCCGGCGCTCGAAGCGCTGATCGCCCGCCGCGCGGGTGGCGACGCGCGCTCGGCGCTGAACATCGTCGAGCTCGCAGCCGACACCGCCCGCGCCGAGGGCGGCCCGGTTACCGAGGACCACGTCGAAGATGCCGCGCGCAAGCGTCCCGTCGTCTACGACAAGAACGCCGACGCGCATTACGACTTCACTTCGGCGTTCATCAAGTCGATCCGCGGCAGCGATCCTGATGCCGCGGTCTACTACCTCGCCGCGATGCTCGAGGGCGGGGAGGACGCGCGCTTCATCGCGCGCCGCATGATCGTGCACGCATCCGAGGACATCGGCAACGCCGATCCGCGTGCGTTGCTCGTCGCGGTCGCGGCGGCGCAGGCGGTCGAGCACGTCGGACTCCCCGAAGCGAGGCTCAACCTCGCGCAGGCCGCGATCTATCTCGCGCGCGCACCGAAGTCGAACGCGAGCAACACCGCGATCGCGAAGGCGATCGACGACGTGCGCGAGCACGGTCACGTGAAGCCGCCGAAGTCGCTGCGCGACGGCAACTTCTACGGCCGCCAGCTCGGAAACGGCAAGGGTTACATCTATCCGCACAACGACCCGCGCGGCTTCGAGGTCGACTACCTCCCCGACGAGCTCAAGGGCCGCACGTACTACGAGCCCTCCGGCAACGGCGAAGAAACGATCGAGTGAAGCTGCACGTCCACGAATGGGGCGATGCGGACGCCCCGCCGCTCGTGTGCCTGCACGGCGTCACCGGTCACGGCGAGCGCTTCAGGCAGCTCGCCGAGGAGCGCTGGGCCGCGACGTTCCGCGTGATCGCTCCCGACCTGCGCGGCCACGGGCAATCCGGGTGGGAGCCGCCCTGGACGTTCGAGACGCACGTCGCCGACATCGTCGAGACGATCGACGCGCTCGGCATCGCGCAGCCCGACTGGGTCGGCCACTCGTTCGGCGGGCGGCTCGTGCTCGAGCTCGCCGCGGCGCATCCCGACCGCATCCGCCGCGTCGTGCTGCTCGACCCTGCAATCGACCTCCTGCCCCACGTCGCGCAGCTCGCAGCCGAGCTCGAGCTTGACGAGCCGGTCTTCGACTCGGTCGCGGCGTACGTGGAGGATCGGGCGACCATCCTGACCGACCGCGCACGCATGAGCGCGGATCTCGCGTGCTACTTCCAGCCGCAACGCGGCGGACGCGTCCGCCGGAACACGTCGCAGGCCGCGGTCATCTCGATCTTCGGCGAGCTCGCCTCGGCGCCACCGCCACCCGAACAACTCACGGCGCCCGCCCTGCTCCTCTACGCACCCGAGTACGGGCTCGTGCGTGACGAGCATCTCGACGCGTACGCGGGCCGGCTCGAGATCGTCACCGTGCCCGGGATGCACCATGTGATGTGGGATGCGTTCGACGCGACGGCCGACGCCGTCGAGGAGTTCCTGCGGTGAGCCAGGACGCGTTACGCAGCCGCGCACGTGAGGCACTCGCCACCGGCGCGGAGCGCGCAGGCGCCCGCGCGCACTTCCGCGCCATGGGCATCGACCCCGCGCGGCTCGAGGGCCGGATCATCGGCATCGCGTCGACGTGGACGGGAACGATGCCGTGCAACCTGAACCACCTCGAGCTCTCCGCGCGCGTGGCGGCAGGCGTCACTGCCGCTGGAGGCGTCGCCCTCCCGTTCAACACAATCGCGGTCTCCGACAACCAGTCGCAGGCAACGCCCGGCATGCGCGCGTCCCTCATCTCGCGCGAGGTGATCGCCGACTCGATCGAGCTGATGTCGCACGCGCACGACTTCGACGCCCTCGTCTGCATCGTCGGCTGCGACAAGACGGTTCCTGCGGCGCTGATGGCGCTCGCGCGCATCGACAAGCCGGCAGTCGTCCTCTGCGGCGGACCGATGCGCGCCGGGCACGTGAACGGCCGCAGGGTGACGATCCAGGATGTCTGGGAGGGCGTCGGCTCCGAGGAGCGCGGGCTCATGCCGCGCGCCGAGCTCGACGAGCTCGAACGGCTCGCGTGCCCGGGGCCTGGAAGCTGCGCCGGCAATTTCACCGCCAACACGATGGCGGTCGCCGTCGACTGTCTCGGGCTGGGGATCCTCGGCGACGGCCTCATCCCGGCCGACGCAACCGACGAAAAGGGAACGGCCGCGGAACGCGCCGGCGCTCTCGCGGTCGAGCTCGCCGCCCGCGGGCCGACGGCACGCACGTTCCTCGATCGACGCGCACTCTTGAACGCCATGGCGGGCATCGCCTCGATCGGCGGCTCGACGAACGGCGTCCTCCACCTGCTCGCGATTGCCCGCGAAGCCGGCGTACCGCTGACGCTCGACGAGCTCGCAGAGGTCGGCGAGCGGACGCCCGTGCTCGCAAGCCTCTTTCCATCGGGTCGCTACGCCGCCGAGGACCTCCACCGCGCCGGAGGGCCGCGCGCGCTGCTCCGTGAGCTCGTACGCGGCGGCCACGTCGACGGCTCGGCGCCGACCGTCGGCGGGGCGACGCTTGCAGAGGCCACCGCCGATGCGCCGACGCCCGACGGCGAGGTGCTCTTCACCGTCGAGGAGCCGTTCAAGCCCACCGGCGCACTGCACGCGTTGCGGGGAAATCTCGCTCCCGACGGGAGCCTCGTGAAGCTCGCGGCCGCGCGGCGGTTCCATCAGGGCCCAGCGCGTGTCTTCGACAGCGGATGCGCGAGATGCTCAGCGTGACGTCGTCCGTCGTCGGCGCCGGCCTCGGCGAGTCTGTCGCACTCGTGACCGACGGCCGCTTCTCCGGCGCGACCCGGGGGCTGATGGTCGGCCACGTCGCACCGGAGGCCGCGCGCGGCGGGCCGATCGCACTCGTGCAGGACGGTGACACGATCACGATCGACATCGACGCGAACCGGCTGACCGTCGAGGTCGACGACGAGGAGCTGGCCGCACGGCTCGCCGCGTGGGAACCGCCGCTCCTTCCCCAGTTCGGCGGCGTGTTCGCGCGGTACCGCGCGCTCGTCGGCTCGGCCTCCGAAGGCGCCGTGCTGACCCCCTACCCGAGCTGACGATGCAGGGCCTCGTCACGCGACCGGGGGTTGCCGGCTCGACGCGCGTCGGCGACGTGCCCGACGTTCGGCCCGAGGCCGGCCAGGTGCTTCTGCGCGTGCTCGAGGTCGGCGTGTGCGGCACCGACCGCGAGATCTCCGAGGGCGTGTTCGGCGTCGCGCCGGACGGCTCCGCGGAGCTCGTGCTCGGCCACGAGATGCTCGGCGTCGTCGACGCCGACGGCAACGGCTTCTCGCGCGGCGACCTCGTGACCGCGACCATTCGCCGCTCGTGCATGCATTGCCTGGCGTGCACGGAAGGCTCACCCGACTCATGCCTTACCGGCAACTACAGCGAGCGCGGCATCACGCGCCTCGACGGTTTCGCGCGCGAGCTCGTCGCAGAAGACGCGGCGCAGTTGATTCCCATCCCGCGGTCGCTCGGCCGACTCGGTGTCCTCGCTGAGCCGACGTCGGTCTGCGAGCGCGCGATCCGCCACGCGCGCATGATCGGCGGCCGCCAGCCCTGGGAGCTCGAGCGCGCGCTTGTGGTCGGCGCCGGTGCGATCGGAATCCTCTCGACATACCTCCTGCGACTCGCAGGCGTCGAGGTGTGGACGGCCGGCCTCGAACCGCACGTCGATCTGGTGGAGACGTCCAGCGCCCGCTACGTCTCGACGAACGACATCCCCCTTGGCGCATTGCGCGACGAGGTCGGCGGCTTCGACCTCGTCATCTCCGCCGTCCCCGACGCACAGCTGATGGGCGACAGCCTCGCCCTGCTGCGTCGCAGCGGCGTGGCGTGCCTGCTCGGCATCGACGGCCGCGACCGCCCGGTCACGATCGACGGCCCGGTCCTCGGCATCGACGCGATCCTCGAGAACCGCGTCCTGTTCGGCAGCGTGAACGCGCACCGCCAGGACTGGCTCGCCGGCGTCGCGGCGCTCGACCGGGCGCGCGAGCGTTGGCCGGGCGCACTCGAGACGTTCGTGGGCCTGCGCGTGCCGCTCGACCGCTTCGCGGAGGCGTTCGACTACCGCGGCGGCAAGGCGACGCTCGTGCTCGACGAGGCCTAAAGCGAACGGTAGGAGACGGTCTCGCGCGAGCCGGTCTGACCGGAGCGCACGATCGCATCTCCGACCTCGGACGCGCGATATCCGTCCTCGAAGTTCGCGCCGTACGGCGCGATGTCGCCGTCGGTGGCGATCGCCTGCAAGACGTGGTGCAGCTCGTGGACGAACGTGTCGCCCCAGCCGATGATGTGTCCGGGCGGCCACCAGTGCTCCCAGAACGGATGGTCGGCCTCGCTGACGAGCACGGTCTTGAAACCGCGCGCGCGATCGCCGTCGGCGCGGAAGACCTGCAGCTCGTTCAGCCGTTCCATGTCGAACGCAAGCGATCCCTTCGAGCCGTTGATCTCCCATTGGAGCGCGTTGCGGCGGCCGAGCGCGAACCGCGTCGACTCGATGGTGCCGACCGAGCCGTTCTCAAACGAGACCGCGGCCTCGATCGCGTCGTCGACCGTCCTGCCTTCGAGGAATGTCTTCACGAGCCCCGAGACCGTCGCGATCTCCCCGTTCAGGAAGCGGGCGAGGTCGATCACGTGCGTGCCAAGGTCGCCGAGCGCGCCGGACCCTGCCTCGTCGGCGTCGAAGCGCCAGGTGTCGAGGGTGGGATCGTCCGCCCAGTCCTGCAGATAGCGGCCGCGGAAATGCCGGATCTCGCCGAGCTCGCCCGCGTCGATCATCTCGCGCGCCAGCCGGATCGCCGGCACGAAGCGGTAGTTGAACGCGCAGAGGTGCTTGACGCCCGTCGCCGCGACGCGGCGCCAGATCTCGTAGGCCTCGTCGGCGTCGCGGCCGAGCGGCTTCTCGCAGATCACGTGCTTGCCCGCCTCGGCAGCGGCAATTGTTGGCTCCGCGTGCAGCGAGTTGGGCGCGCCGTTGTCGAAGAGGCCGATCCGGTCGTCGGCGACGAGCTCGCGCCAGTCGGTCGTCGCGTACTCGTAGCCGTACCGCGTCGCAGCCTCGCCGACCGCCTTCTCGTTGCGGCCCGCGATGCCGACGAGTCGCGGCTCGAGCGGTGGCGGCCACGTGATGTACGGGATCTTCTTGAACGCGTTCGAGTGCGCCTTGCCCATGAACGCGTAGCCCAGCATGCCGACGCCGATCTCAGTCATCGGAGGCGATACTACGCACGTCCGTTCAACGACGCCGAGGGAGACGCAGTGGCGCACGCAGTCAAGTGGGGGATCATCTCGACCGCTCTCATCAACGAGAAGGTGATCCCGGGAGCGCATGCGTCGCCCAAGGTCGACCTCGCCGCCGTCGCGAGCCGCGACCAGGCGCGCGCCGACGAATACGCGAGGACGTGGGAGATCGAGCGCGCGTACGGCTCGTACGAGGCGCTGCTCGCCGACCCGGACATCGAGGCCGTCTACATCTCGCTTCCGAACAACATGCACGTCGAGTGGTCGGTCAAGTCTCTCGAGGCCGGGAAGCACGTGCTCGTCGAGAAGCCGTTCTCGCGCAAGGCTGCCGACGTCGAGGCTGCGTTCGACGTCGCCGACCGCACCGGGCGGCTGCTGAGCGAGGCGTTCATGTACCGCCACAACCCACAGACGAAGCACGCGAAGGAGCTCGTCGACAGCGGGGCGATCGGCGAGCTGCGGCTCGTCCGCGCCTGCTTCAGCTTCTCTCTGTACGACGAGGCGAATATCCGGCTGCGGCCGGAGCTCGCGGGCGGCGCCATGATGGACGTCGGGTGCTACACGCTCAGCGGCTCGCGCCTCTTCGCGGGCGAGCCCGAGAAGGTCCAGGGCGAGGCGTGGTTCGGGCCGTCAGGCACGGACTGGGTGTTCGGCGGGCTGCTGCGGTTCCCGGGCAATGTGGTCGGGACGTTCGACTGCGGCACGGCGATGCCGGAGCGCGACGAGCTCGAGGCCGTCGGCAGCGAGGGATCGCTCTTCATCGACGACCCGTGGCACTGCAAGGTTCCGGGCATCGAACTGCGCCGCGACGGCAAGGTCGAGCGGATCGAAGTCGAGCGCGCCGACTCCTACCGGCTCGAGCTCGAGAACGTCAGCGACGCGATCCGCGGCGAGGCCGAGCTGCTCCTCGGACGCGAGGACGCGGTCGCGCAGGCGCGGGCGATCGAGGCGCTCTACGAGGCTGCCGCGAGCGGGGCGGCGGTAAGCCTCTAAGCCGTCGCGTCGATCGCGCGCAGCGCGAGCTGCTCGTCGATCTCACCGGGAAGGCCGCTGATCCCGACGGCGCCGACGCGGTCGTCGCCCTCGAAGACGGCGACCCCGCCGAGGAAGAACGTGAAGAACGGATCGAAGCTCGCACGCTCGACCGCGTCATCGCGCACCTTGTCCGCAAGCTCCCGCGTCGACCGCGCGTCGCTGCGGGCCGCCGTGTAGGCCTTGCGTTGTGCGTTTAGCCGCGAGTCGGGTGCGGCGCCGTCCATCGACGCCGCTGCGACCAGCTCACCGTGCGTGTCGACGACGTAGACGGAGACCGGCGCGGCGGCCTCCGAGACGACGAAGGCCACGATCGCCTGGGCGCGCTGGAACTTCATGACCATATTCTCCACAACTCGTAACCCGGCCGCGACATGACTAGCATCGGTCGTATGAGCGCGCATGCCGCACCGGCCCCCGAAGCTGAGCGACCCGCGGTTGCACCTGGCCGCGGTGATCACGACGCTGCAGGTGCTCGGCCAGGTGGAGTTCCACTTCCGGGTCTCGATCGCCCAGATCCTCCTCTCGGTCGCGACGTGCGCGCTACTCGAGGTCGTCATCACGTTCGGTAGGCAGCGCGTGCTCATGTGGCCCGCGAGCGCCATGCTCACGGGCAACGGTGTCGCGTTCATCCTCCGCGTGCCGGGGACACATCACGGCGACTGGTGGAGCCTGAAGGGCTGGTGGATCTTCATCGGCGCTGCGTCTATTTCTCTTGTTTCTAAATACGTGATCAAGTGGCGCGGCAGCCACATCTTCAACCCGTCGAACTTCGGGCTCGTCCTCTGCTTCGTCGTGCTCGGGCGCAACCGCGCGGAGCCACTCGACTTCTGGTGGGGCGGCATGTCGCCGTGGCTCGGGCTCGCGTTCGCGGTGATCGTCGCGGGTGGGCTCCTCATCCTCTCGCGGTTGCGGCTGCTCTGGATCGCGGTCGGCTTCTGGCTGTCGTTCGCCGCCGGCATCGGCGTGCTCGCGGTTGCCGGCCACGCGATGACTGCACGCTGGCACCTCGGGCCGATCGTGGATGCGAACTTCTGGTGGGTGCTGCTCTCCTCACCCGAGGTGCTCGTCTTCCTGTTCTTCATGCTCACCGACCCGAAGACGTCGCCGAAGAGCCAGCGGGGACGCATCGTCTACGCCGTCAGCGTCGGCCTCCTCGCGGCGCTCCTGATCGCGCCGGCGCGGACAGAATGGGCGACGAAGGTTGGGCTGCTCACGGCGCTCGCGATCGTCTGCGCGGCACGGCCGTTGCTCGACCTCGTGCCGGTCGCCCGGCTCCGCGCCTCGGCGCAGCGCCTCTCTACCCCCCGACTGGCCGTCGCAGGCGTGGTCGTCGTTGCGGCATACGCAGCCGTCATCCTCGTGATCAATGCCCCGCCGACGATCGCGACCGCAGCCGCCGCATCGGGCGTGCTGCCACCGATCACGATTCTTCCGTCACGTGGCGTTCAGTCGCAGCTGAACACGCCAACGGCCCGCGCGATCGCGCACGACCTGCTGGCACGCGTCCACCGAACCGGCGAAACGCAGGACGGCGTGCGCGTCTGGCTCGAGCCGGGCGCGGGTCAGGATCCGCCGTTCGCCGTGGCACAACTTGCCGGACGCACGTACCGGCTGAGGCAGGTGGGAATGCATTGGACGCTCGGCAAGGCCAACACGTCGAGCCTCGCCCTCGCGCCGCCCCCATCCGGTCGGCCCCTCGCAGGCTTCAAGCTCACGAACGTCGCGGCGCAGGCGGGCATCGCGTTCCGGCAAGGCGCGTTCCGCTACGGCGTCACGAACGAGCCCGCGGCGATGATGGGCGCCGGGCTCTGCTGGCTCGACTACAACAACGACGGTTGGATGGATCTCTTCGTCGTCAACTCCTACGCGGACAACAACCTGCCGTACTGGAACGACCACGGCGGCCTTCCCACATCCGCCCTCTTCGAGAATCGACATGGGCACTTCGTGAACGTCACGATGAAATCGCACGCCGGGCTGCCGATCAAGGGCGAGGGCTGCGTGGCCGCGGACTTCGACGGCGACGGGCACACCGACCTGTACATCACCGCCGGCACCAACGACGCGCTGCTCTGGAACAACGGCAACGGGACATTCACCGAGGGCGCGCGCAAGGCGGGCGCAATCTCATTCGGTTGGCACGCAGGCGCGACGGTCGCAGACGTGAACGGTGACGGCCGCCCGGATCTCTTCGTCGCGGGGTATGCCGACATGCAGCATCCGATTCCGAGCTCGGTGAGGGGTTTCCCCGGAAACCACCCCGGCGTGCGCGACGAGCTCTTCTTGAACGAGGGGCAACGGCGCTTCCGCAACGTCAGCGCGCAGGCGGGCCTCGACCCTGCGCCGTACGACCACAGCCTCGGCGCGGTATTCACCGACGTGAACGGCGACGGACGGCCCGACCTCTACGTTGCGAACGACACCGATCCAAACCGCCTGTATCTGAACGAGCCGGGGGGCGCGCTCGGCTTCCACTTCGTGGACACAGCGCGCGCGTCGAAGGTCGCAGACTCGTCTGCAGGCATGGGCATCGCCGCCGGCGACGTGAACGGCGACGGCGTCCCGGACCTCTTCATCACCAACTCGCGCAAGCAGACCGAGGCCGCCTATACGAGCTCCGGCCCCTCATACGTCAGCGTCGGCGCAGCCTTCACGCGCGCGCTCGGCGGCACCTTCGCCGGCTGGGGCGACTCGTGGGTCGACCTGCGGAACAGCGGCAAGCTCGATCTCGTCGTCGCCAGCGGCGGCATCCCTGTGACGAACCTTGCGAAGAACGCGGGCCCGGTGCGCGTGCTCGCGCTGCAAGACAACGGGTCATACGTTCCCGCAAATCTGCTGCAGACGCTGCGAACGAACGGGCGAGGGCTCGCCGCGGCCGACTACGACAACGACGGACGAGTCGACATCGCGATCAACTCGATCGGCGGCCCGCTGCTGCTGCTGCGCAACACGTCGACCGCGGGCCACTGGCTCGAGGTGAACGTCAAGCCGTTTTCGCCCGGCGCTGTCGTCACGGCCGTACTCGCCGATGGGAAGCGATTCGTCCGCGAGGTGCAGGCCGGTAGCAGCTACCTCTCCTCAGAAGATCCCCGCGTGCACTTCGGCCTCGGGACGGCGGACACCGTGAAGGAGTTGACCGTGCGCTATCCGGGCGGCAAGACGCTGCGACGCACGAACGTCGGTGCGGACCGCATCGTCGCGGTTACGCGTTAACGGCCGGTCTTCGCCTGACGCTTGCGCGCCAGCGTGTCGAGCGTGACAGCGAAGAGCAGGATGCAGCCGGTCGTGATGAAGATGATTCCCGGCGCGAAGCCGAAGATGTACAGGCCGTTCGAGATCGTGGCGATGACCGCGGAGCCGAGGACGGCGCTCCGAACGAAGCCGCGACCGCCGAAGAGGCTCGTGCCGCCGATGACGGCCGCCGAGATCGCGTCGAGCAGGAGCGTGCCGCCGCCCTGGGCCGGAGCGACAGACCGGACGTTGGCAGCGAGGAGGATGCCGCCGACGCCCGCCATCATCCCGGAGATCATGAAGACCATGATCCGGATGCGCGGCACGCTGATCCCGGCACGCCGCGCTGCCTCGGCGTTGCCTCCAACCGCGTACACATGGCGCCCGAACGTCGTGCGCTGCGCGACGTACGTCCAGAAGATCAAGAAGAAGATGATCTCGAGCCCGGCGAGCGGAACACCGCGGTCGTGATTGCAGATCGCGACGACCAAGAACGTCGCGGCAGGAACCGCGATGAACTTCGCCAGGACGAATATGGGATTTCGGATCGCGACTCCATGACGGCGCTGGCCGAGGACCCCAAAGAGGACTCCACCGACGTACACCACGCTGAGCGCGACCGCGATCAGCCAGCTGTTCGTCTTCGAGAAGAAATAGGACTCCGTGTAGTTGATCCAGCGGTTGTCGATGATGATCGGGCCGCCGTCGCCGATCGAATACTGGATGACACCCTGCCAGGCGAGCAGGCCGGCGAGCGTGACCACGAACGACGGCACGCCGATCAGCGCGACGAACGAGCCCTGGAATGCGCCGATCCCCGTGGCGACGAGCACAGCGACCACGATCGGAAGAATCCCCTTGAGATCATGGCTCGAGCCCTGCTCTTGCAGCACCGCCGCGACCACGCCGGCGATCCCGCTCAGGTACGCGATCGAGAGGTCGATCTCGCCGATCAGGAGGATGAAGACGACGCCGAACGCGAGCATCGTCGTGCCCGCCATCTGCGTGATGATGTTGTTGAGGTTGACCGCCGTGAAGAAGTTCTGCGCGGTCAAGCTGAAGACGACCACGATGATCGTCAGGCCGAAGATCACCGGTGCGCTGCCGAGGTTCCCGCCCTTGATGTTCTCCCAG
>Ga0193728_1000850_pt1 | contig 15251 bp, 8 predicted proteins | sample U1c1metaG_FD_143037 | JGI IMG/M metagenome (GOLD analysis project Ga0193728, IMG submission 143037) | Soil microbial communities from a riparian zone of the East river system, Colorado, United States - U1c1 | ecosystem: Environmental > Terrestrial > Soil > Riparian zone | place: USA: East River...
CGCGACATCGAGGTTGGCTGCTGGTGCTGATCGGTGGGGACGTTGCCGGAGCGTACATCCTCACGAGCTGGCTGGCCGCCGCGCTGGTGCCATCTCTCAGCTGGCGCATCCTGTGGCTGATCGGTTTTCCGACCGGCGTATTTCTGATTCTCCTGAGCCGCTGGATTCCCGAGTCGCCGCGCTTTCTTCTCGCGCACGGACGAACAGGCGAAGCGGAGAGCGTCATGAAGCGGTACGGCGCCGTCATCCTGCGCGAGCCGGAACGCGAAATCGATGCGGAGGCCGCCGCCGGCAGCGGAATTCGTCAACTCCTCCGCCCGCCATTCCTTCGCGCGACAGCGGTGGTCGTCCTTTTGGGTCTTGGCGTCGGCCTGGTGTCGTTCGGGTTTCAGCTCTGGATCCCATCCAATCTGCAGAAGCTGGGATTTTCCGAGGGAGACGCGAACCGGCTGCTGAGGAATTCGGCGCTGATCGGATTTCCGCTCAATTTTCTGGTCGCGTGGCTCTACGGGTTCTGGAGCAGCAAGAAGACGCTGATCCTCGTGACATCCTTGACGGCGCTGTCGTTATTCGGGTTTGTCCTTGCCGGGAATTCCGTGGCGACGAACCGATTTCTGCTTTACACTCTGCTCATCATGCCCATCTGGGGCATCAGCTCGGTGATCGCGGTCCTCTCGGCATACAGCGCGGAGATTTTTCCGACACGGCTGCGTTCTCGCGGGAGCGGGCTGGCGGCCGGGATCAGCAAGGCGGCGGGCGTGGTGATCATCGCGCTCGTTGCTGTTTCGGTCGCGGCACCTTCGATCGCCGACACGGCGCTCATGGGTGCGCTGCCGATGGCGCTCGCTGCAGTCGCTGTCGCCCTCTTCGGTCCGGAGACCCGCAACCGCCAGTTAGAGGCGATCACGGCCGAGCAGCTCGGCGTGTTGGACGGGAAGGCCGCGCTGGCGGGCTAAGTCGAGGGTAAGCGCGGGCTCGGCTGCCATACCGCGCAGCGCGGGCAGCGCCTCTAGAACCTCGGCGCGGGTCATTCCGAGCAGCGCGTGCTGCTCGATCAGCGCATCGAAATCGACCGGGTAGAGATTTTTCTGGCTCGGGTCAGCGAGTCCGGCAATGTTGCGGGGCGCGATTCCTCGCGTGATCCACTCGACGAACTCCCTCCGCTCGTCGACTGTGCCAGCTTCACCGCGACGCTGTGTGATCTGTCTGAGTCGCCGTAGCGCTTCGCGTGGAAGCGGCCCCAGCACCGGATCTCCAACTCCCAGGAAGCCGTTCCACGCCACGGATTCGTGCGGGACGAGTCGCTGATTTGCTTCGGCGAATGACACAGCGGCGAAATAGAGCATCGCCTGGGCGGCGAAGAGGTCGAAGTGCGCCATCGCCTCGTAAGCGCCGGCAACTACCAGGTCGATCTGATCTGCTTCCGCAGCGAGTGCAGTCTCGTAGCGCGTGAGCACATCCTGGTCGGGGACGCGTCGACCGCGCGACACTGACTCGAATGCAAGCGCGAGACGCTCGACGGCTCTCAGCCCCCACGCGATTCCCGTCGAGAAAAGCGGATCGACGAAGGCGTATGCGTGGGGCATCAACGCCCATCTCTCGCCGGCGGCGCGCGTGAGGCGATGCTGGATCGCCGGGTGAAACGCGATCGGCATGAGCGGCGTCGCGTCGGAGAATGCGGCCGCGAGTGTCGGATACCGCTCGAGCAGTGTCCGCCAGAGTGATGCCGCATCGACGGCGCCCGATGAGCTCAGCGCGGCACCGCTCGTTGACGTTGCGTTGGCGTCCAACTTCTTGACGTCCGACGATTGCAACGACGCGAGGCCATTTGGCGTTAGCAGGAATCCAGCGCTGGTCACGCCGTCGTCGAAGCGCAGCGAGTACATCCAACCTTCGTCGATGACGTGATGCACGGCCGCCCAATCGTCGGGGTAGGGGCCCTCGGGCAAGCCCGGCACTGAGTCCTTCATCAGTCGCACGCCGTCGAAATGACTGAAGACGAGTGCGGCACGCGTCTCGGTCGCGTCGAGACCCGACGGAATCGAGAGCTGTCGCGCCAAAAAACCGCCGGGGCCAGACGCATCGATGAGAAAATTCGCGCGCAGCTCGAAGGGCGCATCGTTCCACGTGCCGCTCAGGCGGACGGAATCCGGTGCGATGTCCGCCGTCGTCAGGTTCACGCGATCCCTGTAGTCGACACCTGCGGCGATCGCCCCGCGCACGAAATGGTGGTCGATGTCCGCGCGCATCCAGTGTGAGTCGGACAGTGAATCGTGCGGGCTCGCCGCGACGAGCAGACGCTCCGAGTCGAGACCACGATTCGCGAACGGCTGATCGGGATGATGCCTATAATAGGTGAAGCCACGCTTCAGCCCGCGACGAAGCTCCGGGAAATGCGTGAGCCAGCGGCCGTGCGTCGCTAACCGATAGCAGTCCGGAAGGCCGTAACGAATACCAATCCGTTCGAGCGACAGGTTCGCGAGCGGAGTCGACGACTCTCCGATCGCGAAGCGCGGGTGCGTGCCGCGCTCGAGCAGCACGACGTCGTAACCTTGCACGGCGAGTATGCGGGCCAGCAGGGATCCGGCGAATCCACTGCCGACGATAGCCACCTCGCAGGATTTCACTTCACTCCGCCCCGCAGAAGCCGCAGGAGACGCGCGACTCCGCGCGCCCGCTGACATTCGCGCGTCGCAGCCGCTCCACGCGCTCGGCGCGGCAATGCTCGCACGCCGGCAGGCGGTCGACGTCCCATAGGTCGGCGGTCACGACTGCGCTCGTGAACTGCAGAGAGCGGTCGAGCGACTCCTCGAGCTGGGACAACGTCGGTGGTGTGAAATGCCCCAATCCCTGAAGCCGTTCCATCTCGCCATTCCCGCTGCGGACGGGAATGATCGACACGACCGACGCGCCCCGCTCCACCGCGTACTCGACGGTGCGCGCCGTCCACGCGACGGTTTCGTCGACAGGCACGTACGGAGCGCCGAGTAGAACGAAAACGCGGAGGTCAATGCCATTGTCAGATAGAAACCGCGCCGCCGAATCGAATCGCGCGAGATCGAGGCGTTTGTTGAGCTGCGCGGCAGCGGCAGGATGAATCGTCTCGAGTCCGACCGCGACTTCGAGGCGTCCCGAGATCTTTCGCGCGAACTCGAGCGTCTTCGCCCCGATCGTGTTGGCGTGGGATTCGACCGTGATCGCGTCAAACGGCGCGGCCAACTTCGCAATGCCGAGCACATCATCGGCGGGGACAGCTCGTTGGTCGAAGAAGTTGCTCGCGTTGTAAAGCTTGAGCCGGTCCGGCGCCTGGCCGTCGCGCGCCTCGAGAACGCTTTCGAGCTGCCGGGTCAGCGCACCGGAAGGCGTTGGCCCGTCGAGAGTCCATTGCCACAAGTCGCAGAACGAGCAGGTGAACGGACACTCGGCGCCGGTGAGAAAAACCGTGAGGGCCTGCTCGATCTTTCCGCCGGGCCTGCGCTCCTCCTCGAGCACCGAACCGTGCGCCACGTAAGGATCTACGCGCGCCTTGGGCGGTCGGAGACTCCGAATTCGGCTGTCGACAGTCGTCCCCGACGAATCCAAAATCGTCGGGGGCGAGTCCAAAATCATCCCCGACGAATCCACGGTCGATGTCATGCGAGGCCCGCGAGCACCGGCGAAGTGCTCAGACGACCGCGGCGTGCAGCTTCTCGAAATGACGGCGGTAGCGAGTCTCGTCCTGCGGGAACAGTCGCGCGACTTGCTTCGCCGCCACCGATCCGTGCTGGAACCGGCGCTTGGGAAAAACGGGCATGTCGAGTCCGAGCACGGCGTGAATGCCACGTGCGACGATGTCGCCCTTCAGCGCGTACAGTCGTTCGTGCGATCCCTCGGTCAGCTCGGCGAATGGAATCGCCTCGGCAACTGCGATCACGGACGGGCGAGTGTAAGGACTGAACCCATCGAACTCGTATTCGCGGGCGCAGGCGAAGCTTCGCACGCAGGCGCGGCTATAACCGCCGGAATAGGTGAGCGAATGCTTGATCGAGTCGACGCCCCAGCCCTCCTGGTAAAGCAATCGATTGTTGACGACGCTCCGAATGGTGAGCTCTGTGTTTTCCTCGATGGGATAGTCCTTGAGATTCTCATCGCCGCCATCGCCGTCGACGAGCAGTCGCCAGTCAGGATAGCGCTCGCGAATTCCGGCTAGCAACGCAAGGTTTACCGTGGCGCATTCGACGTCGAGCGGCTTGTAGTCCTCGATCACGCCCACCGCGCGCAACGGATCGAGCGCGCTCGATGCGACGTCGATGGTTTCGCCGAGCATCTCGAGATGGGTGCGGCTCAGGAAGTCGCGTGCCTGCCGCATGTCCTGACCTTCAGCATCCACAGAAAGCGTGAACGCCTTCAGCCGCGCGGGTGACTGTCCCTCGTTCAGCAGTAGCTTGTAGAGACAGAGGAGGATCGCACCGCTGTCGATGCCGCCGGAAAATGGGACGCCGATCGGGGCCGCTGGATCCTGTACCGAGAGCCAGCGTCGCAGCTCGCTATAAATCGCTTCGACATACTGCCGCCCGGCGAGATCCAGGTCCTTCGGTAGCGTGGCGCGAGGCGGATCGAAGAAGCGCTTGTGAACGGGATTGGGATCGGGACATCCGATCAGCCGCAATGTTGTGACGTGGTGCGCTGGAACCATTCGCGTATAGCTCGGGTGGAACTGACTCAACCATCCTCGGCGCGCCAGCTCCGCCGCGATCGCGTCGATCCGCTCGGACACGATCAACACCGGTCCATCGGTGGCCTTCGCGAGAAAGTAGCGCAGCGGGCGGTCGAGACTCCGCGCCAGCACGACGCGCTCGCCATCCTGCGCGATGAGAGCAAAGGATCCTTCGAGACCGAGTACTGCGTCGACGTCGCCGGCGAGCATGCAACGCCGAACTTCGGCCTCGTCAATTGATCCCGCTCGCTCCGGCGCTTCGGAAATCAGGTTGACGACGCGTGAAATGGGCAGCGGTTGGCTCATTCGAAAAAAATACCTCCCGTGCGCGGCGGCTGCTATGATGTAGCAAGAGCCCATGGCACTGCCACGCGTAGTCTCCCAAATTGGTGGTCACTTTCGGATGAGGTGACATTGCGCGGCACTCTGATCGCATTGGCGGCAATACCAATTTCAGCGCTGCTCTGGGGCCTTTTTACAGGGCGCTGGACGGCTGAGTCTCGACGCGCGCGCAAGCTGCAGGAGGGCGCTCGCGTTAATGCAATGATGCGAATTCCAGTGCCATGGGTGTTCATACTCGTGTATCTCGCCGGCGTCGCTGTGCAGCGCGCTCTGCCGCTTGCGATCCTCTCGACGAGGCTGGGATGGGTCATCCGGGCGGCAGGTTTCGTGTTCATTGGTGTCGGGATCGTGGTCGCGTTCTCCGCGTTGGGCATCTTCAGGAAGACGAAGACGACCACTGTGCCCCATGAGACGCCATCGACACTCGTGATATCCGGGCCGTACCGGTTCACTCGCAACCCAATGTATGTGGGCCTGACACTGGAATACCTCGGCGTCGCCGGAGCCCGCCTCGAGATCTGGCCGGTAATCCTGCTGCCATTGCTGCTGGCGTACATCAACTTCGTGGTCATTCCAGTCGAGGAGCAGAACCTGCGCGGCGTTTTTGGAGACGCCTATCAGGAGTACGGTGCGAGAGTAGGGCGTTGGCTGTAGTCGTTGGGTCGCGCATCTGCGTTGCGTCGATCGCGCTCGTGTTGCTCGCGGGCTGTAAGCAAAAGGGTGAACCCCCGGCGTTCGAGCTCCTGAGCCCGAGCGAGACGGGCGTCACTTTCGCGAACACGATTACCACCGATGATTCGCTCAACGTTCAGACCGATGTCTACGTGTACAACGGCGCCGGGGTAGGGGTGGGCGACATCGACAACGACGGACTCCCGGACATTTTCTTCGCCGGCAACATGGTCTCGAGTCGCCTCTACCTGAACAAGGGGCAGATGCGGTTCGAGGACATCACGAAGCAGGCGGGTGTCACCACGAATCGGTGGGCGACCGGCGTCACGATGGTGGACATCAACGACGACGGTTACCTGGACATCTACGTCTCCGTGTCCGGTCCCCACTGGTCGAAGGGGAAAGATCGCAAGAATCTTCTCTTCATCAACAACAAGAATCGCACTTTCACCGAATCTGCTGAGCGATACGGAATCGCGGATAGCGGGTTCACGACGCACGCGGCGTTTCTCGATTACAACGGCGATGGCTGTCTCGATCTCTTTCTGTTGAACAATTCGCCGCAGGATTTCACGCGCGGCGACATATCGACGCATCCGTCGGGGCTGAAGGGAGAGACGCCCGGAAGTCACAACGAGCTCTATCGAAACAACTGCAACGGGACGTTTACGAATGTCTCCGAGCAAGCGGGAATAGCTCGAGAATCCAGCTTTGGACTCGGCGTCGCGGTCGCTGATTTGAACGGTGATGGATTGCCCGACATCTATGTATCGAGCGACGTCACGCCCAACGACATCGTGTACATGAACAACGGAAATGGAACGTTCACGAACACGCGCGCCGAGTGGCTGAAGCACACGAGCTTCGCCGGGATGGGCGTGGACATCGCGGATTTCAACAACGACGGCTGGCCGGACATCGCTCAGGTAGACATGCAGCCACACGACCTGAGCCGCCGAAAGAGAATGAGTGGGTACTCCACTTACGCCGGCAATCAGGAACTGACCAGCAGAGGATTCCGCATCGATTACAGCGAAAACATGCTGCAGCTGAATAACGGCATCACGAAAAACGGCGACGTGATCTTCAGTGACATTGCCGCTCTCGCGGGCATTGCGTCGACGGATTGGAGCTGGAGCCCGCTTTTCATGGACTTCGACAACGACGGCAAAAAGGATCTCTTCATCGGGAACGGATATCCGAAGGCCGTCAACGATCTCGATTACATGCCGGCCGCCTATGCGGCGCGCCGGAAAGGGAATAACGCCGCGGCGCTCAAACTCCTAGAGCAGCTGCCCGCGTACGATGGCTCCAACTACTTCTTCCACAACAACGGCGATCTCACGTTCACGGACAAAGCCAAGGATTGGGGGCTCGATCGCCCGAGCTTCTCATACGGAGCCTCGTACGCCGATCTCGACAACGACGGCAAGCTCGACCTCGTGGTGAACAACATCGACGCGCCCGCATTCATTTATCACAACGTGGAGCCGACGGACAGCGCGCACCATTATCTGGCGATCAAGCTCGAGGGCGAATCTCCGAACAAGCACGGAATCGGAGCAAGCGTGGTCATCACCTCCAGAGGACGGAAGCAATACCTCTACGAGTCGCCATTTCGCGGCTACATGTCGACCGTGGATGACCGGCTACATTTCGGCCTCGGCGCGGCGCGGCAGGTCGACAGCCTGGAGGTGATCTGGCCAGACGGCAGGTATCAGCTGCTGACCAACGTGAGCGCCGATCGAATGCTGATCCTGAAACAGGCCGACGCGACTCCGAAGAAAAGGGCCGGGGTTCTCACAGCGCCTCAGGACCGACTCTTTCAGTCGGTGGACTCACGCCACTCGCTGGCGTACAAGCAACAGACGGGAACGCTGGGAGACAACGGCTTCCAGCCTCTGCTCCCTTACCTGCCTTCGAGTCACGGGCCTCCGCTCGCCGTTGGAGACGTAAATGGTGATGGGCTCGACGATATCTTCGTCGGTGGCGCGGCGGGGATCCCCGGCAAACTCTTCATCCAGCGAAAGGATGGGAGTTTCGTGGAATCCGCTCAGGGGCAGCCATGGGAGGCGGATAAGCAATACGAGGACTGGGGCGCCGCCTTCATTAATGCGAACGGAGATGGCCTCCTGGATCTCTACGTTACGAGCGGGGGTTATCAGCTCACACCAGAATCTCCGTTGTTGCAGGACCGCCTCTACATCAACAAGGGCGGCGGCAGGTTCGTCAGAGACACTACGGCGCTGCCAACCATGCTCGCGAGCAAGTCGATCGTGCGCGTCGGAGATTTCAATGGCGATGGTCGGCCCGATCTATTCGTCGGCGGGCGACTGACGCCGCGCAATTACCCGTATCCAACCCGCAGTTATGTCCTCCGCAACGATGGCGGCCATTTCACTGATGTCACCGAGGAAGTCGCTTCCGAGCTCGTACACCCCGGCGGAATGATCACGGACGCGGCGTGGATCGACTTCGACGGCGACGGCCGACTCGATCTGGTGACGACGGGGGAATGGATGCCAGTCGAATTCTATCACAACGATGGAAAGCGATTCCACAACGTGACTGCTTCCACGCATCTCCCGCCGATGCGCGGGTGGTGGTACAGCCTTGCAGTCGGAGATTTCGACCACGACGGCCGTCCCGACTTCGTGGCGGGAAACCTTGGCTTGAATTACGCCTACACGGCGACGAAGGATGCCCCATTCGGGATCTACGCCGTGAATCTCACCGCTCATCGTGCGAGCGACATCATCCTGACGCAGATGATAGGCGGGAGCGAATATCCCATCTCCGGAATGGCGCTCCTGGGCCGCGAGATCTATCCGCTCGCGATCAAATTCCCGACCTACGGCTCTTTTGCCAATGCTTCGATCCCCCAGATCCTAGGCGCCGGTGACTTGAAGCAAGCGCTTCCTTACCAGGCGGAGACGTTTGCCAGCACGTATCTGCATAACGACGGAGGAGGAACCTTCACCGCGTCGCCGCTGCCGAACATGGCGCAGATCGCGCCGATCAGAGGCATAATCGCCACCGACGTTGATGGAGACGGAAACCTCGACTTGATCGTGGCGGGAAACGTCTACGACGCCGAGCCAAACACGACGCGAGCAGACGCAGGCAATGGGCTCTGGCTGAGAGGAGACGGGAAGGGACATTTTACGCCGGTGCCACCCGGCCAGAGCGGTTTCCTGGCTCCGCTCGACGTTACTGGTCTCGCGCTCGTCAACACGCCGAATGGCAAAGCCGTGATCGTGGCCAACAGCGGAGACAGCCTCCAGACATTCACGATCAGAAAACGCTAAACGAGTGGCGTTAGTGACTCGGGAATCGGGTCCTCACCTGCGGTGCTCAAAGTGGGCGCAAAAAGAAAAAGGCCCTGGTACGCAAGTACCAGGGCCTTTTGTCCAACAGGTTCTTACCAGCCGGTATTCTGCTTCAGCATGTCCTGCCCACCAACTTGGCTCAGCTGGATCTGATCGATCGGGATTGCATACCAACGATGCCGCGCAGTCGGCAGCTCCGCCGTCAGCTTGTAGGTCCTTCTCGCGTCCTCACGCCCTCCTCCAACTCCTCTGAGGTATCCCGTGATGACAGGAATGAAGGTCCCATAGCGGCGCAGATCGAAAAGGCGCTGACCTTCCATCGCCAGCTCGAGCCTGCGTTCGGTTTGAACCGCCGTGCGACCCGTGGCTGCGTCCGCGAACACCGGGTATAGACCAATCTTGTACAACGCCCAGGTGATCCTTGGATCGTTGATCGCGATCGCCATGCTGGCGCGATCTGTACCGGGGCCCTGAGCCTTTTGAGCTGCACGGGTTCGGATCTGGTTCACAATCGCCGTGGCGCCGGCAAAGTCGTTGGTCTCAACTTCGGCTTCCGCCAGCATCAGCAGCAGGTCGGCATACCGGTAGAGGTGGATGTTGATGGAGCTTTGTTGTTGCGGCTGCCAACCCACGGTCGTTTCAGCACCGCTGCCCTTTTCGTGGATGATTTTCTTGGGCATGTAGGGACCGCCGTTCACCGGGTCTCTAACCCAGGCAATGCTGTAGTTGCCCCAATCCTTGAACGGGACGCCATCACGGCCAACCGTCCAATCCAGCCGCGGATCCACCGGCGTCATGTTGCCGGCGACGAAGTTGGCGTCGTCAGAATTCCACGTAGCCGGAGAGGTTATCGATAGCGGTAGTCCCGAAACGGGGTCAACTTTGAATTGGTTGACGAGGTTCTGCGACGGTGGGTCGAAGCCGCAGCAAGCGAAGTGACTCGGCGAATACGGGAAATTCAAACGCTCCCCCTGGTTCGCGTTCGCTGCGTTCGGCTCGCCGTCATTGGCTGATGCCTGGTAGGCCCAGATGGTCTCGGGCCCATTCGTCGCGTCCTGATAAGCGCTCCAGACGCGATCGAAGCTAGTCTCGAGAGCGTAAACCCCGCTGGCCTGAACCTCCTTGAGCTGCGTAACCGCGGCCGCCCACTGGTGCGCATAGGTTAGTACGCGACCCCTGTATGCCTTGGCGGTCCACTGACTAGCGCGGCCCTTCTGTCCGTTGCGTGGCGAGGTCGGCAATACCTTGATTGCCGAGTCGAGATCCTTCAGGATCTCCGTGATGACCGCCGCGCTGTCGATGTTTGGCTTGCGGAAATCCTGGTCATCCTCCCGGTAATAGGGAATGTTCCCCCACATCCGGTATGCCTCGAAGTGGTAGTGCGCCCTGAGGAATATCGCCTCCCCCGCGACTTGGGCTGCTTCCGTGGGAGAGTACTCCGTCGGGCTCGCCGCTACTACCTGCTTCAATAGGCGAAGAGTCGAGTTCGCTCGGACGACTCCTTCGTACACTATTACCCACTTCTGATTCAGATATATGTCTGCCGAGGGAGTGCCCCAATGATAACCCTCGAGGTCATTGATGGGGGGCTGATCGAGACCGTCTGATCCCTTGTAGGAATCATCGGCCGCGACACTACCAAAGGTCCAGTTGCTCGCCGCGCACCCCCAGGCGCCTACCGCATCCGTGCAGTCGAGGGTTCGATACGCAGCTATGAGAGATCCTTCCACGCCCGTGCGATTCGCAAGGGTCGTTTGATCCAGTGTTCCCTGTGGCTCAGCTGCGGTCGACAGGAAATCCTTGCAGCCGTAAAGCACGGCTGTCGCAAGAATCGTCACCGCCATTCCGCGGAGCAGGGACTTTTTCGATACCGGTGCCATCGTGTCTTATCCTTTGAAAAAGGCCGATTTCGTTTAGAAGGAAGTGGAAATGCCGATGCTGAATATTCTGTTGGTCGGATACGCGCCCACGTCGACACCCATGAACTGATCCCGATTGTCGCCTGCCGCTCCGGTGGAGTTGCCAGCGGGCAACGCCGGGTCGAGACCATCATAGTTGGTGTGGGTGAAGATGTTCTCACCCTGCACGTAAACTCTGGCGCCCGGCAGATAGCGTGCAGCAGAAGGAAGCGTGTAGCCAACCTGCAGGTTGCGGAGCCGGGTGTACGCTCCGTCCTTCACGTAGAAGCTGCTGATCGCACCGCTGTACTTGTCGGTGATATCGAGCCGCGGATACTTCGCGTCGAGATTCTGTGGCGTCCATGAATTCGCCAGCAGGTCCTTCCTCACGTTCGAAGAGAAATCCTGGAACACGTAGAAGTCCATCTGGTTTTCGAAGATCTTGTTCCCGTACGTTCCGAAGATGGTCGCACTGGCATCCCAGTTTCCGCGGTGGGCTCCGAGATCGATGCCCATCGTAAACTTTGGGTGGGGAGTCCCGATGATCGTCTGATCGCTGCCGTTGATCACGCCGTCGCCGTTCACGTCGCGGAACTTGATGCGACCCGGGGCGGCGCCGTCCTGCGTAGCATGGCTCGACACATCGGCTGCGTCTCTGAAGAACCCGTCGGCGATGTAGCCGTAGAACGAGCCGATCGGGTGGCCGACCATGTTGATGGTCGAGTTGCCGATGCGCGTTCCGATCGGTCCGAAGAAGAAGTTCTGGACCCCATCAATTGAAAGGATCTTGTTGTTGTAGTGCGCTCCGTTCAAGCTTGCGTTCCACCACGAGCCCGCGTGGCCGACGGAAAAGTCGAAGCCCTTGTTTTGCATCTTGCCGATGTTGACGATCGGCGGAGACGCTATGCCCGCCGTTGCCGGCGTTCTCGGATCGAAGAGCAGGTCGTCTGTCGTGCGGTTGTACACATCCAGTACCACATTGAGCAGCCCGTTGAAGAGCGTCATGTCGGTACCGATGTTGGTCGATTTATTCGATTCCCATTTCAGGTTCGGGTTACCGAGCGATGCCTGCCGGAACCCTGGCTGGATGGTCGTGTTGGAGCCGGAGATGTCGTAGAAGGTGTCCCCACGATCGCCGCCGAACTGCGACACGATTCTTCCTGACGGGATGTTCTGGTTTCCCGTGCGGCCCCATCCATAACGGAGCATGACGTCCGACAAAATTCGGTTGTTTTGAAGGAAGCCCTCGTTGCTGATACGCCACCCGAGGCCGACGGCCGGGAACGTTCCCCAACGGTGATCTGGACCAAGGTTGGAAGAGCCGTCCTTTCTTAGCGTAAAGCTGGCGACGTACTTATCCGCGTAATTGAGGCCTGCTTTTCCGAAGAACGACAGCAAGGCGTTTCTGCCGCCGCTGCTGAAGACGTTCTTGGTGGTCGGGTCGGCCAGCGCGTCCTGAATGTATCTGGAATCGAGATTCTGATTCAGGAGGTTATTGATCGATCCCTGCAGGTAGCGGTTGGTACCGGCGTTCGCTTCCTGTCCAACAAGCAGGTCGACGCTCGCCTTGGAAATCGTCTTCAGGTACCTCGCCGTGTTGCTCCAGGTCCAATCGGTAGAGTTGTAGTTGTTCTCGTTGATACCGTTGCCCAACTGCGCCTCATTGTTCTGAGGGGTCGGGGCGGAGAACCCGGCGAATGAATTCTGTTGAAGGTTGAAGCCAAGCCTGCTCTTCAGCCCGAACTGGGGGGTGAGATCCAGTCCGGCAAACACGTTTCCAAAGACCTGGTTGTCCTTGTTGATGTTGTCCTTGGCGTCCCACGCGTTCTTGAGCGGATTGCTGCTGTTGACGCCGGGTACGCCCTTCGCCCCGGCGAAATTGACACCGCTGATATCGTAGATCGACACGATCGGCTGCAGCAGGATGTCCTTGCCGAGGATTCCGTTTTCGCCGGAGGCGTCATCGAAAGTCCCGGTGCCGCCGTAGTGCCGAGAAACGGCGAGCGAAATGTTCTCGCCGAAGTTGATCTTGGACCGGTTGAACGACGTATTGACCCGAACGCTGCCACGCCGGAAATCGTTCCATGCCGCAGTGCCCTGCTGATCGAAATAGTTGAAGGAAACGGCGTACGCGTTGGCGTCGCCTCCACCCCTGACATCAAGGTTGTAATCCGAAACCGGCGCCGAGCTGAAAACGGCCTTCCACCAATCGGTGCCTTTGCTGGCCGGCTCGATCAAAGTGCTGGGATATGAATACTTGCTCGGGTCTACGGTCACGACGCGGCCGAAGGCATCCTTGGTGAGTATCGCGGGAGCATCGGCGTAAGTGTAGTTCGGAACCGTCGGGTTGTTCGGGTCACCGTATACACCGGTTGGAACAGGCTGCCCCGCATTCAGGTAGCGCTGCTTCTGAACCTGGAAGTAGTCAAGGGAGTTGGTGAGAAGAATGTCATCGAGTCCATTTACCGGTGACGCGATACCCGTTCTGACCCGGAGCGTAGCTCTGGGCGGTCCGACCGGTCCGTTCTTCGTCGTCTCGATCACGATCACGCCGTTGCTGGCGCGAGATCCGTAGATCGATGCGGCGGACGCGTCCTTGAGAACCTGGATCGATTGGATGTCCTCGGGGTTCAGGAAGTTGACGTACGAATCCTGAACCGGCGTGCCGTCGACGATGTAAAGCGGATCGTTGTTCTGAAAGGAGCTGATTCCGCGGATTCGGACGGTACTGCGCGAGCCTGGCGAACCGCTGCTCTGGACCGTCACGCCGGGCACAGTAGCATCCAGCGCCTTGATCACGCTTGCCTGGGTCTGCCGCTTGGCCGCATCCATGTCCGCGCTGGCAACAGCGCCGGTGATGTCTGCTCGGCGCTGCTCGGTGTAGGCGGTGACTACGACTTCCTCGAGGTACGTGACGTTCGTCATTGTGACATCGACCGTCCTACGTCCGCCAACCGCCTGAACCTGCGGCTTGCTTCCCACGTGGGCAAAGGTCAGAGTCGCAGTGGTCGGAGCCGTGATACGGTAAACCCCGTTCACATCGGTAGAGGTGCGGGAGTCAGTTCCTTCCACCCTCACCGTGACGCCCGGAATTGGAGCGCCCGCGGCGTTCACCACGGTTCCAGATATAGGTACGTCCTGTGCGAATGCGGTGCCGGCGAATGCCAGCGCGAACAGCAGACTTATTGCCGCTGAGCAAAGCCAGCGTAAGCCGCCATTCAACCTCGAATGCTTTCCTACCAGTACTCTCTCCATTTGCAATCCTCCAGGTTGTTCCATGACTCCTCCTCCTCCAAAAAACGGGCGAACGAAACTCAACCCTGCGGTCGGTGCATTGACCCCAGGCCCTGCATTGCGATCAGTTGGCGATATGTGAGCAGCTGGACGTTGTGGGCTTTGATGGCGTCGCGAAACCGCTGCGATGTGATTGCATCGAGCTCTCCCTGACGATTCTTGCTCATGTCGGGGAGTGCGCCATCCGTGTTCATGTCCAGCAGAGCGCCCAGCTCGGCGTTGTCAATTCCGACGTGCGTGACAACGAGATTGAATGGCGGGCGCAGGCGATCGACCATCGCCAGTAGACTGTCGGTCTTGGCGGGCGGCGCGGCGGAGTACTGCGGATCGTGCCGCGTTTCGCCGAAGTACTGCGACATGCCAAGCCCATACTCTTTCGCGAGCCGCTCAGAGATCTCACGGAACTCGGGATAGCGAACCGCCGTTCCCATATGGTAGTCGACGTAGTCGATCTTGAGCCCGGAGTGCATCGCGCGATCGATCTGCGCGCGCAGCTCCTTCTCGACCTCCTGGAGGCTGGGGTGGTTCTGGTGAAGCGCCTCTGAGGATGAAAAAAAATAGCCGTCCGCGTCAACGAGTGACGGAACGGCCGTTCGACCCAACACCGGGCCCCAGCGATAATTCTTCCACTCCGAATTGAGCGTCAGATGGACGCCGACGGAGACCTGGGGATTTCGCTTGAGAATATCCACCGTCTCCTGATACCACGGGGTCGGAAACATCACCGACACCGAGACGGGCATCCCCGTCGCGATGAGTCGCTCCAGCGCCATGTTCACGCTATGGCTCATTCCCGCATCGTCCGTGCGGATGATCAGGTAGACCGGGGCCGGTGTACCTGAATGCCGCGATGCGCCAGCGTGACCGACAACGTGTGTCGGAGCGGCGGACAACATCGGGCCACATAACAGAAGGGCCATTAACCGGAATGCCTGCGTACGACCTCCTGAGGACGGGTCAGGTAGATCTTGCCAGGTTCATCATACCGCGCGACCCAAGGCAACCATCGCTCTTGGGTGG
>Ga0193728_1000851_pt1 | contig 15235 bp, 16 predicted proteins | sample U1c1metaG_FD_143037 | JGI IMG/M metagenome (GOLD analysis project Ga0193728, IMG submission 143037) | Soil microbial communities from a riparian zone of the East river system, Colorado, United States - U1c1 | ecosystem: Environmental > Terrestrial > Soil > Riparian zone | place: USA: East River...
TGTATGCTGTACGCTTACTGTAGACTTTATAGAACAGGTAATATTTTAGATTGGCAATTACCCCACTCATTTCACTTGCCCAGGTACAGCCCAGGGGAATGATCAGTAGAGCATAGATTATTAGCTTAGTCATTTTCATCTATCTTTTTCTGGATAATTGCTTTCATGATCTCTTTTGATCTCTTTATTGCCCTGGAAACGTATGTTGTGTTAATCTGCATCTTTCTTGCTGTTGCTGACAGGTTGCAATTCAGTTCAAGGTAGAATTCCATAATTCTACGGTCATAGCATTGAAGTTGATTTATCGCTTGTCTCATCCAGATAATTTGTTGGTCAGTATTATCAAGGGTTGTTTCATCGGGTGTTTGTTCCAGTTCAGGACAGTTATCAAGATTAACCGTATTCCTGGAGGGTCTTTTTATCTTATAGTAAAAGCTGCTGTGATTTGAATTAAATGCTTTGAATAGAATGCTAAATATTAAACCTGCTATTTTATCTTCCTGGTAACTGCTTATCAAATATTCATCTGATTTTTCCCACAACATGAGAAATAGTAGCGAATAAAGCTCCTGGTAATGATATTCATCCTGTTTCGCAATGATGTTGGTGAGGTCATGAATATCTTTTCTGGATGCAAGGTGTTCAATGATCTTTGTTTTTGTAATGTTTTCAATCGCTGGAAAAGGTTCAAGCTGATTTTTATAGTTTGAAATCTCCTTTGAATGGTCTCCGTTTGATAAGGAGTCAATCGTACTAATCCAGCTATATTTTAGAGCGAACCAATTTTCTGTCTGATCGTTTCCATTGGTATCTTGATCTTCGGATTGCTCTCCATCGGTTTCAAAGTCTTCAATACTGAGTTCAGTTTCAATTTCGTCTCCTCTTCCAAATAAATTCTTGTAGTTTCCGAGAAAAAGTTGCAGAGCAGGCAAAAAAAAAGCTGAATCCCCATTGCGTCAACAATTCTCATGTTGTTCCAGATGTTTTCAGCGGTAAATTCCAAGGGACTTTCAAGGTATTTTTCCAGTTTCTCTTTCTTTTTACCCTGCTTGACCGGGATAAGTAGAGTTGTCATGGACAAATGGAGGTTATCCATCAGGAGATTTTTGTCCTTTATGTAGCTGGATAAATCATTAAACCGATCTACAGTAATATCTTTTACCTCTTTAATCAGCTTGTATTTGATTCCTCCTATTGTATAATAGTCCTGGATGTCTGCTTTAGGTTCTGTTTCCAGGAAATCAAGTGACCTCATGACCTTTTTTATCTCGGTTACGGGGTATTCATCGAAATAATTTTCATCTACTCCAGCCAAAACAGCAAGAATTGCAACCTCTTTTTCCAGTTCATTCTTGTATTCGTCCTCGGTAATCTCTTTGATCATCATGAAATCCTTCAAGAGGACATCTTCCCAGGTATTTTTGATCTTAAGTTGGTCTAGTTGCATAGGGGTAAGGGTTTGAGGAATCCACAGAGTGTGGATAAGTTGTGTTTTTGTTAAAGGATTATGGTTAAATAATGAATTAAATTTGTATAGATCGAAGTTCTTCTACATCATTAAAGCACGAACCATAGTCAAAAACCTTCGCTTTAAATGTTTAAGAAATTACGAATCCTTCTTGTAAATAATTCTGGGCTGATCTAACCAACAAGCGAAGGGATTCTAATTTTTTATCTGGTAACATTTAAATTTTGGTTATGGTTAAAAGACCTGTCAAAGAGCGAAAAAACGCCCTCGACATTACTCAAAAAATTTTAGCAATCATTTATCTTGGAGTGAAGATCTTTGTGACCTTCGTTAAGAATATCCATTTTTAAATGATGCTGATGTTATATTTTCCGTGGTTCCTACTCTTGATTAATTTCTCGATAACTGCCATGATGAAAGCATCGGCTATATCATCATGTTTAGCTGTATAGCAGATTTCAGAAATGGCTAATGAGTTCCATGAACCTTGAACAAAATTTACCTTACCCTCTGCTTCAACCTTTGCAGAGATTGCGTTGAGCCTTGCTCCTTTGTTAGCTTGAGGAATTTTTACTTCGATCACGTTCAGAGATGTAGTCTTAAATATCTGAACAATTGGCTTTCCAGTTGATGCCCCCTCTACCATGATCCGTGATCGGCTTGTATAACCGGTCTGCTTTGTATAATTTTCCAAGTGAACCAGGAACTGAGGTAATTCCATCCATACTTGGCTAACTCCCGTAACGTATAAATTTTCTTTGATTTTTGTACAGGCAAGTATTACAGAAGGATCATTTCTGCCATTATCTTTATCATAGGCGGTATCCAAAAAATAGTCAATTACAGGTTCCTCGTCTCCGAGTAATATTTCAAACACTTCTTTGGTAATAATCCTGATCCAATCTTCCTGAATGATACTGGTAGAGCTGTCCTATGGTGATTGCAGGATTTGAGCTGCGTATCCTCTTGTGCCTAAATCAAATCTTAGTTCTTTTAGCTTGTCAGGATTTAGCCTATTGACATCCATTAACCCATTGACATAGAATTTTTCAAGCTCTTTGGGCTGTAATTGATTGTTTAATTCTCCTGGAATAACGATTTGCTTATATTCTTTACCTGTACTTAGGCAGTAGGACGTGAAATCCTTTGGATGTAACCGCTGCTGACAGATTATTGTAACGGTTTTCTCCGATGTTTTACGTGTAGAAAATGTCATTGAGTACCATTCATTGACTGCTGTTCGTCCTATTTCCGAGTATGCTTCCTCTACATTTTGGATATCACCACATATTAGGGCATCAAAATGCAGACCGAGACCGGCTGCTCCTTGACTTGTAGAGATTCTTACGCCTCCATTAGTGTTTGCAAAATTGGATTTGTTGTTTTGATCCTCTTTGATTCTAATCTCAGGGTAGAATGATTTGAATTTCGGACTCTGTAGAATATTTCTTGACTTAGTGGCAAGATCAAGGGACAACGTAGCATTGTAAGCTGCACAGGCTATCCTTAACTGTGGTTTGATTACCCATAAAAAACATGGGAAGGCAATACTGATAATACTGCTCTTTGTTGTTCCTCCAGTAGGTAGATTAATAATGTAATCCTTCTCTTTTTTCATTCCCTTGGCTAACCTGATTCCGACCTCCTGCAATTCATCGCACAGATATTTTATATGCCAGTTGTCTACAAGGGCATCAGATGATATTTCGCTCCAGAACTCTTTGTAAAATTCGTAGAACGATCTCCTGCATAATTCACTCATGACCTCATCATAGGAGGGAACACGTTCGATCTTTTGAATTATCTTTTCAGTAGGGGCATTCTTTGTAGTGGTTTTCTTAGGGGTTGGCATTTGTTATTAATCTTCCTGTACCTCGGTTTCCTTTAAAATCGCTGCAAGCTGTTTCAGTTTGTCCGTATCTAGTCTGGTTAAATCCTGGGTATGGTTAACCTGGATATCTATTTTCTGAGTCAATTGACCAGTTATCTGATAGTATAGCTTGAGACCGACTCCTTTACCCTTTAAATCCTCATTCTGAGTACATAAAAAGTAAAGTTGTTTATCCATGTGAGTTCTATTAAAGCCCTCGGCATTCAACAAACAGTTTAACAGAGTATTTACTCCAGCATGTTTCTTTAAAGTGGAAGCCATATTACGGGCACTTTGCAAACCGTTTCTTGTATTCAGGTCATACTTATATGCCCTTGCCGCACATTCAACACCCACTCCGAAAAAATCTTCGGTTACGAATAGCCGGGCGAATTCAATCATCTGTAGGGACAACTTTAATTCCTGTCCGATGTCAAAGATTGTTACCTCTCCGTTTAATAGTTGCTGTGATCTTTGCTGGATGAATGCTCCTCTAGTTTCTGGATCAGGTAACGGAAGAATGATTTCTATTTCCTGGGTAACAGGAACGATCTTTTTACTAGCTGGTTTCTTTCTAGGCATTTTGTTCATTTAGGTAAGCCTCCATCAACGGATATAACTTCTTCAACGCTACTTCACGGCATTCTCTACAGCTTTCATTTACCAGGGGAGCCCCGTATAAATCCCAATGAACCTGAATCATTTTGGAATAGAAATCAGTGTTAAACACCCCGCCTTGGTCATGAAAGAAAGCCTTCATGTCGTGATATTTGCTGCTCAGTAAATCGAATTGTGTTTTTGTTAGTTTCATAAAGGGTAGATTCTACGTAGATAAATATGCTGTTTATGAAAGGTTGCTATAAATAGAGCGGGGAAAATGGTAACTTAGGATAACCTCTTTACTTTATGCTTGTAATTATTATCTCTATTGTAGTCAATGTGGTTACAATGGGTGTTGCTATATATTCTATTAAGTCGCTTTGGTTAAAGCGATACTATTTGCCTCCTTGGTACAAAGCAATTACCAAAAACGGATGGATTTTGTTGATTTCAGCATTTGTATTTGTAGGATTTAATGTGACAAAGGATATCATTAGTGAAAATGCTCAGAGCGGGTTAAAGGATCGATTGGACACTGCTCAACAAACAATTCAGGACAGTGCAAAAAACAATACTAAAAAACTAATCGATGCCCTTAAAAAAGAAACTGATGAGACAATTACTGCTTTACATAATACAACTAAAACAATTGAAAACGTACAAAATCAATTAACAGACGAAGCAAAGAGAATTGCAGATGTACATATGGCTAAAGACAAATTAGCTTTTCAATTCTTTGTTATGCTTAGAATGGGTAGCTTATATTGGCAGCTCAATATGGAAACGAGAGACTCATCATTTTTAAGTAATCCTGACAGTGCTAAAGCCTTGTTTTTCTATATGAAGAATTTTCAATTGGATTGTGTTAATATGTATCAAAATGATTTTGTGCGAAGTGACAGGGAAATATTTGATCAAGTTGGATATTGTCTTGACTCCCTAAATGCAATGATAAGACAAGTAGAATCTTATACCATTCCCGCTCAAATTAAACAGGCTTATATTGTATTGCATCATATTCGCTCAGATGTTTTTAATCATCTATTTGAAATTACCACGGATAAAAAACTCAATTTGCTGGAATATAATTTTGGGAGACATATTAATAGGTGGTATATAAACGACTGATTTTAGAGCGATTTAAAGCCCTTAATTTCTGGCAATGAATTAGTCCACCCTCCATGAGATAGGTCAACCCTAGCCAACTAAACGGCTTATCTGATGTATCCTACAGAATTATTCTACATATCCTCTCTTGACTAACGGTTACCTGTATATATATATATAAGTAGTCCGTATTAGAAATTTATCCTGAGTTATTCTGCCTGGGTATAAGGTTGACCCTATTTAATTTTTACCTGAGATTTTTTACGGCTGGTATCATGCCTTGATAGGAATCTAGTTCCTGATGAGGTTAAGAGTTATCGGGGGCAAGTTCTGTTTAACTGGGGACTAAATAATATATCTATATATAAAGTAGGTCGTATTGAAAACCGGGGCTGTGTAGTGGTGACAGTGCCTCCGTCCTTCGGGAGGCTTTTGACATCAAATCGCAGACTTTCATCCTCAATCCGGTCATGATGTCAGGCAACCCCTTTAGTTCGTGTCCTATTCGTGTCCTGTCCCCTGAAACCCACGCTGGACGGGCTTTACCCATGCTGCGCCACTACCCGAACATGAGTTCAATGGGCGGTTTTGACGGTTCGGCGAATTTTTGAATGGCTTCTATACGCCTGCAAAGAGAACATTTTGATTCCATTAACCAATAATTGGCGCAATACTTGCGTTATCCTCGATAATACTTCCAATTTTCTACAGCAATCTCCAACCTGGATAAACCATTTCCTGATAAATCCCGTATTTCTGTTGATTGACCAGCATGTTCACGCAATCATTTATTATGAAGAAATTAATTTTTCTGGCATTACTGCTTCCTTCCCTGGTTCAGGCCCAACGCTGGCATATTAACCTGTATGGTGGTTTTTCGAATTACTCCGGTGACCTTCAAAGCCAGTTGTTTACACTCGATCAGTCTTATGCTTCTTTTGGCGCCGGCGCTCAATATGACCTTACACCCAAATTCTCGCTCCTGAGCAATTTTACGTATGGACAGGTGGGCGCATCCGATGTGTACAACAAACCAAGCCTGCAGGCCCGCAACCTCAGTTTCCGGTCAACCATAATGGAATGGAATGTCCTGGCTGAATATAATTTCATGGATTTAACAAGACATCGTTTTACCCCTTATGTTTTTGCGGGGATCGCGGCATATCACTTTGATCCGTATGCGTACGACAGCAGTGGCCGCCAGGTTTATTTGCAACCACTCAGTACGGAAGGAGAGGGCCTTCCCCAATATCCCGACAGCAAACCATACGGCCTGCTGCAAATGGCAATTCCTTTTGGCGCGGGCGTTAAACTGCGGATAAGTGAAGGCGTTGTGATCGCCTATGAAATATCTTTTCGCAAATTATTTACAGACTATCTCGATGATGTCAGTACCCGGTACGTCGACCGCACCACCCTCCTGAACGCGAAAGGCCCCAAGGCGGTGGAAATGGCTTACCGCAGCGGTGAACTCAAGGGAGGCGATCCGAATTATCCTGTTGACGGCACGAAGCGGGGAAGCCCCAATGCCAAGGACTGGTACTATACCTCAGGCATCAGGATCAGCATCACCATAAAACCAGGAAGAGATCCCTATTATGGCCGCGGCAGTACGGAATGCCCTAAGCTATAACGTGCAGGCGGGGCTCCCCAGATGCATATAAAGTACTGCCGTTCTTTGTAACTTTGCGCATGGCCTACCGGAATCAGCAGGAATTTATCCAGGCTTTGGAAAAAGCAGGGGAATTGCTTCGAATCAGCACTTATGTTAATCCCCGGCTGGAAATAGCAGAAATAACAGACCGCATCAGCAAAACCAGCCAGGGTGGCAAGGCCCTGTTATTTGAAAATACCGGTTTTGATTTTCCTGTCCTGATGAATGCCTATGGCAGTGAAAAGCGTATGTGTATGGCCCTGGGTGTCGCCCGGTTGAATGATGTGGCCAGAGACATTGAAGATCTGTTCAAGCTCTTATCCTCACCAAAAGAAAATATCCTCGACAAATTGAAATTATTACCGAAACTCAGCCAGTTTGCCAGCTGGATGCCCAAAGTACGGAGTGGGAGGGGAGAATGCCAGGAAATCATCATGAAGGAGCCTGATCTGCTCAAACTGCCCATCATCACCTGCTGGCCAAAAGATGGCGGCCCGTTCATTACGCTCCCGGTCATTCATACCAAAGATCCCAATTCCGGCATTCGCAATGTGGGCATGTACAGGATGCAGTTATTTGGTTCAACGCTTACCGCCATGCACTGGCACAAACACAAGGTCAGTGCTAAACATTTTGCCGAATATAAAAAACTCAACAAGCGCATGCCCGTAGCCGTTGCCCTGGGCGGCGACCCGGTCTATGCTTATTCTGCAACGGCCCCCCTTCCCGAAAATGTGGATGAATACATGCTCGCAGGATTTCTCCGGAAGAAAAAAGTGGAACTGGTCAAATGCATCACGCAACCGGAGATCGAAGTTCCTGCAGACGCGGATTTTGTTATAGAAGGATATGTGGACCCGGAAGAAGAATTGATCTGGGAAGGACCTTTCGGTGACCACACCGGCTACTATTCCCTGCCGGATTGGTACCCCCGTTTTCATGTTACGGCTATCACTCACCGTAAGAACCCTGTTTATCCCGCAACCATTGTGGGCATCCCGCCACAGGAAGATGCGTGGTTGGGGAAGGCCACGGAAAGAATATTCCTCGCGCCGATAAAAATGACCATGATCCCTGAAATGATCGATATGGATATGCCCGTAGAAGGCGTTTTCCATAACCTGGTGATCGCACAGATCCGCAAGGACTATGCCGGACAGGGACAAAAGGTGATGAACGCCATGTGGGGTGCCGGCCAGATGATGTTCAACAAGATCCTGGTATTGGCCGATGAGGGCATCGCCATCCAGGATTATGAATCACTCGCCAGATATGTGTTTGCTGACCTCAACCCTTCTACGGATATTTATTTTTCACAGGGTCCCATGGATGTTCTGGATCACAGTTGCAGCAAAATGGGATTCGGGGGTAAAATGTGCATCGATGGTACCAAAAAATGGGAAGAAGAAAAAGATGATCGGTTCGCAGCTCCCATGTCCATTATGGAACTTCCCTGGGATGGCATGATGAAACAATTTCCTGAAATCATTGCCATCAACCGTTCCCTGTTGCGAAAACAAATTCCCTGCCTGATCATTTCAGTCAAAAAAAACCGCAGGAACCATCTTTCCCAATTGCATCATGCTTTATGCAGTGCTGTGCCTGAAATGGAGTGCATCAAAATATTGCTGTACGTAGAACATACGGTGGATCCGCAGGATCTCACTACCGCACTATGGAGGTTTTGCAATAACCTCGATCCGAAAAGGGATCAGCTCCTTTACGAGGGTGAATCATCAGCCCTTCCCGGTAAGTCTTTTGCCTGCATGGGCTTTGACGGCACAAGAAAAACCAATGCCTTTGACGATTTTCAGCGGGACTGGCCGAACATCATCGTAGCGGATGACGGCACCATCCAGGCTGTGGATGAAAAATGGAATAGCCTCGGCATCGGCCATTTCATTCCATCTCCTTCGATTAAATTCAGGGAACAATTATATGGAGAAGAGGCGATTGCCAATCAGGTTTAAGGCAACTCAACGACAAATTAAAAATCGACCAGTACGGTAAACCCGTACGTCTTGTATTTTTCTTTTTCGAGGCCGAGCTTGTAGAAAAGCCCCGCCGTAAGTCCCTCGCTGATCTCGCTTGCCGGAAATCCAAAGCGAAATCCACCACGGATCAACGGACCATAGCTGTTTGCATGCGCCGACGAACTGCCGTTAAAAGTCCAGTTGGTATAGGTGTAGCCAAACCCCGCGCCGAAATAACCACCGAATTTTTCGTGATTGGCGGAAGTGGATTTGCATCCCAAATTGTAATCTGCCACCAGCGGAAGATCGAAGGCCCAATACACACCCTTCCCCTTTGAGGTATAATCTGAGGCAAACCCAACCCCAACGCTAACGGGTAAGCCAAGACTAAATGATGAATGATCGTCAGAGGCCAGATTTATTCTTGGAAAATAGGTCAGGTCGGTCAGTACAAAATCAAGCGGTTCGGTGACTCCGTCAAAGCTGCCGTGGGTATGCATGATGGAAACGGATGCGCCCACACTCTGCATGAGTGGCTGGGCTATGATCCGGCTCTGCAAGGAAAAAAGCAGCAGTATAATGCAGATCGGTTTCAGGCACATACGATCCCGTTTTGGTTCAGCGTTCAAAGATAAAACGAATGGAGCGGAGAATCAAAAGAGAGATAAAGGTTTCTACCTAGCCATTTCAATTCGTGAAGGCCTGACCATCTGCGATTTATTAGGCATTTTATAAAAAAAAATGTACATTGAAATAAGGTTTTAAGTTCCGATTCCTAACAAAAAGTCAGCATACGGCAACATAACCCTCATATTTATGCGAAGAATCTTAATTGCCGATGACCATACCGTGGTGCGCAGAGGACTGAGACAAATATTGCTCGACGCATTCCCCTCCGCACATGTCGAAGACGTCGGCGACGCAGAAGACCTGCTGAAAAAGGTGATGCTGGAGGAATGGGATATCGTTATATCAGACATTTCCATGCCCGGCAGAAGTGGCCTGGATGTATTGCAACAACTCCGGCAAAACTACCCGAAACTACCCATTCTGATCCTCAGCGTTCATCCCGAAGACCAATACGCGATCAGGGTGTTGAAGGCCGGCGCATCGGGCTATCTTACCAAGGATTCCGCGCCCGAAGAACTGGTCAACGCCATTAACCGTGTCATGTTGGGCAAAAAATATATAACGCCTTCCATTGCAGAAAAATTGGCCAATACGCTTGACCAGGATGGAGACAAATCAGCACACGAATACCTGTCGGACCGCGAATTTGAAGTATTGAAATTGCTGGCAGCAGGCAGGTCGGTCTCGGATATTGCAGAGCAGATATCCCTGAGTGCAACGACGGTAAGCACTTACCGGTCCAGGATCATGACCAAAATGAACCTAAAGACAAACGCCGACCTTACGCTCTACGCGATTGAACACAAACTCATCTGAACAATTCTTCCTTGCATTTGGGTGATCGTTGTAGTCTTTATACTACAATGATATTTTCGGTGCGCCTACAAAAAAGTGCATTGTCGGCCTATTGGCGATATGCGTACTGAGTCGCAACTTTATGGATACTGAACCCATGACACAAACTGGTAAAATCGTTTTAATTGTAGATGACTCCGCGATCATTATCGAACGTCTGGTCCAAATGCTTGAAAACCTGGAAAAAATTCAACAGGTGATCATTGCCGATAGTTATGCCATGGCTGTTTCCAGGATATCAGAAACCAAACCGGATCTGGCCATCCTCGACATCAACCTCCCGGATAAAAGCGGCATTGAACTGCTCCGGTACATTAAAAATAATATGGCGGAAATAAAGGTGATCATGCTGACCAATCAGGCTGACGAATATTACAGAAATTTATGCAAGCGCCTTGGTTCAGCTTATTTTATTGACAAGTCTGGCGAAATTGACAAGACGCCGGCTATCATCTCCTCGCTGCTCTGAAATGCTTTATCCCACCCAATGCAGGAATTACGGCCATAGGTAGTGAAACCACTACATGAACCAGGGGGTTCCATGTACAGCAATCGAAGCTTCCGGACTATTTTTCTTTGTCACCAAATGGGCTTTCTTCGCGATACAGATATAACAGACTTATGAAAAACGAGAAAAAGAAGCTGCTGATCGTGGACGACTCCATCCTGATCCTGGAGCGAATGATCCCGATCCTTGAAGAAATACAAAACATCCAGTTTGTTATTCATGCGGGCACCTATAAGGAAGCGATTGAACTGCTGGAAGGCATGAGTCCTGACATGGCCTTGCTGGATATTCAGCTTCCCGACAGAAGCGGCATCGAATTATTGCGAGCCATTAAAGAAAAGAATCGTGACATCATTGTTTTTATGATCACCAACAGTGCGAGCGACTATTACAAGAATGTCTGCAAACAATTGGGCGCGGATCATTTCTTTGATAAGTCAACAGATTTCCTTTTGATACCGGAAGCCATCTCTGCAGCAATGGCATAACTTATTCAATCCACCTGAAAACATGGCCTATGAAAAATAATGGTATCAATATCACCGAATGGGTGAGTGCACTGAGCAATCAAAAGCTTTTTTACCTGGCGGTGATCAACAAGTGCGGCCAGTTGACTTTTACCAACTCGCATTTTTTCAAAAACCTTCATCTTACATCTGAAGCGCTGATCAATAAGAAGTTTTTAGATTTTCTTCATCCTGCTGATCAGGCAGCATTTAGTAACGCGCTTGAAACCGCCGATCGCAACCACACAACCGTCCCCATAGAGTTAAGAATAAAAAACGGCCATTACCGCTGGGTCAAATGGGAAATAAGCCGTTTCCGGAATGGTAAAACGCCGGGCGAAACCTTTCTTTGTCTGGGCTACGACATTCCCTGTGAAGAACAGGTAAAAAAATATGTCAGCATCACGGAACAAAACTACCAGGCCATTGTAGAGAACCTGAACGTGGGGATCATCTTCCAGGACAAGGACGGAGCCGTCATCTCAGCCAATCAAAAGCTTGCCGCGATCTTCGACACAACCCTTGAAACCATTTACAACAACAAAAAGCTCTATAGCCTGTGGAAAACCACCGACGAAGATGGGAACGCACTGCCGTTTCGCGACGCCCCATTTATGAAAGCGCTTGCAACAGGCGAACCACAAACAAATATTGAGCTGAACCTTGAAATCAGCGAGGGACAATATCGCTCGGTGATATGCAATTCGCAACCTTTATTTGAGAAGGGACACACAGAACCCTTTTCTGTTGTTTCCACCATACTGGATATCACCAATGAGAAAAAGCTGGAAGCGGAGTCAAAACGAAAAGGGATCTTGCTGCAGGAGGAAAAACTTAAGCGGCAAAAAGGCATTGCGGAGGCCATTATTCAGACACAGGAAGAAGAACGTACCCGCATCGGGCACGAATTGCACGATAATATCAATCAAATTCTGTCCAGTTCGTTGTTGTTTATAGGTTTATTGGATCCTTCCAAAGACAACTACGAAGAAATAAAGGAGAAAGCACGGGAGACAGTCATGCTTGGCATCGAAGAGATCCGGAAACTCTCCAAAGAAATGGTCGCACCCAGTTTGCGCGACAGCGGGCTGATCGCAAGTATCCATACCATGATGGAAGAGCTGCGATTGATCAATCCTTTTGAAATTTTCTTTACCTATGACAGTTCATGTGATATCGAAACATTGAGCAAGAATAAAAAATTAACTATTTTCCGCATCATTCAGGAACAGGTTAAAAACATCATTAAATATAGCAAAGCCCGGAACGTGACCATTAGCCTGAGTTGCTCGAACGACCAGCTGCGACTGCTCATCGAAGATGACGGTATCGGTTTTGACTCGGGGAATACGCGAAGAGGGCTGGGTTTATCGAACATTTATGAGCGTACCCGGCTGGAGAACGGCAAGGTGCTGCTCGATACGGCTTCAGGTAAGGGCTGCTCGCTGAAAGTAAACATACCATTGGAGTACAATAGACCTATGTTTAGCTTCTAAGGATCGCGTCATGGGGAATATAGTCGATCTACTACAAGATCCTTTGCGTATTAAGGACATTTTATTCCGATAATCGTCTATTTTTTCGCCTTCCAACTTGTTGTTTCTTTGATCTATCAAATAAGCGCATCCTAACTAAAGCATAATCAAAACACAGTCCCGTTTAAAAATCCAAACCCCCTGAAAACCCTAAACCAGCAACAGATCCGTATCCTTAGAAAGCCGAAGGCCTGTGAAAACCGCCTGAATCCAATCCTTTAAACGACCTTGGGGGGCATCCGTAAATATTACCCGGACGCTCCCCAAAACAGTCGCCAGTTGATCCGAACTCATTTTATAACCCAACCCTTAATCAACGCTAACCCTTATATGGGAAAAACTATGGCCATTTTATGGCCATTTTTTTATGGCTGTCCATCCTTCACCACCAAAAAAAAGCCCCGTTTTACCGGGGCCACCTTAAGATAAGGATTTTAAAACAGCGCGTGAATATGTAGATGGGGTTTGAAGCTAGTTCCGGGCCTTATGCCGCTTTCTTCGTGGCAATGGATAGGACAACAGCCATCGCATGACAGCCTTCATTCTGGAGCGAAATAATGCCATTCAGCCTTCTTGCTGCGTCTGCGATATGGCCAAGACTGTGCATCATACTGCTATAAATAAAAACCCCGTTATTGCGCACCCTTAGCTGCCAGCCGCCTTCCCACAGAACGGTGTCCACGTGGATGCAGCAATGAGAAGTACTGAATATCGCGTTACAGATGAGACTACCGATAATGTAAGCCAGGGTGCCTTCATCAGTCGTCACCGGGATGGATTTGTCAACATCATTTATAATAATGCTGTTTTTGCCGGCGGCTTCCTGCAGAAGTCCGGTTTGCAAACGGCCTACCAGCTGGTGAAGCGAATTGAATGTGTTTCCGGAAATGGTGAGGGGTGGGGTGGTTGTTGACGGCGTCTTGGGTTGCATGATGAGGTTTTAGCGGGTCAGGAATATTGGATTTTAGAACTTGATTTCTTTCTACAATACAAATTTGGATGAGTTCTTTTCTTAAAAAAATAGATGAACAGGTGATTATGGTGTAGAATAGATACTACGAGGAGGTTAGGTAGCCCGCATTCTCCGCCTGAGGCGGTGAAAGACGTTACGCAGTTCCAGATGCGATCCGGTGAATTTGAAATGGACTAACGAATCTTCTGTGGCGCTGAATTAAAACTTTTCCAGTCATTCCTTCACAAGAGGAACTGGGAAGACTTTGAGCCTTTTGCTTTCAATATCGGCAAATCGCCTCATGTTTTGCCCCAGCGACATCTCATAAAACGATAAAACCCTTACTGAATAAGGGTTTTACAGATTAGTTAGCGGAGAAGGAGGGATTCGAACCCCCGTTACACGTATAAGGCGTAAAACTGATTTCGAGTCAGTCCCGTTCAACCGCTCTGGCACTTCTCCGGATGTAGTGGGACAGCAAATGTAGCAGAAAAAATGAATTAAATAGGGACCAGGCCACCGGCGGATTTGCGTCGCCCAAAATCAATCAGTCATCAGCGCATTTCCATCAATCCATACTCAGCAACCTCCCATTACCATCTATAACCATTGAAGACCTGCGCGAGCCGATACAGTCGGGCAATGCTTCCAGCTTTTGTACATTTTTGGAACGGGCGCTCGACAGATTAGCTACTTCCAGATAGCCTATATTCATTCCGAAAACGCGTTCACCCAGCAAATGATACACTGCCGTATTAGCGAATTGCAAAAAAAGGCGCTCGTTTTTTTCCGTGCATAGCGGATGATACACGATAATATCTGCATGCTCCGGATCATCGCCGGCAAAAGAAAAATATAATTCTCCGGGATGTATACCGGCATCTTCCATTTGTTTGTCCCATAAAAATTCAACAGGCATGGGATCTTCCAGCGCAAGGATCGTCCAACCGGGTATTTCAGGCGCTGTGGCGACAAATGCTTCGGCCATTTTAAAATGCGACACTTTGCCTTTTACGGTAATGGTAAGCGTAGCAGCTTCTTTATCCTGGCAGACCAGACTGAACGTAAAGAACTTGCAATAGGCCCGTAAATGAGCGTTCAATTCACTCAGCCAGTAACCGGCTTCCTTCTTAGATTGCTTATTCAGCCCAAGATATTCCTGATGATGGCGTTTGAACCATTCCCAAAAATGACGCTTTGGTATTCTGTTCATATCATTTGTTTTTCACTTGATTAAAATGGAAGCTGTATCCAGCCCGGATACAGCTTCCTGGTAACCTCATCACAAAGTAACTTCCTTCGTTCCTTCGTTACCGGGAACATCGGATGCAATGGCTTTGATCTTACTACCGGTCAGCAGGTTGTTTGCCTGCGTGGCCGTGTAGGTCCAGTCAATTCCATTTACATTTTGTTCAGCATTACCTTCTTCCAGTAGCGTGCCGTTGGCAGCATGTATTTCCACATGTACATCAGTTACACGGAAATCATCCACTGCACGGACAGAGACCTTACTGCCGCTTGCGCCGGTATACTTGCGCGTATCGATGCTGCGGACAACAGGTGGAGACAGGAAATCT
>Ga0193728_1000852_pt1 | contig 15232 bp, 20 predicted proteins | sample U1c1metaG_FD_143037 | JGI IMG/M metagenome (GOLD analysis project Ga0193728, IMG submission 143037) | Soil microbial communities from a riparian zone of the East river system, Colorado, United States - U1c1 | ecosystem: Environmental > Terrestrial > Soil > Riparian zone | place: USA: East River...
CCAGGGCCCCGTCGATGAAGATGTCTGCTGCGGCGATTGCCATCTGACTCGCTAGAAGAAGTCCGGGCTCGGTGTCGATGCGTGCCGAACCGCGACATCCGCGTGGTGGTCGAAGCGATAGCCCACCCCGCGGACGGTCCGAACGATGTCCTCGTAGGCGCCGAGCTTCGAGCGCAAGCGACGAACGTGCACGTCGATCGTGCGCTCGTTCGGAATGTCGTCGTCGTCCCCGTCTGCCCAGAGCGAGCTGATCAGTTCCGCGCGCTCGATCGTGCGACCCTCGCGCAGAACGAGGTACTGCAGCAGCTCGAACTCCTTGTACGTGAGCGCGGCGGTCTCGCCGTCGAGGACGAGGCGCTTGCGCGAGACATCCACGATCACGCCGGTGTGCACCTTCTCGGGTGGTTCCTCCGCGTGGCGGTGCTTGGCGAGCGCGGCGGGATCCTGCAGGGCGAGGCGTACGACATCCACGTCTCGTCCGCCGGCGCCGCGGGGAGCCAGCGCGACCGCGGCATACGTTTCGACGGTTGGGGCCAGCTGTGCGGCAAGTTGCTTGAGTTGTTCGACGATCGTGCCGAGGTCCGTGCCGGCATCGGCCGCCTTCGACTCGCCGAGACCGACGTAGAGCACGAAGCCGCGAGCTTCCGTGCCGGCTGGTACGGCGCGTAGCCGGGGAGAGGTCTCCGGATTGCCGCCGGGCACGTTCCCGGTGGTGAGGCGATTGGAGGGTACGTCAAGAGTTGCGAGAGACATGGGATCAAGTCCTTGGGTGCCTGGGAGGTCAGCCACTGAGGGCAATCCTTCCGATGAAGAGTCGTTCGATGTGGTCGTGGATGGTTCCGCAGAGGGCGGAGCGGCATCCTGGAGTCCGGGCGACGAAGTCTCTGAGGGATTTTTCATCTCAGAGTTGCCACACCGGTCTCGGCAGCGTCAGCCGATTAGGCACACATTCGACAACACATGTCAGCGCTGCGCGGCATCGTTGTGCTGTTAGACAGCATCGAGCCGGCAGTCCCAAGAGCCTCAAGGGAGGTCAGGGCTTGCGCGTTGACAGTCATGGCGCAAGTATCTTGCACTCACGCACGAAATGTCAACTTAGCTCATTCGTGGCGAAGTGCTACACAGTCCCGTACAGGCGGTCGCCCGCGTCGCCAAGTCCGGGGACGATGTAGCCGACCTCGTTGAGTTTCTCGTCCTTCGCGCCGACCACAATGGTGACGTCGCGGCCCACCGTGGCGGCTTCGACGGCGGCAAGTCCCTCGGGCGCGGCGATCAGGCAGACGCAGGTCACATCCACCGCTCCACGGTCGAAGAGGTAGTTGATGGCGGCGATGAGTGAGCCGCCGGTGGCGAGCATGGGGTCGAGTACGAAGCACTGTCGGTTGGACAGGTCGTCGGGCAGGCGCTCGGCGTAGATGTCAGGCTGCAGCGTTTCCTCGTTGCGCACCATCCCGAGGAAGCCGACCTCGGCGGTGGGCACGAGCTTCACCATGCCCTCGAGCATCCCGAGACCCGCTCGCAGGATCGGGACTACGAGCGGACGGGGCTCGCTCAACGCGAGACCCTGTGCCTCTCCGACGGGAGTCATGACGGTCACGGCCTCTACGCGCATTCCCCGGGTTGCCTCGTAGGCGAGGAGCGTCACGAGTTCCTCGGCCAGCGCGCGGAACGTCGGCGACGGGGTTGTCTTGTCGCGCAGCACTGTGAGCTTGTGGGTAATCAGGGGGTGGTCGGCTACATGCACTCGCATAGGCTCAATCTAGCGAACGGAGGACCGGTGGAGGACTACGCCTCTTGGATGAGCGAGGCAATCGCCGAGGCCCGTCTCGCCCTTGAGACGGGAGACGTTCCCGTCGCGGCACTGCTGTTCGACTCCGCCGGCCGCCGGCTCGCGGTCGGACGCAATGAGCGCGAGAAGACGCAGGATCCCACGGCCCACGCCGAGATCGTCGCGATACGCGCAGCCGCCGAGGCAGTGGGGGACTGGCATCTGACTGACACGACCATGGTGGTCACTCTCGAACCGTGTGTCATGTGCGCCGGGGCGATCCTGAGCGCGCGTATCCCTCGCCTGATTTTCGGTGCGTGGGACGAGAAGGCCGGCGCCGTCGGGAGCGTGCACGACCTGCTGCGCGACCGGCGACTGAACCACCGGGTCGAGGTCACCGCCGGCGTGGAGGCAGACGCATGCTCCGCGCTGCTGCTCGACTTCTTCGAGGCGCGTCGCTAACACTCAATTCCCTGAGGTGAGTCATATCGACCTTCCTCGCGTTCGCGCGGGTCGATACGCCTCACCTCAGGGGCGGATGGATGGCGCGGCAGGCTACTCGGTCGTGAAGATAGCGTGGCTGACCCACGCCGGAGTCGTGAGGGCGTCGACGGCAGCCCGGCCGACGGTATCGAAGCGGGTGTTGTAGTGCCACCAGACGGCACGATCGATGCCCGCGCGGTACGTCCCGGCGCTTTCGCCGGGGATGAGACGAGATGGCCGAAGTAACGTCCAGTCGGTATCGCTCGCGAAAGCGACCCTCTCCATCTCTCGAGTGTCCGCGAAGCCGGCACCGAATAGTCGCGCGACGATTGGCTTCGCGATGAATCTTGACAGCGGATCGTCGCCCTCGATGTATGCACCGGCGGCCGAGATCGCGACCAGGCGTCGCACCCTCGCGGCGGACATCGCGGCGAGCAGCGCGACCGCACCGTCGTGCAGGATCGTGGGGTCATCCGCACCCGGGACATGACCGAGGCAGGATACGACGGCGTCGCATCCCGTGAGCGCGAGGTCGAGCGCGGCGACGTCCCGGGCATCCGCGACGCTCGTCGTCGTGCCGACCGGTGCGCTCGCCGCAGTGCGCACCACCGAGACGACGTCGTGGCCCGCAGCAAGAGCGCGCGCCACGGTTGCCCTGCCGGTTCTCCCGGAAGCGCCGATGACAGCAACACGCATGGGAAAGCCTCTCAATAAGGGGTTAGTGAACACTCACTAACTACGATAGTAAACATGCCGACAGGGAACGAAGTCAAGCCGGCTCGAGAGCGGATCCTCGATGCTGCCGCCGTCGTGATGCGCGAACGCGGCGTCGCAAACACCACGACAAAGGCAATTGCCGCCGCGGCCGGTTATTCCGAGGCGATGCTCTACAAGCACTTCGCCGACAAGCAGGAACTATTTCTCCTGTTGCTGAAGGAACGCTTGCCCGGCGTTCGCCCGCGACTCGCCGCACCGGGATGGGGCGATCTCGCTGCAAATCTCGCCGAGATCGTCGAACAGCTCATGAACTACTACGCGGACCTGTTCCCGATGTCGGTGTCGATCTTCAGCGCGCCGGACCTTCTGGCCCAGCACCGGGAAGGGATCGCCCGGCACGGCGGTTCTGGCCCGGTCGGGCCGGTGCGTATGCTCGCCAACTACCTCGACGCGGAGCGTGGGGCGGGTCGCATCCACCAGGACGCCGACACGGCGGCGGCAGCCCAGCTCCTGGTCGGAGTCGCGTTCCACCAGGGATTTCTCGCCGCGTACGAGAGCAGGACCTCGGTCGACGGAGCGCACGATCTCGCCGTCTCCGCGGTCGCGGCCATCCTGCCCGCGCTGACCAACCCTTGAGGTGAGGCATATCGACCCTCGCAGGCGCGAGGAAGGTCGATATGCCTCACCTCAGGGAGGAAAGGAAGGGGGAGGGCTAGTCGGCGCCCTTGATGATGATCGACTCGGTGAGGGCACCGTCGCCGGATGGGCGGTAGACGTCGGGCTCGAGATAGATCACTCGCGCGATGGGCACGGCCTCACGGATGCTCGCCTCGACCGCGTCGATCGCGGTAGCGACATCCGCCAGCTTCTTGGTGCGCGCGAAGGCGACCTTCGCACCGACCAGGAGTTCGTCCGGTCCGAGGTACAGCGTCTTGATATGAATGAGCGCCTCGACATCGGGATGCGCGTTGATGGCATCCCGAATCGCGGTGAGGTTCGCGGGCGAAGCGCCCTCGCCGACCAGCAGGCTTTTGGTCTCAACGCCCAGAACCACCGCGACGAGAACGAGCAGGACCCCGATGCACAACGTGCTGATGCCGTCGAAGACGCCATTGCCGGTGATGATGGTGAGCCCGACACCGAAGAACGCGAGAGTGAGCCCGATCAGCGCCGCAAAGTCCTCAAGCAAAACGATCGGCAGCTCCGGCGCCTTCGCGTGACGGATGAACGCAGGCAGCGACTCCGTGCCGCGAGAATGCCGCGATTCGCGGATCGCGGTGCGGAATGAGAAGGACTCGAGCACGATCGACACCAGCAGCACGATGACCGGGATCCACGGATTCTCAAGGGGATGCGGGCTGCCCAGTTTCTGGATGCCCTCCCAGATCGAGAACACGCCGCCCACGGAGAACAGGATGATCGAGACCACGAAGGCGAATACGAATCTCTCGCGTCCGTAGCCGAACGGATGCGCCTCATCCGCCCGCTTTCTGGACTTGCGGCCGCCCAGCAGCAGCAGGGCCTGGTTGCCCGTGTCAGCGAGCGAGTGCACGCTTTCCGCGAGCATCGAACTCGATCCGGAGAACAGGAACGCGATGAACTTGACGATCGCGATGCCCACGTTGGCCAGAAGCGCGGCGATAATTGCGCGGTTGCCACTCGGCCGGACGTCGGAAGCGTTACTCATTCCCTAATCCTAGGATGGGGCTCATGGCTAGCCTTCCGTCTATTGCAATCCTCGGCACCGGCTCGATGGGCGGCGCGATCCTCGCCGGACTGACCGCGCCATCCGTTTCGGTCGATGGGCGAATCAGGGTGACCAACAGAACCATCGAGAAGGCGCGGCCGCTAAGTTCCGCCGCCGTCGAGTCGTTCGCGCTCGCGGAGACCCCCGATGCGAACCGGCTTGCTGTCGCGGGCAGTCGGCTCGTGCTCATCGGGGTGAAGCCGGCAATGGTCCCCGACCTCCTGAGGGAGATCGCGGATGTGCTCGAGCCCGACGCGATCGTGATTAGCGTCGCGGCCGGCGTGACCACCGCCACCATGGAGGCGATCGTTCCGGGCACCGTCCTGCGCGCAATGCCCAACACTCCCGCCGTTGTCGGTCGCGGTGTCACGGGTCTGGCGGCGGGTAGTCGAGCGACCGCGGCGGAAGCAGCGCTCGGTCGCGCGCTATTCGAAACGGTCGGCGCGGTGCTCGAGGTTCCGGAAGACAAGATCGATGCGCTCAGCACGATCAGTGGCTCCGGTCCTGCCTACGTTTTCTACCTCATCGAGGAGTTGACCAGAACCGCGATTGGCCTGGGCTTCAGTGCCGAGGAGGCGGCAATCATGGTGAACGGAACGTTCTTCGGGGCTGCCGAGCTTCTGGTTTCGAGCGGCGTCGATCCCGCCGAGCTGCGTCGTCGCGTTACCAGCCCGAAGGGCACCACGGAGCAAGCGATCGCCGTTCTCGAGTCTGCCGACCTCAAGGAGTTGTTTGATCGGGCGACTGCTGCGGCTCTGGTTCGCGCAAAGGAGCTGGCGGCCGGCTGAGTCGCGCGGCGCGTGCCCCTCAAGGGGCGGTAGACGCGAAGTCACTTCTGCCTCTATATTTACGATTTAGCACTCTAGTAACACCGCACTGGTGCATCCGTCCCTACACCGAGAGGCAATCGCAATGGCTGATCTGTCCGGCGTGCGCTTTCTCACCGTAGGTGAAGTGGCCGAGATGATGCGCGTGTCCAACATGACGGTGTACCGCCTGGTGCACTCTGGCGAGCTGCCGGCCGTGCGCTTTGGACGGTCGTTCCGCATCCCCGAGTCGGCGGTCGAGGCTGCCATTGAAACGCCCGACTCTCGCGTGGGGTAAAGTAAGCCTTTGTGTCTTCCGCGGTTCTGATCGGACCGGTGGGTCCGATTCAGCATTCAGCGAGGTGATTTATGGGTTCCGTCATCAAGAAGCGCCGCAAGCGCATGGCAAAGAAGAAGCATCGCAAGCTGCTTCGCAAGACACGTCACCAACGTCGTAACAAGAAGTGACGTGACGCTAAGGAACTAAGCGCTGGGCTTTGCTGCCCGGCGCTTTTTCTTTTGGAGCGCCGTCTTTTTCTTCGCCGGTTTCATGGGCGCGGTGGTTGCCTTCGCCTCGCGCTGGACCCGCTTCTGTGCTTCCTTGATGCTCGCCCGCTTGAGTTCGAGGATCGGCCAGCTGAGCAGCTTCGCATGCTTGGCGAGGCGCGAATCCGGATTCACGACGACGCGATGGCCCACAAGGCTCAGCAGTGGAATGTCGTTACGTGAATCGGAGTAGGCCCAGCAGTCCGCGAGGGCCGCGCCCAGTCGTGTGGTGAGAGCCCGGGCCGCAACTGCCTTCGCCTCGCCGTGCAGCACTTCGCCATCGAAGCTTCCCTCGAAGACGCCGTCTTCTGTGACGAACTCGGTGCCGAGCGCGCCGGTCAGTCCGAGCCGTTCGGCGATGACGCTTCCCACGATGCGCGGTGTCGCACTGATGAGCCAGACCTGGTGCCCCTTGGCGAGGTGTTCCCGAGCGAGGCCGACCGTCTCGGGCCAGAGGCGGTGCTCGATGTCGCGCTCGAAGATCTCGTTCGCGATTTCGCGAAGCTCGGCCTCCGTGTGCCCGCCGATGATTTGAACCGCGCGAGACTTAATCGACCCGAGTTGTCGATTGTTCTCACCGATGAAGAGGAAAGTCGCCTGGTGCCAGCCGAACTTAATGATTTCGCGGGCCTTGATGATGTGAGCCCGGCGCGCGGCCTTGGCCATGTGGAACATGCTCGCGCCGCGCAGCAGGGTGTTGTCGACATCAAAGAAGGCGACGATCGGAGCGTCGCTCGCTTTGGTGGAGACGGTCGCGGGCATCCAATTAGTCTAGGCAGCCTTCCCGGGCGGGATTACTGCCCCGCCGCATAGGCTGGGCGGTGTGAGCGCGATTGCGACCGTCACTCTGGTGACGAAGCCGGGATGTCACCTGTGTGATGCTGCCCGCGAGATCGTGGTGGCGGTTGTCTCCGACACGGCCGGCGCGCAATTCGTCGAGAGGTCGATCACCGACGACGCCGAGCTCTACGACCGGTTCGTCGAGGAGATTCCCGTCGTGCTCATCAATGACCGGGTTCACAACATCTGGCGCGTGGATGCCAGCCGCCTCCGCGCGGCGCTACAGGAGGTAACGGCATGATCAGGCACATCGTCTCGTGGAAGTTGACGGCCGAGGATGCGGAAGGCAAGGCGGCGGCGTTCGACGAACTGGCGGAGGCGTTTGGTCCGCTGCCCGCGAAGATTCCGCAGATCAAGACGCTGCACCTTGGTCGCGACATTGGGGAGACGCCCACCAACTGGGATGTCGTGCTCATCATGGACTTCGAGAGCACCGGGGCCCTCGAGGAGTACCAGGCGCACCCAGACCATCAGCCGGTCAAGGCGATTGTTCGCCGTCTAACCGGAGACCGAATGGCAGTCGACTTCGAACTCTAAGATCCGTTAGCCGCCGAGCCAGGAGTCGACCTCTGATGACCACTCTGTGGTTTCGCCCAGCTTGAGGAGCGCAGGACCCAGGTCCATGTCGGTGAACGATGTCGTCGACGGATCGGATACGTAGCCCGTGGTGTCTTCGTTGTAGCGAGTCTCCCAGTCGTCGGCTTCCGAGAACTCGAAGCGCTTCACCACCGGGATGGATGCGGTGAATAGTGAATGGTCCCACTCGGCATCGAATTCCACGTCGTCATCCATTCGGGTTCCTCCTGCGCGGTGCCTCTATTCCGCGGCTCTCCCCTGAACGTACGCCCACCCCGGGTGACGTGTCACGTGACCCCTTTGGGGGACACAGACGATTCTGACTATCCCCCTAGGGAAGCAGCCGCGTCGGACCGCGGAACAGATAGGTCGTCTCGCGGATGTTCGTGAGGTGCAACAGGAGCATCAGAACCCGGGCCAGGCCCATCCCGAATCCACCGTGGGGCGGCACCCCGTAGCGGAAGAAGTCCAGGTAAAAGTCGAGCTCCTCCGGGTCGAGGCCCTTCTCCTTCGCCTGCGCGATGAGCACCTCGATGCGGTGCTCTCGCTGGGCTCCCGTCGAGATCTCGACCCCGTTGAAGATGAGGTCGTAGCTGCGTGTGATGCTCTGATCTTCAGCATGCCGCATGTGATAAAACGGGCGGATCGTCGACGCGTAGTCGGTCAGGAACACGAATTCGTGGTCGTAGGTCTCCTTGACGTACGCGGCGATCTGGCGCTCGCCCTCCGGGTCCATGTCGTCGTCAGCGCGCGGAACCTCGTAGCCACGCTTCGCGATGATGGCCTTGGCTTCGGCCAGGGGGATGCGTGGGAACGGCGTCGTCGGGACCGTCACGTCGACGCCGAACGCGGCCTCGATCTCGGCGCCGTGCTTGTCCTTGACAGCCTGGAAGCCTGCGACCATGAGGTCCTCGTGCAGGCGCATCACATCCTCATGGCTGTCGATCCAGCTGAACTCGGAGTCGACACTGGTGAACTCCGTCGCGTGACGGCTCGTGAAACTCGGGTCGGCGCGGAACGCCGGTCCAACCTCGAAGATCTTGCCGAACCCCGCGGGCTGAGCCATCTGCTTGAAGAACTGTGGACTCTGCGACAGGTAGGCCACGGTGTCGAAGTAGGGAACCTGGAACAGTTCAGCGCGCGACTCTGAGGGCGAGGCCATGAGCTTGGGAGTGTGAAGCTCGATGAAGTCGTGCTCGACCCAGTAGGTGCGCAGCGCGTGCTCGAAGGTGGTCTGGATGCGGAAGATCAGATTCGCTTCCGGCCGGCGCAGATCCAGAAAGCGCCAGTCCATCCGCTTGTCGATTCCGGAGTCCTCGGCGATGGGGGTCTCGGCGATCGACTCCGAGACGACATCGAGTGTGTCGATCTTGATCTCGATGCCGCCGAGCTTGACGCGCTCATCGTGCTTGAGTTCGCCGGTGACCGTCACGAAGCTGCCGAGCGTCAGCGACGAAATTTTGTTCGCCGTGTGATCTTCAGCCGGCTCAGCGATTTGCAGCGAGTCAAGCTCTTGAGCGATTTCGCGTGGGTGCACGAGCTGCAGCGAACCGGACTCGTCGCGCAGTACGACGAACTGCACCTTCTTTTGATCACGCACGGTCTCGACCCAACCGGAAACCTGCACCGGCCCGTCGTCGAGGGCGGCAAGATGCTTGATCGGGGTGCGTGTAGTCACAGGCCACGAGTTTACTCAGCTAGCAACGCATAAACTTCTTGCGTGCCTGCCGACCTCATCCACCTCGTTCGACACGGTGAGGTGTTCAATCCCGACCACGTGCTCTACGGGCGCATCCCGGGGTTCGGGCTGAGCGAACTGGGCAAGCTCATGGCGCGGGAGTCCGCCGACTCCAAGGTCGGGCGTCCAATCACTCGCCTGTATGCCAGCCCACTCCAGCGCACCCAGGAGTCGGCGGCGCCGTGGTCGAAGAACTTTGGCCTGGAGATCAACACCGACGACCGACTCATCGAGCCGTGGAATGACTTCGAGGGCACGGCCGGATTCGGCGTGAAGGCGCTGCGAAATCCGCGGCTCTGGCCCAAGCTGCGCAATCCGTTCACGCCGAGCTGGGGCGAGCCCTACGTGTCGATTGCGGAGAGAATGCTCGAGGTCATCGAGGCTGCCTGGACCGCGACGGAGTCCGGCGAGGTCGCCCTCGTGAGCCACCAGCTTCCCATCTGGACTGTGCACCGCGCGCTCCTGGGCGAACGGCTGTTCCACGATCCGCGCAGGCGGCGGTGCGCGTTGTCGTCGATTACGTCCGTTCGTCGTGAAGGCGATTCGTTCGTCGAGGTCGACTATCAGGATCCTGCGGCAGCATTGCAGTCATCCGCCATCGACCTGGGAGCCGTGTGAGTACTCGACGTGTGCTGGTTGCCGCCATCGCCGCTGCACTCGCGGTAGTCGCACTCGCGGGATGTACCGAGACGCCCTCGTTCTCGAGCGACGGCACCACGGGCTACGTATCGGGCGCGGGCGTCTACAAGGAGATCCCGGTGGCCGACCGCAAGTCCGCGATGAGCTTCACATCGTCCCTCGAGACGGGCGCGAAGGTCACCAGTGCACAACTCCTCGGCACAGTGCACGTACTCAACTTTTGGTACGCAGGCTGCGGTCCGTGCCGGGTCGAGGCGCCCAACATGGAGAAGGCGTACAAGCACTACAAGGGATCCGTCCCCTTCTATGGCGTCGATGTCTACGACCAGGCGGCGACCGCGGTCACATTCGAGTCGACGCACAAGGTGACCTACCCATCCATGATCGACACCAACACGGCCGCGGTGCAGTACGCATACTCCGCCTACGTGTCTCCCGATTCGGTTCCCACCACACTGGTCATCGACAAGCACGGCCGCGTAGCCGCGCGCGTAACCGGTGAGGTCGAGGAACCGAGCATCCTCACTGCGATGATCGACCGCGTGATCGCGCAGGGACAGTAGGGATGGAATCCGTCGGATCGATCATTCTGAGCGGCAACCTGCTGCTCGCGCTCGCCATCGCCATTGCCGCGGGAGTGGTCGCGTTCGCATCGCCCTGCGTGCTTCCGCTCGTTCCGGGCTACCTGGGCTACATCGGCGGCTTCACTTCCGAGGCGGATCGACCGCGTCGCGGCAGGGTTCTCGCCGGGGTCGCGCTGTTCGTGCTCGGCTTCACCATCGTGTTCATCGCGTACAACTGGCTCCTCGGCGGTGCCGGTTTTCTGCTCAAGTCTCATCTTGATCTCATCACGCGCATCGCGGGCGTGCTCGTCATCATCATGGGGCTGGTCTTCATCGGCCAGTTCTCCTTCCTGCAGCGCACCATCAAACCCAGTTGGACCGCCGCAACGGGCATCGCGGGTGCACCGCTTCTTGGCATCATCTTCGGCCTCGGCTGGACGCCGTGCATTGGGCCGACTCTCGCCGCCGTGCTTTCACTTTCCGCCAACAGCGCCAGCCCCTGGCGGGGCGCCATTCTCGGGCTGGCCTTTTCGATCGGCCTGGGCATCCCGTTTCTGCTCGTCGCGCTCGGACTCAACTGGGTCACCGGCTCGATGGCGTTCCTGAAGCGCCACATCCGTGTGGTCAACATTGTCGGCGGCGCGCTCCTGGTCGCCGTCGGCGTCCTGATGGTGACCGGCGTGTGGCAGCTGTTCATGTCCGAACTCGGGTCGGCGGTGAACGGTGGCTTCAGGACCATCCTCTAGATCCGGTTCGTCAGATCCGGCGGAACCGAGCGCGACCGACCCTCGCCGGCCCTCCGATCACTTCGATTCCCCGGAGGCGCCGATTGCGCAGCCGCGACTGAACTTCGTCGGCTACCTGCGATTCTTCTGGCGGCAGCTCACGAGCATGCGCACCGCGCTGTTCCTCCTGTTGCTCGTCGCCTTCGCTGCCGTGCCCGGATCGCTCGTGCCGCAGCAGACCTCGGACCCGAACGGCGTCATCCAGTACAAGGCCGAAAACCCGGGATGGTCGAAGGTTCTCGACTTCCTCGGGGTGTTCAACACCTACTCGTCGGTGTGGTTCTCGGCCATCTACATCCTGCTGTTCATCTCGCTCATCGGCTGCATCATCCCGCGCACGCTGCACCACATCAATGCGCTGCGCACTCCTCCGCCGAAGACGCCGGTGCGCCTCGACCGCCTGCCGGGCTTTCTGCGATCGACGGATGCCGTGGCCAGCGACGAGGAGGTGGCCGCCGGCATTGTGGCGGCGCGCACCCTGCTTCGCGGCAGCGGCTACCGAGTTCGAACGTTCGACGGCGAATCGGCCAGCGCGGAACGCGGCTACCTGCGCGAGACCGGAAACCTGATCTTCCACATCGCACTCGTCGGCATCCTGATCTCGGTCGGCCTCGGCGGCGGATTCATCTGGACCGGGCAGAAGGTCGTTCCCGTTGGCCAGTCGTTTGCCAACACGCTGAGCGACTACGACTCGATCAGCCCGGGTCGGTGGTTCAGTCCGGACTCGCTCGATCCGTACAAGCTGACGGTCACCAAGTTCGATGTGAAGTATGAGCGAGCGAACCTCAACGCCTACGGCGACATCACCGACTACACCGCTTATGTGCGCACCAGCGAGCCAGGCAAGCCGACCATCAACGAGACCATCAAGGTCAACTCGCCCCTGGACATCGGCGGCACCAACGTCTACCTCCTCAGCAACGGCTATGCGCCCGTCGTCACGGTGCGGAACCCCGCTGGCAAAGTCGTCTACACCCAGCCCATCCCGTTCCTGCCGCAGGACAACAACTACACCAGCGAGGGTGTCATCAAGGTCCCGGATGGCCTGTCGAAGCAGGTCGGCATGGTCGGCTTCTTCTACCCGACGCAGTGCGACACGAAAACGTGTGGTCTCGCGCCCGTGTCGGTTGATCCGTCGCTGACCAATCCCGTGTTGACGCTTCAGGTGTATACCGGGGATCTCGGGCTCAACTCGGGCAAGCCGGTCAACGCATACGCGCTCGACACCGACAATCTGAAGGTCATCGCCGGACAGAAGTCGGGCAAGCCCGGCCTCACGCTTCGCCCCGGCCAAACCGTCAAACTCCCGGACGGCCTGGGCACGATCGAGCTCAACAAGGTCATCCGCTACGTGGGACTCGACATTCACCACGACCCGACGCAGCTGTGGGTACTGACGTTCGCCGTGCTGGTGTTCCTCGGGCTGATCACCGGCCTGTTCATCCCGCGCCGGCGCGTGTGGATCAAGGCCGTGCGCCGGGCAGGCAAGGTCCACTACGAATATGCGGGACTCGCGCGGGGAGAAGACCCGAGACTGGATGATGCGGTGGCCGAGATTGCCCGGAAACATTCCCAGCTTCTCGGGCTTAACATGAAGCCGTGACCATCGTGCATGAAGCCGTGACCCAAGCGACCCTCGTGACCGACAGCCTCGTGGCCATCTACTCGGCCATGTTCGTCTACGCTCTCGCGTTCATCTTCTTCACCTACGACCTGGCCAAGCGGATGTCGGCGGCGAAGCAGGTGAGTGCTGTCCCCGCGGTCGCCGAAGTGTCTTCGAAGCGGGTCGGCCAGATCGCTGTGCTGGATCGCCCGACCGCTCCCGCACCGCCCGGATTCGAGGTGGCGGCACAATCCAATCGTTCGGGCGCGGCCAAGCGGTCGTTCTCCGCACGGCTGGGAATGATCTTCACCGTCATGGCGTGGCTGTTGCACGTCGGTGGAACGGTGCTGCGCGGTGTCGCCGCAGGCCGTGTGCCCTGGGCCAACATGTTCGAGTTCACACTCACCGCGACCGCCATCATCATCGGCGTCTTCCTGGTGATGCAGTTCTGGCAGGACCTCCAGTTCCTCGGTGCGTACGTCACCGGCTTCGTACTCGTCTTCCTCGGCGTTGCGACCACCAACTTCTACGTCGACGTCGTTCCGCTGCCGCCGGCACTCCAGTCCTACTGGCTCGTCATCCACGTCTTCGTGGCCTCGCTCGGCACGGGTTTCTACGGGCTCGGGGCCGCACTGTCGATCGTGCAACTCGTCCAGGCGCGGCGTGCGTCTCGTGGCCTGAACGCCATCGGCGCCGTGCCGACGGCAGAGCGTCTCGAGGCCCTCGCCTACCGGCTCATCGTCGTCGGCTTCGTGTTCTGGACCTTCACCCTCATCGCCGGATCCATCTGGGCAGAGCACGCCTGGGGCCGCTACTGGGGCTGGGACACCAAGGAAGTCTGGACGTTCATCGTCTGGGTAATCTTCGCCGGCTACATCCACGCGAGGGCGACGAGGGGATGGCGTGGGTCGCGATCGGCGACCCTCGCGATCATCGGCTTCTCAGCCGTGCTCTTCAACTTCACGATCGTGAATGTGTACTTCCACGGGTTGCACTCTTACTCAGGCCTATAGTCCGTGGGCGCCGCCTCTTCAGTGTTTGTGGCATTCAGAGCAGCGCGTGAACTCGCGTCAGGCGGTCCAGCCACCACTGGGTGCGGGGCGGGTTCGCGGTGTGACGGTCGAGGAGGGCAGGGTCGACGTCGATGCGACGCACGTCGATTTGGCCGTCGGTGGGGAGGAGCGGAGCCGTGGTGATGTCGGCGGCGAGGAGGGCCGCGGTGGCGAGGCCGCAGTCATAGGCGAGACCGCCGGGCACGCTCGCCGCGAGAAATGCACCCATCGACAGCCCTACCGAGGTATCGAGGGCGCTCGAAATGACAACCGGCAGTCCCGCCTCGTCGATGATGCGAAGGGCGCGTTCGATCCCACCGAGTGGCTGTGCCTTGATGATCAGGATGTCCGCCGCCTTAGCGCGCGCGACCGCGATCGGGTCCTCCGCTTTTCGAACGCTCTCGTCCGCGGCAATCGGTATGCCCATGTATTTCACGCGCTTGCGGACCTGCGCCAGCTCATCCACGGTCGCGCACGGCTGCTCGACGTACTCGAGGTCGAACTCGGCGAGGGCATGGATGGCGTGCTCGGCCTCGTCCAGGTTCCAGCCGCCGTTAGCATCCACTCGGATGCGACCGTCCGGTCCGAGGAAGTCGCGCGCGCTCGAGACGCGAGCCACGTCATCCGATAGCGACTGGCCGGCCTCGGCGACCTTGACCTTGACAGTTCGGCAGCCGGGGTAGCGGCTGAGAACGTCCTCCACCCGATCGGGGTCGACGGCGGGCAGCGTCGCGTTGACCCGAATTCTTGTCGGTGCACCGCTGGGCAACTCGGGCTCGCGCCAGCCAAAGTCGAGCGCTGCAGCGAGCCACGCGGCGGCCTCGGCATCCTCGTACTCGACGAACGGGGAGAACTCTGTCCAGCCGGCGGGCCCCCGGAGGAGAAGGGCCTCCCGTGTCGAGATTCCGCGGAACCTCGTGGTGAGAGGGAGTGACACCACTCGCGCCGTCGCGAGGAGGTCGGCCAACGGAACCGTCATGTACCCAGCTTGCCCGCATCTGGGGCAAGCTGGATACACCGGGCAAGAATTGGTTGGAGCAGTGGCATGAGCGAGTACCGCGGCATCGAGGTCTTCGGCCGCCCCGGTCGTCGCCGCGCCGCGCCGTCGCCGCGCCCGCGCACGCGGCTCGGCCTCCTCTCGTTCGGTGCCGCGCTGCTGACCGCTGTCGCAACCATCGTCGGAATCACCATGGCGATGGCCGGAAAGTACGAGGCAGCGATACTGCTGGCGTACCTGGCGACCGGCGTCTCGGTTGTCTCCGTGCTCTGCGGTGCCGCGGCCGTCGTCACCGGTCGTGGACGCGTGTGGGGAGCGCTGGCCATTGTGATCGGCATTCTGAGTTCACCGCCGTTGCTCACAAGCTGCTGG
>Ga0193728_1000854_pt1 | contig 15203 bp, 14 predicted proteins | sample U1c1metaG_FD_143037 | JGI IMG/M metagenome (GOLD analysis project Ga0193728, IMG submission 143037) | Soil microbial communities from a riparian zone of the East river system, Colorado, United States - U1c1 | ecosystem: Environmental > Terrestrial > Soil > Riparian zone | place: USA: East River...
TACCAAAACTAACGTCTGTATCTCCTAAGGGCAAGCTCATTTAGGTAACGAAAGAATGGAAGGCGGTAAAGGCCGTGGTTTTGCCGGTAAAGCAGGGATCACTATAAATAGACTGGTTCCAGGATCCTGAAATCGTCCCCATCAAATAAGCCCAGATCGCTCAATTTCAGGTGCGGAATGACCAGTAATGCCATAAAGGATAGCGTCATGAAAGGCGCTGAAAGGGTTGAGCCAAGATTTTTTGCCATGGCGTCAATACCGGTATAGGCTTCCGCAACCTTATATCCGTCTTCATTGCTCATCAATCCGGCTACCGGCAATGCCAGTGCGAGTTCGGCCTCCGGGCTCACGCATGCGATGCCGCCCTGGTTCCCGATCACCAGGTTGACGGCCCTGCAAAGGCTCTCGTCATCGGCCCCAACGGCGACGATATTATGACTGTCATGCGCGACCGAAGATGCGATGGCGCCGGTCTTCAGACCCATATTTTTTATCCAGGATTTTGCAATGGGAGCCTCTTTATACCTGTTCACCACGACTATTTTTAAGATGTCGGGCTCCCGGGCACTTGCTATAATTTTATTGGTGATCAATTGTCCATCCAGCGCTTCGATGACCGGTATCTTTTGATCGGGAGTGGAAGGCACTATCGGAAGATAAGCGAAATTGACCTTTGTTTTCCTGTTGCAATTAAACTGGTTGATTGGTCTGGAGCGGATCTGCCCGATGGCCGTGCGTCCATTTTCAGCCACCAATTGACCATCGATAAAAGTTTTTAGTACATCAAAATGTTCCAGATCTTTTACCAGGATGAAATCGGCGGGATCATTTTCCTTCAGAAGCCCCACATCTAAATGATAATGCAAAACGGGATTTATACAGGCAGCCTTCAGCACTTTAAACACATCGATGCCTTTGGCCACGGCCCGGGCGCAAAGCTGGTTGATATGTCCATCCACAAGGCTATCGGGGTGTTTGTCGTCGCTGCAAAACATCATCTGGTCCGGATAGTCATTCAGCAGGCCGATCAACGCTTCAAAATTCTTCGCTGCACTGCCTTCGCGGATCAGGATCTTCATACCGATCTGTAATTTATCCAGCGCTTCTTCCCTGGTAAAACATTCGTGATCGGTACTGATGCCGGCATCAGCATACTGTTTGGCCAGCATCCCCCTTAATCCCGGTGCGTGGCCGTCTACCGGTTTTCCCAGCGCATGGGCAGCATTTATTTTTTGCATCACTTGCGGGTCGTGATGCAACACGCCCGGAAAGTTCATCATTTCACTCAGGTATTTTATTTCCGGCCGTTCAAGCAGGGATCGTACATCATTTGCGTCCAGTGAGGCGCCTGCCGTTTCAAAAACAGTGGCGGGCACACAACTCGGCGCACCAAAATTGAATTTGAAAGGCACTTTTTTCCCATTTTCGATCATGAATTCAACGCCTGCCAATCCGCATACATTGGCAATTTCATGCGGGTCGCTGACTGTGGATACCGTACCATGCACAACGGCAAGCCGGGCAAATTCAGATGGGATCAGCATAGAACTTTCTATGTGAACGTGTGCATCGATAAAACCGGGCAAAATATAGGGCAGGTCGTTGCGCTCTATATCCTGGTCCCCGGTCAGCGGCCTTATGGACCCGATTCTTCCCCCTTGTATGGTCAATTCTGCCGGATAAATTATTTTCGCTAAAATATCCACCAGCTTACCTTTTATCTGTACATTCATACCCATTCTTTCTACTGGAAAATTAAGTAATTAATCGCCAGGCCAGGTAAAAGCCACCGGATAGAGGAGGATGTTTATTTTTGTTGGTATTATATAAAAAATTAAAAACTGAAAAATGAAAACGTTGAAATTAGGATTGCTCTCTTTGATCGGGCTGTTGAGCATGCAGCTGGTGCAGGCGCAAACCGCCGATGAGATCATAACCAAGCACATCGATGCCATTGGCGGAAAAGATAAGATCAATGCGGTTAAAACGATCACCTTGGAAAGTACGCTGGAAGTGATGGGTAATGAAGCGCCATCCAGTACCATTATCGTCAACGGAAAGGGATATAAATCAGAAACCGATTTTAACGGTCAGAAAATCATCAACGTCATCACCGACAATGGTGGCTGGATGCTGAACCCGATGATGGGACAAACCTCACCGGAAGCACTACCTGCTGAACAGGCAAAGGCAGGCCGGGCTCAGTTGCAGATCGGCGGACCTTTGTTTGACTATGCAGCCAAAGGCAATAAGGTGGAACTGCAGGGTAAGGAAAATGTAGGTACCGTCAACGCGTACAAGATCAAAGTGACCACGAAGGATAGTGCGGAATCCACCTATTATATAGATCCCACTACTTATTATATTCTCAAGGCAGTGAACAAAAGCATCGCACCGGGACAGGAAGGCGAAACTTCTGTAACTTTTTCCAATTATCAGAAAACAGAAATGGGATATGTATTTCCCATGGCCCAGGAGATTACGCTGCCACAGGGCATTACGCTGAGCATTACGCATAAAAAAATTGAAATCAATAAAGACGTTGATCCAAAAGTCTTCGATATGCCTAAGTCGTAGGATGTTTGTGTCCGCACGGGCGATTGAACCAACGCTACACTATTTTGCAGGAGATGCCGGAAACCTTCCGGCATTTTTTGTGTCATAAACTTTATCTTGCTGCTCAATAAAAAAAATCCTTGTTCTCATGATGGGTTTTTTCAAAGGGACCAATTCAAAATTTGTATACTTAAAAAAATCTTTTGGCCGGCGTGCGTTTTCGCTGCTGGATATTGGTGCAGGCAATCATTCCGCCTCCAAGACCGTGGCCCTTTTTCCATCCTGCGCATACTACGGGGTGGATATGAGTAAGGATTATAATAACAGCGAAGCAGATTTTGCCGCGATGAAAGGGTTTTATGAGATGGATCTCACCCGGCTTGATTTCAGTTTAATCCCGGATGCTTTTTTTGACGGAATTTGGATCGTGCATGTGATCGAGCATTTGTCGAACGGAGAACAGGTGCTTGAAGGGTTGATGACCAAATTAAAGCCAGGCGGTTTCATGTATTTAGAATACCCTGGATCCAAAAGCACCCGGCTTCCTAAAATGCATGGGACCCTTAATTTTTATGATGACCCCACGCATGTCCGTATCTATACTGTGGCGGATTTAAGTAGGATGTTTAAAAAACACGGATTTACTGTTGTAGCCAGCGGCACGCGGAGGAACTGGTATTTTATCCTCGCCATGCCATTGCGTGTAGTTGGACATTGGCTGAGAGGAAAGAAATTAATTGGAAATATTTTCTGGGATCTGTTGGGATTTGCAGAATTTTTGTACTTGAAGAGAGAAAATAGAAAATAGAGAGTAGAGAATAGAGACGAGAGAATAGCCATTAGTGAATAATCCTTCTGTTTCCCTATTCTCTATTTTCTATTCTCTACTCTCTATTGAGCCCCGGCCTTCTTTCTTCGGTCCTCTTGATGGACTGCTCATTTCTCCAGGCTTCAATTTTTTTTGGATCACCGCCAAGCAAAATCTCCGGAACCTTCCATCCCCTGAAATCAGCGGGTCTTGTATAAACCGGTGGTGCCAAGAGATCATCCTGGAAGGAATCGAATAAGGCAGATGTTTCATCATTCAATACGCCGGGAATCAGTCTGCCGATAGCATCCACTACAATAGCAGCCGGTAATTCTCCCCCGCTCAGGACGTAGTCACCCACAGAAATTTCTTTTGTTATGAAATGTTCCCTGATCCTTTCGTCAATGCCTTTATAGTGACCGCAAATGATCATCAGGTTTTCTTTTAGCGAAAAATGGTTGGCTGTTTTCTGATCGAAGGCCTCGCCATCCGGGGTCATGTAAATGATCTCATCATACTTCACCTGTTTTGACAGCGATTCGATGGCATTGGCCAGCGGTTCACACATCATCACCATACCCGCACCGCCGCCGTACTGGTAATCGTCCACCTGTCCATATTCATTGACGGCCCAGTCCCTAAGTGAATGGATATATACGTCCAGCAATTTTTTTTCTTTTGCCCTTTTTAAGATGGAATGCGCAAAAAAACTTTCCATTAGTTCCGGAAGCACACTGATGATGTCGATTCGCATGCGGCAAAGATAGGGCAAGCCCCCTGACGATAGGAAAGCCCCTAACGAACGGAACCCCCTGACGGTGGCTGAAAGCCCCCGTCAGGGGGTTGGCGAGTTGCACCCGAATTGCCGGGAGCTGTATATTATTTTCAACCCCCTCACCCCTGACGGGGGCTTTCAGCCGCCGTCAGGGGGATCGCTACGCAGTCAGCGGCTGCCGCGCCGATGCATCAGCGAGAGATCATCCCTCCGTAAACCCTTCCAAATCCCGCCGCTGTTTCTTCGTCGGTCTCCCCACTTTGCTCAGTCTCTTACCAGTATGAAAACTGGCAGCCTGAAATTGTAATCTTTCTATTTCTTCAGCCGGTGTAATATCCTCGTAATGTTTGATCGCTTCGGCGTGCGCCACCCGCTTGTTCAGTAAACCGGTGACGCGTACCCGCCAACGTTTGGCCTCTGTCTTCACTTCGTATTCATCGCCGATATGTACCTGCCGGGATGCTTTTGCAGCGTCTCCGTTGAATTTCACCTTCCCTTTATCACAGGCTTCTCCTGCCAGGCTCCTGGTCTTGAAAAGCCGGATCGCCCAGAGATATTTATCGAGCCGCAATTTTTCTTTTTCCGTCATAGTTCTGCAAAAAACTTGTGGAAATAAGGTATCGTTTCAATGCCCTTATAAAAATTCACCAGGTCAAATTTTTCGTTTGGTGAATGCAGGTTATCGCTGTCCAATCCAAAACCCATGAATACAATTTTGATACCCAGTTCTTTTTCAAATAAAGAACAGATCGGAATGCTGCCGCCCCCGCGTACAGGAATGGGTTTTTTTCCAAAAACTTTTTCGATTGCCTTTTCTGCAGCCTTGTATCCCTTTGAATCGAGCGGTGTCATATAAGGTTCGCCGCCATGGTGTTCTTCTGCTTTCACCGTCACGGAGGCAGGTGCGATGGTCTTGAAATAATTCAACAGCATGGCCGTGATCTTTGTTGCGGATTGATTCGGCACGAGCCTCGCTGATATTTTGGCACTGGCTTTTGAAGGCAATACGGTCTTGGCGCCCTCAGCTGTATATCCTCCCCAGATGCCATTCAATTCGATCGTCGGACGAATCCCCGTTCTTTCATTTGTTGTATATCCTTTTTCTCCCCAAAGTTCTTTTACGCCCAGGTCTTTTTTATAGTCCTCTTCATCAAAAGGCGCTTTGGCCATCAGTTTTCTTTCTTCGGGCGTCGCTTCCACTACATCATCATAAAATCCCGGTATCGTGATGTGGTTGTTTTCATCGTGACACGACGCGATCATATGAGTCAAAATCGTGATCGGGTTGGCGACGGCGCCTCCGTAAATGCCACTATGCAGATCCCTGTTGGCGCCTGTTACCTCTACCTCGATATAGGAAAGCCCGCGTACGCCGATATCGATGGACGGTGTATCCATGCTCAGCATGGCCGTATCACTGATCAGGATCACATCTGCCTTGAGCAGATCATGGTGCGAGCTGACAAATTTCCCGAGATTGGGTGAGCCGATTTCTTCTTCGCCTTCAATGATGAATTTAATGTTGGTGGGCAATGAGTTGGTCCTGATCATGGTCTCCACTGCCTTCACGTGCATATAAAATTGTCCCTTGTCATCCGCGGAACCCCGCGCAAATATTTTACCGTCTTTGATGACCGGCTCAAAGGGTCCGCTATGCCAGAGTTCGAGGGGATCGGGCGGTTGTACATCATAGTGACCATAGATCAATACCGTCGGCCTGGAGGGATCTGTGATCTTCTCACCATAAACCACCGGGTGTCCTTCCGTTGAATACACAGCCGTATTATCCATTCCAATATCCTTTAAGCTTTGTTCCACCGCGGCGGCACATCGCTGCATGTCGGTCTTGTGCTCACTCCGTGCGCTCACGGAAGGTATTCGCAATAATTCCAGCAATTCATTCAGGAAGCGGTCTTTATTTTTTTCCTGGTATTCTTTCCAAGCCTGCATGTAAAAAATTTAGGGTGATGAATGAACGAATGTAGGATGTTTTATAAAATCCATGCAATCAGTCTTTTTTCAGGCTATGCCTGTTATCTGACCGGATATTTTCCAGGGTCCATTCGATATTTCTTTCGAACGGATGTTTGCGTACAGGGCAATCTTCCTTGGTGCAGATGGGACAGGAGAAATCTGCGCATCCATCGGCATGCACAAAAAACTCCATGGACGCTCCGAACTGCTTGCGGATAAGTTCGATGAGCATTTCAATTTCATTATGGGCCTCCAGCACATTGAGGTACCAGGGAACCGTCAGGTGGCAGTCGACATGTAATACACTGCCGAATTTGATGACGCGCAGGTTGTGTATGTCGATCCAGTTTGGCTGCCGGTGTTTATTCAGGAAACTGACCAGATCGGTCAGGATTTTTTCGTCCGCCTCATCCATGATGCCCGCGATGGATTTCCGGCCGATGCGGTATCCCATAAAAACAATGATGACCGACATGATGATGGCCACGATGCTGTCGATCTGCTGAATTCTCGTAAAATAGATCAGGACGAGCCCGGCTATTACGGCTGTGGTAGAATATGTATCGGATTGAAGGTGCCGGCCACTGGCTTCCAGGGTCATGGATTTATTTTTCTTACCCATCCTCACCGCAATAAACCCCATACCAAAATTGATGAGCGCCGAAAGGGCAATCAGGTAAATGCCATAATCGAGCTTTTCCAGTTTACCGGGATGATAAAGATTATAAACTGCCTGGTATACGATAACTAGCCCTGCAATAATGATGAGCGTCCCTTCGATACCTGCCGACAGAAATTCCGCCTTTCCATGCCCGTAAGGATGATCGTAATCTCTCGGCTTGGCAGCGACCCGCAGGCTATAAAAGCCGATGAGCCCGGCAATCACATTCACCGTGCTTTCCAATGCGTCCGTTAGTACCGCTACAGATTTCGTCAGTAAATACGCGGCAATTTTTATTGCAAAGAGAACAATCGCGATGATGACTACCCATTGCTGGATCCGGAGATTTTCTTTGCTTGGTTCCAAAAGGAAAAATTTGGGGCAAAAATATATAATGTTGCGGCATTTGAGCAGGATTGTTAGTTAATGGTTAATGTGGAGTATGGAATTGCTATCTTAGGGTGCGACCAGGAAAACCTCGAATACCAAAAAAGATAAAATATGGTAACATTTATTATTAGATTTCTAAATATTGTTATGGTGGGACTTATTGTGTGGTCCAATTTGAGAAAAGGATAGAAAATTATTTTAATTTACTTTGTAATTCAAAGTACTTTTTATATATTTGAGTTCTCAGATATTTTTTGAAACCTTAAATATTGTCAAATGGGAACGAAAACATTTAGCGTTGTTACCTCCATATCAATGGTATTAGCTCTTACGGCAGCAGTACTCAGCATTATTGGTGTTTCGATCACTGGTCTTTATCCCGGGATTGTTGTGTTATTGTTAGTGGCTCTGATTCCAATTGCTTCTAAGTTTTACGCTAAAAAAATTATTAGCAAGTCCAATGATTTTCAGAGAAATTATTACACAACGCTCACAATTATTAATTTGCTATTAATCCTGGTCGTGTTGTGGATGGCATTTGTAATCGTGCATGACCGTGTTCTTCAGGACTGTTGTTGATTTTTATCAGGCGGCACATTGACAATTGTAAATCACATGAAGACAAAAAATTCAAACTGAGACACTACCGTATTATCCCCCTGGCGAAGCAATCCTGCCCAAAAAGTCTTAAATTATCGGCTCATTCATTACATCTGTAAACAATTGCTCTGATATGAAAAAGATTTTACTCTTGCTGATCGCACTCAACACACTGATCACAGCCTTCGCACAGGATAGCATTTCCATCATCCCCCAACCGGTAAAAATAAGCCGGGGCGAAGGGCATTTCGTCCTTCCTTCCCTAATCAGCATTCATGCAGACGACAATCCTGCGTTGAAACCAGCGCTGGATATACTAACAGCAAGGCTCACCTTGCCTACGGGTTACCGGGTCGAACGCTCGAACAGCGGCGCTGCAACCATCCGGATCGTGCTCAACCAAAATGCCAATCCCCAACTGGGTAAGGAAGGATACCAATTACTTGTAACGTCAAAAAAAGTAACCATCAGCGCCAACCAGCCTGCGGGTATTTTTTATGGCGTTCAAAGTTTTTTGCAACTGTTACCTGCGGAGATTGAGAGCGACAAAAAGATCGCCAAAACCAATTGGAGCGCGCCCTGTGTATCAGTGACCGACTATCCCCGTTTCGGATGGCGTGGCATGATGCTCGACGTGAGCCGTCATTTTTTTTCAAAGGAAGACGTAAAGAAATATATGGATCAGATGGTCAAGTACAAATACAATGTGCTGCACCTGCACCTGAGCGATGACCAGGGCTGGCGCATCGAGATCAAAAGCCTGCCACAGCTTACAGCCGTGGGAGCCTGGCGCGTGAAACGTGTGGGTCTCTGGGGAGAAATGCTTCCGGCACTGGCTCACGAACAAGCTACCGATGGCGGATTCTATACACAAGATGAAATGCGCGACATGATCCGTTATGCGGCGGACCGCAACATTACTATCCTGCCGGAAATAGACGTGCCGGCACATAGTCTTGCGTTGATCGCTTCTTATCCAAATCTTTCCTGTACTCAATTACCTTATAGTGTCAATGCAGGATTCCGGAGTCCGGTGAGGGATGACAATGCGCTTTGCATCGGAAACGATTCTGTATTCATGACACTGGATAAGATATTCACAGAACTGGCGGCGCTTTTTCCCTGCGAATACATCCATGTCGGCGGCGACGAAGCATACAAAGGTTTCTGGGCCGACTGTCCTAAATGCCAGCACCGCATGACCGATGAGCATCTGAAAAATGTAGACGAACTACAGAGTTATTTTGTGAAAAGAATGGAGAGTATACTCAAAAGCAAGGGCAAAAAACTTATGGGCTGGGATGAGATCTCCGAGGGCGGCCTGGCTCCAGAAGCCACGGTGATGGCCTGGAGGGGCATGAAGGGCGGCATCGAAGCAGCGAAGATGGGGCACCAGGTGGTGATGACGCCCTGGGACAATGCTTATTTGGATCTTTACCAGGGCGAGTCTTCCGTGGAGCCTCCAACTTATGGCATCTGCCGTCTCAGCGATTCGTATAACTATGATCCGGTACCCGATAGCGTGGACGAAAAATATATTCTTGGCGGACAAGGAAATCTCTGGACAGAACGTGTATCCAACCTGCGCCAGGCGGAATACATGATCTGGCCCCGTGCACTGGCTTTGTCGGAAGTATACTGGAGTCCCAAATCCCTGCGCAACTGGGATCATTTTATTCAAAAGATGGAAGCGCATTTCCCCCGTCTCGATGCAGCTGATATCAAGTATGCATTGAGTGCATACAATGTGATCTATACACCGGTGCGGAATAAAGATGGCCGCGGCGTCTCCGTGAAAATATCTTCGGAGATCAATGGGCTCGATATTTTTTATTCTTTTGATGGCACCAATCCCGATCCCCATTACCCGAAATTTACCGGAGAGCCCATCAGCCTGCCGCCCGGCGTCACTCAAATTACCGCCAATACTTTCCGGAATGGGAAACAGGCCGGCAAACAGGTGACGATAAAGAGAGATGAACTGTCGGCGCGGTCAACTCAGGGGAGACATGTATATTAAGACCTAACTAATATTACTTAAAACATCGGATTTTATCCGATAAATGATGCAATATTCGACATTGAAATAGGCGATATCACTTGGTCTTTGTCCATTTATCGAATCCATCCGGCGTTTTTCAGGAATTCGATCAGGCGCGGATCGTTGACGGACATGGCGGGAAGCCAGAGTCCGCCCACCCGCTCGCGATTCCACCACAGGCCTTTAGGGTTACCCGGTTTTGCAAAGGAATACTGATATAGGACTGCCCTGATAAAACGCGGCGGCTTGTCCCGAAAAGGATTGTCAGCAAACAATCCGACTGCACCGGGATCATTGTGAAGCAATTTCCAGACGAGGTGAACCGTCCACGGATATTCATCTGCGGTAGACATAGAAGCGAACCACATTTGCCAGTCCAACCGCAGCTGGTAAGGCGCGATCTGCGGCGACCGCTTGTCAAGATCTACGGGCAAACCTTTATAGCGATAGGGGATCCAGTTCGGGCTGTCGCTGACATTGTCGTCCCTGGTTCCTTCGAATACCACGTTCAAACGCTCACGGCCAACCGATCCAAATGCACCATAAGTATTCACGAGCTCGAGGGGATCGAACGAAGTGTTCATGATCTGTCGCGGAGACAGCATATTGAGCACGGGCTGAATACTGAGCAGTGCGATGATGGCTGTGACGACCCAGGCGGTAATCAGCATGGGTCTGGATGGCTCTGCAAGGGCAATGGCGGTTTCTGCCCGGCGAACCAGCGAACGTGGAAGAAGCTTTGACCAGAAACCATCGTCGAAACAAGCCAATGCGGGAACGACCGTCAGCCAGTTGAGAAAGGACAGGTTGCCACTCAGGATAAGAATGACCTGTAAGAACACGATCACGGCTCCCGCGATATGGCGTGCGAGACGCGGCCAAAAAATAAACCAGGGCGCGACGAGCTCGGCCAGGAAATTATACCATACGCCCATTTTCAAAAAGAAGCGGGGAAGAAAATGAAACCACCTGCTCAACGGACCCGGCAGCGGTTGTGTTTCGAAATGATAATACAAGGCGGTGCCATTTCGCCAAACCTCATCACCCCGGATCTTGATCAATCCGGCGCCAATCATGATGCGAAAGACCAGCCAGCGAAACAGTGTGATGATGGGCATGGGTGGTGCGCGTTTGGGAAAGGGTCGCGCGTCGAGTAAAGGGCAGAGAAAGATCGCGAGAAATCCGGTCTCGAGCAGTTGGATCTCCCATCCGTATCCATACCAATCCTGCCCCACGTGAACAAAGGACATATATAACAACCAGAGCGCCGCGAGCATCGGCGCATTGGCGAAGCCGGCCACCACGACGCAGGAAAGGATGAACCCGAGCCAGGCAAAGGCCAGGAGCACGCCGTCTGAATGAGCAAACCAAAAAAGCGAGGGCAGACGCATGAAGCCCGCGCCCGTTGATCCAAGCGCCTCGCTCACGCGGTTCAGGAACATGCCGACGGGTAACAATCCATTCGCGCCGATCAGCGGAATGATCTGGTTGATCGCGACCAGGAAGGCCACCGCATAGATCGCGCCCAGCAGGCGAAGGATCAGGAAGCGGGTGAGCCAGTAGGTTGGACGGGTGCCCGGTGCATGCATCAGTGATACCATTTTTGACGAGCCGTTCAGACCTAAAAATACTTAATTTAGCATCGCAACCCACCTATATGGCCATCGAAAGCGACACGTCGGTTTCATTAAAAAAAATTTACGCTCCCCTCTTCGAACCAGCGCTTATCAACGAAATCGAAGAAAAGTCGATGCTTTTTACGGCCAGTGCCGGTCAGCCACTCATCAGCATGGGACAAAACATTAAAATGGTTCCCATGGTATTAAGCGGCACACTCAAAGTGAGCCGAATGAATGATGATGGACAGGAGCTGCTCCTGTATTATGTCAGGTCGGGCGAAGGTTGCGCTATGACATTTTCCTGTGGTATGATGTCGCAACCAAGCCAGGTAAAAGGCGTTGCCGAGGAAGATCTTGCCATGATCCTGGTTCCGGTAACCGTTATGGATGAATGGATGCAGAAATATCCCTCCTGGAAAAAATTTGTGATGTCTACCATCGTCACCGAATTTATGGATGTCATCAAAAGCGTCGATGAAGTGACCTTCAAAAAAATGGACGAACGCCTCGTGAATTACCTCAAAGAGAAATCGAGGATCAGCGGATCCTCGCTGGTCAACCTTACGCACCAGCAAATCAGCGAAGAGCTGGGAACCCACCGCGTCGTCGTATCGCGTCTGCTGAAAAAACTGGAAACAGACAATCGTCTGCTGCTCTATCGCAACCAGATCAAGCTGCTGAAGGATTTGTAACTTTTGTTACACAGCATTGTAACATTGTTACCGTTTTTCGCTCCCCTTTCATTGCATATTTGTATTGCTAAAACATTCACCAATTAAAAATTATAGCCATGCAAAAGTATGTTGTCGAAAGAGAAATTCCGGGAGCAGGAAAATTCACTCCCGAGCATCTGAAAGAAATTTCACAGGCCTCCTGCGGAGTATTATCCAAGATGGGTTCCGGCATTCAATGGGTTCACAGTTATGTGACGGGTGACAAAATTTATTGCGTATACAATGCGCTGAATGAGGAGTTGATCCGTGAACACGCAGCCAAAGGCGGATTCCCGGCAAATTCAGTCAGCGCGGTTTCAGCCATTATTGATCCGGTCACAGCGGGTTGATTGGATTTTGACAGATCAGGGTATTATCCGGATATTTGTCGTCAATCTGCATGATGAACAGGATAACTCAATTCATGATCTGTCTGTTGTTTTGCCTGGGCACAATCCATCAAGCCTGCGCGCAAAAAAAAGATACGGCTAAGGTTGTAAAGGAAAATGCTTTGCAACCTTATTTTATTATTACTGCAGGACCAGAAATTACCGCATTTTTTAATGATAAACCCGTCGCCGTTTCTACCGTTGAGGATTTCAATAATTATGTTCAGGCTAATATCAAAAGCCTGAGAGATTCCCGGGTAGTGGTCACCGGGAAACCAAAATCCGGAACCTTTGATGAAGTCATCAAGACCCTGAAGCGAAACAGGTTTAAAAATATCTCACAACATATTCTTACCGAATAGGGGGCGAGTGGGGGGTGGCGAGTGGCAAGTGTACCTGATGTCAATGAGCTCAAATAATATTTTGCTATGCCCGAACAACGGAAGCTTGCTGCCATCATGTTCACTGACGTTGTGGGCTATACGGCCCTGATGCAGAAAAATGAACACGAGGCCGTATCGCTGATCAATCATCATCAATCCATACTCGAAAAAAAAGTTGCTGAACATCATGGGGAAGTCGTTTCCTATTATGGCGATGGCAGCCTGTCCATATTTGCTAGCATTACCCAGGCGCTTCAATGCGCCATGGAAATTCAACAGATCCTGTTGCAGGACCCGAAAGTACCCCTGCGGATCGGGTTACATACCGGCGAAGTTTTTTTTGAAAATGGCAATTTGATTGGCGACGCAGTGAACCTCGCCTCCCGCATACAATCGCTGGGGAAGGCCGGCACCATCCTGTTTTCAAAAGAAGTATTCGAAAAGACAAGAAATCACCATCAGTTCAAGTCCGTTTTCCTCGGCAGTTTTATATTGAAAAATGTTGCTGAACCAATGGAAATATTTGCATTGGCCAATGAAGGACTGGTCGTGCCTGGCAAAGAGGACCTGGTTGGCGTAGTCCGGCCTGTTGTTACGGCTCGTCAGCGATTCAAGTGGCCCATCATGTTGTCTGTATTATTGATCATTGTGCTCGCTATTTTTGTCATAAAGCCATTTCTGGATAAGAGGAAGTATCATGGGTTGGATAAATCCATTGCCGTTCTGCCATTTAAGAATATGAGCAACGACACCGTGCAGGAATATTTCAGCGACGGGATTACCGAAGATATCGTTACGCAGCTGTCAAAAATTGCAGGTCTCCGGGTGATATCCAGCAGCTCCGCGATGCAGTATAAAAACGCACCGTATAATATTAAACAGATTGCCGCGGATCTTCATGTTGCGTCTGTTTTGGAAGGAAGTGTCAGAAGGGAAGGGAGACAGGTACGCATCACGGCGCAGTTGATTGATCCCAATACCGATCAGCAGATCTGGGCAAATAATTATGACCGGGGCGTTAACGAGGTTTTCGCGATACAGAGCGAAGTGGCACAGCAAATCGCAGGCGAACTGAATGTAAGACTGACGGCAGATGAGGGAAAGAGAATTCAGAAAAAAGTCACCAACAATGTGGCGGCCTACGAGCAATACCTGTTGGCGCGCAAATCCCGGGGCGACGAGGCTGAAAAATTATTGCTGAGCGCATTACAAAAAGATTCCACTTTCGCATTGGCATGGGCTTCTTTGGCACTCATCTATGCGAGAAGGCCACCCACCGATTCCACTGACAGACCTTATTATATCAGGAAATCCCTTACCGCAGCGTTGACCGCTGTGAACTATGGACCGGATCTTGCCGAGACACATATGGTCCTTGGCGATGTACTCAAAACCATTACGCTTAATCCCGAACTTTCCATTAAGGAGTTAAATAAATCAATCCTCTTAAACCCAAATAATGCCGAAGGGTACGTTTACCTGTCTTTTGCATTGAGTGAAATGGGAAGATTCCCCGAAGCGGAAAAAAATTTATTAAAAGCAAAACAGCTTGATCCGATTTCCGGGATCATGAGAGGAGCCTGGTTTAATTATTATATTTATTCAAGGAATATAAAAGCGCTCGGTCGCTATCTCCATGAGACCGACACCAGTGGTGCAGGAAATTTCGCCCGTGGAATTTGGATTTCGTACTATTTTTTAAAAGACGATTATGACAGCGTCCTGTTAAAAGGAAGCGGCCGGTTCCGGCCGGAAACAGCGATTGCATTGATAAAAACCGGCAATATAAAGCAAGCGGATAAGTTGGTTGATTCGTTGATCAACGTTTCGGAAAATGACAATGCCTTGAATATAGGTATTGTATATGCCTGGCTGGGAGATAAACAAAAAGCGATGAAATATCTTACCATTGCCTATCGCCTTTACGACTACACATTGGTCAGCATAAAAGTCAATAAATTATTTGATCCCCTCAGGAATGAAGCAGCCTTTAAAAATCTGCTCTTTAAGATGGAAATAAAATGAATGAATGATTAAATAGACGGGCAAGTAGTACAATTCGGGTGGCTTGGGCGGTTATGGCGCATATATGTTAAGTTCGCTCTGTATCAAAAACGCACAGTCTTAGCTCTCAAACCGAACGGTTTAAACAGACAAAAATATACAACGGGTTGATTAACACAGAGCATCTTATCTGGCATATTCATTGATCAAACCATACATCGTAAATTCATCGCGATGTTAAAAAATTACATCATTGTTGCGTTCAGAAATTTTTGGCGCAACAAAATCTT
>Ga0193728_1000855_pt1 | contig 15200 bp, 16 predicted proteins | sample U1c1metaG_FD_143037 | JGI IMG/M metagenome (GOLD analysis project Ga0193728, IMG submission 143037) | Soil microbial communities from a riparian zone of the East river system, Colorado, United States - U1c1 | ecosystem: Environmental > Terrestrial > Soil > Riparian zone | place: USA: East River...
CTTGTCCACGTAGGTGGCCCCGGTCAGCTGCTCGACGTACACGACATCAGGGATGCCGCGCTCGGTGAAGCGCAGGATCGTGAAGGTCCCGCCGGCGTCGTGGCCGCCGGCGGCGAACGGGAGGACCTGCAGGGTGACCGCGGGCATCTCGGTGGCCTCGAGGAGGCGGCGGACCTGCCCGCGCATCACGGGCGTGCCGGCGGCCGGGCGTCGCAGGGCGGCCTCGTCGAGGATCGCCCAGACCCGGGGCGGGTCGGGGGCGGCGAGCAGCTCCTGCCGCTTCATCCGCACCGTCCCCGGCGCTCGATCTCCCCGGCGCGGGCATCGCGGTGCCCCAGGACAGTGACCGCTCCGGCGTAGTCCTCGGTCTGGACCAGGCCGCAGACGAACTGCAGGTCAAACGCCCGGATGACGGACGCTGAGTCCTCCATGCCGAGGTAGGGCTCGAACCAGGCGGGCAGCACGTCGCTGAACCCGGCCCACCAGTCCTGGGTGCGCGCCTGGCTGACCAGGACCAGCAGGCCGGCCATGACCTCTGCGTCGCTGACGCCGTAAAGCGCGAGCAGGTCCAGGACGTCGCGCTCCTTGCACCGGGCCCGCCCGGTCTCCAGGCGGCTGATCTTCGCCCGTGACGCGCGGTGGTGCCGTAACTGGCCGCCCAGCATCATCCGGGCGACCGCCGAGCCCGCCCGGGCACCGTCGCGGGTCTCTGCTGGTGGGCTCATCTCCGGCTCTCCCGCCGCGCCTGCTGCCCTTCCCGGCACTTCCGGTCCGCAGCAGCGAATGGCGTCACAAGTGTTCTACGGCTGGTCACGCTATCACCGCAATAGCCCCGGTTCCTGCCCGCGGCTCAAGAGGACCGCTCAGCCGAGATCGTCGAACTCGCCGGCCCTCGCGCCGGCCAGGAACGCGGCGATCTCGGCGCGGGTGTAGACCAGCGCAGGCCCGGACGGGTGCCGCGAGTTGCGGACGGCGACGTCACCGCCGGGCAGCGCGGCCACCTCCACGCAGGCGCCGCTGGAGTTGCTGGCAGTGGCCTTGCGCCAGGTGCCGGGCACCTGGTCGCCGGGGGTGCCGTTCGCGATCTTCATGCCGTCTCCCTGGTCTTCCTTGATCTGCCGGGTACGCCGCGAGCCTCCGCCCGCGATGCTGCCGGGTCTCTGCGTGCGGTACACCTTACGCGCTTATGCACGTGCATGCGACCATTGCAATTGGTTGTGCAGTTGTTGATGCCGATGCCGGTACGGATTTCTTTGCAAAAGGGGCGCAGATAGGACAGGATGGCCGCCGGGCCGCCATTGCCTCCTTGATGAACGGGTGTCTTCCTGATGACGAGCGCGCGCCAGTTAGCTGCGCCGGACAGCGCCAGCTGGTCGTGGATCACCTCGACGGCCCGCGCCACCCCGCCCCAGGGCTTACCTGGCAGCGCGACCGGCTTTCCGCGCGCTGCCACCTGGCCCGTTACCCGTGACTGGGGCCTGGGGTCCGTCTCCGCGGTCCGCGCCTCCGCCCGCGGTGTCCTGCAATGCTGGGGGGGTCACCGAACGCGGCGATGACATCGTCCTGGTGCTGTCGGAGCTGCTGGCCAACGCCCTGCTCCACGGCCGCGACGCTGACGTCCTGCTGCTCGGCGTGACCTACAAGCCCGACATCGCAGACACCCGCAACGCCCCCGCCGCGGCCGGCAGCTGCCGGCCCAGCAGAGAGAGCCCGGCGGCCGGGGAGTGCGGGGGTGCGTGCCCGCCGGGCGGCAGGCGAGATTCAGGGCCTGGCGGCAGCCCGGCGCCAGGCCCGGTCGGGCTGTGCTGCGGCCTCAGCGCGCGGACGGCTGCCTCCGGGGCAGATGCGGGCTGGATCCGGCGGACGCCCGCAGTGGCGGGCCAGTCCATGCTCTCGGAGTGGAAAGCGACGATGCGCCGTGCCGCCGCCCGGGCCGGGCCGGGCGCGGGTCCCGCCAGCGTCCATTCCCGGTCCTCGCGCCTGCTCGCCACACTGACCAGTACGGCAGCGGCGACCGGCACGCTCAGCACCAGGGCCAGGGCGATCACCGTGACAGCCATCGTGCTCATCACCGCCCTGGGGTCCGGGCGGCCCGGTGCCGCCGTCTGCGCCGCCCGAGCGGAACGGCTGCCCGCCACGCTGGGCACGGCGGTGCCGCGTCACGATGAGGGAAGCCCGCGGAACGGCCCGCCCGAGCAGGACCCCGGTTCACGCGGGTACTCACGCGCGTCGCGTTCTGGTGGACTTCGATGACGTAACGGCGGCGGGTGCCCCGGCCGGCGCGTTGCGGCTGTCGTTCCAGGCGGTGTCGGGCGAGGTCCGCTCGCCGGCCGCGTTCAGGTGCAGCTCGGTGCCCCCCGCCGTCGGCGTGGGACCCGCGGCCCCGAAGTCGTTGGTGGCGGCGAGCACGGTGACTTGGTGCCGGCAGGCGCCGGTGTAGGCATAGCGCAGCCGGAGCAGCGCGGAGCGGCTCGGGAAGTTCTGCTCCGGCAGGCTGAAGCTCTGGCTGATGACATCGCCGAGGCGGTCCCTGATCACGTAGTCCTCGGCCGCCATGAACTGCGGGAAGCCGCCGCCCGACAGCGTTTCCTGCACGGGCGTCTCGACCAGGAGGATGCTCGCGCCCGGAGCTATCGCATGAGACCACTCGACGTCGAGCGTCGTCTCGGCGGCCTTGTCCACCATCCCGGCGTTCTTCAGGCTGAACCGCGGCACCTGGCCGACGGGCTGCGCGATCCGCAGCGATGGCGGGGCGGGCAGGCCGAAGGCCCGGTCGAAGACGCCCAGGTCGCGGCGGATGGTCGGCGACCCGAAGGGGTCGACGATGACGATCGTCCGGCCCCGGCCGTCGTAGCCCCGCGCGTAAAGCGGTCCCAGGTTGTAGGCCCGCTGCAGCTGGCGCGGCGAGTAGCAGGCGATGCCCAGATCCCGCACGCAGTCAGCGGACGTGGGCGGGCCGGCCGCGGTGGCGGGACGCGGGCCGGCGGTGGCCGCTGCGGCGGTGACCGGCCGCGGCCGTGCTGAGCAGGGTGCACGCGGTGACGGCGGCGGTGATGATCGTGTTCCGGGCATGCGTGATGACCTCCAGGGATCGGTTAAGTGACGGATGGAGCCGGGGGGGTGTTCGGGACGGGTGGCCGGCGGCTAGATCCAGCCGCGGGCGCGGGCCAGCTGGGCGGCCTCGTGGCGGTTGGCGGCGTCGAGTTTCGCGGTCGCGCTGGACAGGTAGTTGCGGACGGTTCCGGGCGTCAGGGCGGCGCGGCGGGCTATCTCGTCGACGGGTGCGCCGTCGGCCGCGAGCTCGAGGACGTCGGCCTCGCGCGAGGTCAGCGGGCTGTCCCCGGCGGCGATGGCGACGGCGGCGAGCTCCGGATCGACGTAGCGGCCGCCGCCGTGGACCGTGCGCACCACGTCGGCCAGGACCTGGGCCGAGACGGTCTTGGGCAGGAACCCGCGGACCCCGGCGGCGAGCGCCCGCTTCAGGTGCCCGGGCCGCCCGTAGCTGGTCAGGATCAGCGTGGCGCAGCCGGGCAGCTCGCCGGCCCTGGCCGCGGCGACCGCGATGCCGTCCAGGCCGGGCATCTGCAGGTCCAGGACGGCCACGTCCGGGCGGTGCCGCCGGCCCATCGCGAGCGCCTCGTCCCCGGAGGCGGCCTGGGCCACGACCTCCAGGTCGTCCTGGATGGCCAGCAGGGCGGCCAGCGCCGAGCGGATGACGTTCTCGTCCTCGGCCAGCAGCACGCGGATCACGGTGCGGGCTCCAGGGCGGTGACCGCGGGGCCGGCGACGGGCAGCGTGGCCTCGAGCCGGAAGCCGCCGCCGCGCAGCGGCCCGGTCGTGACGCTGCCGCCCAGCGCGCCCAGCCGCTCGGCCAGGCCCGCCAGGCCGGTGCCGCCGCCCGCGCCCGCGGTCCGCGCGCCGTCGTTGTCCATGCGGAGCATCGCCGTCGCGGCGGCGCCGGGCGGGCCGGACAGGTGCAGCTCGATCGTGCAGACGGTGCCGCTGGCGTGCCGGATGACGTTGGTGGTGCCCTCGCGCACCACCCAGCCCAGGGCGGCCTGGACGTCCGCGGGCAGGCCGCAGGCGTCGCCGGTGACGCGGCAGCTGATGCCGGCCGAGCGGAGCACGTCCCGGGCGCCGGCCAGCTCGGCGCCGAGGTCGGCGGTGCGGTAGCCGCCGACGACAGCCCACATCTCCCGCAGCGACTCGTGGGCCACGCCGTGCACCTCGAGCATGTGCCCGGCAGCGGCCGCGGTCTCGCCCCGGCGGGCTAATCCGCCGGCCAGCTCGGACTTGATCGCGATCAGGGACAGGTTGCGGCCCAGGACGTCGTGCAGGTCGCGGGCGAAGCGCAGCCGCTCCTCGGCGACCGAGAGCCGGGCCTGGCCGGCCCGGGCGCGGTCGAGCTCCCACACGATGCGCAGCGACCACGCCGAGAGGCGGTAAGTCACGGCGAAGGTGGCGACGAAGATCGCGTACTCGACCGCCCCGACGACCGCCGGGCCGCTGCCGACGGTGCCGGCATACCAGCCGCTGGCGGCGAACATGCCCGCCAGGGCCGCGATGGCCAGCCCGGGCGGCCGCAGGACGGGGACGAGCGACACCGTCAGCGACCCGGCGAAGATCAGGGCGATCCACAGGGCGGGCGGGATGGCGCCGGCTGCGGCCTGGTGGAAGTCCGGGAAGGCGACGGCCCCGGCCAGCAGGCCGGCCGCCGTCACCGCGAGGCCCGCGGTGACCAGCCCGCGCCCGGGCTTCGGGCCCTGGACCAGGTAATGCGACAGGCTGGCCCGCAGTAAGGCGATGGTGATGGCCGCCTGCGCCGCGGCCAGCGCCGCGAAGGCGGCCAGGCCGGCCGGCCGCACCAGCTCGCCCAGGGCGGCGAACAGCGCCAGGGCCGGCAGGGCGGCCAGCGACGCGTACAGGCCGGCCCTCGTCCAGAAGTCGTACCGCTCCGGAGCGCTCCGGCTGCCCCGCTGCCGCATTCCCATCACCCCTCCAGCGTGTCACGGAAAGTCATCTGCTGTCGCTGCGCGCTAGCGCCGGGGTTCCCAGCGGAACCAGCGGCGGGCGGCCCATCCGGCGGCCGCGATCCAGGCCGCGAGCACGAGCACGGGCACGGCGGCGCCGCCGAGGCTGGCGGCCAGGCCCGGGTGCTGGCCGCCGGCGGCGGTGGCGGTCAGGCCGAGCCGCATCAGGCTGGTCACCGCGGTGAGCGGCAGCGCCTGCGCGGCCAGCCGCACCGCATCGGGCAAGGGGGTCAGCGGGAACAGCAGGCCGCTGCCGGCGAGCGAGATGGCCAGCGCCGGCAGGGTCGTGACCTGCGCGAGCTCCGCTGACCTGGTCACCGCGCTGGTGACGATGGCCAGCAGCGCGAACACCGCGGTCCCCCCGGCCAGCCCGGCGAGCGCGAGCACCGCGGCGGCGCCCGGGTGAAGGCCCGGCACGGCGGCCGCGGCGACTGCGGCCACGGCGATCTGGGCCCACGCGACCGCGATGGCGGGCAGCGCCGTCCCGGCCAGGATTTCGCCATCGGTGGCCTCGCCCGTGCGCAGCCGCTTCAGCACGAGCTGCTCGCGGCGCCCGGCCAGCGTCACCACCAGGTTGTGGTACACGGGATAGAGCAGCGCGAACGCGGTCAGCGCGATGAGCAGGCCGGGCGCGGCGCCGCCGGCCCGGGCCGGCGGCGCCGCGCCCGGCAGCGCCTTCACCGCGCCGGCCAGGAGGACCGGGGCGGCGACGGCGGTCAGCAGCGCGATGCGGCTGCGCCTCAGCAGCACGCCCTCGGCCCGGGCCAGGGCCGCGATGGTGTGCGCGCGGCGGCGGGCGGGGATGATCGTCGTGGCCGGGGCGCTGGTCATGCCGCCACCTCCGCTGCGTGCCCGCCGGCGGCCAGCGCGTGGAAGGCCTCCGCCAGGGAGGCCGGCCGCGCGTCCAGGCCGGCCAGGGTCAGGTTCCGGGCGCTCGCCCAGGCCAGCAGCGCGGTCAGCGCCGGCTGCAGATCCTGCGTCTCGAGCAGCACCCGGGACCCGGTCACGCTGGCCGCGGCCCCGGTGATCTCGGGAACCCGCTCGCGCGTGCCGGGCGGGAGCCGGAACGAAATGCGGGCCGGCCGCGCAGCCGCGACCTGCGCGGGCGTGCCGGCGTGGACGATCCGGCCCTGGTGCATGATCGCCAGGCGATCTGCGAGGTGCTCGGCTTCCTCCAGGTAGTGGGTGGTCAGCACGACCGTGGTACCGGCGGCCAGCAGGCCGCTGATCAGCAGCCAGGTACCGCGGCGGCTCTCGGGGTCCAGCCCGGTGGTCGGCTCGTCCAGCAACAGCAGTTCCGGGCGGCCCAGGATGGCCATCGCGAGATCCAGCCGGCGCCGCTCGCCGCCGGACAGGGACCGCACGGCGACGCCCTCGCGGCGGCGCAGGCCGGCCAGTTCCAGCGCCTCGGCCACCGGCCGGGGCGCGCTCAGCGTCCCGGCCCACATCCGGCCCGTCTCCGCCACGGTCAGGTCCGGCGGGAAGCCGCCCTCCTGCAGCATGATCCCCATCCGGCCCCGGACCCGGCCGCGCTCGCGGCCCGGGTCGCGGCCGAAGACCCGCACCGAGCCCGGCGCGGCCCGGGCCAGCCCGGCCAGCAGCTCCATGGTTGTGGTCTTCCCGGCGCCGTTAGTGCCCAGCAGCGCGAACAGCTCCCCGCGCCGGACCGAGAAGGTCACTCCCCGGACCGCGTCGAAGCCCCCGCGGCCCGGGGCGCCGTAGCGGCGGTGCAGGTTCCTGACGCTGATCACAGCGGTGTCGTCGTCCATGCCCATCAGCCTGCCCGCGCACCTGCGGATCCGCCGGTGCCGGGCATCACCGGCCCGGGTGACATTCCGCCCTGGCCGGCCATGACAAGCCTCATGGCCGGGGCGGCCGCCGCCCGATCGCGGCCGGCTTACCGTGCCCTGAGCGGCGCGGGACTGTGGCTGCTGATCCGGGCGGCGGGCTGGGCTGTACCTGCGTCCCGGGCGGGCATGCCCAGCCTGGTTCGCCGAGCACCGCGGTGGTTGTCTCCGGGCTGAGTACCTGTCGCGCCGCAGCATGCCGCTCAGTTTCAGGACGCCGATCCAGCGGCTACGGACCAGGCGGATGGTCTCCTGGGCCACCGCGTCGATGCTCAGCCGGTGTCCGGTCCACCGCCCGGGGTCACGGGCCTGCCCGTAGAGGTAGGCGGTCGGCTCCACGGTCGGGACGTTCAGCAGCCAGTCGTGGTCGTCGATCACGCTGAGCTGGATGTACAACGAGGTGTACTCGTCCATCAGTCCGCGCTCCCTCAGCCACAGCTGGCAGTTCCCACCGCCAGGCCCAGGCCGTGACTCGCGGCTGCCCGAGCGCATGGTGAGCGGGCGCGAGGACACGTGGATCGCGGGTTTCGTGGACTGGCAGGAGGTCGTCAAGGGCGCGGTGGATCCCGGCGCGGTAGCGGAGTACGCCGCGCACCTGCGCCGGCCCGGGCACCTGGGGGCGTCGTACGCCTACTTCCGGACCTTCCACGGCGACGCCGGGGCCACGATCCGCCACCGCGAAACGCCGCTGGCCATGCCGGTGCTGGCGATCGGCGGCGAGGGCGCTCTGGGCCAGGCCATCCCCGACCAGATGCAGCTGTACGCCGGCGACGTCACGGGCGCCGTGTTCCCCTGCGGTCACTGGATCGCGGAGGAAAGCCCGGAACTGCTGCTCAAGCACCTGCTGCCGTTCCTCGGCTAGCGGCGGCAAACCCACCCCAGTAAGAGTGCTGGGCAACGGGAGCTACTTCGTCAGCAACAGGGCACCGCCGCTCTAAATGGGCGTACCCAACGTACCCGGGGTCGCCGTCTGATTACGATAAGCCTCAGGCAGGGCGGGCGGGGCGGCGAGCGGAGGTTCGGGTGGAAGCCGAGATCCGGGTCTGCGGCGGCGATGACGTTGCGGAGTTAGCCGCGCTGTGGGACTGGCTCCGCGCAGAGCGCGCCCTAGCCGGGGCGGTGCGCCTGAGCCCCCGGTCGCCGGGCCCGGCCGACCTGGGCGCCGGCTATGACCTGCTGGCCGTCGCCCTCGGATCGGGCGGCGCCGGGGCCGCACTGGCCAGGTCACTGGCCGCCTGGCTGCGGACCCGCCGGCCGGACGTGGCTATCACCGTGACCGTCCCGTCGGGCAGCATCACGGTGGAGGCGCGCCGGGTGCGGGACGGTGCTGTCATGCCGCTGCTGGCCGAGGTCCTGCAGGCCCGCGATGAGCCCTGACCTGCCCGACTACTCCCGGTCCCGGGCGATCCTCATCGGCACGTCGGCCTACCGGGACCCGGCTTTCCCGCCGGTGCCGGCCGCGGCCAACAGCCTCAAGGGGCTCACGGAGGTCTTGGTCGACGGGCAGCTGTGCCGGTGGCCGGCCGACCGGGTCACGGCCGTGCGCGACGCCGCGGACATCCGGCAGCTGATCACGAGCCTGCGCCGGTGGGCCCGGGACACCGAGGACGTACTGCTCGTGTACTTCGTCGGCCACGGCACCATCACCCCGCGCGGCGAGCTGTGCCTGGCCATCTCCGACACCGAGTTCTCGGACCCGGACGTCACCGGGATCGAGTACGAGCGGATCCGCTCGGCGCTGCTGGACAGCCCGGCCCGGATCAAGGTCGTCATCCTCGACTGCTGTTACTCAGGCCGGGCCATCCAGGCGCTGTCGCACCCGGCTGACCTCGCCGACATCACCGACGTCCGGGGTGCGTACACGATCACCGCGAGCGATCACGCCGCGCATGTCCCCCCGCCGGAGGAGCAGGACAGCGCCTGCACGTCGTTCACCGGCGAGCTGCTCGACCTCATCCGGACCGGGATACCCGGCGGCCCGGACATGCTGACCCTGAACATGATCTACGCCCAGCTGCGGGCCCGGCTGCGCAGCCGCCGGCTCCCGGCGCCGAACCAGCGCGGTACCGACACCGTCGGCGAGTTCGCCTTTACCCGGAATGCGGCGCTGCTGCCCGAGCCCCTGGCGCGGTTCCCGAGGCCCGAGCCGCCGCCCGCTGGCCGGCCATGGCGCCAGGTGCTCGCGGTCGCCGCCGCCGCCGTCGCGGCCGCCGCGGTGACGCTCGCGGTGACGCGCCCCGGCGGCCAGGGCGCCGGGGCGCAGGCCTCCTCGTGCAGCCCGGCCACCGCCATGCCCGGCAGCGCGGCCACCCGCGGCACCGTAGTGGTCGGCTCGGCCGACTTCCCCGAGAGCGAGCTGCTCGGCTACATCTGGCTGGACGCGCTGCGCGCCCGGGGAATCCGGGCCGTTCCGGACTTCGACCTCGGCCCGCGCCGCGTTTACTACCCGGAGGTCTGCGACGGCCAGGTCAGCGTGATGCCGGAGTACAACGGGCAGCTGCTGACCACCGAGCTGGATCCGGGCAGTCCCGCCCGGTCCACCGCCGGGATAGATGCGGCGGCGCGGGCCGCCCTGCCGCCCTCGCTCGCCATCCTCGGCCCGTCACCGGCGCAGGACCGGGACTCGGTGACCGTCACGCGGGCCACGGCAGCGAGGTACCACCTGACGTCTATCGCGGGCCTGCGCCGGGCCGGCCGCCTGGTGTTCGCCGCCCCGCCGGAATTCCAGGGCGATGAGCAGGGGAAGCTGGGCCTAGCGCGCAAGTACGGGCTGGCCTTCGCCGGATTCGAGAGCCCCGACGACGGCGGCTCAGGCCCGCTGACCATCCGGGCGCTGGTCAGCGGCAGCGTCACCGCGGCGGATGTCTTCACCACCAGCCCCTGGATCCAGGCCGACCACCTGGTGACGCTAGCCGACCCGCGGCACGTGTTCATCGCGGAGAACATCGTCCCGCTCATCTACCGGTCCGCGATCACCCCGGCCGCGGCGCAGGCGCTCGACTCCGTCTGCGCCCTCCTGACCACGAAAGACCTGATCAGGCTGAATGCTGAGGTCATGATCTCCGGGGAGAGCCCGGCCACAGTCGCCCGCGAGTGGCTGCAGCAGGCCGCCGCCGCGGTGAGGCGCGGCAGCGGCGGCCATGCACTGCGGGCCGGGGGCGCCGGATCCGGCCCGATCCGGGAGTAAAGGCGGATATGCCGGAGACTGCCCCTTGCCGGGCGGCAAAGTCGGGGTAAAGAATTGAAGCGTGCGAGGGGATACCCAGGACAACAGCCGCTCCCCCCGGGCAGCACCGGCGGCTGAAGGTGTCGGAGGTGGCGCTATGGCTCTGTCGATGGAGGAGCAGCGCATCCTGGATGCGATGGAGCGCAAGCTCGCCGATGACGATCCGCGGCTGGCGACCCGCCTGGCCGCGTTCGGCCAGCCGCGGCTGCCGTCCCTCGCCGGCACGGGCAAGGGCCGCGCCCTGGTCGTGGTGATCTCGCTGGCGCTGGCCGCCCTCGTGACGCTCATGATCTACCAGATGCGGCCGCTCCCGGCCGCGCCCGGCCGCCCGGCCCATCCGGCGCAGCGGTCCAGCGTCGTGAGCAGCCCCAGCGGCCAGCCGGCCACCAGCTCGACGGCCACCGCCGCGGCGGCGCCCGCCTCGTAGCTACCCCGGGGTCCGGCTGGGCTACCCCCGGGGTCCGGCTACCTCAGGACTCGCGCCAGATCTGCAGCAGGTACTGCTCGAGGCCCTCCAGCCGCTTGCGCGCCTGCTGGAACTCGTCGCCCAGCGGGTCGGTGTGCAGCTGGAACAGCTCCTCGTAGCGCTGCACGGCCGCCGCCCGGTTCCGCGTGTAGACCCGCGCCCCGTAGTCCCCGACGCCGCCGCTCAGCCGCACGCTGTCCACGGCGCGGCCCGCCGTCCCCATGTCCACGCTCAGCTTGCCGCGCAGGTACAGGACGCACTTGGCCTCGTCCTCGTAGCCGTCGCTGAACGGCGGCGGGGCGTCGTCCCACTCCTCGACGGTGAGCTGGACCCCGATGTGCTCCTGGGCGCAGGCGACAATGAGCTGCTCGCGGCTGGCGCTGATGAGCGACCCCGCCGTCAGCACCGGGCTGCCCGGCGCACCGGGATCCACGGCCGGGTCATGAACCCGGAACATCATGCGCTCCGGGAAGACTGGAATCTCCAGCCGAAGCAGCCTGCGGGTCACTTGCCCCCCTAGCACTGACACGTTTCCTGACCTACAGGATGCTCCGACCGGCGGGTCTTTGGACGGGCAATCGCCCATAAAGGCGAGGTATGACGCTGAGTTGCCGCAGCGTCACGCGCCCTTCGCCCCGGTGACCTGTCCCTTACGCCCCGTAGATACCGATCTGTGCCATCCCCGGGCATGTACATCAGGCCAGCTTGGCCGCCACCGAGGCCGCGTTGTGCAGCAGGCGGCCGTCGGCGCCGGCCAGCACGGGCCGGTAGGCCGGCCGGGCGAGCGCCTCCTCGATGAGGTCGGCGAGCAGCCGCTCGAACGGGACTTCCGGGGCGATCCACAGGTACCGCGCCAGCGAGCCGGGGATCGTGTTGATCTCGTTGACCAGCACCGCCGCCCCGTCGGTCATGAAGTCGAGGCGGGCGACCCCCCGGACGCCGGCCGCCGTCATGATCGCCCGGGCCCGGGCGGTCATGGCCGCCGCGACGTCGGGGGCGAGGGCGGCGGGCAGCTCGCGGGCCGCGCCGGCCATGCCCTCGTCCGGCACGTACTTGTCGGCGTAGGACAGCAGCGGGCCGGACCGGCCGATCGGCCGCTCGATCGCCGACAGCTGCGGCTGCGGCCAGGTCCGCATGGCCACGTTGACGTCGTACCAGCCCTTGAGGAACGGCTCCACCAGCGCCCCGGACCCGTACAGCGGGCTCGCCTCCGCCAGCGCCCGGGCGCTGTCCAGGTCGTCCACCAGCTCGACGCCGATCGACGAGCCGCCGAACCGGGGCTTGATGATCAGCGGGCGGCCGAGCGCCTGCAGGGCCGGCTCGCCGGCCGCGGCCAGGTCCAGCCGGGGGATGGCGGGCACGCCGGCCCGCTCGGCGACGGCGGCGAAGGCCAGCTTGTCCATCCCGAGCGCGGCCCCGGCCTGGCTCGGGCCGGTGTAGGGCACGCCCATCAGGTCGAGCAGGCCCTGCAGCCGGCCGCACTCGCCGGGCGCCCCGTGGCAGCAGATCACGGCCGCCCGGAGCGGAACCGGGACAGGCTGCCCGAGCCTGCGGGGGCGGGCGAAGCCGCGCTCGGCGCCGGGGCCGAGGCCGGCGACCAGCGGCTGCGCCCCGGCCGGGACGCCGTCGCGGAAGCCGGCCGCCTCGCGGCCCGTGCCGACGTCGTGGAAGTCGCCGCCCTTGCCCCAGTACAGGCCGGTCGCCGGGATGCCGCGGCCGTTGAGGCAGCGCTCGGCCTGCAGGCCGGTCAGCACCGAGACGTCGTGCTCGGGCCCGGGCCCGCCGAAGATGACTCCCACCGTTGCCGGATCGCTCACGGTGCTTCCCCCTGTTCTGCCGGTATCACGGGTACTGGTCGTTACGGGTAGTGGTTGGGCAGGTCGTTCTCCCACAGGACGCCGTCGCCGGCCGACAGCGCCGACCGGACCCAGTCGCGGGCCGCGGCACGCGACGCGACCGTGACGACCTCCCCGTCCCGCGCGCCCGCGACCAGCGCTCGGCGGTTGGTCCAGCCCACCACGACCAGGACGGCGCCGGCCTTGGCCACGGCCGCGGCCAGGGACCGGTTCTCCTCGTCCTGGCCCGGCCCCAGCTCGACCATGCCCGGCGTGATCACGGCGCGCCGGCGCGGCTCGGCCACGGCGGCATCCAGCAGCTCCAGGGCGTGCCGGGCCCCGCTCGGGTTCGAGTTGTAGGTGTCGTCGATCACGATCAGCCCGCTATTGCTCACGCCCCGGGCGGCCCGGTGGGCGGGCACCGACAGCTCGCCGAGGCGGCCGATGACCTTGGCCGGCGGCGCCCCGGCGGCGAGCGCGGCGCCCAGCGCGCACGCGACATTCCCCAGGTGCACGCCGGGCTGGTGCTCGAAGGCGCCGAGCACCTCACCGCGGTACCGGACCGTCACGCCCTCCAGCGCGCGCTCGAGGGAGAGGTCCAGGCCGGGCTGCCGGCGCGTGCCGCACCGGATCACCTCCGGGCCCGACAGCTGGCCGGCCAGCTGCGCGAGCCGGTCGTCATCGACGTTGAGGACCGCGACGCGGGCCCCCTCCAGGATCTCGGACTTGGCCCGGGTCACGGTGTCCAGCGTCTTCATGCGCTCCAGGTGCATCGGGCCGATGGCCGTGATGATCCCGATCTCCGGCCGGACCCACGCGCACATGGCGCGGATCTCGCCGGGCCCGTAGGTGCCCATCTCCGCCACCAGCAGCTCGGTCGCCGGGGTCACGTACTCGTTGACCGTCCGGGCCAGGCCGGCCGCGTTGTTCCAGCTGGCCGGGCTGGCCACCACCTCGAGGACGCCGCTGAGCAGGTCCCGGAGGTGGTTCTTGGTGGAGGTCTTGCCGTAGGAGCCCGTGACGGCAATGACCCGCGGCGCGACCCGGGCCAGGGTGGCCCGCGCGGCCGCCTTGTACCGGCGGGCCAGCAGGGCCTCGAGCGGGGCCGCGATCAGCGCGCCGGCGTCGATGACGGCCGGGACGGCCGCCGCGAGCGCCCCGAGCGCGGCGGGCGAGCCCAGCGCCGCGACGGCGCCGGCGATGAGCGCCTCCGCCGCCAGGCAGCAGGCCGCGAGGCGGGTCAGGCGCGGCGTCCAGACGAGCCGCTGCGGCGTCCCGACCAGCGGCATCCCCGCCGGGAACACGGCCGCGCCGGCCGCGGCCGCCACGGCCGCGACGGCGGCGGGCACCGGCCACCACCGCGCCAGGGCGGCCAGGGCAGCCACGGCGGTGAGCGCGGCCAGGACCTGGTTGGGCGGCCGGCGCCGCGCCCAGCGCCGGGCCGTGGCCAGGCACGAACCGGCAATGTAGTGCTCGCGCTGCATGACCCGCAGCCAGCGGAAGTCGGCGACGGCGATGGCCGCCCCCGCGGCCACGGCCGGTATCGCTGCTGAGATCACGGGGACACCCTCCCGGCGGCGAGCACCTCGGAGATCATGGAAGTGAGCCGGGCGGGCTCCTGCAGGTGCACGTCGTGCCCGGCGCCGCCGATCACCTCGGCGGTCACCGGGCCGGCCAGCAGGGCGCTGGCCCGGTCCGCCATGGCGGCCGGCACGGCCCGGTCGCGCGCTCCCCACAGCAGCGCCACCGGGCAGGTGATCGCGCGCAGCTGGGCGTCATACGACTCGTTCACCACCGTGACCAGGACCTCGCGCATGACCCCGGCGGCCGCGTTGTAGTCGGCGGAGGCGCGGGACGCGCGGACGGCCTCGAAGCGGCGGTCCGACAGCAGATGCGCCCGCCGCGCCGACCGGGCCAGCCGGTAGCCCAGCGACGGCCGCCCCCGGCCCGGGTCGCGCAGCAGCGGGACCCCGCACAGGACCAGCCCGCGGACCAGATCCGGCCGGGCCGCGGCCAGGCACACCGCCACCCGCCCGCCGAAACTATGGCCGACCAGCACGGCAGGTTCCGCGAGGCCGCACTCGTCCAGCGCGGCGGCCAGGCAGGTGGCGTAGTCGGCGGCGCCCCAGGCGCGCGGCGGCGGCGGCGATAACCCGAAACCCGGGAGGTCGGCGCGAATATGCGGATACCCGCTCAGGGCATCACGAAAGTCATGACGGTCCCGGCCCCAGCCATGCAAGGCTACGATTAAGGGTCCCGGCCCGTCCGCCACGTCGGCGAACACGCGGCCATCCAGGTAACTGCGCAGCGGCACGGAATTAAGTTACCGCGCCGCCGGGCGAGTCGCCGGCCGGCCCGGCCCCGGGTCCAGAATGCGGGGTTACCGGGTTAATTTCGGAGTTCATGGCGTCATGCCCCTGATGTTACGGCAGATAATGCCGGGAAAAGGCCTAGCTGCACTCGCCGTAATGCGCGGCCGGCTCGCCGGCCGCGGCCGCCCAGTGCTGATCCCCGTAGGACCAGTGCCACCATTCCGTGGGCAGCACCGTCATGCCCTCGTCCCGCAGGACAGCGGCCAGCAGCCGGCGCAGGTCCCGGGCCGGGCCGCCGCCGGGGTGCTCCAGCGCGGCCGGCGCGGCCTGCGGGACGAACGCGTCGAAGTCGGTGCCCAGGCCCAGGGCCGCGCCGCGCCAGCCCAGGGTCAGGTCCACGGCGCCCCCCGTCGTGTGCGGCGGGACGGGCTCGTCGCTCCACGGGTCGGCCACGTAGCCGCCGAGCGTCCCGGCGGGCGGGCTT
>Ga0193728_1000856_pt1 | contig 15189 bp, 10 predicted proteins | sample U1c1metaG_FD_143037 | JGI IMG/M metagenome (GOLD analysis project Ga0193728, IMG submission 143037) | Soil microbial communities from a riparian zone of the East river system, Colorado, United States - U1c1 | ecosystem: Environmental > Terrestrial > Soil > Riparian zone | place: USA: East River...
GAAGGACGCCAGACATCGGCCTCAGAGTGCGGGCGAGCTTGCTGACGCGCTCACCCGAGTCCCCACAGACACCTGGGGCGAGGAAGAGGCCAGTCATTGGTGGATGACGCGTCGGTCTGTCGAGCAGTTGTCCTCGACTTCCGCAACGGGCCAGACCATGGGAATAGACAGCCCGGCGGTTGCCACAACTGCTCGGATTTGATGATGGCCACTGTGCAGAAGTAGTTCTGGACAGGATTCAGCACGGGCGGCAGAATTGATCTCCCCACTTATTGGAGCCACACAATGCAGGCCCGCATATATACCGCAGCTCTCGCCGCCGCGATTGCGCTGCTACCGAGAGCTACCAGTGCCCAGGCCAATCCGGTTGCGGCCGCCTTTCGTGACAACGCGAGCGAAATGGCCAAGAACCTGATTGCGGCCGCCGAAGAGTTTCCCGCCGACAAATACTCCTACAAGCCCACCCCTGCGCAGATGAGCGTCGGGGATATCGTGGCTCACCTCAGTCAGGGCAATGACTACCTCTGTGGCGCGATCGGCGGAGTAAAGGCGCCGGAACGCGCCAAGGTTGCAGTCGCGGATGGCAAGCCCGCGCTGATTGCTCGTCTCAAGGAGACGTTCGCTTTCTGCGACCAGGCGCTCGCACCGCTCAACGACACCAATCTCGGCGAAGCTCTTCCCTTTTTCGGCGGTCGCAAGATGTCGCGCGCAGCAGTGATGACACTGACGACGGGCGATTGGGCAGACCACTACAGCCAGTACTCGAATTACCTGCGGTTGAACGGGATGCTGCCCCCAACCGCGAAAAAGCCGGCGATGTAGCTCGGAACGCCGATCGGCCTATCGGCGTTTGCGCTTTTTTCCTGGAATATCGGCGCGGTGCGGACCTTTCTGATGTCGGGTCCGCTCCGCGCCCGCGCCGGTAGTTGACCGTGCACTCACGTCCCGATCCGTTTGTCCGATGGGACCGGCTTCGTCGAGCGCAATCTCCCCTGGCGTGCGGTGCTGACTGATCGGATGCGGATTGGCCTGCGTCGCTTCGGCGGGATCGCTCATCGGCGTCTCTCCTGCAGGCTTCTCGCTCACTTCTCGGCGTCCTCGCAGGTGCGCGCCCACGGGATTACCTCGAGCCGAGCCAGCGGGATGTTTTTGCCGGTGTCCTCGCAAATACCGAATTTCTTGGGAGTCTGGTAGAGCCGCTCCAGCGCCGCATCGATCTCCGCCAGTTCGCGAGACACGCGGGTCGCATTCGACGCATCGAGCTCCTGCTGCATCGTATCGGTGCCCAGGTCCGCCATGTGGAGCGGCATGGATGTCAGGTCACTCGACCGATCCTGCTCATCCCCATCCGACTGTTCGGCGACTGAGCGGTTCAATACACGAAGCGCTCGGGCGCGCTCGTCCAATAGGCGCTTTTCGAAATGCTTACGCTGTGCTGCTGAAAGTGGCATCGATCGCTCTCCGTTCCCGCGGCTATATCGGTGCGGACATCCTTGCGAGGCGGTCCCGCATTTCGGTGCAGTCTGCGCCGGCTCCGTTCATTGTGCAAGCCGCCCGCCATCCTCGCGGAAAGTACTAGGGCGCGAGCGCTCGGGCGTAGGGTGACTCCGCGCTTGCGGAGTCCGTTGGGGTGCCCGCAGGAGTGTCTGCCGATTTCTCCGACGCAAGGGGAAGGGTGAGAGTGAAGATCGAACCGACTCCCTCGGCGCTCTCCAGCGTCAAGTCGCCTCGCATCGCGCGTGCAAGCTCTCGGCTGATCGAGAGGCCGAGCCCGACACCCTGTTGCGACGCGGACGTAAGATGCCTGTCAATCTGAACGAACGGCTCGAAGACGCGCTCGATATCGACCGGCCGCACGCCGAGGCCGGTATCCGTCACGCGGATACGCACGGCGTTCTCGTGCACATCGCATATGACGTCGATCCTGCCTCCGGTGAGCGTGAATTTCGTCGCGTTAGTGATGAGATTGAGCAGGATCTGCTGGAATCGTTCGGCGTCCGCCGCCACGAGGACTTCGCCGTCACATTGAGCGACGGTCAGCGTCAGGCCCTTCGCCTTCGCTTGCAGCGCGCAAAGTCCTTCCACCTCGGACAACATGACGTTGACGGGGATCGAGATCACGTCGAGAGGCCGCGCGCCCTCGAACCTTGCGATTGTGAGGACATCGTTGATCAGGCGGAGCAGATACGACGCCGCTCGCTTGATGCGGCCAAGATCCTTGATCTGTTCCGGATTCACGACTCCGCGGATTCCCAACTCCAGGATTTCCGTGTATCCCGAGATGGCGTTCAGGGGCGTCCGAAGCTCGTGACTCATCGCGTGAAGAAAAACGGTCTTTGCATTATTTGCGTGCTCTGCCATCAAGCGCGCCTCGCCCGCCTCGGCGATTGCGGAGGCGGCGGCAATCCGTAGTCTGACGCGGTCGAGGGCTTGCGCACAATAGCGTGATACCGTGTCGGCGAAATGGCGGTCAAGAACGGAGAACTTGCGTGGACCCGCGAATCCGAAAGCCAGGGCGCCAACCGCCTGGCCAGCGATGCCGAGGGGAAGAAAGATCCACGCGCCGTGAGATTTGGTCTTATTGACATTTTCAAACGCGGGAAACCGCGCGACCGCCTCCTCGAAGGATTCCAGATAGATCGGTTTGCATGTCTCAATCGTTTCAGCGTATGGCCCAACCGACTTGGGCGGCTGGTGATGCCTGAACGCCCGCATCAATGAATCGAGCGTTCCCGATTCGTGCAGCAGCGTCAGCGCCTGCCCCGATTCTGCCCCCACCACGACTGCGCCAGCGTCACACTCGAGCGCGAGGATTGCCTCGCGGAGAACCGAGTGAGCGACTTCGTCCTGCGTCCTGGTATTGCTCAGCGCGGCCGTGATTTTCTGTAGTCGGGCCAGCCGTGCCGTCGCCGCGTCCGCGATCGCCTGCGTCGATGCGATTTCCTTGGTGTTACGATCGAGCTGCGCGTTTACGGACTCGAGCGCGGTGAGAGCACTGCGCAGCCTGTCGCCGTACGCCTTGATCCGTATGAGGTTTCTCACGCGCACGGATAATTCGGGCCTGTCCACAGGTTTGGTGAGAAAATCCTCCGCCCCGGCGTTCAGGCCGAGCATACGCGCGTTCCGGTCATCAAGCGCCGTGAGCATTATGACGGGAATGTTCTTGGTGGCGGGATCGCTCTTGATCTTGCCCGCCACGTCGTATCCGCTCATGCCGGGCATCATGACATCGAGAAGGATCAGGTCGGGCGGTTGTCGCGCGATCAGGGCAAGCGCTTCCTCGCCGCTCGCCGCGTTCAGAAGCACAAAGCCTTCAGGCTTGAGCATGATTTCCAGCAGCTCTCGATTGTGGCGCTCATCGTCCACGATCAGAACGCAAGCTGGTTCATCTGCCGGGTCGCGCAGGTCAGCCACAATGCTCGTCGTGAGTGCCATACTAAACCGCCGTCCTCTGGAGCCGAGCGGCAACAGTTGCCAGAAATTCGCGATAAGCCAGCGGCTTGGCGATATAGCCATCGCATCCGGCGGCGCGAATGCGCTCTTCGTCGCCCTTCATCGCCAGAGCCGTGAGGGCGATCACGGGGATGTCGCGCGTCGTCGTGTCCTTTTTCAAAATCGCGCACGCCTGCAATCCGTCCATGCCGGGAAGCTGGATGTCCATCAGCACCAGGTCGGGTTGTTCGGCACGAGCCAATGCCAGCCCGGCTTCCGCATCCGTGGCGCTCAGTACTGCATACCCTGCCGACTTGAGCAGGAAGGTCGCCAAAGTCATGTTGGCCGGATTGTCCTCTACCACGAGTACAGTCGCCATGTGATCAGACCGCCGCGTGGCGACCGGCCATGGCCCGGCGAACTTCCCCGATGAAACGGTCGCGGTCGAAGTTCGCCTTCTCCATGATCGTCATCACGTAGCCGTTGAGTCTTTCGCGGTCCTCGGCTGTGATGTGCTTCGCCGTGACCACGAGGATCGGAATCGAGGCAGTGTCGGAATCTTCGTGGAGAGCCGCTACGACATCGAATCCGCTCACTTCGGGCATCATCAAGTCGAGCACGATGAGATCCGGAAGCTCACGCCGTGCCGTATCGATCGCTTCCTGTCCCCCGTAGGCTCGGAGGACACTGCTCGCCAGGCCAAGGACTCGAACGGCGATCAGCTCCACCGCTTTGGGATCATCGTCGACCACGAGAATCTTGAGACTCCGGCCCTCGGCCAGAGGAAACAGATTGAGTCCAACGAGCGCATCGTAAAGCTCCTGTCGGGATATCGGCTTCTGCATCACACCAGCTGCACCAAGCGCGTAGCCCTTTTCAGCATCAGCGATAATGGAAATGATCACCACCGGAATGTGCTTGAGCCCAGGCGTTTGCTTGATTCGACCGAGGAATTCCCAGCCGTCCATGTTCGGCAGCATGATATCGAGCGTTATCAGCGCCAGCGACTGACGCGCCGCAAGAACAAGCGCAGTCTCGGCTGTCGCGGCGTGCAGAACGACGAAACCTTCCGCCTCGAGCTGTACGCGAATCAAATCCGCGGATTTGAAGTCGTCCTCGACCACCAACGCAGTCAGCGATCCCGGCACAGGTGTGATCGTGAGCGCTGGAATGGGCCTGGTAGGTGTAAGCACCATTCCCTCAGCCGGCCGGAAAGGAATCCAGACGGTGAACCGCGATCCTTTTCCGACTTCGCTTTCTACGGCGACCGAGCCGCCGTGCAGGTCGGCCAGAAGCTTCACCATGGCCAGACCGAGTCCCGTTCCCTCGAACTTTCGCGCGAGTCCGCTATCGATCTGACTGAAGGGCTTGAACAGCAGGTCCAATCCGTCCGGCGAAATGCCCATGCCGGTATCGGTGACACTGATTTTCAGGAAATCTGTGAACTCGTTGTCTGCGAGCGGGAAGGCCCGACCCATGCTCGCATCGGACAGCTCACCGACTTCCGCGCGTGGTACGCGGCTCGCTTTCAACGTGACGTCGCCGCGCTCGCTGGTGAACTTGACCGCATTGGAAAGCAAGTTGTACACGATCTGTTTCACCTTCCGTGCATCGCTCCGAACCGCACCGAGCTCCTCGGGAGCCTCCATAGTGAGGTGAATGTTGCGTGCGGCCGCCTTCTCCCTGATGATGGACAGACTGTTGGCGAACAGCTGGGATATCTCCACCCGCTCAAGGTCGAGCGTCATTTTTCCGGCTTCGATCTTGGAGAGGTCCAGGATATCGTTGATCAGCGACAGGAGATGTTTGCCGCTGCCGAAGATGTCGCTCAGGAAGCCTCGCTGCTGGTCGGTCATCTCTCCGACGAGACCGTCGACGAGCACCTCGGAGAAACCAATGATGGCGTTCAGCGGTGTTCTCAGCTCGTGCGACATGTTGGCGAGAAATTCCGATTTCATCCGGCTCGCTTCTTCGAGCTCGACGTTCTTCTGCCGCAGTCGCTGCTCAAACAGCTTGAGCTCCGTTACGTCGCGCGCCGCCGCGAAGACGCCCTGAAGAACCCTGTCGCGGTCATGGAAAGTGCTCGCGTTGTACGAGACGACCGTCAGCGTGCCGTCTCTGGCGCGGGCAGTGAGCTCGTAGTTGGTGACTTTGCCTTCACTGAGCACCTGATTGATCGCCGCTTCGGCGCGGCTCGGATCGGTGAAGAAATTCTTGAATGGAGCGCCGATCAGCTCGTCTCGCGTGCAACCGGTCAGGCCTTCCATCTGCTTGTTGGCGTCCGTGATGATTCCACGAGGATCAGTGGTCATCAGCGCGTCGATGTTCGATTCGAGCAGCGAGCGGTTGTAGAAGTGTTGATCGCGGAGGCGCTGATCCAGCTTCATACGCTCCTCCTCGATCTGCTTGCGCGCGGTGTTGTCTGTACCGATCAGCAGGTATCCGATGATTGCATCCTGCGCGTCGCGAAGCGCCGTAACCGAGACCACTGCCGGAAACCGGCTTCCATCCTTGCGGATGTAAGTGAGCTCATAGATGTCTTCGATCCCGCGCGAGGCCTTGAACACAAGCGCCTCGAAGCCAGGAGTGATCGGCGTTCCGAGCTCTGCGCTCAACGCGCGAGCTCGTGCAATCACTTCCTGCGGATCGGATATATCGGCAGGCGTGTTCTTGTTCATCACCTCGGCGGCCGTATACCCTAGCATCCGCTCGGCGCCGACGTTGAAAATCTGGATGACGCCTTTGGCGTCGGTGGCAATGCTCGAGAAGTTGGCGCTGCTGAAAATCGCGCTCTGGAGCGCTCCGGCTTTGAGCAATGCTTCTTCAGCCTGCTTGCGGGCGGTGTTGTCGGTGCCGATCAGCAGATAACCGATGATCGCGTTGTCCGCGTCGCGAAGCGCCGTAACAGAGACGACCGCCGGAAAGCGGCTGCCATCTTTTCTAATGTAGGTGAGCTCGTAGATGTCTTCGATCCCGCGAGACGCCTTGAAGACCAACGCATCGAAGCCCGGCGAAATCGGAGTTCCGAGCTCCACGCTGAGCGCCTTGGCGCGAGCGATCACTTCCTGGGGATCAGAGATGTCGGCCGGCGTGATCTTATTCATCACATCGGCGGCAGTGTAGCCCAGCATCCGCTCGGCGCCCACGTTGAAGATCTGAATTACGCCCTTGGCGTCGGTGGCGATGCTCGAGAAGTTGGCGCTGCTGAAGATCGCGCTCTGGAGCGCTCCGGCTTTGAGCAGGGCTTCTTCGGCGCGTTTGCGCGCGGTGTTGTCGGTGCCGATGAGCAGATAGCCGATGATGACATCCTGCGCGTCGCGCAGGGCGGTAACAGACACCACGGCGGGAAAGCGGCTTCCGTCTTTCCGAATGTAGGTCAGCTCATAGATGTCCTCGATTCCGCGAGACGCCTTGAAAACCAGTGCTTCGAACCCGGGAGTAATTGGAGTATTCAACTCCACGCTGAGTGCCTTGGCGCGGGCGATCACTTCCTGGGGATCAGAGATGTCGGCCGGTGTGATCTTGTTCGTCACTTCGGCGGCCGTATATCCCAGCATCCGCTCGGCGCCGACGTTGAAGATCTGAATGACCCCGTTTGCGTCGGTGGCGATGCTCGAGAAATTGGCGCTGTTGAAAATCGCGCTCTGTAGCGCGCCTGCCGTGAGCAGAACGTCAGTCGGAGAAGCGTTTATTGCCACCCCGTTCGACTTGGGCGTGCGGCGGTCAGAGGCGGCTTTGTCTTTGGTATTCATAGTGTCGCTTCGGGGTCAGGCTCTCGACGCGCTTGTGCGATCGGAAGGTTTGTGCTCGATCTCTGTCTCATGGTGCGGCCAAACGCCGAGCGGCTGAAGCGCGTGCTGGGAGATGAACCCGCAGTGCTCGCAGACGATCATGATGGCAGGGATGGTCGTTCTTTCGATGGTATCGCGATCCATCGTTGCCTGTACCTCAATGCGCGAGTACTCGCTGACGGTCCACTGGCTGTCGCGACAGCGGGGGCAGCTGCCGGCGCCGCGGGATTTCAGAGCGGCCACGATTTTGTGTTTCTCGTCGGCTGAGATGCCTTTGTAATTGTTCATGGGATACCTCGATAGTTTGGGGACGACGCGGGAATCCGACTCGCGGCGGAGCCCCCGGGAATGAGCACTGGTTGCAAAGACGGTGGATCGCGGCGGACGGGATGTTCTGGCGGGCGGGCGCGGGCCGCAAAGACAAGCGGCCGATACGATTCGACGCACCACGCGACGGCTTGCCTCGCAATCGCCCGAAACGCGCTGGATGGAAAGCGATTCGGCTCGTGTGGATCTACTTCCGCCTGTCGCACCATTTCACGAACCTGGACGACGATCTCTGAAAGCGAGAGTCCGCGATCCTGCTCTGCTGCGACTTTCGCTTTCACTGAGAGTCGAAGCCTCTCTGTGAAGGCGAATAGCTCGTGTTCGTCCGCGGCAACAAAAGGGACCGGTGGCCCCAACGTGGGAACTGGTAAGTCATTCATCGAGCGGCCTGGCGGAGGAAAGGCGTCGCCAGAAGCGCCGGAGCGCTGCCCTCCAATTCTTGGGCAGCTCAGTGCGGGCTGGTGGGAACGTCCCGCACGATCTCTTTAGAACCTGCGATAAATCTAAGTGGTTTCTACCCGATCAGGGGTGCGGTATTCGCTGATCAGGTGATCCAAGTCATCGAGTGTGGATACAACCTTGCTATCTACCTCCGTGTGGTCGCGCAACCATTTTGGCGAGGCCGCCTAGCTGCAATCGGTTCCCACCTTTATCTGCCTCGGCGCTCCAGCAAAGCCTTGCGGCCAAGTGAGGCAAATGCTGAACCCGCGAACTTTCGGCCGACCTCCCGCCAACACACCTCAGAGCGCGCGCGAATTCGATTCCACGAGTGCACAAAAGAGAGAAAAGGACGTCAAAGACGATCTGTCTCAGCGACTAAAATCTGTGTGCAATCATTTGTCGAAGGCGGAGTTCGCCACTCTCGTCGGCGATATGACGCGCGAGCAGTTGAGGGGCGAGCGAACACCTGGGCGTAAGGCAAACCCGTGGTGACTAAGACCGTCGCCAGGCAATGCTGACTGGAACTGCGGTCAAGCCTCAGGTGGCTCGATCAGATCGAGGACGCGTACGATCTGTTCGCGCATCAGCGAGATGGTGTTCTAAAGGTCGCGATTACCCCGTAATGGCTACCCGCCGCTTGCCTCACGTCACTGAATGCCTTGGTCTACGCAGGAAGGCAGCGAAACGAGGGTGATACGATTTCGACATTGAAACCTTGCCGCTCCTCAGGATAATTTGTTGTATGACTGAGACCGGCTACCCCTCGCGCTCGCATCGGCGCCGTTCCGTGGATGGCTCGCGTCTGTGCAGCGCATTCGGCGTCCGCGCGTATGATTTCACCAGTCCGGAGTAAGGACACGCCCTCGGGAAACAGGCCGGCAGCGCAGGAGATCGTGCGCCGTTTGATCAGCAGTCGCCCGCCTCATACGAAGCGCGGCGACACCGCCGCACGAGCAACCGCCTCCGCGTGCGACAATCTGTATCGCGAGCTTTCGCGGTGGGTTGGTGCTGACGGCTGCCACGCACTGTTCACCCGCGCGCTCGCCGAAACGCGCCCCGAGTACCCGGCGCTGGAGAAGATTCGCCTCCATCCCAAGTCCGAGGCATACATCGACGGCATCGCGGACAGCATCATGGCGTATGGAGATCCCGAGACAGCGACGGCTCTCGAATCAGTCCTGGTACGTCTGGTCGAGCTTCTCGGCCGACTCATTGGAGACGATATGGCAGGCAAACTCATCGACCGAACGTTCGGCGATTCCAGGCATGGTTCCGATGACACGAGGGAGGAAGCTTGAAAGAAACGGAGCACACCCCGATCCGAAGTCTTCCCAGCGGAGTGCCGGGGTTCGACATCGTGGTCGGCGGCGGTCTACCCGAATACTCGTTCAATCTGATCGCTGGCGGACCAGGGTCGGGGAAGACTATCCTGGCGCATCAAATAATGTTCGCGAATGCGACTGTCGAGCGACCCGCGCTGTATTTCACCGTGCTCGGCGAGCCCACACTCAAGATGCTGCGATACCAGCGGCAGTTCACCTACTTCGATCCCGATCTGGCCGGATCCGCAATCCAGTTCGTCAACCTGAGCGCGGAGGTCGTCGAGCAAAACCTCGGCGAAGTCCTGGACAGGATCGTCGCCGAGACGGAGCGCGCCAAGCCCGGAATTGTCGTCGTCGATTCATTTCGAACGATCAGCGGCCACGGCAATGCGATAGCACCGCTCGAGCTCGATCAGTTCGTTCAACGTCTGGCCCTTCACCTTACGACTTGGGAGACAACATCGTTTCTGCTGGGCGAATACGCCGTCGAGGAGCAGCGCAATCCGGTGTTCACCGTCGCCGACGGGATCTTCTGGCTCTCTCAGGCGACCGATAGAAATTCCGTCGTTCGCAAGCTGCAGGTGATGAAGACCCGCGGGCGCGCCCCGATGCCTGGATTACACACGTTCAGAATCACAGACGACGGCCTCCAGGTATTCCCGCGTATCCCCGAGCATGCGCGACTGCGGCACGAACAGGAGCGCCGGCGTCTTTCCACCGGCGTCCCTGGGCTGGATGAGATGATCGGGGGCGGAATCGTCGCCGGCGACGCGGTGATGCTGACGGGTCCCGCGGGAAGCGGCAAGTCAACAGTAGCGACACAGTTCATCGCCGAAGGCCTCCGGCAGGGAGAGACGGCGGTCATCGCCGTATTCGAGGAATATCCCGAGGATTACCTCGCCCGCGCCGACGCCAGGGATTCCGAGGTCGGGCGGATGATTCGCGACGGAAAGCTCGAGCTGATTTATCTCCGCCCGCTGGATCTCTCGGTCGACGAGGCGCTCGCGGCCATACTCGAAGCGGTCGAACGACTGGGGGCCACGCGCATCGTGATCGACTCGTTGTCTGGCTTCGAGGTCGCCCTCGCACCGACCTTCCGCGAGGATTTCCGGGAATCGCTGTACCGTCTGGTGGGGACATTGACGGCGACAGGGGTCACTGTATTCATGACCGCGGAAGCCGCCGAAGGGTTTGGCGATGCAAGGTTCACGTCGGAAAAGGTCTCGTTCATCACCGACGAGATCATCGTGCAGCGGTACGTCGAGATCAAAGGAGAGCTGCTGCGCGTGATGGCGGTAATCAAAATGCGCGGGAGCGATCACAGCCATGAATTCAGGCTCTATGACATCACGGCAAATGGTGTGGTTGTGGGTGAACCGCTCAAGGAGTACGATGGAATCATCACCGGTGTGCCGACCGTGCGCCCAACTTCGAGTCGGCCAAAACGAAGCAAATAGAGCGAATGAAGTCTCGTAAACGGTCTGCTGCCCCACGAGTGGCCGAGCTTTCCATTCAGAAGGCTTTGCGTCGTACCATGCAACAGGCGCCCCTACCCTTCGCCATCACACGAGGCGCGGAGCATCGGCTCGTTTACGCCAATTCAGCTTTTTGCCGTCTTGCAGGCATCGCGAATGGTAACGCACTTGGTGTCCCGATTGCCGGAGCGTTCACAGGGGCGGAGGGGCGGCGCCTGAGCGGGATTCTCGATCGCGCGTTTCGCGATGGCCTCGAGCTGCTCGATGAAGCCCTCGACCCGTCGGGCAAAAACGCAAGCGACATTCTGTGCAGCGTATGGCCCGTCATCGCCGAAAATGGACACACCGAGGCACTCGGCATCGAGATTCGCGAATCGAATTCCCGGGATGCCGCGATCGACCTTCAGAGGCAGGTTGCGGAGCAGATGCTGCTCGGCGCGCTGCGCGAGCGCGGGTTGGCAGACGATGCCGAGGCAGCGCGTCGCCGAGCGGCATTTCTTGCCGAGGCCGGCCGCTTGCTCGCCGAGTCGGTTGATCAGTCGACTACGCTCGTCGCCCTCACCAAGCTGGCCCTTCCCAGTCTCGGCGCCTGGTGCATAGTGGATATTCTCGAGGAGAACAACGCGATCCATCGCCTTACCATCTACCATCCCGATCCGGAGAAACAAAAGCTCGCCGAGGAGCTGGAGTCGAGCTGGACCCCGGAACCCGACGATCCGTTCGGCGCGCCGGCGATGCTGCGGGAGCAGCGGACGATTGCCATCACGGACGATATCGATGAGACGCTCGCTGCCGGCGCACACAGTCCGCGCAACCTTCTGATCCTTCGTCAGCTGGGGATCGGATCGCTGCTGACCGTTCCGCTCGTTGCGCGCAACAGACTCCTCGGCGCAATCACTTTCATCAGCGCGCAACGCGGCAGCGCATTTAGCGCTGAGGACGTGCAACTGGCGGAAGATGTCGCCACTCGGGGAGCGCTGGCGCTCGACAGCGCCCAGGTTTACGACATGGCGCTCGTGCTGCAGCATAGCGCGGAGACCGCAAACCGGGCAAAGACTGCCTTCCTGGGCGCGATGAGCCACGAGCTACGCACGCCACTCAACGCGATCGGCGGCTACATCGACCTCCTCGACATGGGGCTGCGTGGCCCGGTAACCGAGGGGCAGCACCTCGACTTCGCCCGCGTGAAGACCAACCAGCAGCACCTCTCACTGCTGATAACCGAGATTCTCACATTCGTGCGCGTCGGAAGTGGCCGCGTCCTCTACGCCATTGCCGACGTCAACGCCTGCGAAGCTATACAACACGCCATCGCGCTCGTGGAGCCGTTGTTCGAGCAAAAGGGCCTCGTGTTCGATGGAATAGTTGGAGACCTGAGCGTTGTTGGCCGCGCGGACCCGGAGCGCGTTACCCAGATTCTGGTGAACCTTCTTTCCAACGCGATCAAGTTCACGCCCAAGGGAGGTCACGTCGGCGCAGAGTGCTCCTACAGCGGCAAGTTTGCCTCACTGCTGGTAAGCGATACCGGGATCGGCATCTCGCCGGACAAGCACGAAGCCATCTTCGAGCCATTTCTTCAGCTGAAGGAAGGACTCTCGGACCGTGAGACCGGAGTCGGACTCGGGTTGGCGATAAGTCGCGATCTCGCCCGGGCGATGGATGGCGATCTCACCGTAGACAGCACCGAAGGGAACGGAGCGCGCTTCACGCTGTTGCTCCCGCGGGCGAGCCAGCCCGACGAGGCCGAATAAGTATTTCCGCTACGGGAGAACGGCGAGGATTATCGACCGGTCGAGGACCTCGCGAACCTTCCTGGCGAGCTGGTCGGGAGTGAACGGCTTCTGCAGAAACGCGGTATCTCCCTGCTGCACTCCACGGCGCAACACTTCGTCATCTGTGTAGCCGGACATCAGAAGGGATGCGATTCCAGGACGCATCTCGAGCAGCTTTTCGACGAGCTCGCGGCCATTCATCCCTGGCATGACGACGTCGGTGATCACGGCATCGATGGGCGTCAGCATATCGCCGGCGATGATCAGAGCATCCGCACCTCCGGCGGCGACGTGCACCTCGTATCCGGACTTCTTGAGCACCCGCGCCACTAGCTCGCGCAGGTTCGAATCGTCCTCTACAACCAAAATCGTTTCGACTCCCCGCGGTACTTCCTTTGGCCTGGCCTCGAGCACGGGCGTTTCGGCACCCGAAACGAAGCGAGGGAAGAAAACCTTCAAGGTGCTGCCCTGACCTAGCTCCGAACAAACGGTGATTTCTCCGCCGGACTGGTTGACGATCCCATAGACCGTCGACAGACCCAGCCCCGTGCCGCGACCGTGGTCCTTCGTTGTGAAGAACGGATCGAAGAGGCGTCGCTGAACCTCCGCGGTCATGCCCACGCCGGTATCGGTGACGGTCAGCATGACGTAATCGCCCACGGCCGCGTGCAGCGGGCCGGAGACGGAATCCGCGGATAGGCGGGCATTCTCGGTGCTGATGCTCAGCCGGCCGCCCGTGGGCATCGCGTCACGGGCGTTCACCACGAGGTTCATCAACACCTGCTCGAGTTGGCCGGGGTCGGCATTGATCGTCGCAACCCCCGGATCAAGAGATATCTTCAGATCGACGTCTTCTCCGATGAGCCGGCGGAGCAGCTTCTCCATGTCGCCCACGACAACATTGATGTTGATGACTCGAGGCTGCATCACCTGCTGGCGGCTGAATGCCAGCAGCTGTCGGGTGAGACCCGCCGCCCGGTCTGCCGCCGCCGCAATCTCCTGGACATCCTCGCGAGTGGAATCGACGATGTCGACCCGATCCAGCAGCATTGCACCGTAACTCATGATCACGGTGAGGAGATTGTTGAAGTCGTGAGCGATTCCGCCGGCGAGCTGTCCGACCGCTTCCATCTTTGACGTCTGACGAAGCTGCGATTCGAGCACTCTTCTGTCGCTAGTGTCGATGAATGCCACCACCGCCGCGATCACCTTTCCGTCGCTGTCGAGAATCGGTGCGCCCTGAACGCTGAGGGAAACAATCCGCCCGCTTTCCCGAATCTCCACGTCGTCGACGGACGCCGCCACACCCTTCAGCGCTTTCGCCAGAGGATTTCGCTCGAGTGGATACACTTCGTCAGTGCCGGCGAGGAATGCCTTGTACGTCTCCGCAATTTTATCAATCGCCGTTACCGCAACACCAGCCCCGAGCGTTTTCTTGGCGGCGGCATTCATGAATACGGGCGAGCCCATTTCGTCGGACACCAGGATGCCAATCGGCACGACCTCCAGGATCTGTGTTAGCCGACGCTCGTTCGCCTGCAGCAATTGCTCGGCTTCGACTCGCCACGTGATGTCCTCGAGAACGCCTTCGTAGAGGAGCACTGTTCCGTCGGGGGCCCGCTTAACGTGCGTGGTGTCCCTCGCCCAGATTATCGCGCCGTCCAGGCGTCGCATCTGCACCTCGAAATCAAGGACTGCTCCCTCCCCTTTCATTTGTTCGCTCCACCGAAGCCGGTCCCTCGGATCGACGTAGAGGGATGCCGCTGGGGTTGCGATCAGTGCGTCGCGGTCGGCGAAGCCGAGCATGGAAACCATGGCCGGGTTCGCGTCGATCAAGCCCCCCTCCGGCGTACTTCGGTACAGACCCACAGGGATGTCCTCAAAGAGCTGGCGGTAGCGCTGCTCTCCCTGGCGCAGTGCTTCCTCCGCCGCCTTTCGTTCCGTGAGATCCCGGATAAACGCACTGAAGCTCCACTCATCGCCCAGTTTTGCCGGCGAAATGGCCAACTCGATCGGGAATTCGCGCCCGTCACGGGTCAATGCTGTCACTTCGATCCGCCGGTTCAGGACAGGCCCTTCACCGGTCGCCAGGAATTTCTTCAGTCCCCTGTTGTGGGCGTCCCGATATCGGGGCGGAATTATAGTATCGGACATGCGTTGGCCCATCGCCTCGGCGCCGGACCAGCCGAACATGCGCTCCGCCTGTGCGCTCCAGTCGGTGATGACACCGGACGAGTCCATGCTGACCACGGCGTCGAGAGCGGTGTCGATGATCATCCGCGTCCTCTGCTCGCTTTGACGTAGCGCTTCTTCTGCGCGTTTTGGATCCGTCACATCCAGGGCCAGCGCGAGACACGCCTGATGCCCGTCGAACGCGATCGCATTGGATGTCACCGACACATCGATCAGCGTGCCGTCCTTTTTCCGATGTTGCCCTTTCCACCCCGTGCCATTTGCCGCGATCTCGGCCGACGCGAGACTCCCGGCCGGGGGTTGCTCATAGTCGATCCGGATGTCCTCCCTCGACATCGCCAGAAACTCCTCGCGAGTGTAGCCGTACCTGCGGATCGCGGCCTGGTTGACAGCCAGGAATTGTCGCGTCGAATCGTCGTACACCCACATCGCGCTC
>Ga0193728_1000857_pt1 | contig 15188 bp, 15 predicted proteins | sample U1c1metaG_FD_143037 | JGI IMG/M metagenome (GOLD analysis project Ga0193728, IMG submission 143037) | Soil microbial communities from a riparian zone of the East river system, Colorado, United States - U1c1 | ecosystem: Environmental > Terrestrial > Soil > Riparian zone | place: USA: East River...
TCACGCTACACTTGTCGCGATGACGTGGCGCGGCCCCACGTGGGGCCAAAATTGGCTCGCTTCTCGGCGCACGCGTACGCTCACCGATTCGTGAAGCGCCGGACCGGAGCCTCGCGGCGCGGCAGCGCGCTCGCGCAACCCTCGCCGCTCGACGTCGTGATGCCGGCGCGTGCGATCGCGATGGAGCTCGTCAGCGGGCGCGGCCACTACGAGCGCGTGCTCGCGGCCGTGTTCGACGCGAAGGTCAGCGTGTGGATCGCGACCGCGAACGTCAAGGAGCTAATGGTCGAGGCGCCCAGCGCCCGCAAGCGCGACGCGTACGTGTCGGTGCTCGCGCGACTCGACGAGCTCGCCGGCAAGGGTGTCGAGCTGCGCCTGCTCCACGCCGAGATTCCCTCGCGGCCGTTCCGCGCCGAGATCGCTCATCACCCGCGCCTCCTCGCCGGTGGGCTCGCACTGCGCCGCTGCCCGCGCGTCCACTTGAAGGCAGTGATCGTCGATGGCGCGGTGCTCTACCTCGGCAGCGCGAACTGGACCGGCGCCGGCCTCGGCGCGAAGGGCAGCGGGCGGCGCAACTTCGAGCTCGGCTTCGTCACCGACGACGGGCCGCTCCTCGACCAGATCCAGGCGCTGTACGAGCGGATCTGGACCGGCGGCGAGTGCGGGGCATGTAGGTTGCGCGAGGACTGCCCCGGGCCGCTCGATGAGATCGCGCAAGCCCCGGTAACGGCTCGTAAAGCCAAGTCAGCACGCCGCAAATAACCAGGCCCCGCGCGAGCGTTGTAACCGGCGGTGCGAATTCGTGCACGATCCAAGCAGTGACCGTGGCGACGGCCTACGTCGAGGATGTGCTGTTGGTCGACCGGTGTCTCACCGGCGAGCCCGCAGCCACGCGCGAGCTATTCCGTCGCCATCGCAATCGCGTGCACGCGAGCTTGTTTCGCGTGCTCGGGTCCAACCACGACATGGACGATCTACTCCAAGAGGCATTCAGCCAGGTGTTCCAGTCGCTGCGCGGCTGGCGCGCCGAAGCGAGCCTCGCGACGTGGATCGATCGGGTCTCGGTGCGCGTCGCGTATCGCTACCTCTCGCAGCGTGGCCGGCGGATCCAGACCGACCCGTTGATCGACGAGGACAGCGTCCCCGGCGGCGAAGGCACCGACGATCGCCGCCAGCTCGCGCGCGACGGCGTGCGCCGGTTGTACGCGGTGCTCGACGAGCTCGGCGCCGCGGCGCGGCTCGCGTTCACGCTGCACGAGATCGACGGCCGCCCCCTCGCCGAGGTCGCCGATCTGGTCGGCTCGACGGTGACTGCGACGAAGCTGCGCGTGTGGCGCGCGCGCGGCAAGGTCGAGGCAGCAGCTGCCGCGGATCCCGTGCTGCGCGAGTTCTTGGGGGCCCATGACGCTGCGTGATCGCATCCCTGTCGAGCAACTCGACGACGAACGCTTGACCAACATCGAGCGCCGGCTGGTCGTCGGCGTGTCGGAGCTGTCGATGCAGCGCGCGCGGCGCGGAGTCCCGGCAATCTGGCTGCGCGGTGCGGGCGTGCTCGCGATCGCGGCCGCCGCGGTGCTCGGCTGGAAGCTGCACGCGGTGCCGGCGATCGAACCGCCCGCCGCTGCCCCGGTGCAGCACTTCGCGGTCGTCGATGGCTCGCGGATCTCCGTCGCGGGTGCCACGCTCGCCGGCACCGCGAGCTACGACGTCATGCGCGACGCGCAGCGCGTCGTGATCGAGATGCAACGCGGCAAGCTCGAGCTCGTGGTCGTGCACGATCCACTGCGCACGCTCGTGATCCGCGCGGCCGATACCGAGATCGAGGACGTCGGGACGAAGTTCCGCGTCGACTTCGACGGCGCGAATGAAGTCCAGGTCCGCGTCACCGAGGGCGAGGTCAAGGTCACGCGTCACGCGCAGATCGTGCGCGTCGCGGCGGGCAACGCGTGGACGACCGACCGCGGCCTGCTCGCGCTCGCCGAGCTCGATCCGGTCGTCGTCGCGACGAGCGAGCCGGCGCCGGCGCCGGCGATGGTGCCCGTGCCCGAGCGGCCGCACACCGTCGAGGTCCCGATCGCGCGCGCGCCGCATCACGTCGCGGAGACGGTCCCCGTCGGGCCCGCGGCACTGCCGCATCGCGAGCCGGTGATCACCGCGCCTGCCGATCCGTACGTCGAGCTGCGCACCGCGATCCGCAACGTGCCGATCGAGCGCGCACCGAACATCGACGGTCACACCGATGCGGCGAACGAGATCGCGAAGCTCAAGAAGCTCGCTTACTCGACCACGGTCGGCCCCGAGGCGTCGCAGGCGCTCTATCAGATCGCGGTCCTCCTGTATCGCCCGCTCGGCCAGGACGCCGAGGCGATGCACACGCTCGATTGGTACTTCCGCCGCTTCGCGGGCGGCAAGGAGATGCACGCCGCGATGTGGTTGCGCGTGCGAATCGCGTGCGACCACTCGATCGACGAGGCCTGTCGCCGCGCGGCCTACAGCTACCAGCACGACGTCCCGACCGGCCCGGCCAGCGATGTCGCCGTGCGAATCACGAACGCGCAGTAGTACACTCGGGAGATGGCGCGCGTGGTGCTCGACCTCGCCGAGGACGACCAGCTGGCGCGTGATCTCGCCGCCGGCGGCGTGTTCGTGCCGGGTTGCACCGAGCCACTGCTGGCCGAGCTCGAGCTGGTGATCCGCGCGGGTGCAGACGAAGTGGTGGTCGCCGCGCGCGTCGTGTTCGTCAACGAGAGCGGCGCCGGCTGCGAGCTCGTCGCATGCCCGCCCGAGATCAAGGACCGGCTCGCCGCGATCGCGAAGGCCGCACCCGAGCAACAGCTCGAACAGGAAGACGACGACGAGGAGGTCAAGCACGTCGCGCGCAACGTGCACGAACGTCTGCGCGGCCTCACGCTCGTGCAGCAGATCAAGGCGGCGCAGCACGGCGAGGTCAGCGAGCGGATCGTGCTCGAGCGCATGTACGGCAAGACCGTGTGGGAGCCGCTCTTGCGCAACCCGCGCGTGACGGGGCCGGAGGTCGCGCGGATCGCCCGCATGGGAGCGCTACCGCGGCCGATGCTGGAGCTGATCTGTACGAACGGCGCGTGGCTACAGATCCCCGAGATCCGGCGCGCGCTGCTCGCTAACCCGAGGCTGTCCTCGGATCAGGCGGTGCGGGTGCTGCGCCTGCTGCCGAAGCACGAGCTCAAGCTGGCGGCGGCGCAGGCCTCCTACCCGGCCGCCGTGCGCGATGTCGCGAAGCGCCTGGTTCGCGAGCTTTCCCAGTAACTGGGCCGGCGCAGATCGGCCATACTGCGCCGATGCGGCTCGCCGCCCTCGGTCTCTGTCTCGCCCTCGCCCTTCCGTCTGCCGCGCGCGCCGACAGCAGCTGCGTCGACGTCCAGTTCACGCCGGCCGACCGGCTTCAGATCGTCGCGTGGGTCGAGACCGCCTCGGGCCAGTACGTCGACACGCTGTTCATCACGCAGCAGACCGGCAGCTTCGGCCTCGGCAACCGCCCCGGCCGCTTCGACTTCAATAGCGGCCCGAACTGGCCGTACGGCCGGCGCATCACGACGTTCCCGGTGTGGTCGCACCGTCACGGCATCCAGTTCCCCGCCGTGATGTTCCAGAGCGCGACCGATCCGGATCCGAGCTACTGCTTCGCGATGACCGGCATGGCGTACACGCTGTGCTCGGAGAACAACCTCAGCCACGACTTCAACCAGAGCTCGCGCGAGCTCCACTTCTGCCGCCCGCTCAACTACTACAGCACCGCCCCCAACGGCACCGGGCCGAGCGATCAAGAGGAGTGGGACGCCGGCACGTGCGCGACCACGGCGTTCACCGACAAGGGCACGTTCAGTGCGAGCGCGACGACCGGTTACCCGCCGCGCATCGACGTGATCCGCCAGGGGCCGGATTCGCCGTCGGTCGACATGTACCGGGTACTGAACCCGTTCGACGCGGTTTCGGCGCCGACACCGGTCGGCGGCACCCCGACGCACGCACCGTGGAGCTCCTCGATGACGGCCGGCGACTACGTGCTGTATGTCGAGACCGCGAAGGAGTTCGACACCAACGCTGCGTACGACTCGACGATGTATCCGGCGCCGACGAACATCACGTTCGCCGATTACGGCCTGCCGTATCGGGGCCAGCCCTCGATCGTGTATCGCGTGCCGTTCACCGTCGGCTCGACGAGCACCGAGGCGGCGACCGCGACGTACTTTGGGTATGGCTCGCCCGACGACGCCGATGGCGAGATCCGCCCGCCGGACGGCACGATCACGACCGACACGCCGGGCTCCGGCGGCGCGCGGCTCGAGCTGGTCAGCGACGGTAGCGACATGTATCGCGTGCGCGTCACGATCGATCCGAACCAGGGCGGCACGCCACCGGTCGCACCGAGCGCGCTCGCCCCGACGACGGTGCACTCCGCCGACGTCGAGATGTCGTTCGTCGCGCCCGGCGTCGGCCCGCAACAGTCACAGGTCAGCGGTTACGAGATCCGGATCCGCGCGTCCGAAGAGATGACCGCCGCGAACTTCTCCGACTCGATGCCCGTGACCGCACACGTCGACCCCGCCGCCGCGGGTAGCTTGCAAACGTTCGAGCTCGACGGCCTGTTGCCGGAGACCGACTACTGGATCGGCGTGCGCGCGTTCGACGATTGCCACAACGCGGGCGATCTCGCGATCACGCACGTCATCACCGCGGCGCGCACGTCGGGCACGGTCGATGCGTGCTTCGTCGCGACCGCGGCGTATGGCTCGATCCTCGCGAACGACGTCGAGATGCTGCGCCGCACGCGCGACATGTTCCTCCGCACGAATGCGCTCGGCGAGCTCGGCGTCGAGGCGTACTACACGTTCGGGCCGTTGATCGCGGCGCCGGTCGGCGAGTCCGAGCTGCTGCGTGCGACCGCGCGCGATGTTCTTGCACCGATCGTCGCGCGCGTGCGCCGGCTGACGTTCTAGGCCTTCGGGAACCCGAAGGCCTGGGTTACGCCCGGGGTGCCTACGTGTAGTTTTGGCGCCACCGGCGCGCGAGCTGAACTACGGTGGGGACGTGTCGGGTTGGTCCAGAGTCGCGGTCGTCCTGCTTGGTGCGTGCGGCGTGCAGAGTGTGCCCGACGAGCCGGTCGCGCGGCTCGCGCCGATGCCGATCACGAGCGCGGAGCAGACGGTCACGTCGACGGGCGTGACGCCGGCGGTGGCGTCGAACGCTTCGGTGTTCTTGCTCGTGTGGTCCGACGGCGCGGATATCCAGGGCTCGCGGATCGACGCGACCGGAACGATCCTCGACACGATCGCGATCTCGACGGCGAGCGGAGTACAGAGCCAACCGCAGGTCGCGTCGAACGGCAGCGACTTCCTCGTCACGTGGACCGACGGCCGCAACGCCGACACCGATATCTATGCCGCGCGCGTCACCGGCGCTGGCGCGGTCGAGGATCCGAACGGCATCGCGATCTACACCGGCACGCGCGTGCAGGAGTGGCCACACGTCGCGTCGAACGGCAGCGACTACCTCGTCGCGTGGCACGACGCGAACGTCGACAACTACGACGTCTACGCGTCGCGCGTGACCGCGGCTGGCGTCGTCGAGGACAACCTCGCGATCGCCGCGACCGGCACACGCGAGTGGTATCCGTCGGTCGGCTCGCTCGGCGGCTCGTACCTCGTGACGTGGGACGAGTTCCGCGACAACGTCCAGGGCGACCTCTACGGCCGGTTCGTCGCGGCGACCGGCACGATGTCGGCGGCGGGCGGGTTCTTGATCTCCGGCGCGCCGGTCCAGCAGATGGACGCCGCGATCGCGACGAACGGCAGCGGCTACGTCGTCGCGTGGGACGACACGCGCAGCACGACGAGCTACGACATCTACGCCGCGCACGTCGGCAGCGACGGCAGCGTCGCCGAGCCGAACGGCTTGCCGATCTCGACGGAGGCGGACCATCAGCTGTTCCCGGCGATGGCATCGAACGGCTACGACTTCTTCCTCGCGTGGGAGGACGACCGCGGCAACTCGAAGAACATCTACGGCAACTTGTTGTCGGGCTCGACGGTATCGGCCGGCGATGGCTTCGCGATCGCGAGCGACGTCGTCAAGCAAGAGCTCGCGCCCGCGATCGCGTATCAGGCATCCGCGCACGGTTATTTGCTGACGTATCAATCGGCGGCCGCGGTCGTCGCGCGGTTCGTGCGCCAATGCGGCGACGGTGTGATCCAAGCGGGCGAGGCCTGTGACGACGGCAACCTCGCCGCCGGCGACGGCTGCAGCCAGATCTGCGCGATCGAGCCGGGCTTCACGTGCAGCGGCTCGCCGTCGTCGTGCGCGGATATCGACGAGTGCGCGACGAACAACGGCGGCTGCGCGCAGATCTGCACCAACTCGGCGGGCTCGTACGCGTGCGGCTGCTCCGCGGGTTACGTCCTCGCGGCCGATGGCGTGTCGTGCAGCGACGTCGACGAGTGTGCGACCGACAACGGCGGCTGCGCGCAGACATGCACGAACTCGGTCGGCAGCTACGCGTGCTCGTGCGGCGCCGGCTTCACGCTCGCCACGGACGGCCACGGCTGCGCCGATATCGACGAGTGCGGCGCCGGCAACGGCGGCTGTGCCCAGGTCTGCACGAACACTGCCGGGTCGTTCACGTGCAGCTGCAGGGCCGGTTTCAGCGGGGACGGCGCGACCTGCACCGACATCGACGAATGCGCGACCGGCAACGGCGGCTGCTCGAACATCTGCACGAACAGCGATGGCGGCTTCGCGTGCTCGTGCGCGCCGGATCAAGGGCTCGCGAGTGACGGCGCGACGTGCGTCGCGTGTGGGCCGGGCTATCAGGGCAACGGCTCGACATGCGCCGATGTCGACGAGTGCGCGCTCGGCACCGCGACGTGCGGCGAGGGCTCGACGTGCACGAACACCGACGGCAGCTACACGTGCGCCGAGCCGAGCGGTGGCTGCAACGCCGGCGGCTCGACCGGCGCTGCGATGCTGCTCGCTATGGCCGTACTGTGGCCCAAGCGGCGTCGCCGACCAGCCACTGCGTGACCCAGTCCGAGAGCTTCACGCCGTGCGACTGCACGGTCGACAGTTGACCGAACATCGTGTGGCTCGTGCCGGTCGCTTCGAACACCTTGGTGTTCGGATGCGTGAAGTGGTTCGTGATCAAATCGTCCTGGACCGGCACGAGCGACGTCGTGTAGCCGAAGTACGCGGCTACGACCTGATCGTCGTCCCACGTCATGAGGGCGATCCGGCTGGTCGGATGCGCGGCCGCGACGGCGTCGAACACCGGCGTGAAGTTGGTAGCGCAGCTCGGGCAATTCGGCGGGAACGCGATCTGCCACGAGGTCGTGAGCTTGTCGTAGCCCTGGAGGAACGGGATGAACGGCGACGAATCCTCGAGGAGGTCGACGTTCGCGTTCGGCCACGCGTCGGTGAAGCGATGGAAGTCGAGCGTCGCGCCGTAGCCGCCGGCCGACGAGCCGGTGACCCACACCACCTGCGCCGCCGGGAACGCGGGGCCGAGCAGATCGACGAACGCCTGCGTGTTCGTCGCGCCGGTGTGGTGCAGCGTCGGGCCGCCCGGGTAGCTCGTGATGGTCGTGCCGGCGTGCAGGTCGCCGGTGCAGTACGGGATGAACACGAAGTTCGCGGTGGCGAGCGGTGGGCCGACGGCGCGATCGACGGTCAGCGCAGCGACATCGGTCGCGAGTTGCTGCGCCGTGTAGGTGACATCGAGGTTGACCGCGACCGGCGGGTTCGCCGTGCACGTCGCGGTATCCCAGCACGCACCGCCGCCCTCGAAGTACACGAACACGTCGCCGCCGGGCGTCGAGCTGCGGTTGAGGCCGAACCCGGCGGTCGTGCCGTTCGCGCAGGTCGTGCCCGGGACCGGCACCCATACCCACTGGTTCGGTGTGGTGTTCAGCACGGCGGCATCGGCCGCGAGCGCCGAATCCGTGCCGGCTGGATTAGAGGAATGGCACGCCGCGATGACGACGAGCGCGGCGAGGCAGCGCATCTCGCGATCATATAGTAGCTTCGCCGCCCGATGCGCCCCGACGGAAGACGCCCCGACCAGCTCCGGCCCCTGGAAATCATCACCGGCTTTCAGAAGCACGCGGAGGGTTCCGCGCTGATCAAGCTCGGCGACACGCACGTGCTGTGCGCGGCGAGCGTCGAGAACGGCGTGCCCGGGTTCCTCGTCGGCAAGAACCAAGGCTGGTTGACTGCAGAGTACGCGATGCTGCCGCGCTCGACCCACACGCGCACGAAGCGCGATCCGGGTGGCCGCGGCAAAGAGATCCAGCGGCTGATCGGGCGCTCGCTGCGCGCGGCGGTCGATCTCAAGTACCTCGGCGAGCGCACGATCCACGTCGACTGCGACGTGCTGCAGGCCGACGGCGGCACGCGCGTCGCCTCGATCACCGGCGCGTGGATCGCGCTCGCGCTCGCGATCGGCAAGCTCGCGAAGGCCGGTACGCTCGCCGACATGCGCGCGCTCCGCCCGCCCGTCGCCGCGGTGTCGGTCGGCGTCGTCGGCGGCGAGGTCGTGCTCGACCTGCCCTACGTCGAGGACTCCAAGGCCGATGTCGACATGAACGTCGTCGGCGATGCGAGTGGCAAGCTGATCGAGGTCCAGGGCACCGCCGAGCACGACGTGTTCGATCGCAAGCAGCTCGACGCGATGCTCGATCTCGCGCTCGCCGGCATCGCGCAGCTCGTGGTGGCGCAGCGCGCGGCGGTGGCATGACCCGACGGCTCGTATTCGCGACGCGCAACCAGGGCAAGCTCGTCGAGCTCCGCGAGCTGCTCGCGGGCGTGCAGGTCCTGTCGATCGACGAGGTCGGCCGCGCCGTGCCCGAGGTGATCGAGGACGCCGACACGTTCGCCGGCAACGCGGCCAAGAAGGCGCGCGAGGTCTCGGCCGCGACCGGCCTGCCCGCGCTCGCCGACGACAGCGGGCTCGAGGTCGATGCGCTCGGCGGCGCACCCGGCGTGTTCAGCGCGCGCTACGCCGGCGAATCGCACAGCGACAGCGCGAACAACGCGAAGCTGCTCGCGGCGCTGTCCGGAATCGCCGATCGGCGAGCGCGGTTCCGCGCCGTGCTCGCGCTCGCCGACGTCGCCGGTCCGCTCGGCGCCGAGATCATCACCGCCGACGGCACGTGCGAAGGCACGATCCTGACCGCACCGCGCGGCACCGGCGGGTTCGGCTACGACCCGCTGTTCTTCGCGCCCGAGCTCGGCATGACGTTCGCCGAGGCCGGCGTCGGCTCGAAGAGCGAGCTGTCCCATCGTGCGCGAGCGATGCGCGCGATCAAGCCGCGCCTGCTCGCGTATTTGGCGAGCTTGGCGTGAAGGCGCTGCTCGCGGTCGTGCTCGCCGGCTGCGCGTCGTACTCGCCGGATCTGTCCGGTGTGCCGTTCACGTGCGGCTCGAGCGATCCGATGTGTCCGGATGGCTACGCGTGCGTCGCCGGCCTGTGTACCAACGGGACGGGGTCCGGCTCGGGCTCGGGCTCGGGCTCGGGTTCGTGCACGGCGTTTACCGGCGTGCTCGCGAGCTGGGACATGACGAGCCAGCCCGGCTCGCAGACCGAGACGCCCGCGGCGACGAACCGACCCGGCCTGACCGCGAGTGCGCTATCGCGGGCGTCCGCGCTGACCCCGACCGCCGGCACCGGGTCGATCAACTCGTCGAACTGGGCGACCGGCGGCGTCGATCCGGGCAAGTACTACACGCTGACGATCACGCCGCCCTCGGGATGCACCGTCGCGCTGACGATGATGTCGATCGACGTCTTGTCGAGCGGCACCGGCCCTGGGAACGCGTCGGTCGCGACGAGCGCCGATACGTTCGCGCACGCGACGACGATCTCGACCGCCGCGCCGAGCATGCCCGCGCTGACCGCGAGCGCGACCAGCGCGTTGGAGATCCGGATCTACGGCTTCGCCGCGACCGCGACGACCGGGACGATGCGCGTCCAGAACATGCTGAGCCTGACCGGCGCGCTCCACTAGCTAGCTAGCTAGCTAACGGATCATCGACGTCAACGCGTGCGCGTCGGCCGCGGTGATCTGCGTGCTGACCTCGTCGTCGGTCAGGCTGACGATCCGGAACTGCGCGCCGTCCTCGCCTGGGACGATATAGGCCAGCAACACGAAGTCCCCTTCGAGCTTGTGACGGGCGATCTGCGGTCCGGGCGCGTGCTTGTGAGCCATTGCCGCAACCCTACCCCGAGGGTTGGTTGCTAGCATGGCGAAGCGTGAGCGAACCCGATCCGACGGCGATCCGCACGGCGCTGTGGCGAGCGCTCCATCTCTTGGTCGATCCGCCGCCGCACGTGCTCGTCGACGAGCTCGGCCTGCAGCTCGCGGCGCCCGAGGAGGGCTGGCGGGCGCGGCCGGATATGGACCCCGATGGCACCCGGCACTTCCGCGCCTCGATCGTCGGGCGTGCGCGCTTCATCGAGGACCACGTGCTCGAGCGCGCGGGACAAGGCGTCGACCAGTACGTCATCCTCGGCGCCGGTCTCGATACGTTCGCGCAGCGCACGCACGTGCCCGGCCTCCGCGTGTTCGAGATCGATCGACCGGGCCCGCAAGCGTGGAAGCGCCAGCGCTTGGGCGAGCTCGGCCTGCGCGCGCCCGAGCTCGTGCCGGTCGACTTCGAAGCCGGCGCCGCGTGGCCGGTGCAGCTCGCCGCGGCCGGCTTCGCGACCGCCAAGCCCGCGGTGATCGCCTCGGCCGGCGTGAGCATGTACCTCACGGCCGAAGCGAACGCGGCCACGCTGCGCGACGTCGCGGCGTTCGCGTCGGGCTCGACGTTCGTGATGACGTTCCTGTTGCCGCCGGCGGAGGTCCCGTCCGAGGTGCGCGAAGGGCTCGAACGCGCGCGGCAAGGTGCGCGTGCCGGCGGCACGCCGTTCCTCAGCTTCTTCACGCCGGATCACGTCCTCGAGCTCGCGCGCGCCGCCGGCTTCCGCACCGTGCAGCACGTCTCGGCCGCGGAGATCACCGCGAGTTACTTCGCGGAGCGCAGCGATGGCCTGCGTCCGCCGCTCTCTTCCGAAGAGTTCCTCGTCGCTTCCACCTAATGCCCTCGGTCGCGGCGCCCGCGATCGCTAGAGTGCGTGCATGAAGACACTCGTCGCATTCGCGCTGTGCTCCGCGTTCGGCTGCACCACCACCACGTCCAGCAACGTGAACGACGGCGCGGTGATCGCAGGCACGCCGTTCACCGCCACCGCCACCGCGTCGATGGTGCGCACCGATCGTGGGCTCACCAACATCGAGCTCACCGACTTCGCGGACGCGTGCTCGGACGCCGACGAGTCGGAACACGCCACGAGCAAGACGCTGAGGCTGCTCCTCGCCGACTACACGAGCGCCGACGAGTCGGTGCCGCCGTCGCAGCCCGGAACCTACCCGGTGTCGTCGCTCCTCGATCCGCTGCCGAGCTCGGGCCCCTACGCCACCTGCGGGTTTCTGGTCGACGACGCGACGTGCAAGATCAGCGAGGCGCCGTGCGACTCGGGCCAGATCACGCTCACGCGCGCGGATGCGACCGGCTACGCGGGGACGTTCGACATCGTGATCGCGGGCGATCACGTCACCGGCAGCTTCGACACCTCGAATTGTGCCGGGGTCTCCGAAGAAGGCTTCGGAACCTGCCACTAGGCGGCGATCCCGAGCACGATCGCGGACAGCCCGATCGCCACGACGAGCACGCCGATCGCGCGTGGAATCCGCTGCTGCTTCGCGCGTGCTCCGGCGGCGAGGAACAGCGCTGCGAGCGCGCCGCAGGCGATGCCGCCGATGTGGTCCGCGATGTCGATCTGCGGCTGGCTAAAGCCGTACGCCAAGTTGATCACGAAGAACATCGCGAGCCAACGCGCGTCGCGGGCGAGCTGCGCAGCGTTCAAGCGCGAGCGATTGACGATCAGGTACATGCCGAATGCCGCGATCACGCCGAAGACTGCACCTGAAGCACCGGCGCCGACGTGCGGTGCTCCGAGCTCGCTCGCCAGCGCGCCACCGAGGCCGGCCGCGAAATAGATCGCGAGGAAGCCGAGGCGGCCGAACAACAGCTCGACGTCGCGAGCCTGATAGAGGCACACCATGTTCATCGCGAGATGCACGATGCCGAAATGGAGGAACATCGAGGTCACGAGCCGCCACGGCTCGCCATGCACGGTCAATGGCGCGAAGTCGGCACCGAGCTTCACGAGCGACTCCGCGCTCGGCTTGAGCGGATTCGCGCCGCTCACGACCTCGACGCCGAACATCACGACGTTCAGCGCGATCAAGACATACGTCGCGACGGGGACGCTCGAAGCGACGAGCGAGCGCCGCGTGCGCTCGACCTTGCCGCGCTCGTCGTAGAACTGGATCTCGCCGCGCCGGTCCATCCGCGCGCACGGTAACCGATCACGGCGTCGTCGTGATGTCGAGCCGGTAGTTGTTCTCGTGGCCCGTCGGCGACGTCACTTGGATGTAGTAGGCACCGCTGTTGGTGGCCGCATAGTGAAGCGTGACGACGTTGTCGCCGCCCGGCGCACCGTCGGCGACCTTGGCGCTGTTGAGATCGAACAGCGCGTCGGTGAGCGGGAAGCCGGGCTCGTAGGTCAGCACCACGTCGATGCTGTGACCTTCGGCGGCGACGTCGACCTGATACGTGTCGACGTCGGTGCCGGGGCAGATCGACAGCCCGCTGTAGCTGATGTGGATCAGCGAATCCTCGAGCGGCGTCACGTACGCGGTCTCGATCGTGTCGTTCGGCTCCATCGCGTGGTCGTCGGCGCAGTTGACGGGGAGCGCATCGGGGATGGCCAGGAGGCCGTTCTGCACGCACACCATCACGCCCTGCTCATCGGCCTGGCAGTTGTACCCGTGCGGGCACGCCGGCTCCGTGGTGTTGCATAGGAACGGCTCCTTCGCGAGGTCCGGCTTGTAGGGGCAGCCGGCGAGAACGAGCAGGAAGAACAAGATCGTGAGGCGCATCGTCGTCTCCTAGAACCGCACCGCGGCGGTCGCGCCGACCGAGCGTTGATCGACGGTCGGGATCACGTGCCAGGCCGTCGTGGGTTTGGGTGGCTTCGTGCTGGCCTTGAGCTCGGTCTCGCTCGGAGCGATGACCTGGCCGTGCCAGTACCAGGTCGCGATCGCGGCCGCCGCGAGACCGAACCCGAACGCCACGCCGAAGATCGTCTCGTCGCGCCGGCCGCTGGACTCGATGTCGGCGTCGTACGCCGTGTCGAACGGGCGGCACGGTGGAGTGCCGCAATTGGTCGAGTCGTCCTTGAGCGCCTTCGCCTCGTTATGCGCGCGCACGTAGAACAGCACCGACACGCCGAGCAGCGCCGCGGCGCTCGCAGTCGCGGTCCACTTGACGCCGTTGTATTTCGACGAGCCGACGTCGAACAGCCCGTCGTGGCGGTCGAACGTCACGGTCGCGACGCTCGCGGCGATCGGCTTCTCGGCCTGCTTGTGCGGATGCAGCGGATCATCGTCCTCCGTGTGGGCGGGCCGCTCTTCCTTCTCTTCCGTCATGTCCGGATAGAACTTCGGCTTCGCGCTCGGATCGATCGTGACGAGGTTCGGTGTGACCGACTTGCCCGCGCGCGTGACGAGCGTGCCCTCGGCATCTCGGACCTCGAGGTAGTACTGGACCGTCCCGCCGGTCATCTTCGCCGCGGGGATGCGCCCGACCAGCTCCTTGTATCGCCACCGCATCGGCACCGCGGTGAACTCGCCCTCGCCCGCATTCCGATAGAACACCGTGACCTTGAAGCCGGAGTCGTCGGGGACCGACGCCGTGAGATCGAGTGGCTGATTCGGCGGCGCGTCCTCGACGACGTGGTGCTCGAAGTCGGTCGGCCCGTAGGTACCGATCGGCTTGACCCCGTGCAAGGTGGTCTTGACCGGCGCCGTGAGATCGAGTGGCTGATTCGGCGGCGCGTCCTCGACGACGTGGTGCTCGAAGTCGGTCGGCCCGTAGGTACCGATCGGCTTGACCCCGTGCAAGGTGGTCTTGACCGGCGCCGTCGGCTCCTGGCCGCCGAGCTCCTTCTCGAGCGCCTTGATCCGCTCGATCGCCGTCGTCCGCTGCTCGGCGGTCACCGGCGCGTCGGTCAAGAACTTGCGGTAGTAGAGCAGCGCGAGGTCCTTACCGCTGCCGGCCTCCTCCATCGTGAGCGCGATGTTGTAGAGCAGCAGCGGGTTCTTCGACAGCTGATAGGACTCCTTGAACTTCTCGACCGCGCCCAGGTAGTTGCCCTTGTCGTGGAGCGCCTTGCCGTCGGCGTATGCCTGCCGGGCCGCGTCGAGCTGCGCCGGTGTCGGTTGGTCGTCGGCGAATGCTCGCGGCGATAAGGCCACCACGGCGATCACGATGCATAGGAGCGTACGAGTCATTGCTTCTCCTTGAACCGGTTAGTGGCAGGTGCCGACCGTGCAGGACATGAACGTGTTGAGCACCGTGCTGCTGCTGTACGCGTCGACCGCGATGACATACGACCCCGCCGCGACATTCATCATGTCGATGCTGCTCAGCAGGCCAAAGACGCTATCGTCGTCACACGCGAGGCTCGGCTCGGAGCATGTCGCCCCCAGGACCGACAACACGGTGTCGGAAATCGCCGAACCGCTGGTGTCCACGTGCAGCTTCGCCAACCCCACCGGCAGGTTGAGCGTGAGCATGACGTCGGGGCCGCCGGCGAACCCGCAAGAGGGCACGTGATCGTCGTGCGCGCCGACCAGCGTTCCGTTCGTGACCGGCCCGGTGATCGAGATGATCGGATCGCGCTCGCCGTTGCAGGACTCGCTACCTCCGGACGCCGCCGTGCAGCTCGGGTCGGCGGGGTAGTCGATCAGCCCGTCGCCGTCGTCGTCGATGCCGTTCGAGCACACCGGGCACGTCGGGCCGTTCGGGCAGTCGTCGGTCTCGTCGGTGTCGTCGGGGCTCGTGCAGCCAGGATCGTCCGGGTAGTCGATCTTGCCATCGCCGTCGTTGTCGCGGCCGTCGTGGCACGGCGGGCCGAGGCAGATCAGCGAACCGGGGTTCAGCGGATCGTCGGCGCACGTGGTGCCCGACGGGCAGGTCAACGCACCGCCCATGGTGGTCGCGTCGTCGCAGGCTGCACCCGCGGTGAGCGTGCCGGAGAAGTTGACCTT
>Ga0193728_1000858_pt1 | contig 15185 bp, 3 predicted proteins | sample U1c1metaG_FD_143037 | JGI IMG/M metagenome (GOLD analysis project Ga0193728, IMG submission 143037) | Soil microbial communities from a riparian zone of the East river system, Colorado, United States - U1c1 | ecosystem: Environmental > Terrestrial > Soil > Riparian zone | place: USA: East River...
CAGCCGCAGCCCAACGGCAACGTGTTCGTTGGCTGGGGCTCGGAACCGTACTTCTCTGAGTACGACAAATCCGGCAAGTTGCTGTTCGAAGGCGAACTGCCGGGACCGAACGTGAGCTACCGGGCGACGCTCGAGCCGTGGGTTGGGCTGCCGCTGAGCGCGCCCGCCGGCGCGGCGCGCCAGGCCGACGGCAAGACGTTCGTCTACGCAAGCTGGAACGGCGCCACGCGCGTGGCCTCGTGGCGGGTCCTCGCGGGCTCCGCCGCCGGCTCGCTTGCGCCCGTCGCCACGCACGCGAAGGAGGGTTTTGAGACGGCGATTGAACTCGCGCAGGCCTATCCGAGCTTCCAACTGCAAGCGCTCGACGCCGGCGGACGCGTGATCGGCGCATCGCGGCGCTTCACGTCCGGTACGTAGCGATGCAGCCGGCACGACCCGCTTCGACGCCCGCTACGATCGCCGACAGTGCAGAGCCGCCGCAGGCAATCGAATCGACGGCTGTCCAGCCGATCGACAGCGAACACATCGGGAGGGCATGACCGTATGCGCAAGCTGGGAGGAGCCGGGCTGACGTTCGGCGCACTGATGACGGCCGCTGCGCTCGGTGCGTGCGGCGGCGCCTCGCCGGCGACCTCGGCGACGCTGAGCGCCTCGGTCCACGCCGCGGCGAACGGCTCGGTCGCGGTCTCGCCGCAGCCGGGCACACCGGATGCCTCGGCGGCGACGCAGATCAGCTTCCTCGGCGGCGCGGGGACGCAGGTCTCTGACGTCCACGTCGTCGGCTCGCGCAGCGGCTCGCACTCTGGCGTCCTGCGCGCCTATTCGACGGGCACCGGCGAGAGCTTCCTGCCGAGCAAGCCGTTTAGCGCTGGCGAGAAGGTCACGGTGCACGCACAGACAGGCGGTGCGGCAGTCAGCACGAGCTTCACGATCGCCCACCAGGCGCCGGTCAGCCAGAAGCAGTTCCCGCTGAACCCGGGCGACTCAAAGGCGATCCAGCACTACAGCTCGGCGCCGACCTTGACGCCGTCGACAGTGCGCATCACGACGCCCGCGAAGCCGGGCGCGGCGCCGGGCGACCTGTTCCTCGCGCCATACCAGGGCAAGGGCACGCCAGGCCCGATGATCGCCGAACAGGACGGCAGCCTCGTCTGGTTCAAACCGCTGCCCACCGGCGAGACTGCGACGAACTTGCAGGTCCAGCAGTACCAAGGCAAGCCCGTGCTGACGTGGTGGCAGGGGCGCGTGCTCGAGGTCGGCTTCGGTCAAGGGGCGATCGAGGTCTACAACACCTCCTACCAGCATGTCGCGACGGTCAAAGCTGGCAACGGCTATCACGCCGACCTGCACGAGATCCACCTCACGCCCGAAGGGACGGCGTGGACGGATGACTTCGATCCGATTCAGATGAACCTGACAGCAGAGCACGGCAAATCGGACGGCGTGCTGACGGACTCGATCATCCAGGAGATCGACATCAAGACGGGCTTGGTGATGTGGGAGTGGCACGCGCTCGGGCATATCCCGCTGTCGGAATCGAACAATCCGGTGCCGAAATACAGCTATCCGTGGGACTACGTGCACATCAACTCGATCTCGCCGGGGCCGAGCGGCGACGTGCTGCTCTCCTCGCGCAACACATGGGGGCTGTACGACGTCGACATATCGAGCGGCCAGATCCGCTGGCGCCTCGGTGGCAAGCACTCGAGCCTGAAGCTCGGCGCGGGCACGCGCGAGTACTGGCAGCACGACGCCGAGTGGCAGCCGAACGGGCTGATCTCGGTGTTCGACAACGGCTCGACACCGCCGAAGGAGAAGCAGTCGCGCGGCATCCTCTTGAAGCCGGACACCGCCGCTCACACGGTCTCGCTCGTCAAGGCGTTCACGAACCCGTCGAAAACGCTGCTCGCCGCAAGTCAGGGCAACACGCTCAGCCTGCCCGGCGGCAACTGGCTGATGGGCTACGGCGGGCTGCCGAACTTCACCGAGTACGATGCCTCGGGGCACGTGCTGCTCGACGGCACGCTCGGCAAGAACGTGCAGGACTTCCGCACTTATCTCGCGCCGTGGAGCGCGACTGCGCCGGGTCGCCCGTCGCTCGCAGCGAAGTCCGCTGGGCCGGGCGCGTTCAACGTCGCGGCGAGTTGGAATGGCGCGACCGAGGTCGCCTCGTGGCGCGTGCTCGCGGGTGCCTCATCGGGTGCGCTCGCGCCGGTGGCAACGGGTGCGAAGTCGGGCTTTGAGACGACGATCAAGGCGAGCGCGGCCGGACCGTACGTCGCGGTACAGGCACTCGACGCGTCGGGCAACGTGCTCGGCACGTCGGCGACGGTCAAGGGGTGAGCCGGCGGCCAGCGCGGCTACGTGCGGCGTCTGCGCTCGCGGCCGTCGCGCTGCTCGCGCTCGCGGCGATCGTGCTCGTGGCGACTCGCTCAGGCGGCGCTGGCGGTAACGGCAGCGCCTCGGCGAGCGGGTTTCACGAACCGAGCGTCTCACCGAGCTGCACGCCGCCGCGGCTGAACCAAACGGCGGCGCTCGCGGAGTCGCGCGTGACCGTCTCGCCGCTGCCAGACTCGCGCGACGCGTCGGTCTCGACGCAGCTCAGCATGCTCGGCGCGCCGGCGCGCGATCTCTCACAGATCGCCGTCAGCGGCTCGCGCAGCGGCGCACACGCCGGGCGGCTGCTGGCTTACTCGCAGGGCGACGGCGCGAGCTTCGTGCCGAGCAAGCCGTTCACGCAGGGCGAGCGTGTCAGCGTGCACGCAGAGCTGCGCGACGGCGCTCGCATGATTCCGTTCGCGTGGAGCTTCACGGCGGCGGTGCAAGATCACGGCGGTCACGCCGGCGGCAGCCCGCGCCCGGCGCCGCAGAAGGCCTCCTACGAGAGCTTTCGCTCGCGCCCTGAGCTGCAGCCGCCGACGGTCACGGTGACGGTGCGCTCGGCCGCAGCGTCGCCGGGAGACGTCTTCATCGCGCCTTACTCCGGCCCGGGCCAGTACGGACCGATGATCCTCGACGAAAGTGGCTCGGTGCTGTGGTTCAAGCCGCTCTCGCCGACGGGCACGCGCGCGGCGGACTTCCGCATGCAGCGCTACGAAGGCAAGCCGGTGCTGACGTGGTGGCAGGATCCGCTGATTCACGGCGGATCGAGCAAGGCCGGCGAGGTGATCACCGACAGCTCCTATCGACAGCTCGCCGTTGTGCGCGCGGGCAACGGCTACCAGCCGGACCTGCACGAATTCCAGCTCACGCCGCAGGGCGTCGCGCTGATCACGGTCTACGACGGGATCGACTGCGACCTCTCAGGCATCGGCGGCGCGAAGGACGCAGCGGTCGCGGACACGCTGTTTCAGGAGATCGACGTGAAGACTGGTCTGGTCAGGTACGAGTGGCACAGCCTCGACCACGTCGCGCTCGGTGACTCCTACGCTTCGGGCGCGCACTCGAGCCGCACGACGCCTTACGACTTCTTCCACATCAACGCGACCGATGTGCGGCGCAACGGCGACGTGCTCGTCGACGCGCGCAACACGTGGGCGGCGTACGACGTCGATCCGCACACCGGCCAGGTGCGCTGGCGCCTCGGTGGCAAGCACTCGAGCTTTGCGATGGGGCCCGGCACGCGCACGGCGTGGCAGCACGACGCACGCGAACAGCCGGATGGCTCGATCACGTTCTTCGACAACGGCGCGACGCCGGCCGTGCACGAGCAGTCGCGTGCGATCGACGTGCGGCTCGACCTGCAGCGGATGACGGCAACGCTCGTACGCGAAGTCGCGCACCCAGGCAAGCCGCTGATCGCCGGCAGCCAGGGCAACCTGCAGGCGCTCGGCGGTGGCGACTGGATGGTCGGCTGGGGTGAGGCGCCTTACGTCAGCGAATTCGCGGCCAATGGCAGCCTGCTGTTCGATGCGCACCTGCCGTCGACGTATGAGTCCTACCGCGCGTATCGGCTCGCGTGGAGTGGGCAGCCGCTGGACCGCCCGGCGCTTGCCGTCGTGCGCGCGCCGTCGGGGCGTGGCGCGACTGCGTACGTGAGCTGGAACGGCGCGACTGAGGTCGCCTCATGGCGCGTGCTCGCGGGCACCTCGCCGGGCGCGCTCGCGCCGGTTGCGAACGGCGCGAAGCGCGGCTTTGAGACGGCGATCGCGCTCGTGGGGGTGAAGCGCGGCGGCTACGTGCAGCTGCAGGCGCTCGACGCTACGGGCGCGGTGCTCGGCGCTTCGCGCGTGCAGCGGATCTGAGCTTGTGAAAGCCAGTTTCGCCGGTCGCCTGCCCCGGTTCCTCGAGTCCTTCAAAGACTTTTTCGGCGCGACGTTCGCGCACGGCGGCGGCGTTGTTCGCGGCGACCTTCGCGACCGTGAAGTAGTCGGTGAAGCCTCTTGCGTGCGCGGCGTTCAGATGCCCCGGCAGCGGACGGCGCAGCTCCTGCAGCAGCGCTTGCTGGAAGGTCTCGCGCAATGGTTCTTCAAGCGCGCTTTCGCCGGCGCTGTTGTGCAGCTCGAGGCGCCCGCTGTCGGTGGCGTAGTCGTACAGCTCATCCTCTTGTCCGGCCGGCAGCAGGTCGATGTTGTCCTGCTCCCAGTCGGCGTATGACGCGTACTTCGCCTCCTGCGTGCGCAGCGCGATCACGTGGCGTGGCGCATCAGCGGCGTATGGCTCGGTCGCGTACTCGGTGACCGTCTCGTCGGTCGCGTGCAGGACATACGGGCGACCGGCTGCATTCGGGTCGGCGAGGATCGCGGCGAGGTCGCCGCGCTCAGCGAGATGTTCGTAGTGAGCGTCGCTGCGCCAAGAGTTCGAGCCGGTCGCGAGCGTCAGCAGCAGCGGCGCGATGTCGACGCTCGAGGTGAGCTGGCTGCGTGTCACCTCAGGTGCGCGCGTAATTGCACCGCGGTAGTCCTTGACGAGCAGCGGCACGCGGATCGCCTCCTCGTAGGCGCCTGCGCCCTTGCCGCGCAGGCCATGCGAGCCGCCGTACTCGCCGTGGTCGGAGGTGAACAGGACGACCGTGTTCGCCGCGACGTCGGGGCGGCTTTCGAGTGTGTCGAGCACGTGGCCGACATGGCGGTCGACCTCACGCTGGAGCTTGGCGTAGAGGTTGAGGAAGTCACTCCACAGCGCGACTACTTCGGGGCCTTCGAAGGGCACTGGACCGAACGAGGCGGCCGCTGTTTCCTGCAGCGAGCGCTGCAGCAGCGGCTTGTTGCGCTCGGCGAGTAGCTCGGGCGTCTCGAAGTTCCCCGGCAGGCCGGGGGCGACCTGCGGCGCGCTCGCCTCGGCGGCGATGCGGTCGCTCCACACGTACCACCACGCGATGTCGTGCGGATTGACGAACGACACGGTCGTGCACCACGGCTCGGCGCCGCGCTCGCGCTCGAACCACTTCGAGAACTGCCGTGCGATGTGGCCATCTACGCGCCAGCCCTGCCCGGGCGCGCCGTTGGGCGAGGGGAAGGTGCCGCCGTCGAAGCCGTAGCGCTCGAGCATCCGCGTGCCGCGCACTGGACCCCACTTGCCATCGTGGTGGGCGAGGTGCCACTTGCCGTACCAGCGCGTGCGATAGCCCTGCTCGCGCAGCATCGTTCCCCACGTCGGGAAGCCTGGGTCGAGCGTGCTGCCGCCCGTGATCATGCAGCCGGTCTGATGCGTGTAGAGGCCCGTCAGCAGCGTCGAGCGGGCCGGCGTGCAGTCGTTCGACGCGGTGTAATGCCCGGAGAAGGAGACCGCGCCGTCGCGCAGGCGGCGCAGGTTCGGCGGCAGCCCGCTGCCGTCGGCCGTCGGTGAGAACCACGCGGGGAAGCGCAACTGATCGACGAGGATCACGAGGATGTTCGGTTGCTGCGTTTTCGTCGTCGGCGGGACGCGCGTCTTCGCCGGCGCTGGACCACGCGATTTGGTCCCGCCCTCAGTCGCGTCGGCGAGCCGGACGATGCCGAGTCCGGCTCCCGTCAGCAGCCCTCCCGCGACGAGCCCGCCCTTGACGAACGTCCGTCGATCGACATTCTTGTCCTGGTCTGAGCCCGTGTTCTGCATTGGTGTCTGATCGTAGGGCCGGCGACGGCGTTGGGGGGTCGGTCGGGCAGATGCGCTGGCTCGCGCAATCGTGGCCCGGCGGGGGGTGCAGCGACATTGAACAGCCCGCAGCTAAAGGTCGGATTAGCTGCCGCCTGATAGACGAGGCATCGACCTCGCCGAGAGCGTGGCTCCGGAGGCGGGATGTGGGTCTCGTGGCGGGGCAGCGTTGGATACCCCTGCTACCGCGCTGTGACGATATTCACGTGGAGAAAGCTGAGGTGAAGGCTCGGGCGAGCGGCCGGTGACATTGAGGGTTGGTCTTTCGCCATGACATTAACCAGCGCACCGGCAAGAAATGAGGCCAAGCCGCTGTCGGCATTCATTACGACGCTCGAGAGACAACATCGGGCAAGATCACAAACACAAACTCCGACAGGCCGTCGGGACTGTTTGAGACTTCGGACACGACGACCGCTTGCACCGTCGCAATCTGGCGTCCCAAACTGACAACTCATTGACGAGCTGTTTTTAGTGTGTTAGGTTCGCCCGCGTCTTTGGGGCAGGGCATCCGACGGAATGTCATTTGGCGTGCTTTGGTAGTGGCGGGGCTGCTTCTGGCTGAGGGTGGTTTACAGCCTAAAAAAGTTAACTGTGGGGGTGGTTGGAGTGAGGTTTAGGCTGCGGTGTTCGCTGGTGTCTGCCCTGGGTTTGGCGCTCGCGGGCGCACTATTGCTCGCCCCGTCTGCGGTCGCGCAGTTCTCACCGCCCCGCGCTGTCCCCGCCGATGCGATCACGGGCCCGCCTATGGCCTCCTCGGCTTTGTTCGGCGGCGAAGGAGCTTGGCTCGCGCGCCAGGCTAGGCGCAGCGCGCCGCTGGCGGTACGGGAGCGCACAGCCGCGCGCTCGAGCTTCACCGGGCTGACGCCCGCGCGCGCGGCGATCGTGGCGAAGGCTGCGTTTCCCGATCTCATCGAGCATCCGGCGGGCGGTTCCCCGTCGCTGCCTTCCGGGCAGCGGATCGCTCACTACCTGAGCGACCACGCGGCTGAGGTCTCGCTCCCCGGGGCCAAAGGCGTGATCGAATCGCTCGCTCCGATCGCACGCAGGGTGGACGGTCGACGCGTGCCGCTCGATCTCCGCCTCGCCGCAGTGGGCAAACACTATGCGCCGGTGCGTCCAAGCGTCGGCGTCGAGGTGCCGGAGAACGTGTCCGACGGGGTATCGCTGCCGGCGGTGGGAGTGTCGCTTACGCCGGTCGACGGTCACGGTAGGCCTCTAGCAGCGCCTCCGGGCGAGCTCGACGGCGCCGCCGTCGTGTGGCGTCATCTCGATCGTGCCGCCGAGCGCAGCTACGATCTCGCAAGCGTCGCAAAGGCGCTGCCGGACGGCTTCGACCTCACGACGCTGCTCCTCTCCCAGCGCAGCACCGGGCGTCTGCGCTTTCGCGTGGGCATGCCAGCCGGCGCGCACCTGAGCGGCGCCGGCGACGGGTCGGTGCGGGTCATCGCGGGCGCGAGCACGCTCGCGGTCGTCTCGCCCGTCAGCGCGCAGGACGCCGAAGGCTCCGAAGTGCCGGTCTCGATGACTGTTCGAGGAGACACGCTCGACGTGAGCGTGGACCTCGCGGGCGACTACCTGTACCCGATCGCGGTCGACCCCGAAGTCAACGACGCGCAGCTCGCGCTGAACCCCGGCGGCAAGCGCTCGAACTGGGAATTTCACACCAGCAACAGCGGTCGCTTCGCTGCGACCGAAACCTACGTGAGTCCGGGGGTCGAACGCCTGGAAACGAAAGGCACCGCCGAATACGCCCCTACCGAATGGGCCTATTGGGGCTACCAAACCCACGGCGTCTCGAAAATCTACGAAATTAAAACCGAAACGTCAGCCAAAAACAAACTCTCCAAGATCGAAAGCTTCCTCGAATTCCTCGAACCCGGTGGCGCGCAGGAAACCAAGAAGCTGCTGTCGACCGAACTCGAAAACCCCGAATACGAAAAAAAAGCGACGACCCTGTGTGCGGCCAACGCGTCCAAAGCCGAAGAATGCCTCCCCGGCGCCGGCAAAGCGAAAAACGCGATCCACTTCCAGCAGTCGGTGACCGCCTCTCCAGGCGCGAACTGGCACTTCTCGGACACCCTGTCGCAGGGCATCGTGTCGATCTCCGAGCCCACCGGCACGCACTCAACGACCAGCTACAACACCACCTCGCCGACGCTTGAATTTGAAACGGAAGTCGAAGGCAAAAAAGAAAAAGTCACGCGCCAGAACGTGCTCGCCGGTTCCGGCGGCTGGTTGACTAGTCGCGCAGGCGCATTCGAACCGATTGCAAAAGACACGGGCATCGGCGTGGCGGTCACGAAGCTCGAGTACGAAAGCGCGTCCGAAAGCTGGACCCAGCTCTACGAACACGACTATCTCAACGTCGACAAGGCGTGCCAGGGCGTGCAGTGCTACGAAACGCACTCCGAAAAGGCGACGCTGCCGCCGGCGCTGCCCGACGGCGAACAGAAAATCCGCTACAAAGCCGAAGAGGCGATCTCTGCCACGCAGTCGCTGAGCACCGAAGGCAAGGCGACCGTCAAAGTCGACACCGCGGCGCCTCACGATCTGCACCTGGAAGGACTGCCGTACGGCAACGAACTCAGCGAAAAACCCTACAAATTGACCGGGGAAGCGACCGACGGCGAAGGCTCGACGGTCGCGAGCTCAGGGATCAAATGGATCGTGCTCTACGTCGACGGTCACGAATTCGGAACCGCCTCGCCGGCGTGCACGGTGGCTAAAGGCAAATGCACGATCAGCTACAGCTGGACCGTCAACGGCGCGGAACTCGGCGCCGGCGAACACGACCTGGAGCTGCTCGCGATCGATAAAGCTGGCAACGAAAGCAAGATCTATGAACAACTGTCGATCCGCCACTCCACACCGGTTGCACTCGGCCCCGGATCGGTCGACCTCGAGTCGGGGGACTTCGCACTCAGCCAGAGCGACGTCTCACTCGGGTCCGGCCTGACGGTCGGGCGTAGCCACAGCTCGCGTGCTGCGACCGCCGCGGTCGGCCCGTTCGGACCAGAGTGGGGCATCGGCCTCAGCAGCACTGAGTCGCTCGTTGAAGTCATCAACGGCAGCGTGATCCTGACCTCAGGGGACGGGAGCAAATCGATCTTTGCGGCGCTCGGCGAAGGCAAATTCCAGGCGCCGACGGGCGATTCGAACTTGGAACTGACGCTCGAAGAAAACAAAGCGACCAAACAGAAGCTCGCCTACTATCTGAAGGACGCCGCGCGCCACACGTCGGTGAAGTTCACACAACTGTCGGGCGCTGCCGAATGGGTCCCCGCCCTGCAGGAAGGCACGGTCGCGAGTCAGACCGTCGCCTACACCTACCAGACGGCAGAAGCGATCGATGAATACTCGCTCCCGGCGTCGAGCAAACCTGATGGGATCACGGCCGGCCCGGACGGCAACTTGTGGTTTACAACCATGGGGACCGGCAAGGTGGGCAGAATCACTCCGTCAGGCGGGGTCAAGGAATTCGCCACGGGGTTGGGCTCGTACGTGGAGAGCATCGTGACGGGCCCAGATGGCAACCTATGGTTCACGAACTGGAACTGGGGCACGGTCGGCAAGATCACACCCACCGGTGCGGTGACTGAATACGTGGTCCCTGAAGGTGGCAACGTCGGTAACATCACCGTCGGCCCGGATGGCAACCTCTGGTTCACCGACTCGAGCGGAAAGATCGGCAAGATCACGACCGCCGGCGTTATGACGCGATACCCGGTTCCGGCGGAAAGCATTCCAAACGGTCTCACCACTGGTCCCGACGGCAATTTGTGGTTCACGAACTCGTACTGCTGGTGGAACACCCCCGGCGTGTGCAAGATCGGCAAGATCACGACCTCCGGCGCGGTCACCGAATATACGCTGAGCGAAAATGCGCCCATCGGCATCACCGCGGGCCCGGATGGCAATCTCTGGTTTGCGGGCCTTTATTTTACGAAAGCCATGATCAGCAAGATCACAACGGCGGGCGTGGTGACTCAGTATCCGCTTGCGGCAGGCAGCAGACCATCGCAGATCACTGCCGGCTCGGACGGCAACATGTGGTTCACCGAGAACGGCACGAGCAAGGTCGGCAAGATCACAAAGGCGGGAGCCGTCTCTGAATTCTCGCTTCCCTCGGGAAGCACACCCACAGGCATTGCATCGGGACCCAACGGCAACCTGTGGTTCGCCGAGGAAGGGACCAGCAAGATCGGCACGATCAGCACTGCTGGGCGCATCAGCGAGCCAATCCAAGAGCTCGCGCCGAAGCCGGCCGGCGTGTCGTGCTCGCCTGAACTGAAACCGGGCTGCCGGGCGCTCAAATTCAAATACGCCACTGCGACGACGGCCACGGGCGAAGCGCCCAGTGAATGGGGGGAATTCCAGCGCCATCTGGCGAAGGTTCTGCTCACGGCCTACGATCCGGTCGGCAAAAATATGCAGGAAACGGCGGTCGCCGAATACCAGTACGACAAGCGCGGTCGGCTCCGCGCGGAGTGGGACCCGCGGATCACGCCCGCACTGAAGACGACCTACGGCTACGACGAGGAGGGTCACGTCACGGCGATGTCGCCACCCGGACAGGAGCCGTGGCTGTTCACGTACGGCGCGAGCGTCAACGACACGGGGACTGGGCGGCTGCTGAAGGCCATGCGAGCGACCGCGTCGTCCGAACTGTGGAAAGGCGAAGCCCTCGCCAACACCGTAGTTCCGAAAATCACCGGCACCGCGTCGGAAAACACACCACTCGCGGTCTCCAACGGCACGTGGTCGGGAGCGCCCGCGACGTATGCGTACCAGTGGAAGCGCTGCAATCTCTCAGGCGTGGCCTGCACGCCGATCCTCGGTGCGACGAACGCGAACTACACGCCGGTGTCCACCGACGTCGGCAAGACGCTGGTCGCGAGCGTGACGGCGACGAGCGCCGGTGGCACGGCCGCGGCCGTGACGAGCGCAGCCACCGCTGAAGTGCGGTACAGCTTCTACACCTGGGCAGACTTCCCGCTGTCCACCAACAGCGGGCCGAAGGGCGTCACCAAAGGCCCGGACAGCAACATCTGGTACACGAACTTCACGAGCAACAAGATCGGCAAGATCACGACGATGTGGGCGAACACCGAATACGCGCTGCCGGCTAACAGCGGCCCAACCGGCATCACGACGGGGCCCGACGGCAACCTCTGGTACACGAACTTCACGAGCAACAAGATCGGCAAGATCACGACGGCCGGCGTGACGACCGAATATGCGCTGCCGGCGGGCAGCGGCCCGAAGGGCATCGTCGCGGGCCCCGACGGCAACCTCTGGTACGCGAACTACACGAGCAGCAAGATCGGCAAGATCACGACGGCCGGCGTGAAGACCGAATACGCGCTGATCCTCAACAGCCACCCCGAAAGCATCGCCGCGGGCCCCGACGGCAAGCTCTGGTTCACCAACCGCGCCACGAACAAGATCGGCAAGATCACGACGACGGGAACGATCGTCGAATACGCGCTACCGGCGTCCAGCGCACCCAACGGCATCGTCGCGGGCCCGGACGGAAACATGTGGTTCACCGAGGCCGGCACGACCAAGGTCGGCAAGATCACGACGCTCGGCGTGAAGACCGAATATGCGCTCTCCGTCCCGCCGGAATTCATCACCGTGGGACCTGACGGCAACCTCTGGGCGACGAGCTCCACCGGTAACAAACTCCTGAAGATCACCACATCGGGCGTCAGCACCGCCTACACGCGCCCCACCGCCGGCACGAACTTCCAAGGCATCGCGGCGGGTGCGGACGGGCATCTGTGGTTCGCCGAGTTCGCGAACAGCAAGCTCGGCGACGTCGACCCGACGCTACTGGTAGAAGGCGCCCCCATCGCTCCGCAGCCGGGCACGACGATCAACTACAACGTCCTACTCAGTGGTGCCGGTGCACCGTGGGCGATGAGCAGCGCCGACGTGGCGAAATGGGGCCAGAAAGACATCCCCGACGAGGCCACCGCGATCACCCCGCCCGACGAACCGCAAGGCTGGCCGGCGTCGAGCCACAAACGCGCGACGATCTACTACCTGGATGAACAGGGGCGCCAGGTCAACGTCGCCAACCCGAGCACTGTCTCCAACGGCGCGATCGCGACGAGTGAATACAACGAATACAACGACGTGATCCGTACGCTCACGCCGGCCAACCGCACCACCGCGCTGGCGGCGGGCGCGAGCTCAGCGGAAGTCTCCAAGCTACTCGACACGCAGAGCACATTCAACGGCGAAGGCGCCAAAGAAGGCGAAGTCAGCGAACCGGGCACCCGGCTGATCGAAACCCTGGGGCCGCAGCACCAGATCAAGTATCTAGCGGGCGGCGAACAGAAAGAATCGCTCGCGCGTGAGCACAAGAAGTACTTCTACGATCAGGGCGCGCCCGGAGGCGCCAGCTATCGCCTGCTGACCGAAACGGCCGATCTCGCACAGCTCGCGAACCACGAAGAGGTCGAAGTGCGCGCGACGCGCAACAGCTACGCCGGGCAGAGCAACCTCGGCTGGCAGTTGCGCGCACCGACCTCGACCACGATCGACCCGGAAGGCCTGAACCTGACTGCCACGACCGAATATGACCCGACGACGGGCCAGGTCAAGGAAACGCGCGGCGCGGGCGCCGACAAGACGCTCAGCTACACAGCCAAATTTGGCGAAACCGGCAGCGAAGCCGGCAAGCTAAAAAATCCCTGGGGCGTAGCCGTTAACGCAGAAGGCAAGCTATGGGTCGTGGACACGGCGAACAATCGCCTGCAGAAGTTCGGTCCCGAAGGCGCGTACATCACGAAATTCGGGGAAGCGGGCTCCGGTGCTGGGCAGCTTAAAGAACCGGAGGGGATCGCGCTTGATTCGGCGGGCCACATCTGGGTCGCGGACACGGGCAACAACCGCCTGCAGGAGTTCAGTTCCGCCGGCGTCTACATGGCGACGGTCGGCTCGCTCGGAACGGAAGCGGGCAAGTTCAAAGCCCCGGCCGCGCTGGCGTTTGACCCCAAAGGCAACATGTGGGTCACAGATAGCGGCAACAGCCGCGTGGAGAAGTTCGACAAAGAAGCGAAATACGTCTCGCAATTCGGCTCGCCGGGCAGCGAACCGGGGCTGCTATCGGGACCGAAGGGCATCGCGATCGACGGCTCGGAAAACGTGTGGGTTGCGGACAGCGGCAACAACCGCATCGAGGAGTACTCGAACACGGGCAGCTTCCTGCGCCGCGTCGGCTCGCTAGGCACGGGCGAGGGGCAGCTCACCACGCCGCTCGGCCTCGGCGTCGACGCGGCCGGCAACGTGTGGGCGATCGATTCGCTGGGCGGTCGCGCCGAGAGCTTCTCACCGAAAGGCGCCTACGTGACACAGGTTGCCTGGAAAGGCACGGAAGCCGGCCAGCTGACCGAACCGCGCGCGCTGGCCTTCGACGCGACCGGCAAGCTGTGGATCACGGACAGCTCGAACAACCGCCTCGAGCAGTGGTCGAAGGGCCCCAACGCTCACGACCAGAAGCTCGTCTACTACAGCGCGGAAGCGAACACCGAAGGCTACGCATCCTGTGGCCTTCACCCCGAGTGGGCGGGTCTCCTCTGCGAGACCCTGCCGGCGAAGCAGCCTGAACTGCTGAGCCTGCCGAAATTGCCGGTCACGACGTACACATACAACATGTACAACGAGCCGGAAACGACAACGGAAGTCTTTGGCGCAGCGACGCGCACGAGCAAAGTCAGCTACGACGCAGCCGGCCGACGCAAAACAAGCGAAACAACGGCCTCGACCGGGACTTCGCTGCCGAAGATCACCTTTGAATACGACAAAGAACTCGGCAAGCTGGAAAAACAGACCGCCGAAGGCGAAGCGCGGACGCTGAAATACGAATTCAACCGCCTCGGGCAGCTGACGAAATACACAGACTCAGATGAAAACATCGCCCAGTTCAAATACTTCGGCCCAGAAAACGACTACCAGCTCGAAGAAGTCTCAGATTCGAGCAACGCCGGCGCCAGCCACCAGACCTACAGCTACGACGCGAGGACGAAGTTGAGGACCCAACTCGTCGACTCGGCCGCGGGCACGTTTACCGCGACGTATGACGGCGAGGGCAGGGTGACAAGCGTGGCCTATCCCTACCTGTGCAAGAACTACACCTACAACGCGGTCGGCGAGACCACGAACCTGCGCTACACAAAGTCCACCAACTGCACAGAAGCCGAACCGGCCGAGTGGTACAGCGACAGCCAAATCACTTCGATCCACGGCGAAATGCTCGGTCAGACGAGTACGCTGGCGAGCGAGAGCTACGCCTACGATGCCGCAGGGCGCCTGACTGGAGCCCAGGAAACGCCCGCAGGCGAAGGCTGTACGACACGCAGCTATGCCTACGACGAAGAAGGCAACCGCGCGAGCTCGATCGCGCGCGCTCCGGGAATCGCGGGCGTCTGCCAGAGCGAAGGCGGGACGGTCGAAGGGCACAACTACGACGAGGGCAGTCGTCTGGCGGACGCCGGGATGAGCTACGACGGCCTCGGCAACGTCACGAAACTGCCCGCTGCGGACGCCGAAGGCCATGAACTGACCACGGCCTTCTACGTCGATGACGCCGTCGCCTCGCAGAGCCAGTCCGGGGTGACGAACAACTATTTGCTCGACCCCGAAGGCCGCGTGCGCGAAACCGTCACGGGAGCCAAAAAAGTCCTCTCTCACTACGACGCGCCGGGTGAAGGCGTGGCATGGACAAGCGAAGGGGCGAGCTGGACGCGGAATATTGCCGGCATCGACGGAGCCATGCTCGCGACGCAGAGCAACGGCGAAACGCCGGTGCTTCAGCTGCAAGACATCCAGGGCAACGTCGCGGCCACGATCGGCGACAAAGCCGGCGAAACAAAACTGCTGTCGAGCTACAACAGCACCGAATTCGGCGTGCCGAACGCCGGCAAAGCCCCGCCGAAGCTCGCCTGGCTCGGCGCTGCCGGGGTGGAAAGCGCGCTGCCGTCGGGCGTCGTGACATACGGCTCGACCTCCTACGTGCCGCAGACCGCACGGGCGCTTCAGGGCCAGCAGGTCGAAGCGCCCGGCCTGCCCGGAGGCAGCGGCGTGGGCGCCGCCTACAC
>Ga0193728_1000859_pt1 | contig 15181 bp, 18 predicted proteins | sample U1c1metaG_FD_143037 | JGI IMG/M metagenome (GOLD analysis project Ga0193728, IMG submission 143037) | Soil microbial communities from a riparian zone of the East river system, Colorado, United States - U1c1 | ecosystem: Environmental > Terrestrial > Soil > Riparian zone | place: USA: East River...
CCTGGCACGACCATGACGCGAACACCGTCGGCCTTCTTCTTGCCCTTGATGATGGATGCGAAGGCGCGCAGGTCTTCGATCCGCGAGTTCGTGCACGAGCCCATAAACACTGCATCCACGTGGATGTCCTTCATGGGCGTGCCAGCGGCGAGATCCATGTACTCCAGCGCGCGCTCGGCGGACGCCCGCTCGTTCGGGTCACTGTAGTCGCTCGGCGACGGGATGCGATCGCTCAGCGATACACCCTGGCCCGGGTTGGTGCCCCAGGTGACGAAAGGTTCGAGCTCGTTGGCGTCGAGGTACACCTCGGCGTCGAATACGGCGTCGTCATCCGTCTTCAAGGTCTCCCAGTAGGCGACGGCGGCATCCCAGTCCGCACCCTCAGGTGCGTGCGGACGACCCTTCAGGTAGTCGTAGGTGGTCTGGTCGGGTGCGATCATTCCGGCGCGCGCGCCCGCCTCGATCGACATGTTGCAGACCGTCATGCGGCCATCCATCGACAGCGAACGGATGGCGCTGCCGCGGTACTCCATCACATAGCCCTGACCACCGCCGGTGCCGATCTTCGCGATGACGGCCAGGATGATGTCCTTTGCGCTGACACCGGGACGAAGCTGCCCCTCGACCGTGATCGCCATGGTCTTGAATGCCTGGAGCGGCAGGGTTTGCGTAGCAAGCACGTGCTCGACCTCGCTCGTACCGATCCCGAACGCCATCGCGCCGAAGGCGCCATGGGTGGACGTGTGCGAGTCGCCGCAGACAACCGTCACGCCCGGCATGGTCAGGCCAAGCTGGGGGCCGACGACGTGGACGATTCCCTGCTCGATGTCGCCCAGCGAGTGGAGGCGGATCCCAAACTCCTCGGCGTTGCTGCGCAGGGTCATGATCTGGGTACGGCTGGTGAGGTCCGCGATGGGTTTGTCGATCGCGAGCGTCGGAGTGTTGTGGTCTTCCGTCGCGATCGTCAGGTCCGGGCGACGAACCGGACGGCCCGCCATTCGCAGCCCGTCGAAGGCCTGCGGGCTGGTGACCTCGTGCACGAGGTGCAGGTCGATGTAGATGAGGTCGGGTGAACCGTTCTCGCCTTTGACGACGAGGTGATCATCCCAGACCTTTTCGGCGAGGGTTTTGGGGGACGTATCTTCCGAAATGCGTGTAGACATTAGTGCGGTCTTTCTTCAGCTCGATGGTCAGAAGGCGACATGTACTCCGCGACGAGTGAGGCCTGGAACTAAGACCCGTCGCGGCGAAGAAGAAGGAGCCGATTGAGCAACATTTATCGAGGCTATCATCCGTTGCCGGGCGACGCCTTGAGCGTTATCGCAGCGGGACTAGTAGGTCTTCAGGTCCGCGAGGCCTGCGCTGGGGAAGCACGACGAAAGCGCGACGATGCTGAGCTGTGGACCCTGCACGAATGACACGGTAAAGCTCGCGTCGACGCTCGACTTGATGATGAGAGTCGGATTTCCCGAGGAATCCTTGCTCTGGAATACGGTCCAACCGTCGTCATTGGTCCAGTGCGCCGCAATCGCCGACATGACCGCCTCGGTGTTCACACCGGGCTTGAGGTTGACGACGGTCGATCCGGGCCAGTACGACTGCCCGGACTTGCCGAGGCACGGAAAGATGACCTTCGAGGTCAGAGTCTGGTGCGTGCTCACGACTTTGTTTGCCGGCACGAACGCGGCGATCTGCGACTCAACGGTCAGCGTGGTCTGCTTCGCGAGATTCACGGCCGCCGTTGGCGACTTCCCGCTGCCCGCGCAGCCGCTAAGCGACACCGCGAGTAATCCGACAGCCACGATCGCGGCAGCCCCGATGGCAATCCTGTTGTACGTCACGCTGGCTCCCCCTCGAGCAGAACTGAAGTTTTAGTAGCTGGACTTGCCAGCAAGACCGGTATCAGAGAAACAGGCCGACAGGGCATTGACGGTCAACGCCGGGCCCTGATCGAATTCGACCGTAAAGCTGTAGCCGGAGTCCGACTTGATGTCGAGCGAAGGGTTGCCGTCGGCGGCGTTGACCTTGTAGACGCTCCAACCGCTCTTGTTGGTCCAATGCGAACCCATCGCGGTGAGTATCGAGTCTGAGTCCACCCCGGGCTTCAGACTCATGGTCAGGCTGCCCGGCCAATAAGATTGGTCCTTTTTGCCGAGGCACGGAAAAATGACTCGCGACGTCTTAGTGACGTTGCTGCTGATCACCTCTTTGGTGGGCACGAATGCGGCGATTTCCTGCTCGACCGCGATCGTCTGCTGCTTCGCGGAGCCGACTGAAAGCGTCGAACCGGCGCTCGACGCGCATCCGCTGAGGCTTGCCACAAGGACGATGGAACTTACGGCCGCAACGGTTGTCGCAGCAATTCGGGTGTACTGCACGAAGCTCTCCCTCGGGCACTAGATGATCTCCGGGCCACCATAATGCTGAAACAGGTCCCCCGACCATTCCCTGTTTCGGGGGTCAGGGCGGGCCCGGCGATGCTCGCGATTCTCGTGCGGCTTCGACGCGGAGCTTGATCAGGCTGGCCCCCACCGCGACCGCCATGGCCAGCACGATTACCGCAAGCGAAGTGAGGGTGTCGATTTCGGGCGCCCACTCGACCGACTTTCCGCCGTTGACGAAGAAGACCTGGTTGTCGTGAAGCGCATGCAGGACGAGTTTGGCTCCGATGAAGACCAGGATGGCCGCAATACCGTAGCTGAGATACGCCAGACGATTCATCAGGTCACCGAGGAGGAAGTAAAGCTGACGCAGTCCCATCAGGGCGAACAGATTGGCGGCGAAGACGATGAACGCGTCCTGGGTTATTCCGAAAATCGCGGGGATGGAGTCGAGTGCGAACAGTAGATCGGTCGTGCCAATCGCGAGAAAGACCACGATAATCGGCGTCAGCATCCGCTTCCCGTCCCTCTGGATGGTCAGTGCCGTGCCGTCATAGTGCTGGGTGATGGGGATGTGACGCCGCAGAAAGCGAATTGCTTTGCTCTCGGTCTCTTCCGTGTCCTTGCGATTCGACAGGAGCTGCTGGACCGCGGTGTAGAGCAGGAACGCGCCGAAAAGGTAGAAGATCCAGCTGAAGTTATTGATGAGCGTCACGCCGAGAAGGATGAACACTCCGCGAAGCAGCAGCGCGAGGACGATCCCCAATAGAAGCAGGGACTGCTGCAGCGTTCGCGGAACGGAGAACCGACCCATGATGATGACGAAGACGAAGAGGTTGTCGATGCTGAGGCTGTATTCGGTCAGCCAGCCGGCGACGAACTGCCCGGAGGAATCCGGCCCGCTGAATACGAGCACCAGTCCAGCGAACACCAGCGCGAGCACAACGTAAAAACCGATCCAGATCGCGGACTCGCGGGTGCTCGGGATGCGTGGACGACGGTACGCAAACAGGAGATCTGCCACGATCACCACGCCCATTACTGCGAGCGAACCGATCTCGAGCCAGCGGGGGATCACAGTTTTCGACCCTAGCCTGTGCGGACAACTATCGCCGAGATACCTGACGGCGCGGACCGACCAATCCAGTCCGCAGACGCAGCCCATTCCACAACCACAGCCGGCTCATAGGACTTACCAAACCGCGCTTGGTTGTCTAATCACATGAAGCGCACCCTCCGCACGCGTGCCGCACTCGTCACGGCCGTCAGCCTTTCGCTGGTCGGCGCAGTCGCAGGGTGCGCTTCGACCACTTCCGCAAGTTCCTCGACGGGCGCATCCTCGAACGACACTTCGTCATCAAGCGGCTCGAGCGCGACATCCACATCGGATGATGCCACCAGCTACAAGGACGGCACCTATTCTGCCGATGGCAGCTACGTCTCGCCCGGTGGCCAAGAGGAGATTGCCGTGACGATCACCGTCAAGGATGACCTCATCACGGCAGTTTCCGTAAAAACGGTCTCGGCCGACCCAGAAGGTGAACAATACGAAGCCCAGTTCGCGAGCGGAATTTCCGCGGTCGCCGTTGGCAAGAGTCTTAGCAGTCTCAGCGTCGGAAGCGTCGCCGGGTCATCGCTCACCAGCCAGGGTTTCAATCGTGCCCTCTCAGCCATCCGAGGTAAGGCCAAGGCATAGTTCCGCAACTTATATAAAGCATCTATATAGTGGATGCATGGAAACCCCTGAAGCCGATCGGCTCGCAGTGGCGCACGCACTCGAGCGCGTTATTGGCTGGCTTCGGGATGCCCGTGAGCCGTCGGGACTGTCCGCCAGCGCGTTGAGCGCCCTCAGCCGCCTCGATGCGCTGGGAAGCCTTCGGGTCACCGAGCTCGCCGAGCGCGAGCAACTCACCCAGCCCGGGATGACCACGCTCATCAACCGGCTCGAAGATGCTGGCTTCGCGGTGCGCGAACCCGATCCGACCGACGGCCGGGCAGTGCGTGTCACGATCACGTCCGCCGGCACCACCCGAGTTCGTGAGCATCGAGACGCCAGAGCCGACCTCATCGGCGCCCGGGTAGCCCAACTCTCGCACGACGAGCAGGTCGCCCTCATCGCCGCGCTTCCCGCGCTGCGGTCGTTCGCGACGCATCCCGCACCAGCACAACGACACAACGAACGAGGTATCGATTCATGAGTTCCCACGCGACCATTTCGGACGGCGAGCGGCGACCGAGCCCATTCAAACAACCGCGCGCGGTCTGGGCGGTCGCATTCGCGTGCGTCGTCTCGTTCATGGGCATCGGCCTGGTCGACCCGATCCTGAAGACCCTGGCCGGACAACTCAACGCGACGCCATCGCAGGTCGAGCTGCTGTTCACGAGCTACCTCGTCGTCACGGCCGTTGCGATGCTCGTCACTGGCTGGGTGTCGAGCCGCATCGGCGCAAAGTGGACGCTCATTGCTGGACTCATCCTGATCGTGCTCTTCGCCGCCGCCGCCGGATCGACGATCAGCATCGCCGGAATCGTGGGATTCCGCGCGGGCTGGGGTCTCGGGAATGCCCTGTTCATCGCAACCTCGCTCGCCGTCATCGTCGGCTCGGCCTCGGGCGGATTCGCGGGCGCGATCGTGCTCTACGAAAGTGCGCTCGGAATTGGGATCGCGCTCGGCCCGCTCATCGGCGGTCTCCTTGGCAACATCAGCTGGCGCGGGCCGTTCTTCGGTGTCTCCGTGCTGATGGCGATCGCGCTCGTCGCGACCATCTTCCTCCTGCCCAAGACGGCCAAACCAAGTCACCGTCAGAGGCTGTCGGAGCCACTCGCCGCGCTGAAGCACCGTTCACTGCGGATGACCAGCATCGTCGGACTCCTCTATAACTGGGCTTTCTTCACCCTGCTCGGCTATTCACCGTTCCTCATGGGAATCGACAGTCCCATCCAGCTCGGCTTGGTGTTCTGCGGCTGGGGCATCCTGGTCGCGGTGTTCGCGGTCTGGGGCGCACCGTTGCTGCAGCGCCGATTCGGAACGCCGCGCACGCTTTACGTCAACTTCGTTCTCATGGCCATTGACCTCGCGGTCATCGCGATCTTCTACACCAATCCCATCACGGTGATCGTCTGCGTGATCATCGCTGGAGCATTCATCGGGGTGAACAACACACTCGTGACGACCGCGGTCATGAGCATCGCGCCGGTCGAGCGACCGGTCGCGTCGGCGACCTATGGTTTCGTGCGGTTTATTGGCGGTGGGCTCGCGCCGTTCGTCGCCGGACTGCTCGTGACCGCCTTCAACCCAATGGTCCCCTTCTTACTCGGCACCGCGACGCTTGTTGCAGCGGCGATCATTCTGGGCAGCGTGCACAAGGCGCTGGTGGCCGCGGATCGTGGCGAGATCGCGCAGCCGGTGATCACCCAACTCGATGAGATCGAGAACGAGAACCCCTTCCCCGGGGCAACGGCGATCGGCAACGCCGACTAAGAGGAGTTCACCGCTGGTCGGCGTCACGCGGGCGATTTGCGCGACCTAAGCCGACGCACTCGCCAGGTTCGGATAGTCCTTCTCGACCGTGTCCTCATCGAACGGATCACCGGTCGGATCGTCATCCGGAGAGCCCTCCACGGGGTCACGCGGGTCACCCTTGACGCCACGCTCCTCCAGCAACTCGACCGCGACGTACTCGAGCAACTCGTTGTCGACCTCGGCGTCATCCACGTAGATACCAAGCCCATCGGGTTCCATGAGCGCCTGCTCGACGGCGTCGCTTCCCTTACCGATTAACCACGAGCGGAAATAGTGGAACGAGTCATCGCTCATTCCGCCCGCGATCACGTATCCGGCACCCCAGATTGACCACCGATTGAGTCGAATGAGTTCGCGGGTGAATTCGGCTCCGAATTCGGCGACGACGTCTCCATGGAGTTCGCTGAGCACATCGCGGAGCGCCTGGGGGTCGGTGCTCGGCTGCATCGGGGTTGAATTTTCGCGGGCGCTCTCTATCAGCGCATAGAACTCTGACTTATCCATGCTGGGAGTGTACTTTCGCACCTTGACCCGCCCCTCCGGTCGGGAGCAAACTTTTGGCGAAATATCAGCATCGATTCGAAGGGCAAACGCGATGGACATGAAGCTCGAAGTAGTGGTCATCCCGGTGTCCGACGTGGACCGGGCAAAGGCTTTCTACACGGGACTCGGATGGCGCCTGGATGCCGATTTCCCCGGACAGGACGGATTTCGCGTGGTGCAGCTGACTCCGTCCGGCTCGGCCTGCTCGATCATTTTCGGCAGCGGGATCACCTCCGCGGCGCCCGGATCGTCCGACGGCCTGCAACTCGTGGTGAGCGATATCGCCGCCGCACGTGAGGAGCTGGCGAAGCACGGAGTAGCGGTCAGCGAGATCTTTCACGATGCGGGCGGGGTATTTCATCACGCCGGAACCGTGGCACGTGAGCCCGGCCCCGCGCCGAAAGGCAAAAGCTACGGCTCGTTCGCATCATTCAGCGATCCGGATGGCAATGGCTGGTACATCCAGGAGGTCACAACCCGTCTTCCGGGTCGCTGATCAGAACCGAAGCACGGAAGGCGGTGACAAAATGGCAACCAATTATGACTCTGCGACCGATCTGGCGGCGGCGCTACGGCGAGCCGCTGCGGCCCACGGTCATCACGAGAAGGAGATCGGGCACGAAGATCCGGACTGGCCGGACTGGTATGCCCAGTTCATGGTTGACGAGCAGGCTGACTAGCCGAGGGTGATTCCTCGTGCCCGCATAAAGGGAACCGGATCCACCCAACCACCATTCACCATCACCGCGAAGTAGAGGTGGCACCCGGTGGAAGCTCCCGTCGAACCGGTGCGCGCGATGTTCTGACCTGCCTGGACGGTCTGACCGACGTGCACGAATGTTTGACCGCTGGCGATGTGCCCGTAGGAAGTCGAGACCCCGCCACCGTGGTTGATCGTTATGTAGTTGCCGTAATCGCTGTAGATACCCGCATAGGTGACGGTGCCCCCGGTCGCCGCGTAGATCGGCTGCAGACAGCCGTGCGCGATGTCGTCGCCGTAGTGCATGGCCCACCGGTAACCCTGGGCGGGGTCGTAGCGGTAGCCCCACGGGGACGTGATCACTCCCGCCGTCGGCAGCGCCCAGCCCTGGGCATCCACCACTCCCGCCTGTCCTGCGCCGTTGGCAGCCGCCACACCAGCGTTGTACTGCGCCACGGTCATGTTGGTGCTGGTAGTCAGCGCAGCCAACTCCACGTTGAGCGCCTGCTGATGCACGGCCTCTGCAGTCACGGCCGCTTCAAGGTTCGCCGCTGCGGCGGCCGCCTTCGCCTTCGCCGCATCTGCCGCCTGCTTCTGCACGTCAAGGATGTGTGCCTGTGCCGTCGCGAGAGCCGTCAGTTGCTTGACCGAGCTCTGGTCGGAGAGCGCCTTCTGCAGAAGCGCGTTTTGTTCCTTGGAGACCTGGCCAATGGCGCCCAGATCGTTGAGAAGCTGGCCCGCCGAATCCCCGTTGAGAAGTAGTGACATGGTGGACCATCCACCGCCACCACTCGGGCCCCGGGCGAGTTGGGAAGCGTAACCGCCCAGTTCCGCCTCCGACTTCTTTGCCTTCGCTGCCGCGTCCTGCTCCTGCACCTGCAGCGTGTGCTGCTTGTCTTCGGCCAGAGAATATTTCTGCTCCGCCACCGCGGCCGCTTGTCCCGTCGCGACGGCATCCGCATTTGCCGCCGTGAGTTGGGTGTTGAGATCCGCGAGAAGGCTCTTGATCTGGTTGACCGCCGCCTGGGTGGCCGCCTGGCTGTTGCGCGCCGCAACCACGTCCGCCCAGGTGGGATACGTCGTCGCGTAGGCGGCCGGGGTGGTCGTTGCGAATAGTGAGCCGGCCACGAGGAATGCAACCGCGCCGATCATGCCCACGAACCGTAGGTTTGTTCGGTGGGCGCGCATGCGTGCGCCCACACCCCTGGCATTTTTCGTCTTCACTGGCATCCCCAAACCATCTTCGTTGCCGCCTTCTCCAGCGGCGCAAATTTAGCCCGCGCGTCGCGATAACCGACGTTCATCCACGCTGCTCATAGAAATTCATCAGCTAGGGATCGTCGATTAGCCGCCGGGCCGTTCGCGAGCGATGGATAACACGCTCACAACTACCAAGAGAACAAATCCGACCCCGGCGATGAGAGCCAACTGCGGCGACGTGAGAGCCGAAGCGACGGACTTTCCGGCGACCAGAGTGAGCACAATCAGTGCGACGATCTGAGCGGGGACCTGGATGATCAGGAAGGTACGCAGGATCCTTCCGAGGATCCGCAACTGCACCGGGCCTCCGACAGGCAGCCAGCCGAGCGTCATTCCGAACACGTGAAGTGCGTGGGCTCCGGCGAGCACCACAAAGAACTTCCATCCCGGTGCCTCGCCGAAACCTCCAAGAGCGGAGACGGCGAGCAGGCCGGCGAGCAGCCACGCCGCGGGCGTCTTGGGAAAGACGAGAGTTCCCAGCGACAGCAGGAGAGCTAGAGCGAGCGGCAACTGCCAGCCAATGACGGCGAATGAGAGGCCGACGATTACGACGGCGATGATCAGCCGCACGATCGATGCGGGCACGGCGTGCCCGACCACGGGACGAAATCGCGGTGTCGCCGAGTGACTCATCGTTTGTCGTTGGGGTAACGTCATCGCGGCCTCCTGGCCATTCGACTCCGCGTGCTCAGCTGCATTTCCGGCGACTGGTCGCCCGCGGAATGCCAACGGATCACATCAACGTCCAGCGAACCAAGCGCGAGGATGCGTGCTTCCCGCTCCAGCTGGACGATTCGCAGGGCGGTCTGCTGCTCACGCCGGAGCCTATCCATCGTTGTCGGCTGGAGAGTGTCAACGATCACAACGCGATGCCCCGCCACCCGCCACAGCTCGGCCATTCGCCCCGCTTCGTTGTCGAGGAAGGTGGAGAGCACGTAGACGATGGTGCCGGCCGGGATGACCGGGGGGCGCAAGCGACGTTGCGGCGCGCCGACCGGCTTGGTACGCGCGATGGTGGACAGCACGCGATGCAATTGTGCGGTCCCGCCGCCCGGAGGGATCATGCGAGTGCTACCCGCCAGATCACGAAAACCTACCCTGTCGCCCGAATTGATATAACCCGAGGCAATCGAGGATGCCGCTTCGCGGGCGACATCCAAAGACGTGGGGCCGTCATACTTCAAGCCTCCTGCCGGGCGGTTGGTGACAAGCTCGGCAACCTCGTCCCTGCTGTCCATAACGACAAGCACCGTCGCATCCGCCGTCGAGAAACTCCGTCGCACGTAGAGGTCGCCTGGCGTATTGGCGTGCCGCGCCGTGACCCGCCAGTCGATGCGTCGAAGCCGGTCGCCCGGTACGAACTGATGAATGTCCCTGAACTCGCCGCCGTCTCCGGGCCGGGCCGAATCGTGGCCGCCCGAGAGACCAAACATGCGAAACGGGAGCGGGAGGCGACGAAGCGGAACGATGCGGGGTGGGATGACACGGCTGCTTCGCGGCCCACGCGCGGGGGCGATGGTTGCGCTCGCTTCGGGGCCGACGAGAAGATAGTCGACTCGTAGGATCTCCTGTGGGCCCGAGTGCACTATCGCCACCTGACCGGCGAGATCCGCGGCCGTCGCCGCATCGACGACCAGCTCGCTGCGGTCGCGACCACGCTCATAGAGGCGGACGACGACCGCATCCGTCTCGGCAGGGACATCGAAGGCTACGCGGTATTCGACGAAATCGGCCTGCGCACGCCCGCCCACCGTCGTCCGCACACCAACTTTCGCATCCGTTCGCGGCCGACGGGCAAGCGCCCACACGACCGAGACCAGGATCGGCGCCGCGATGAGAACGAGTTGCGGCCGCGAAAACAAGAGGCCAGCGCCGGCGATCAGAACGCCTGCGAGCAGCCCGAAGACCAGGCCGGGGCTGGGCAACCAGCGGAACTCCCCCGTCGACTCATCCGAGTCGCCGATGGCAGGTCTGCGAGCAGCAGGGCTTTCACTCACCTCTGGGAACCCGCACCGTCATTACCTATCGCGTCATTGCCCGTCCCCTGAGAGTCCACAGCTACGCCGGCTCCCACCGCCGGTGGCCCCGCAACCTCCTCCGCAATTTCGAGAATGATCGCCTCCGGATCTGTCCCGTTCGCCCATGCCTGCGGAGTCAATGAGAGTCGGTGCGCCAGAACGGGAACGGCGATTCGCTTGATGTCTTCCGGCGTTACGTAATCGCGGCCCGACATGACCGCAATTGCGCGACCAACCAGCATGAGGCCCTGCGCGCCGCGCGGTGAAGCTCCGACGTCGACCGAACCGTGTTCTCTGGTTGCGTTCGCGAGGTCGACGCAGTAGAGCGCGATGTCCTCGTCGACGCTGATCGCCTCGATCCCACGCTGCATTGCCCGGAGTTCTTCCGCGGTGATGACGGCTTCGACGCCAGCGACTTCCTGCTGTCGCTGCACTCGATTGAGCAGGATTCGTTGCTCACCAGCGCGTGACGGGTATCCGACGGCCAATCGCACCATGAATCGGTCAAGCTGGGCCTCCGGCAGCGCGTACGTGCCCTCGTACTCGATGGGGTTGGACGTGGCGATGACGTGGAACGGCACGGGCAGCGGATAGCTGGTGCCCTCGACCGTGACCTGGCCCTCAGCCATTGCCTCGAGGAGTGCCGACTGAGTCTTCGGCGACGTGCGATTGATCTCGTCGGCAAGAAGCAGCCCGGTAAAAATGGGCCCGGGGCGAAACACAAACTCGCTGGTGTTCGGAGAGTAGATGAATGAGCCCGTAATGTCCGAGGGAAGCAGGTCCGGGGTGCACTGGACGCGCCGGAAATCAAGCCCGATTGCGGCGGCGAGGCTCCGCGCCGCGAGGGTCTTACCGAGGCCCGGCACGTCCTCGAACAGCACGTGGCCTCCAGCAAGTATGGTCGCCAGCGCCAGTTCGAGGGGCTCCTGCATGCCCACCACTGCAGTCGATACTCGCTCAAGGATCGCGGCGCTGAGCGCTGCAATGGCGGCGACATCGAGGGATACGGTCTCGGCGGATGGTGCTGGCATGGTTGCTCTTTCGGCTGATGGTGGTTTGGAATTGTCGCTAGTTGCGTGCAGCGGGATCTGATTTCTCGAGCGATTCAAGAAGACTCAGCATGGACAGGAGAGCGGGAAGCGTCATACTCGCGCGATCGCGCGAGCTCAGGAATGCATACGTCTGCGCCCCGATGAGACTCTCGATTCGCACGCGATCTCGAGGGTTGTCGACGTCGAGATGGCGGCGGTTCAGGCTCGCCACCGCGATGCGCCTGACCCGCTCGATGATCCGCTCGTCCACGATGCCCCGCGGACCACGAATCGCCCAGGCCAGCTCCGATGCCTCGCGGCGTAGCCCCTCGCTGGGCGCGGGTGGAGCGGGGGGCCACTCGATGTTGCCTGCGGGCAGGATCACCGTGCGCAGCGCGATTCCCACTGCCGCCAGAACGAGAACAACGACCAGGGACGGCACAATGGCAAGCCCGAAGAACCAGCAGCCGGCGCCTGCGAGGAGCGCAATCACAATGGGGGCGACGTAGCGCGTCATCCCGGAGACCTCGCCGGCCACGTCTCGCGAAGCCGCTCGATGGCGTCCCGGGCGATCTCAACATCCGACTCCGTTGCCGGCGATGAGCGGAAACGCACCCGAAGGTACACCCCGAGGAGCGCCGCGGCGGCGGCGCGATCGGCATCCACCGACGCGAAGACACGAGTCGTGAACTCGGTCGGGGTCTCGGATGGGCGTCGGCTCAGCCCCGAATCCTCGGCCGCTTCCTGCAGACCGATCCACGCGCGCACGATCGCGTCACGTGGCTCACGGTCACTCTCTAGCAAATCCGTGGCCCGCAGAAGGCCACGATGCAGTGTCGGAAGGTCCGCGTCGGAGCCGAGATCGGCGCCCTCCGCGACATCGCCGAATGTGTTCACAAGGCCGAGAAACTTGTTCGGCATGTGTCTGCGGCGCCGGCGAACCCAGTTCAGGATGAGAAGCAGAAGAACCGCAACGAGAAGCAATCCGAGCGCGATCACAATGGGAAGCCAGCTGAACACGATTCCGGGGTCAATCGTTGTGGGCTTCGCTGGAGCCGCCGTGCTGCCCACGGGTTGGGGCAGTTGCGTGTGCGGCGCTACCGGAGCCTGTGGCACCCCCGGCGTCCAGCGAGGTCCTCCGAAGACAAACTGACCCTGGAGCCCCGCGCCAATCGCCACGACCAGGCACAAGAATCCAACGGACGCCGCGGCGGCCAAAGCCCTGTGCCCGTCACGCTTCACACCCTCAGGCTAACTTGCGCTGCTTGCGATGCTCTGGGTTTGCCTGTGGACCGCGCATCGAGCTCACCGCGTGCAGACGCACACCTGGCGATTCCGGGCGACTTCGGCGAATGCGGTCCAGCGCGCACGCCCGTTTTCGCCGAACTCGCCCGGGAAAGAAAAAGGCCCGGACGCCAGTAAATTACTGGCATCCGAGCGGTTGTGACCCCAACCGGATTCGAACCGGTGTTACCGCCGTGAGAGGGCGAGCGGGAGGCCTACTGCGGCGCGGATTTGCCGGGAATTCCGCGAGTTTCTGGGGTTTATTCAGTCATCCTGATCTCATCGAATCAAGGTGATTCGGTACGGATGTTGCCAAGATGTTGCCACTGACACGAGTCAGCTGATTCGTTGCAGGACTCGTCTTGGCAATCCTGCGTCCGACGCATGGCATCGCGGATCAGTGCGATGTCGAGCATCGAAGTCTGCCTCAGCCAGCGGGCACCAAATCGGATGTGTCACTCTCGGTCGACGCATCAACCGCGGTGGCTGCGCGCTGAGCCTCGAGCCGTAGGGCCGATCGACGCACGACTGCGACGATGCCGGTGACGAGGATCACCACGCTCCCGGCGACGACCGGGATCCCCCACTCGAGCCAATCGATGCCGGATACGAAACCGATCTCACCGACGACGGGGAAGACAAAATCGAGAAAGCCGAAAAAGGAGTCGAGGACGCCGACGACGATCATCGCGACGCCGGTTCCGAGCAGGAGCCACACGAGGGCGAGTCGCGGCCTCCGCCGAGAGTGGCCGAACAGCAGAACACCTGCCGCGATATCAGTGACGAAGAGCAACGACAGGATCATGTACAGAACCGTCAGGCCCGTACCGATGGCGCGCTCGCGACGCAGTCGCGTGATCGTCGCCCACACGTAGACGGAGGTCGACAACATCGTTAGGTAGGTCAGGCCAGTGCCGATCGCGATGACGGTCCAGAGGATCGGGCCGATAAAAATCAAGACAATGCTGGCATTCAATGCGAACACCAGTACGGCGAAGTTGATCAGGAAGAACGGGATCGAGGCGAGCTTCACGACCATGGCGTCGACCGCCAGCTCCTCTGTTCTCTTCGCACGGATCTTCAGGACGCTGTCGACGATGGCGATGACGGTCGCGACGAGGATCACCAGGTTCCATGCGCCTGCGATCACAAGAAACCACAGATCGTCGCCGGGGCCGCCGTCGGCTTGAAATATCGCGATGACCACGATGTACATCGCCACGCCGAGCAGGAGGACGACAGGTTGTACAAATCTCACTTTTCGAGCATAGGGTCGCCGCATCCTTGAAGCGAGGGGGTCAGCCCCCCTATCGAGCGGGCGACGAGCCCGCCCAGTGCACCAAACTCCCTCGCTGAAGATCTGGTCTGCACGGAGTTGAATATGGGGAACCGGTGGTCTTGCGGCGTATCGTTCGCGCCATGCACGCGCATAGATGCGGTGCCGATTTGCACATCTAAACTCCCTCGACTCATCAAATAGGAACCTCTGGATGTTAGTAACGCAACACGTTATGCTTTGTGAGTGATCCAGTCGTTCGCGGACAAGGAAACCGAGCTCGTCTGGAATCGCACGCACGTCCGCAAGTTCGGATCGGACCTTCAGCGAATTGCCAACCGCAAGCTGCTGATCCTCGACGCAGCCGAGAACATCAACGACCTTCGCGTTCCACCGGGTAACCGCCTGGAGCAGTTGCACGGCAACCGCCAAGGACAACACAGCATCCGAATCAACGACCAATGGCGCATCTGCTTCACATGGACCCCCGCAGGTCCGGCAGACGTCGAGATCACCGACTACCACTGAGAGAGGAGAGACAAATGGCAATCGCACACGAACCCATCCACCCGGGAGAGATTCTGCTTGAAGAATTCCTCAGCCCGATGGGCATCACCCAGTATCGGCTGGCCCAGACCATCTCCGTGCCCGCTCGGCGCATCAACGAGATCGTGCACGGCAAGCGAGCGATCTCTCCCGATACCGCACTGCGCCTATCCCGCGCGCTGGGAACCTCAGATCGCTTTTGGATGAACCTGCAGAGCCGTTACGACCTGGACATCGCCGTTGCTCAGCATCATGAGGAATTCGATCAGATCAAACCTCTTCTGTCTGCCTGACCTTTTCTTCTATCTACCTATCCCTGTCATTCCGCCGCTCCCTTGCATCCCAACCCCTTGCACAGTGCTGTTGTGTGTGAGGGGTTGGGATGTGCGCCCCGCGCAGGAGCGGCGGAATGACAGGGATCCCCGACCCTTAGCCCGGCGTTTGACCCGGCGCTCTCCACGCCCGGTCAAGCGCCGGGTCAAACGCCGGGTCTAGCTACGAAGGTCGGTGGTGCAGCGCACCATCGGAATCGATGCTGGCTGGACGGAGGGCGAAGTGGGAAGTATCGAGCCTTATCAAACCCAGGCGGGCCGACGGTACAGGGTTCTCTACCGGCGAC
>Ga0193728_1000860_pt1 | contig 15170 bp, 12 predicted proteins | sample U1c1metaG_FD_143037 | JGI IMG/M metagenome (GOLD analysis project Ga0193728, IMG submission 143037) | Soil microbial communities from a riparian zone of the East river system, Colorado, United States - U1c1 | ecosystem: Environmental > Terrestrial > Soil > Riparian zone | place: USA: East River...
GAGGCAGCGGAGCACGCCACCCTGCAGATGTCCTTCAAGGCCGAACGCGACTTCCTTACCGGGTTGCCCAACCGCGCTCTCTTGACCGATCGCCTGGCGCAGTCGATTGCGCTCGCCATACGTCACGGCAAGAGACTCGCCGTGCTGTATGTGGATCTGGACAATTTCAAGGACATCAACGATTCGTTCGGCCACTCGGTTGGCGATCAGTTACTGCAGTCGGCCGCCAAGCGCCTCCAGCAATGCATCCGCCACTCCGATACCGTCAGCCGGCAGGGCGGTGATGAGTTCGTCGTGCTGTTGTCTGAAGTCGAATCGGCGCATGACGCAGCCCGCGTGTCGGAAAAGCTGATCAAGGCCATGGCCAAACCGCATCTCGTCGCTGACCATCCGCTCACTGTGACATTGAGCATCGGGATCTGTCTGTTCCCGGACGACGCCGGCGATGCTGAAACGATTCTCACGAACGCCGACACCGCGATGTATCACGCCAAGAGGGTTGGTGGAAACAACTACAAACGCTTTACGCCGGACATGAACGCGACTTCAGTCGAGCGCCCAACCCTCCACGTGGTGCGTTGACAACGCATTTGAATTGGCCGAGTCACACGGGACTCGCTGCAACCGGGGCAGGGACTCTACCGTAGCGAATCGTTCGGGCGCGCAGTACGACGCTGTTCAAGCAAAACAGAGCGAGAAATGCCAACTGGCGCACGTCGTGGTGTGATATCACCGAATCTTGTCATTCCCCGCTCGTGTAATATAGCGCAAGCCGTACGCATAAAACACAGCGCATAAGCGGCGTCAAATCAATTTCAAAAGGAATTGAACCCATGGAAAATATCTCGGGCAGCGAATCGCCAACACAGATCTCCTCGGCCCGCGCGCCGGAACCCTTGAGTTTTACCGGTAAGGGAGGCGAATATTTCGGCATCTGGATCGTCAATCTGCTGTTGACGATTGTCACGCTCGGTATCTATTCGGCGTGGGCCAAGGTCAGAAGGCTGCAATACTTTTATCGGCACACCCAGCTGGCGGGGTCGAGCTTCGATTTTCACGGCAGCCCGATCAAAATCCTGATCGGACGGGTGATCGCGCTGGTCATGCTGGTTTGCTACAACTTCTCAGTTCGCCTGCAGTCCTCGATGACACTCGTCATTCTGCTCATTGTGGCGGTTGTCATGCCCTGGCTGTTGCGCAATTCATTCCGGTTCCGCCTCTACAATACAAGTTGGCGCGGCACGCGTTTTCACTTTCGCGGCAGCGTGGCGGGGTCATACCGCGTTTTCCTGCTCAACGGATTTCTGACGTTGATCACTCTTTACGTGATGGCTCCCTTCATGCATCAGCGGTTGAAGGCGTACCAGCATGACAACAGCTATTTCGGACGCACGCAGTTTTCCTTTCATGCCCGGGCCGGCCAGTTCTATCTCGTTTATCTGCTGCTGCTGGCAGCAATTGTGGCGTTCATCGTGCTCATGGGTGTTGCCGGAGTCGGCGGTGCGTTCAGCACGATGTTTCAAATGCAGAGACAGGGCGGGCGGGTCGACCCGGCCTTGATGATCAGGACCGTGCTCATTCTCTATGGCGCGTTCATATTGATGGCCGTCTCGATCGGGCCGACATTTCGCGCTCTCATCACCAACCTGATCTGGAACAACACGCGTCTCGGCGAACATCGCATCGAATGCAATCTGTCGCCGTTGATCCTGATTTGGATTTCGGTGAGCAACCTTGTGTTGGTCGTGCTGACTCTGGGTCTTTTCATGCCCTGGGCGGCGGTACGCCTGGTGAGATATGAGATCGAGTCCATGCGGCTGGTGCCGGCCAGTGATCTGCAGGAGTTCGAGGCGGCGGAGCCGGAGTCCCTCGGTGCGGTCGGCGAAGAAACGGCGACCGTATTCGATTTCGATATTTCGCTGTAGGCCTTCAGGCAGTCCAAGGGTGCTCCAGGCCAACTATTTCGACGGACGCTCGACGCGCGTTCGCGTCGTCAGTTTGTCGGTGGCCGGCGAGGATCTCGTCATCGCGGGTGAGGGCATCGATTTTCGCGTGCCGTTCGCCGACGTCAAGGTGGACGAGCGGCTTGGGTTGGCGCCGCGCAGCCTGCGCTTCAAGGATGGTGCATTTTGCGAAGTGCGAGACCTGGATGGTCTCGATACGCTCTTGAGGTCCACGGCACATCGCGATGGACGCGTCGATCGCCTGCAGCGCAATCTGCGATTCGTTTTGTTTTCATGCGTTGCCTGCGTGGCGATCGCAATTGCCGCGTACCGATGGGGCCTGCCGTGGGCGGCCGGCGAGGGCGCGAAGCACCTGCCTCCCGTTATCGGTAAGACTTTGTCCGTACAGACGCTGAAAATATTGGACGGCGCGATTCTGACGCCGAGCAAGATTGACCAGGAGCGTCAGCAGGCGTTGAGCGCCAAATTCCACTCGCTGCGCCTGCAGGAAGGCGGCGCTCCGAAATCTGCGCTATTGTTTCGGCGTTCGCCGCAACTTGGGGCGAATGCGTTCACCTTGCCCGATGGCACGATTATCGTGTTGGATGATTTGGTTGCCGCAATGGCTGACGATCAGCAGATTTTGGCGGTATTGGCACACGAATTGGGTCACGTGCACGGACGTCACGGCTTGCAGCTGCTGCTGCGCAGTTCCGCTGTGGGCGCGTTTTGGACCTTCTATATCGGCGACATCAGTAGCCTGCTTGCGGCGGCTCCAGCGGCCGTGGTGGAGGCAAAGTACTCGCAAGAACTCGAACGGCAGGCGGATGACTATGGAGCCGCGCTGCTGCTGCACAATGGCTTGTCGCCTGGCCTGCTCGCGGACGCGCTGCAGAAGTTGACCGAAAGCCATCCCGGCGCCTCCAAAGCGGGGTTCCTATCGACTCATCCGTCGACGGACGAGCGCATGCGCCGGTTGCGTGGCCCATGGGCAGCGGGTCCCGCATCGAGTAGCATGCGGTGACGTTGAGGCGGCATCAACCTTACCATCGAAGGAGGATCAATATGGACCAGGAACAGCTTATTCAGGCCGCAGCGAGCATCGCGGGGGGGATGGCAGCGGCTCACTACGACAAGTTCAGCGGGCTGGTGGCAACGCGAATAACGGACATTGCCGAAACCGCCGTGAAGATTGCAAGGGCAATCGACGCTGAAGCCCGTAAGGAGGCGTAGGCGAGCCGGATCCTCATGACTGGCCGGTGCGCCGAGTGCGCCCGGTGAGCTTCGCGAACAGCACCCCCGCAACCAGACCGACCGCCATTTGCGCCGCGAGGCCGATCGCTCCGCGCGCACCAAATATGCCGACAGTCCCCAAAGCCATCTTCAACACCGTGAACAAAGTGAACAGCGCCATCGCGCCGGCGAGGCCGAAGACCACAATGCGACGACCGCTGAAACGGGCGACCACGCCTGCGGTCAAGAATGCGATGAGCAAAGCGATCGAGGTTACAGCGGCGTAAGGCCCGATCATGCCGGCCAGATCGTGCGCGGCCCAGGAGATGCGATCGGCCAAGGGGATTGCGGCGGGGGGCGCGGCGCCGGCGCGACCCGCGGCGATGGACCATGCGTGTTGAACCAAGAACGAATGAGCGGCCGAGCCCAACACCACCATCACAGCGACGGCGACGACAAATGCGACAATCCGGCGTAGCATTCGAGCCCATCCCTGTTTTGTCATGTGTTTGCGTCCTGAACGAAAGATGTCTTCATCTCACACGCGCATTGCGTCGTCAATTCTGGCTGCCGCGGTAGCGGCGATCATCTGCGCCGCGGCTTCGCCGGCGGCGGACTCAAGGGTAGGGCGCGCTCCGCCGCCCGCACCCCAGCCCGCCAAAGTGGTCAAGGCCGGATACAAGGTTACCGAGATCGCCAAGGGGCTCGATCATCCCTGGTCGATGGCGTTTTTGCCGGATGGTTCGATGCTGGTGACCGAGCGTCGCGGGCAGTTGCGCCTGATCAAAGGCGGCCTATTGCAGCCTCAGCCGATCGGCGGTGTCCCGGCGGTGCATACCGGCAGCCAGGCGGGGCTGTTCGACATCGTTCTGCATCCGAATTTCGCGCAAAACAATATCGTCTATCTGACCTACGCCGCCGGAACGGCTGCGGCCAACGGCACTGAGGTGGCGCGTGCGCGTTTCGACGGCAGCATGCTGCAAGATCTGCATGTGATTTTCAAAGCGGCCCCTTTGAAGGATACGGACAACCACTACGGTGGGCGCATGGCATTTCTCCCCGACGGCACGTTTGCGCTGACGATTGGTGAGGGGTTCGAATACCGCGAGAAAGCGCAGGACCTGACTTCCGATCTCGGCAAGATCGTCCGGCTCAACGAAGACGGCAGCGTGCCGCAGGACAATCCGTTCATCGGACAGGCGGGCGTCCGCCCGGAGATCTACACCTGGGGGCATCGCAACGAGCAGGGCTTGATTTTCGACGCGCAAAGCGGGCTGCTTTACGAGACGGAGCACGGTCCGCGCGGCGGCGACGAACTGAACATCATCGTGGCGCACAAGAATTATGGCTGGCCGGTGATCACCTACGGGATGGACTATTCAGGTGCCTATGTCTCTCCGTATACACAGCGTCCAGGGCTTGAGCAGCCGGTGATTTATTGGACGCCGTCCATCGCGCCATCGGGGCTCGCGATGTATCGAGGTGAGAAGTTTCCTGCCTGGAAGGGCGATCTGTTCGTGGGGGCCTTGGCGTTCAGGCATCTGCGCCGCGTGCATCTCGACGAGCGCGGAAACGTCGTGAACCAAGAAGAATTGCTGAACGATCAGCGCCGGCGCATCCGCGACGTGCGCGCGGCGCCGGACGGCTACCTCTACGTTTGCACAGACGAGGCGGACGGACGCGTGTTGCGCCTCGAGCCGGCGAACTAGTTCACCGCGTCAGAGTTGCGCCCGTCAGCCGGCCAACGGCTCCCAGTGTCGTTTGCGCAGCATTCAAGCCGAGACGAAAGTCGGCATCGCCATAAGTCGCGTATACATCAGTCGGTTGATGCCATTGCGGATCCCATCCGGCGCCGATCTCTCGTCCCCGCTCGTTCTCACGCATGCTGATTGCGGGCACGAGATCCATGAATGGCGTGCTATCGGTATTGGTCATGTGCGGCCCCACCGCCGCGGGATAGTCCGTTGCATAGGCCTCGTTCGCCGCATATAAAGCCCAGGCCAGTTTCTGCGCGCCTTCCGCCGTTTTCGCGAGTGACTGAAACTCGATGTTGACGTCTGCTTCCGGCCGCTGGTCCTTTGCCATGCTGCCATCGGCGTGCGGCATGCCGTGATCGAAGAGCATCATGTCGTGCTGGATCATGCCCAGCCACTTGGGCTCAGGATAGCGCCCCGATCCGGCCGGTTCTTCCTTGCCCTGAAGGGCCGCGCGTTGGTCAACGTACGCACGAGCGCCGTTGAGTCCCGTTTCCTCATTGTTCCAAAGCGCGAACCGAATCGACCGGTCGGTCTTCACATCCGGCGCCGACAGGATGCGTGCCAATTCCATGACCAATGCCGTCCCCGAACCGTCATCGTTGGCCGCCTCACCCCATCCGTGACCATCCATATGGGCGCCGACGATGTACATTTCGTCCGGGTGCGTGGCGCCGATCTTCGTGCAATATACTTCTTCGCGCGCGCCGGGCTCGGTGGGCTGTGTATTGAGCGCGCGCAGCTTCGCGTCGGGCTGCAGCATGGGATCGACGTTGACGCCCGTATGGCCTCGCGCGCCGCGGTAGCGTCCGCCGCCGCTTGCCGCGTCGGCGTCCTGTCCGATGGGCGGCCCGCTCGGACGCCGCGTTTCGCCGGGAGAATACGTGTATTTGACGCGGGAAATGTTGGAGCAACCGTAGCGCTTGAGTTGCGCCTCGATCCAATCCACAGCGGCGCGGTTGCGATCCGTTCCCTGGCGGCGATCGCCGAATTGCGTCAGGCCCTTAATGGTCGCCTTATAGCGCTCCAGGTCGAGGCGTGCCACGAGAACTTTGACGGGATCCGCCTCCTTCGCGTCCGTCTCGGCCGCCGCCGGCACCGATGCCGCCGGCATGGCTGCCGCCAGAATGATGGAAAGTGTCATCGCCGCTGCGTGTCGGATCATTGGGCCTCCCTCTAGGTGAGACATAGTTTACACGCCCCTAACTTATTTTATTTTCCAGTATGGCCACGACTGCTGCGCGTGCGCTCGGCGAATGCAGAGGCAACGCGAGTACATCACCGGGCTGCGCCCACTGAAGCGCGAATCGAGCCGCTTCGAGTTCGGTGTCGCGGACCGGCAGCGCGGATTCAGCCAGTCCCAGGCGCAGCAACTCATCGCGAATGATCCGGGGTATTTCCCCCGGTGCGCGACCACGCAAATGCGCTTCATCTTCCTTGACGACCACAAGCTCCGGTTCAAAGCCGGCAGCCACGCGGGCCAGTTCTGCGATATCGGCATCCTTGCGGTTGCCGGCGTGCCCCAAGAGCAATCCAAGCCGGCTGGTGCTGCTGCGCAATTGATTGGCCACCGATAGAAAGCCGCGCAGCCCGTCCGGATTGTGGGCGTAATCAATGAGCACGTGCACTCCGTTGAACTCGAAGCGCATCATGCGGCCTGGATTGTCACTCAATCTTTCACCGAACCGCGCGAAAACGGCTGCAATCAGCGCTGCCGGGATTCCCAGCGTGATCGCCGCAAGAGCCGCGGCCGCGAGATTGGCGACGTTGTAGGTTGCGATACCGCCGATCGACAGGGGCATGCTCAAAACCGCGCCGAGATCGTACCCCGACCCAAGATGATGCAAGCACAGGCGCCCCTGGCGCACGCCGCAGGTCGACGCGCCTTGCGAACGAAACTGGTGCAGGTGCGATTGATCCGCGTCCAAGGCAAACCACGCAAGAGCGGGGCGGCGACCATATCGCCGGGCGAGCTCGCTCGATTTCATGCGCAGCAGGGAGTCGTCGGCATTCAAGATCAGCCGGCCGTCGGCGGCGACGGCCGCAGCCACGCTCAGCTTCACATCCGCCAGTCCCGCCAAGTCGTCGATGCCGTACTCGCCGAAATGGTCGGAGCTGATATTGGTGACCACGGCGGCATCGGCGCGCGCCACGGCAAGACCCCGTCTCAAGATGCCGCCGCGCGCGGCTTCCAGGATCGCCGCCTGCGTGCGCCGATCGCGCATCACCAAACGGGCCCCGGCAGGTCCAGAGTAGTCGCCCGTCGCCACGGTCTCAGCGCCGATGAATACACCGTCGGTGCAGTTGTATCCGGCGCGCCAGCCTTGCGCACGCGCACAGGCTGCGATCAACCTCACGGTCGTCGTCTTGCCGTTGGAACCCGTGACGATGGCGGTCGGGATGTCGGATAGCTCGTTCCACGAAACCTCGCCGACGCTCGGTAGCTCGCGCAGCGCGAAACTGCGGCTGCCCGCGCCCGCGCCTAAAGTCAGTTCCGTGTCATCGATGAAGTGGGGCAGCGCCCTGGCTGCAGCGACTTCGAGCAGCGCCAGCATTCCGGGAACAGCCTCCAATGCGGCAAGCCGCCGAAAGCGCGCCAACGCAGCCGATTCCTCGACGACGGGTGCAAATTCCACGGCCGGATTCGTGCCGTCGTCGGCGCTGTCCAATGCCGCTGCGATCAGAGCATCATTGAGGCCCGCCCAGCGTTTAGGATCGCGCTCCACGAGAGCTGCGCACAGCGCCCACTCGTTGACCTCAGTCGCCAATAACAATTGATCGCCGGGTGCGGAAATCGCCAACAACACACCGCCCGCGTGCGCCCGTGCGGCAGACTGCCGATCGACCCAGGCGAGCCGTGCGCCCGCACGCTCGACGCGCCTGCGCCAAGCCGCGAGCAACTCCTCATCGATGGCAACCCCCACGACGTCGAGCACCGCACCCGTCGAGGCAAAGAACAGATTACTGCCCGTTAGACGCCTGGAGTCTACGAAGGGCAATTCGATCGGATCGTTCAGTCGTCGCTCTCTGGTGCCAGCCGGACACCACGCTCGTCGCGGATTAGACCGTCAAGATTGAATTCCGGATTGGCAGCCGCTGCCTCGATTCTCGCATCGATTTTCACATCGGAGAGTGGCGGGCGGCGCGAAAGGGGCGGAGCGACAACCTTGACCGCGGCAGTACCCAGCGGCTTGAACTTCGTGATCTGTTTCCAGGAGCGCACCAAGGCGTCGGCGAAAATCAGCAGCAGGTCACCCGACTCTCCCATGCGAAGTGCCGCATCGATCGCCTCCTGCTCGTCCGGGATGATCACAATGGCGCTATCGGCTATGCCGGCAGCACGAAGCGCCCGGGCTTGAATACGCGGCACCTCATCCGAGGCCCGATTGCGCAGGTTGTCATCGCGGCGACAAATGTAAAGATCGAAGCGGCCGGCGACGGCCTGGGCGATCGCCACCAAATCCTCATCGCGCCGATCGCCCGGGCCGGCGAGCACCACGATGCGTCGTCCCGTGACGTCCAGGCGTTGCGCCAGGTCAGCCATCATGCCGACGGCGTGTGCATTGTGCCCATAGTCGAACAGAACCTTGAAAGGATGCTCATTGAACACATTCATGCGCCCAGGAGCCTGGAAGAAGGTGGAATCGAACGTGCGCAGTCCCTGACGGATTGCATCGAGTTTTATTCCGAGCGAGAACGCCATGGCTGCAGCGAACATCGCATTCTGTACATTGTGCGTCGCGCGGCCCTCCAGCGTCGCCGGTATCAGATGCGTCCACAGCAGAGGGATGTGACCGCCGCGATCGTACAGAGTCATCATTTGACCGTTGACGCCGGCCTCGAGCGCGCAAGCCCGGCCGCCGGCGCGAATGTGCTCGCGCACCAGCGCATGGTGCGGATTCATCGTCACGTAGCAGATATTCTTCGCTTGCGTATGGCCCGCCATTTTAAGAACGAGAGGTTCATCCGCATTCAGCACAGCACAGTCGGTGGCCACCTCGACCACGATGCGCTTCAGCTCACTCAACTGCTCGAGTGTATCGATGCCCTTGAGACCGAGATGGTCGGCTTGTACGTTCAAAACACCGCCGACATTGACTTCATTCACCCCCATTCCGGCGCGCAGTAAACCGCCGCGCGCCGTCTCGAGGACCGCAATGTCAATCTGCGGATCGGCGAGCACCATGCGAGCGGATACCGGCCCGGTCATATCCCCCTGCACGGTGCGCTGACCGTCGATATAGACGCCATCCGTCGTCGTCAATCCGGGCGTGTAGCCGGCCATCTTGGTGATGTGCGCGAGCATGCGTGCCGTGGTGGTCTTGCCGTTGGTGCCCGTGATGGCGGCGATCGGCACACGGAAGGACGCGCCGGCGGGAAACAACATGTCGATGACCGGCGCGGCAACGTCGCGCGGCGTTCCTTCGCTAGGTGCCACGTGCATGCGAAAACCGGGCGCCGCATTGACCTCACAGATGCCGCCGCCGATCGTCCGGTAGCTCTCGGTAATATCCTTCGAGAGAAAATCCACGCCCCCCACGTCCAAGCCGATTGCGCGCACCGCTCGCTCCGCCATTTCACGGTTGTCGGGATGGATCACATCGGTCACGTCGGTGGCCGTGCCGCCGGTGGACAGATTTGCCGTGGAGCGCAGCAGCACGACTTGCCCATTTTCGGCCACCGAATCTGATTTGAGGTTGGCTTGCCCGAGCATCTTTTGCGCCTGCGCGTCGAGTTCCAATCGGGTCAACACCTTCTCATGGCCCACGCCGCGGCGCGGGTCCCGGTTGACGATGTCGACGAGCTGCGCGATGGTGTGTACGCCGTCGCCGACCACGTGGCCGGGGGTACGGCGCGTGGCCGCCACGAGATCACCGTTCACCACCAATAGGCGATGATCATCTCCCTCCAGAAAGGTCTCGACGATCACCGATCGCGCATGTTCGCGTGCCGCCGTGTAGCCATGTGCGACCTCCTCGTCGGTGGTGAGCCGAATGGATATGCCGCGTCCGTGGTTGCCGTTGTAGGGTTTTGTCACAACGGGGAACCCGATGCGTTTCGCGGCACGGATTGCCTGCGCTTCGCTTTGCACCAATTCCTGCTTTGGTACCGGCAGACCCAAGCTCGCCAGAATCTTGTTGGTCTCTTCTTTGTCGCTCGCCAACTCCACCGCGATGTGCGACGTGCTGCTGGTCACGGTGGCTTGGATTCGTTGTTGGTACTTGCCGTGCCCTAACTGCACCAGCGATTGCTCATTGAGCCGAAGCCAGGGGATGCCGCGGTGTTCGGCCGCCCGAACCAGCGAGGAGGTCGAGGGGCCGAGTGCTCGGCGCTGTGCGAATCGAATGAATTCATCGCGCGCTCCCTGCCAGTTCCAGCCATCGGGGACGGAGTCAGCCGGGCGAAGTGAGACAGGCAGCAGGGAACAGAGGAGCCGAAGTCCCAGATCCCCCGCTGCGATGCCTTCGTCGCGCTGTGCGTATTCGTAGACGACGGTATATACGCCCGGTGGGCCTGCGCTGCGGGTCTTGCCGAAGGTGACCTCTTCGCCTGCAATATTTTGCAGCTCGATGGCGACGTGCTCGAGGACGTGTCCGAGCCACGTGCCCTCATCCTCGCGCATGCGTCGAAAAAAACCCCCGGGTTCTCGGTATGAGCAGCCGTGTTGGGCGAGACCAGGGAGCGCGCCCGCCAAGGCATCGACGAATTCAGCGCCGAGTTTGCCGGTGGGCCATGCCTCGAGGGCTCCGAGATCGAGTTCCAGACGGATGACCGGAAATCGGGCATACAGCGAAGGGCCGACGTAGACAGAACGATCGAGAATTCGCATGAGTGCTCCGCAGCCCTGTGACGAGTGTCAGTCTTTGGTGTTGACCAGTCCGCCGGCAGATGCCGATCGTGTGTGCAAATTGAATGTCGCGCCGGCAACCAAAATGTGCAAACGCAGCCCGAGCACGCATACCGGCTGGCCTTCGCTCACTTCGCCGATGGATGAGAAGCTGACGTCAGCGGCATCCACGATGGTCACGCCGCCGCTGCCTTGCACTTCGACGGTTTCATCCGGCCCTATAAAGGCTGCCGTGTCCTCATCGAGACCAATGCCGATCGCAAACGGATTGTAGGCGAGGGCGGTAATGAGGCGCCCCAGACGGTCGCGCTGACGGAAGTGCTGGTCGATGATGAATCGATTGGTCAGTCCCAAACCGGGCGCCAGCCTTACGCTGCCCGATATCACCGCGGAGCCCTCATCGCCAAAGGCGATCATGTGCTCGCTTAAAATGCTCGCTCCCGCGCTGGTTCCGCCGACGGTGACGCCATGCGCATTGCGCACGCGGATCAGCTTCGCGACGGGCGTGCCGCCGAGCAGCGTCGTCAGGCGCAGCTGATTGCCGCCCGTGAAGAAGATTCCACTCGCCTGTTCGAGGCGCTCGAGACGCCCTGGTTCCTGACAGTCGCGGCGGGTATCAAAGTCCATCACCGTGACGTGCGCCGCTCCGATCTCTTTGAAGATCTTCTCGTAGCGGGGTCCGGTCTCGTGCATGCGGCTTGCAGTCGGGATGACGACGATGTTTGCATCCGCTCCGCCGGAAACGCGCACGAAACGCTCGAGGATATGGCGGTCATTTTCCTTATTCTCTGCGCCACCGATCGGAACGATCCACCCACGTGTCTCGCCGTCGGGAATTTTACTGGGCATTATTTGCAGCATCTCCTCAAGGCTTTCATTTCAATGATTTTGCACGTCCCTGGTGCTCCTGTCGTGCTCTATGGTTGGCGATCTGCTGCAATAGTCGACATACTGAAGTGAGACATGCATTGAAGTATATTGTTATATTACTACCGTAATCTGTTGATTATTAACATATTATATATGATGGAATTGCATCACGTGAAAATTTGACCGTGACACTGACCGATGAGCTTTTGTGCGAAGCTCCGGACGCATTGGTCAACGCAGGGCTGCTGCACGATGCGCTACCATGATGTAAAGGGGGCTTAGGCGCGATGGCGACAGAGGACGTGATCCTTGAAACGCACAGTCTGGTCAAGGAGTTCAACGGATTCGTTGCGGTCGACGGCGTTTCCGTGCGCGTCCGGCGGCGCGAAATCCATGCGCTGATCGGCCCCAATGGCGCCGGCAAGACCACCTTTTTCAACTTGCTGACCAAGTTTCTCCAGCCCACCTCAGGCACCATTTTTTATCAGGGCAGGAACATCACGCGTGACCGGCCGGCGGATATTGCCCGACATGGCGTTGTTCGATCCTTTCAGATCTGCGCTGTGTTCCCGCACCTGACGGCTCTCGAGAACGTACGGGTGGCTCTGCAGCGAAAGCTGGGCACCTCATTTTATTTCTGGCGCTCGGAAAAAAGCCTCAAGAACCTGGATAGCCGGGCCATGCAGCTGCTGGCGGAGGTTCACCTCGAATCGTGGGCCCGCACGCCTGCGGCCGATCTTCCCTACGGGCGCAAGCGTGCCCTGGAGCTGGCCACGACGCTGGCTCTCGAGCCGGAATTGATGCTCCTCGATGAGCCCACTCAGGGCATGGGTCACGAGGACGTGTCTCACGTAACTCGGCTGATCAAGCAAGTTTCCGCCAATCGCACGGTGCTCATGGTCGAGCACAACATGAGTGTGGTCGCGTCGATCGCGGATACCATCTCCGTGCTGCAGCGGGGCCGCGTGATCGCGGCGGGTCCCTATGCGGAGGTCTCCAAAAACCCTCAAGTGGTCGAGGCGTACATGGGCACCTCGAGCAGCGAACTCTCGGGGGCTGCTTGATGGCTCAAGAGATGCTGAAGATTTCCAATCTCGAGGCGTGGTACGGCGAATCGCACATTTTGCACGGCGTGGAATTCGCGGTGCAGGAAGGTGAAGTCGTCACGCTGTTGGGCCGCAACGGCGCCGGGCGCACGACCACGCTGCGAGCAATTATGGGGCTGGTCGGCTCACGCACCGGTTCGGTGCTGATCAAGGGGATCGAGGCGGTGGGGCTGGCGCCGCACAAAATCGCGCGTTTAGGCTTAGGCTACTGCCCTGAGGAGCGGGGCATCTTCTCGGCCCTGTCGACCGAAGAGAACTTGTTGTTGCCGCCCCGGCTCAAGGGCGCCCAGGGGATGCAGCTCGAAGAGATTTACGATATTTTCCCGAATCTGCTCGAGCGCGCCGCCAGTCCCGGCACCCGCCTGTCCGGCGGGGAGCAGCAGATGCTGGCGGTGGCGCGGATCTTGCGTACCGGCGCGCGCCTGCTCTTGTTGGATGAGATTTCCGAAGGACTGGCGCCGGTGATCGTGCAAAAGCTGGGCGAGGTAATCCGCACCTTGAGGCAGAAAGGCATTACTGTGGTGCTGGTCGAGCAGAACTTCCGGTTCGCGGCGCCGCTGGCGGATCGATTTTACGTGATGGAGCATGGCAGAATCGTAAAACAGTTCGCACAGTCCGAACTGGCTTCGCAAATGGGATTGCTCCAGGAATTTTTAGGCGTTTGAAACGAAAACATTGAAAAAGGATAACGAGATGACGCGCAAATCAATATTCGTAGCACTCGGTGCGCTGCTGGGCCTGTACGCCTCCTCGCAAGCGAGCGCCGCTGCCGATCAAGTGGTCATTGGCGACATCGACGACATGTCGAGCGTGTATGCGGACGTCATCGGGCAGGGCGGCATCGAAGCCATCAACATGGCGATCGCGGATTTCGGCGGCACGGTGCTGGGCAAGAAAGTTACCGTCTGAGCGTCGATCACCAGAACAAGCCCGATATCGGTGCTTCGAAATTTCGCGAGTGGGCGGATCAAAATGGCTTGACGCTGGTGCTGGGTGGATCCAACACCGGCGTGAGCATCGCCATGTCCAAGGTAGCAGCGGCGAAGAAGGTGCCCTTTATCGCCATCGGCGCCGGAGGCGCTTCGCTGACGGGCGTTGACTGCACTGCCTACACCGTGCACTACGCTTATGACACTACCGCTTTGGGCAATGGCACGGCGAGTGCGATCGTCAGTCAAGGCGGCAAGACCTGGTTCTTCGTGACCGCCGACTACGCGTTCGGTACGCAGCTGCAGGAAGCGGCGACCAGGGTGGTGCTGGCGAACGGCGGCAAAGTCTTGGGCGCGGTACGTGCGCCCCTGGGCACGACCGACTACTCATCGTTCCTGCTGCAGGCGCAGGCGTCCGGCGCGCAGGTCCTGGGGCTCTCGAATGCGGGAACGGATTTTTCGAATTCACTCAAGGCGGCCAACGAATTTGGCATCACAAAGACCATGAAGCCCGCGGCGCTGCTGGCCTTTCTTTCCGATATTCACGCCTTGACGCTGCAAACGGCGCAGGGCCTGTACCTCACCACCAGCTGGTACTGGGATCTGAATGATCAGACACGCGCATTCGCCAAGCGCTTCTACGCAAAAATGAACAGGCAGCCCACCGAGAATCAGGCCGCGTATTACTCCGCCACGATGCAGTACTTGAACGCGGTCAAGGTCGTGGGTTCGACCGACTCGGACAAAGTAATGGCGCAGCTGAAGAAGACCAAGATCAACGATATGTTCGCCAAAGATGGCTCCATCCGCGCCGACGGGCTCATGGTGCATACCATGTATGTCATGCAGGTAAAGACGCCGGCGGAGTCGAAGTACCCTTGGGATTATTACAAGGTGATCAAGACCATGACGGCTGAGGAAGCCGATGGCCCGCAGCCTGATCAGACCTGTCCGATGGTCAAGAAGTAGCCAGGTTCATCGCGCCCGCACACGGCAATTTTCGCGCATGACAGTAACTGATCTGTGACCACCGTCTTCGGTGTGCCGCTGCCTGCAATCTTAGGTCAGCTCATGCTCGGGCTGGTCAATGGTTCGTTCTACGCACTCTTGAGTCTGGGCCTGGCGGTGATCTTCGGACTGCTCGGGGTCGTTAATTTCGCGCATGGGGCCTTCTATATGCTCGGTGCGTTTGCGGCCTACGTGGGCTTGCAAATACTGGGGATCAACTACTGGTGGGCGCTGCTGCTCGCGCCGCTGGCGGTCGGCCTGCTGGGGGTGCTCATCGAGCGATTGTTTCTGCGGCATCTGTATCAAGTCGAGCCTGTGTACGGATTGCTGTTGACGTTCGGCATCGCGCTGATCGCCGAGGGCATCATGCGCAGCCTGTTCGGGTCTTCCGGCAAATCCTACCCCGTGCCGGCGCTGCTGCAGGGAGGCTTCAACCTCGGTTTCATGGTGCTGCCGATCTATCGGGCTTGGGTGGTGCT
>Ga0193728_1000861_pt1 | contig 15151 bp, 8 predicted proteins | sample U1c1metaG_FD_143037 | JGI IMG/M metagenome (GOLD analysis project Ga0193728, IMG submission 143037) | Soil microbial communities from a riparian zone of the East river system, Colorado, United States - U1c1 | ecosystem: Environmental > Terrestrial > Soil > Riparian zone | place: USA: East River...
GGCCGGGCTGGGCACCTACCTCAGCCTGTACGCGGTGGGCAGCACGCGTCCCCGCGTCGCCATCGACGAGGGTATCCGGCTGCTCTTCGTGGACACGGCCGCCGGCGACGTCGCGGCCGTGACCGGTCTGGTCTCGCAGGGGCCAGCGGTGCAGGGCAGCACGGTCAGCGTGCCGGGCATGGCCCGGCCGTGGTGCGTCGCGGTCAGCTCGGACGGCAGCCTCCTGGTCGGCGACACCGCGGTGCCGGCCGGCGCGCCGGTGCCGCTGACGAACTGCGTGTGGCACCTGGATCAGGTAGGCCGCTACGACCTGGCCGGGGCGCCGCCCCGCCCGCGGCCGGTCGCGGCGAGCACGCTCCCGCTCACCAGCGTCGTGGCCCTGGCCGTGCGGCCCGCGCGGGGACCGGCGCCGGAAACGCTCTACGTGCTGGACCGCCCGGGCCGGCTCTACGCGGTCCCCGCTCCGTTCCCGGCCAGTCAGGCGGTGCAGGTCGCCTCGCTGGCCACGCCGGGCGCGGCGCTGTGGCCCGTGGCCATGGCCGTCGACCCGGGCAACGGCGACCTGCTGGTCCTGGACCGCGGGCCGCAGCCGCCCGAGCCCGCCGCGCCCCAGGTAATCACGATCCAGCCGGCTCCGCTGACCGTGACGCGGACCGCGCTGCACACCGTCACCGAGCCGCTGTCGCTCCTGGCGCAGCCAGACGGCACCCTGCTGATCGGCGACGGCGGCGACCAGGCTCCGGCCACCTCCGCCGGGTTCCCGGGCAACCTGGTGCGGGTCGACCGCGGGACCGCAGCCTGGACCGAGACCGCGCTGCTGCCCGCGGGCAACCCGCTGGCCGCGCCGACGGGCATCGCCCGGACGAGTGACGGGCAGCTGTACGTCCTCGATGCGGGGGTGAAGCCGTTCTCCCCGTCCGACAACCCGTTCATCTGCGCGGTCGCCCAGGACGCGGGCATCTTCCGGGTCGACCTGGGCGCCGCCCCGGCGCCGGCGGCGCAGATCACCGGGCCCGCGCCGTTCGTCTACCCGACCGGCCTGGCGGCGGCCGGGGACCGCCTCGTGGTCTGCGATCCCGGCCAGCCGGAGGTGGCTGGCCTGCAGGCGTACTCCTCCCGGGTGCGGCCGTTCCAGTTCGATGTGGTCATTCACTTCGCTGACTCCCGCCTGCCGCCGGACCAGCCGGCCCGCCAGCTCGTGCTGAGCCAGGCCGTGGGCAACATCAGCAGCATCATCGAGGACCAGAAACCGGCCCATACGAAATGGAACCTGATTACCTCCATCTTCTAGCGGCCCCGGGTCTGGCGGCCCGGGCTCAGCAGGCCAGGAACGGCCTGCGGTAAAGGAGCACTCATGACTGACGGCGCGGTAATGCGCACGGAGTACTGGAACATCAGCACCGGCACCGTGCGGACCGGGCCCACCGGGCACGGCGAGAGCCTCACCGACATGGAGAGCTACCTGCTGCCCATGGACCGGGCCCGCGACTCCGGGCTGTATTCCTGGGGTGTCGCTGACGGGCTGGCCGTCCAGGGGACGGCCGGGGCGCCGGGCGTGACCGTAATGCCGGGCACCGCCCTGGATGCTGCTGGCCGGCTCATTGTGCTGCCCGCAGGCGGCACGGTGATCGTCGACCCGACCGTGGACCCGGCGCAGGTCTCGGACGTGCCGACCGTGCCCGTCGACGCGACTGGTGTCAGCCTGCCGACCGCGGGCGCGGCCGCCGACAGCCTGCTGACCCTGACCTGGCGTGAGGCCGAGGCCGCCAGCAGCCTGGCCAACGCGCCGGTGCTGCTGCACGCACCCTGGCTGCGGCTGATTCCGGCGGCCGGCTTCGCGGACGACGGCGGCCAGGTCGTGCTCGCGGCCGTGCAGCTGGACGGGGCCGGCAATCTCGCGAGCCTGTCCGCTGGCCCCCGGCGCCCGGTCGGGATACCCGCCGGCCGTCTCGAGCTCCGGGTGCCCCGGCTGCGGACCGGGGCCGCGCCGGCCGTGGGCGACCATGCCGTCGCTGACCAGGCCGCGGCGGAGCTGACCGTGAGCCAGGACGGGAGCGTGGCGCTCTCCCTGCTGTCCCAGGCCGCGCCGATCACGGCGCTGGCGATCGACGGGCAGGCCGGCGACGTCACGCTGCCCGGCTCGCTCACCACGTTCTCGGCGCTGCGGCTGCTGTCGGTCCGCGCGCTGCGGACCTATGAGATGTCCGCCGGCCCGCACGGTAGCTGGGCCGTTTCCGACACGACCGCGAACGCCGACCGCCTCGTGATCGACCCGACGGGGAATGTGGGCATCGGCGTCCCCGCCGGGCAGGCCGAGCGGATCGTGCACGTCGAGGGCACGGAGGTGCACAGCGGCGGCGCGGGCGGCGGGTTCTCGTTTGCCGACCGCGCGGTCGGGAGCGTGGTGGACAATCCGGCTCACGGCGAACGGTGGATCTGGTATGCCCTGGACGGCACTGCGCGGCTGTGGTCCGGCTCTGATCAGGCCACCGTGTCCAGCGAGATCCCTGGCGACGGAACCGGGCTGACCGTCGGCCGGCGGATGCGGGTGCAGCAGGGCCCGGACGGATCCGCCGGGATCTGGTTCCAGCAGGAGAACTCGGACGACAACGCGTTTGTCGGCATGCTGGATGGCGAGCATGTCGGCTTCTATGGCGCCAGCGGGGCCGGCTGGGGCCTGACCATGGACACGGCCAGCGGCGAAGTGCAGTTCGACGGCAACTTCGGCCAGCCCAATGGCGCGTCCACCCTGTCGCTGTTCGGCTCGCAGATCGGTGACACCGGCGGAGGTGTCCTGTTCATCCGCAGCGGCGGCGGTGTCGTGTCCTTCGACGGGGGGGACAGCGTCGGCATCAACACCCGGACGCCGCAGTCCTCACTGGACGTGCAGGGCCCCGGCACCGCCATCACGGGCCGGGCGGGCGGTGCCGTGTCCACCATCGGCGTGCACGGGATCGGCTATATCGGCCTCCAGGGCGAGGGCCAGTTCGGCATGGTCGCGACCGGCGCGGTCCTGGCTGGCTCATTCAACGGGCGAGTCCAGGTCACGGCCGACCTGACCGTCGGCGGCAGCATCCGGAAGGGCGGCGGCGGCTTCCGGATCGACCATCCCGCCGACCCGGCCGGCAAGTACCTGTCGCATTCCTTCGTCGAATCGCCCGACATGCTGAACGTCTACGCCGGCACCGCCGTCACCGGCGACGACGGCACAGTCACCGTCGCCCTCCCGGACTTCTTCGAGGCCCTCAACCGCGAGCACCGCTTCCAGCTCACCCCGGTGGGCGAGCTGGCGCTGGCCACGGTAGACGGCCCGGTCCAGGAGAACTCCTTCGCGATCCGCACCGACCGGCCCGGGGTCACGGTGTGCTGGCAGGTGACCGGCGTGCGGCAGGACAAGTGGGCGCAAGCGCACCGGATCCCGGTCGAGGAAGACAAGCCGGACGGCGAGCGGGACCGCTTTCTGCACCCCGACCTGCACGGGCAGCCAGCGGACCGAGGTGTCCTGGGCGCTCCCGCCGAGATGACCGAAAACCCAGGAGGGTGATGGCTGTGATCGTTCAGGTTCAGGCGCGGCTGGCCACGCTGCGGCAGGAGTACCAGGTCGGTGAGGAGCAGCTGCGCGACCTGGCCCGGCGCGAGCTGGCGCTCCGGGAGACGATGCTGCGCATCGCCGGCGCCATCCAGGTCCTGGAAGAAGTACTGAGCGCCGCGCCGGAAGCCGGGCCTGCCCCGGGCACCGCAGCCCCGGACGCGACAGCGGCAGTCCCGGACGGGGCAGTCCCCGACGAGGCAGCCTCGGACACCGTGGCCCCTGGCCCGGCCGCAGCCGGCCCGGACCGCCGCGGCGCCGGCCAGCCCGCCGTGCTGACGGTGCCGTGACGCGGGCCGCGGCACCTGATACCCACCGCCCAGCCCCGGGAGTGTCCATGAACAGCCTGCCCCTGATCCGCACCGAGTACCGGAACACCAGCACCGGCACCGTCCGCACCGGCGACACGGCCCACGGCGAGAGCCTTACCGACGTTGAGAGCTATCTTCTGCCGCTTGCCCAGATGCAGGCCTCCGGCTTCTACACCTGGGGCGTCCTGGACGGGCTCACCGTCAGCGCGGTGACCGGCCAGGCCGGCCTGACGATCTCGCCGGGGCTGGCCCTGGACCGGACGGGTCACATCATCGCGCTCGCCGACGGAGGGTCCGCGGTGCTCGACCCCGCCCCCGACCTGACCCAGACCCAGAACATCACCGTCGTGCTGGTGCCCGGCAGCGGCGTGACCCTCAGCACGGTCGGCCAGAGCGGTGCCTGCCTGCTGACCCTGACCTGGCTGGAGGTGGTCCGGGACAGCGAGGCGGGCAGCGCGCCGGTCTTCTTGCACACCCCCTGGCTGCGGCTCGCCGCGGCGGCCGGCTTCCAGGACGACGGCGGCCAGGTGATCCTGGCCCAGGTCACCCTGGACGGCAACGGGCTGGTCACCGCCCTGACCGCGGCGGGGCAGGCTGACGGCCCGGCCGCGCCGGGGCGGCATGGTCCGTCCACCCAGGCGGCCGGGGTCACGTTCAGCTCCGCCGGGCTGACCACCACGGCGGCCGGGCTGTCAGTCGGCGGGGACACCGCCGGCCAGCTGATCGCCTCCGATACCAGCACGCTCCGGCTGGCCGTGAGCGATCCAGCGGGGGTGCTCGAGCTAGCCGCGGGCCAGGGACCCGGCTCCGGCGTCAACGTGTCCGCGGACCGGCTGTCCGTGCAGGCCGCATCGGACGCCCAGGACAGCCGCGGCATCCAGCTGGATGCCACGACGTCCACGGTGACCGCGGGCACGCTGCAGCTCGGCGCGCAGTCCGGCGTGTCGCTGGGCACGGGGCCGGCCGCGGGGACGGCCGCGGTTACCGCAGACCGGCTGACCGTACGGGCCAGTGACGGCACCGACCGGATCAGCCTGGACGGCAGCACATCGACGGTGAGCGCGAGCTCGGTCCAGTTCGGCGGCACCGTCACCGCGACGGCGGGGTCCGCGGGCGTGCTGGCCCTGTCCGCGTCCGCGGAGCCAGTGCACCTCGGCATCGGCACGCTCACCCCGCGCAGTGCGATCGGAATCCGGGGAACCAGCAGCTCCGAGGAGCTGATCAGCTTTGAGGACGCTGGCGGTGTCACCCGCTGGCATGTGAACCAGAATGCGGGCGGTCAGCCGGGCCTGAACTTCGCGGAAACAGGCGTCGCTGACGGGCGGCTTTTCCTGCAGCCACACGGGAACGTCGGGATCGGCACGACCACGCCAGCATTTACGCTTGACGTGCACGGCACCGTGTGCGCCCAGCAGTTCTGTAACCCGTCGGACTTGCGGCTCAAAAGCGACGTCACGCCGCTCTCTGACGTCCTCGGCCGCCTCGCCGGGATCCGCGCCGTACGTTACCGGCCGGCCCGGGCGCTCGACGCCGGGCAGCGGCAGATCGGCGTGCTGGCCCAGGAAGTGCAGGAGGCCTTTCCCGAGCTTGTCCTGGAAACGGAACCGGGCGGCTGGAAGGCAGTGGACTACCCGGGACTGTCCGGGGTGCTGCTAGGAGCAGTCCATGAGCTGCTGGCCGCCAGCACCGCCCTGGCCGGCCGGCTGACCGAGCTGGAGCAGCAGATGGCGGCCGGGCCTGCCGGCCCGCCCGCCGGACCCGGGTCACGGCCATGACCCGCCCGGCTGAGTACCGCCCCGGGCCCGCGCCGTCGCCCGACGATCCCTGGCTGATCGAGCCCGACGAGTTCGATCTCGACGTCCGCTGGGGAGAGCTCGATCGAGGCGCTGCTGACTTCGGCTACGTGCCGACAGCGCGCGAGCAGCCCGGCGAGACCTGCGATACGCACGCGGCCACCTGCCCGGCCACCTGTCACGGCACCTGCCCCCCGACCTGCCCGGCGACCTGCGCGGCCACCTGCCACAGCACCTGTGCGGAGACTTGCCACAGAACCTGCGCCGAATTCGACACGTGTAGCGCGACGTGTGCCGGGACGCACTGCTTCACCTGCCGTTCCGGCTGCCAGACGCCGTGAGCCAGCCGGCGCCCGGCCAGCCGGGCGGACACGGCGCAGCCGCCGCGATGGCCGTCAGCACGGTGTCCGGGCAGATGGCCCGGCGGCTGGCCGACCCGCGGCGGCTGGCGCGCGCCGCCCCCAGTCCCTCGGCGGCGCTCGGCGGGCCGGCCTGGCGGCCCGGCAGCCTGGCTCAGGGTCACCCGGGTGCGGCTGTGCTCTGCGCCGCCTTGGACCAGGCCTCCCCCCATGCGGGATGGGACCGGGTCGGCCATCAGCACCTGGCCGCCGCGGCCGCTGCCGTCAGCCCGCACGACAGCTCGCTGTTCTCGGGGATGGCCGGGCTGGGCTTCGCCGCGGTCCTGCTGGCCGCTGGCCGCCCCCGGTACGAACGGGTACTGCGCCAGGTGGATGAGGCCATCGAGGCACCGCTGGACCGGACGCTGCAGCGGCTGGCAGCATCCGGGTGCCGGGTCAGCGAGTTCGACCTGGTGTCCGGGCTGACCGGGACCGGCGTCTACCTGCTGGCTCGGCACCAGGCTCAGCTCGGCCAGCCAGGCGCCGCGTCGAGAGAACCGCACCGCGCGATGACCGGGGCGATGCTGGAACGGCTGCTCGGGGGGCTGGCCGGGCTGCTGGCCGCGCCCGGCCAGCCGCGGCGCTGGCATACCCCGGCTGACCTGACCTCCGGCCCGCTGCGGCAGAGCTTCCCGCGCGGCCTGCACAACTGCGGCCTGGCCCATGGAGCGCCCGGCCCCCTCGCCCTCCTGTCGCTGGCCCTGCTCGCTGGCATGCGGGTGCCCGGTGCGGCCGACGCGATCCACGCCACTGCCAGCTGGCTGGCAGCAAACCGGACGGGGACCGCCCAGGGACCGGACTGGCCAGACGGGGTCGCGCTCGATGCCGGCCGGCCGCCGGCCACCCCGAGCCAGGGCCAGGGCCCGGGCCGAGCGGCCTGGTGCTACGGCACGCCCGGCGTCGCCCGGAGCCTGTGGCTGGCCGGCCGGGCGGTAGCCGAGCGCAAGTGGCAGGAGCTGGCGGCACGCGCGATCCGCGCGGTCGCGAGCCGGCCCCTGACCGCGTGGGGACTGAGCGGCCCGGGCTTCTGCCACGGCGAGGCTGGACTCCTGCAGGTACTGCGCAGATTCGCGGCCGACCTGGGCGACCCGGCGATCGCCGCCGCGGCGAGCCGGCTGACCACGCGGCTGGTCTCCAGGTTCGACCCGGCCGCGCCGTTCGGGGTCCGGGTCACCGACCCCGATGGTGTCCTGACCGACCAGCCCGGCCTGCTGGACGGAGCCGTCGGCATCGCGCTCGCCCTGCAGGTGCTGCCCGAGGCCCGCCCGGCATCGCTCCCGGCCGCGACGCCCTGGGACCGGGCGTTCCTGCTCGCATGACGCCACCTGCCGCTTCCGCTGACCAGGGCCGGCCCGCGCCGCGGGACGGCAGGCAGGCGCGCGATCGCAGCCTGTACCGACCGCTGACCGGCCTGGTGGTGCGTGCCCCGCTGCTGCCCGCGGCGGACTACCGGCAGGCGGGCGACGGCGCGGACGCCGCGGCCCGCGCGTGGGCCGACCCGGCCGTCCTGTTCGCGGTGACTGTGGCCAGCCCCGACCTGGCTGCCGCGCTGTCACCGCCGGGCGGCATCGCCCGGTCATCTCCCCGAGCCCGCGCCGCCCTGCAGCGTTATCTCATCCGGGCGTGCCTGCGGCCGACTCCGTTCGGGGGCTTCGCCGCGGCCGCCATCGGCCACTGGGCGGACCGCACCAGCCTGCGCATTGCGCCGGGTCCCTGGCCAGCCCGGATCCGACCGGACATGGGCTGGCTGACCGCCATTACCCAGCAGCTGGCGCAGGACCCTGACTACCGGTCCGGGCTCAGGGTCTTCGCCAATACCTGCGCCTTCGAGAGAGACGGCCGGCTATATCTGAGCGGCCTCGGCTCTGACGGCAGGCAGGACGCTGCTGACCTCTCGGTGCGCGCCACGCCCGTGGTCCGGCGCGTCCTCCTGCGGGCGCGGGCCGGCGCCGGACTGGAAGAGCTGAAGCAGGACATGCTGACCTCATGGACGCGCGCGACTCCCGTCCGGGCCGACCAGCTGCTCGCCGAGCTCTGCGAGCATCAGCTCCTGGTGCCTGCACTGCGCCCATCGCTCACCGGCGATCCGCTCGGCCACGTGATCAGCCAGCTGGACACCGTGCCCGCCGCAGCCCGCACCACCGCCCGGCTCAGCGTCATCGGCTCGGAATGCGCGCGGGTGGCCGCGGCCGGGCCGGCGGCCACCGCGCTGACCGCCCTGCGCAGCCAGATGCATGAGCTGGCTGAGTCGCTGGGAGCCGGGCAGGCCGCCGGGCGCCGCGACACGCTCCAGGTGGACTCGGCCCTGCCGCTGCTAGCCGCGGGGGTGAGCCGGCAGATCGCCGAGGAGGTAGCGGGCGCTGTCGACGTCCTGCTCCGGCTGCACCCAGCGCCTCATGCCGAGCGGCTCGCTGAGTACCGGGCCGCATTCCACCGCCGCTACGGCAACGACCGGCGGGTCCCGCTGCCCGAGCTGCTCGACCCCCGCTTCGGCCTCGGGCCGCCCGGCCGCCGCACGGAGCACCTCCCAGCTCGAGGAGCTCGCCAGGGGCGGGCCGAGTTGCTGCAGCGGCTGGTCGCCGCGTCGATCCGGGACGGGTGCGCCGAGCTGGTACTCGGCCCCGACCTCATTGATGCGCTGGCCACCTGGAGCCCGGACCGGGGACGGATCACGCCGTCCCTGGAGCTCAGCGTCTTCGTGGCGGCGCGCAGCGCCGCCGCCGTTGACGGCGGTGACTACCAGCTGGTGATCGGGCCGAACCTGGGGGCGATGGCAGCTGGCCGGGGGCTGGGCCGGTTCGCGGATTTGCTCGGCGCCCCTGCGCACGCCCTGCTGCGGGAGGCTGCCGATGCCGAGAGTGCCGGGCGGGGCCTGGTAGCCGAGCTTGTCTGCTGGCCGACCCGGGCCCAGTCGGCCAACGTTGCGATCCGGCCGCTCGTTCGTCCTTACGAGGTCCCGGTCGGGGTAGCTCCCAGTCTCCCGCCTGACTCAGTGGTCCACGTCGACGAGCTGTCCGTGATGCTCCGCGACGGATGGCTGCGGCTGTGCTGGGGGCGAGCCGGCTCTGAACTGCGCCTCACCACGGGGCACATGCTCAATCCCGCGGCTTACCCTCCGCTGGGCCAGCATCTCATCGAGCTGGCCTCGGACGGCGTGACCAGCCTGGCGCCCTTCGGCTGGGGGCCGCTGTCCGCGATGCCGTTTCTGCCCCGTGTGCGCACCGGGCGGGTGGTGCTGTGCCCGGCCCAGTGGCGGCTGGACCTGACCGGGAGCCGCGACGCGAGCGCTGAGCCTGCGCGTTTCGGGGACTGGCTGGCGGACTGGCGGTCGCGGTGGCAGGTGACCCGGCACGTGTACCTCACGTCAGCCGACAACAGGCTGCTGCTCGATCTGGACGAGGAGAGTCATCGCGAGCAGCTGCGGGCCACGCTGAACAGGTCAGACCAGCGGGCGGCCGTCCTGCAGGAGGGCCTCCCCGGGCCTGAGGACGCGTGGCTGCCGGGGCCCCGCGGTCTGCATATGGTCGAGCTGACTGTGCCCCTGGTACGGGAGCGGAGCGGACCGGGGCGCTCCGGCCCGGGTGCTGGCCGCGGTCGTGACCCGGCAGCGCCAGAGCGCGGGCCGCGCCGGGCGGTGCCGCCGCACTGGAGCGGACAGGACCGGCTCCGTCCGCCGGGATCCGACTGGCTGTACGTGATCTTGAGCGGCCCCCGCGCGAACGAGGACGCCCTGCTCGCCGGATCGCTGGGTGCGCTGGCCGAGCGCTTCGTCGAGCAGGGCGATGCCGATGGCTGGTTCTTCGTCCGCTACAGCGATCCCGAGCCGCAGCTTCGACTCCGGCTGCACGGCGACGGCATGACACTCACCGGCCGGGTACTGCCTGCGCTAGCCGACTGGAGCGCCCTGTCCATCGCTGATGGCTCCCGCACGCGGCTGGCGCTCCAAGCGTATGAGCGGGAACTGGAACGCTACGGCGGACCGGCCACAACGGCGATATGCGAGCGCATTGCCTGTGCCGACAGCCTTGCCGTCCGGTCCCTGCTGATGCACGGCAACGGCCGCCGCATCTCTCCAGCGGGTCTGGACTGGAGGGAGCTGGCGGTGCTGAGTACCGCGGACCTGCTGGGATCGCTCGTCGGCGATTCTGCCGGGCAGGCTCGCCTGTGCAAGAACATGGCTGGGCCCGCGGCGCAGTCTGGTGCCTCATTTCGCCAGCACCAGGCCAGCCTCCGCGCGCTGATGGCCGCGCTTGAGTCCGGCGCTCCAGCACGCGATGCGGACGGCAGGCAGCTGCCCGGCATGTACTGGCAGCATGTGCAGGACACGCTCGCCAGCCGGCGAGCGGCACTGGCACCACTCGTAACCCAGCTTCACGACCAGTACCGTGCAGGGACCGGCCTGCTGCCCGTTGACCAGCTCGCGCCAAGCCTGGTTCACCTGCACGCGAACCGGCTCGGCTTGAACGAGGCAAACGAGCAGCTGATGCTGGGATGGCTCGACCGTACCCTGCGGTCACTGCGGGCATACCGTGACAGCGGCCAAGCAGGTCGGCGGTGAAGAAATCCAATCCGCCGGTACCCCCGCGACTTCTCTGCCTGGCCAGTCGCACTGCGGCGTAACAGATCGTCTGAGTGTCCCGAACGCTGAGGGACGCAAGGGCCGGGCCAGGACGCGAGGTCCTGGCCCGGCCGCTGCTCCGCCCGCCGTCAGGCGGCCGGGCCGATCAGGGCGAGTACAGCCACGGATGGCGCAGGTCGAGGAAATCCGGCTCGCCGATGTTGAGCTTGCCCATCTCCTCCATCTGCGCCCTCAGCGCCGGCGGCGGCTCCTTATGCTCCCCCTCGCGGGCCGCCTTCTCGGAAGTGAAGTACAAGGCCATCGTGTAGGCCCCGTCGGGCTCCCCGACCGCCACGCTGCCGATGACATCCGGCCGGTAGGCGGCCCACTCATCCGGGTTCTCGGTCATGAGCTCCTTGGCGCGCTCCGGGTCGCTGCCGCGGCCCTGCATCACCTGAACGAAGCCCGCCTGATCCGGATTGCCGGTCACGTCGGCCGTTACATCGGTGCTGTCGTGGAACTCGACGTCACCGGCGAACAGCCGGGCAGTCTGGTCCCACCACTGGCCCTGCTCGGGCCGGGCGTTGTTGCGCCGGGCCGCGTCCTCGGACTCGAAGCGGGCCAGCGCGACGAACTGGCCATCCTCGGTCACCCCCGCCGTGGACCCCAGCCAGCCCGGCGCCCCGTCCGCCAGCTGATCTGACCAGCGGTCAAGCGCGGCGTGGACCTGTTCCGCGTCCCGCACCTGACCGCGGATTACCTGGACAAACATCGTGAACATCCCCCTTTCGGCTCCACCCCAGCTGCTTTCCCCTCCACCCTCCACGCTATGACGGACCGCCGGGCCCGCCGAGATCGCCCCGCGCCGTAGTCCGGGCTATCCCAGGAAGGCCGCAAGCTCCCGGTTGAGCTGGGCGTAGTCATTAGCCGGGACCGAGTGGTGCGAGGCACCGGCCAGGATCGCCACCCGCGCCGCTGGCAGCAGCTCCCGGACCCGGTCCCCGATCCGGGCGATGTCGTGCCCCGGCTGCGCTCGGCCAGCAGCACCACGACCGGCATTCTGGCCGCCCACCGTGACCGGCGGGCCGTCGCTCTTGCGGGCCGGCCTGAGCTCCGCCAGGTACGTGCCGTCCCCGAGAACCCTCCCGTGACATGGCAGCTCTGCTCGCTCGTCACGGGCAGGGGAATCCGCCGCGGTATCCGGCGTCCGCTGGCCGTCGGGCGTATTGGGGGCACAGGTGCAGCTTTGTCGTCCCGGAAGCAGGCCAGGTTCCCGGACGCTATGACGCACGGCGTTCCGGCGGCCCGCTACCGTGGCAGGCGTTGCGGCCGGGTCTCCAGGCAGCCTGGCGGTTAGCTCAGGCGCTCGACCGAATGCCGGCTCGGGCGGAGAGCCCAGTGCGGTCCGGTGGTCCACCCAAGGAACCGCCTTCCCGAGCCTGGAGACTGGGCGAGGCCTGATGCGTCGAAGCGCCCGCCAGCGATGACGTGGGCCAGGCCGTCAGCCGCGAGCGCGAACCTGCCTTGCATCTCGTCATTTGCTCGCAGGCGGTCGCGCAGCCTTGCCAGGGTTTCCTGCTGGGCAGCCTGATCGCACAGGCTGAGGTAGTAGATGGCCTGCCGCCAGGCATACGCGGCGTTCTTCACCGCCAGCAGGCTGGCGTGCCAGTTGTCTGGCTGCCGGGCGAGCCGGCGCACTGCCCAGGCGAACGCCTTGTCTGCCAGTTCGGGCGCGGCAACCGTCATCTGCTCGCGCAGCTCCAGGGCATCGACGAGCGTGGCGAGATTGTGCGTCGTAAATATCTGCGCCTGCTCCAGGATGGCCCCGTTGACCGCGACGCGACTGGCCGGAGCGCCTGGTGCTTGCGCTTCGGCCGTTGCCCGGGTGGCGCACAAAGCGGTAAATTCGGCTGCTGTCTTCTTGCCCCATCGCTCACTCTGTTCCGCCGTCTGCCTGGCTGGCGGCATTGCCCACATGCCTGGTGCGGGCAGGTCGTAGTAGCGGGCGTACAGCGACTCGTTTAGCGACCTGCTCGCCGCGGCAGCAGCGTGCTGCCATTTTTGGGTGAAGGTTCCCATGAAGATGTCGGCCGCGACTTCCTCGACCAGCGGGAGGGCCAGGTCAGCCTGCCTGGCCAGGGCTGCCATCTCGGCGATCAGGGGATTGGGCAGGATCGCCTGCGGGAAGCCTGACAGTACAAGCCAAGTGACTTGTTCCAGTGTCTGCCGGGCAGCCCGCCTGGTGTCGGTGCCGAAGGTGGCGTAGGGCTGGATGGCGGCGATCCAGGGCAGTTCCTCAAACCGGACCTGGTGTTCCAGGTTAAGCAAGAGCATGCTGCGCCGCCGCCGGAACGCGGTATAGGCCCGGCCGTACAGTGCCCGCAAGTCCGGGTCGCCGAACCCAGCGGCCAATACCTGCGCGGTGATCTGGGGCAGCACCCCCGCCAGGACATCGGCCGAGCCGATGATTCCGTGCTCGATGAGCTCCTGTGCGGGTGCTTCCAGGGCGCGCGCTGCCTTTCTGATCAGGTGTCCCGGTATCGGGTGCCCCGGCGGCACGGTTGCCGATTCCTCCGGCGCGACATGACCGGAGATCGAGTCGATGGAAGGGATCCCCGCTTCCGTCGGGTAGCGGTCGAGCCGTCCGGCCAGAATGCGGGCGAGGTCAACGTGCGCGGGCTGGCTGGCGATGTAGACCTGGGCAGACCGGAGCGCGGTATGCGCGTCAGAGCCTGGCTCGCCGTGCCGGGTCACCGTGTTGGCCAGCGCCCGGCGGATCCAGCCCACGTCCCGGCCGGTGAGCCTTCCGCTGTCCGTGTCGCAGCGTTCCAGGGCCTGGTGCAGCCGCGAGAAGTTGCTCTTCGGCGACTGGTGCTGCCCGGCCAGCGGATGATCTCGGGTGGCGGTCGCATAATCGGACAGCCACGCTGACCGGCGCTCGGCCCAGTCCGCCGGCCACCGGCGGCACGGCCAGCCGCCGGTTACCACGGTACCGCCTTGCTGGCGCGCTGCCAGGCGCGGCAACTCGCCGTCCACGGTGGCGCACCACAAGCTCACCAGCCGGTCGAACAACGGGTGCCAGATCTGCAGGATCTCGGCCATGATAGCGACCTGGGGCCGAGCCTCCCGGTTCCGCAGGGCAGCCGCGACCTGGCCAGCAGTCCGGACGTACACTACCGCGCCGCTCGGCGGAACCGCCGATCCGGGCGGCGCGGCGAACCGCAGCCGGTGCATCCACGGCCGCAGCTCGCTGACCAGATCCAGAGCGGACTCGTAGGCACCGTGATCGAACAGCCACGCCACCACCGGCAGCGCGGCGTCTTCAGAAACATCGACCCGGTACCGGCCGTCGGCCAGCGCCTGCCTCAGCTGCGCTTGCCCTGCGTCGCTCAGGTACCACAGGTTGACGCGCTCGCGAGCGGGACAGCCCGGCGCGCTGTCGCCAGGACCGGCCAAGATCGCCAATTCCTCTGGCTCTGTGGGTACCTCGGCCAGGTACCTGCCGGAGGCGAATCCGCCGTGGGCGACCTCCAGCGTCACCCAGGCGGGCGTGTCGCGCACCGGCGTCCGGGACCCTACCGTGATTGTTCCGTGCGCCATTCCCTCCAGGACCGAACGCCACCGGGAAACTTTTGCCGCCAGGCGCTCCCGGTCCTCCGCGTTCTGTGCAGCCGCCAGGCTGTCGACTGCGCGCCGCAGCTGGCCCATCGCATACAACGGCGACGCGCTCGCCCGCGGTTCGTCCGGCACTGGCTTCGCCCTTCGCTCTTCGAGAAGAAGACTTGGAGGCAGGACTCGAACCTGCGCCCTCCCGGTTAACAGCCGGGTGCTCTGCCAGCTGAGCTACTCCAAGGCGGCCCGACGCGGGGCCTCGGCCCGACATGGAGGCAGGGCTCAAACCTGCGCCCTCCCGGTCCGGAGCCGGGCGATCTGCCGCTGATCTACTCCATGCTGCAACGGCAGGATAGCCGCGAACGCGCCTGACGGCTCACGTCTTTTCGCACTCATCGCGGCGATTGCCCAGAGACAGCGGCCCGGCTAACACCACTGCCTGCGGCCACGCCAAGGCGGGCCAGGCCGCCGGTACCCATGGCAGGACCGAATCACCGGAGGATGGCGGCATGGCAGGCAGGTGGCGAACTCAGGACGGCTCCTGGTCTGTGGAGGTCGTGACGCTCTCGCACACGCCCGTGCCCGGCGTAATACCGGTATTCGAGGCCCCAGATGTGGAAAGGCCCACGACCCAGTCTGGGGAGCACCGAGAAAGATCACCCTGCGGGCCTGCGCCCGCCTCAATCACCCCGGCCGGGACCCGGTGGTGGTCGGGTTCTAGTGAGCCGGTCTTGAGTTCCTCAGTCGCCACGTGAGTCGTTTCGTGTCCCAGTTCCGGGTTCGGGGCTGTCGGCTGCGGCGTGCTCTGCTCCCCCGGCGAGCTGACCACCGCGCCCGGCGGCCGGCGCGACCCGGCTGCCGGGGCCAGCGGGGCTGGCGTGACGGCCGGG
>Ga0193728_1000864_pt1 | contig 15136 bp, 13 predicted proteins | sample U1c1metaG_FD_143037 | JGI IMG/M metagenome (GOLD analysis project Ga0193728, IMG submission 143037) | Soil microbial communities from a riparian zone of the East river system, Colorado, United States - U1c1 | ecosystem: Environmental > Terrestrial > Soil > Riparian zone | place: USA: East River...
GCCAATTGCAGATGGGCATCGGCGCTATACCATATCTGAATTTTACCAATCTCAGAAAGCATTTGCTGGTATGTCTGGTGTGCAGTGCGTAAATTACCCTGCACAATATATGCTTTGCCAAGATATATACTCGCCAATTGCATGGAAATAATGTTGCCACTCTTTTGACTGAGGTGATGGCCTTCGCTCAATGCCGTGCGTGCCCTTACTATCTCGCCCATGAGTAGGTATGCGCCTCCTAACGCGACCAAGGCACTTGCATGGAGTTGCTTGTCATCTCTATTTGCTAGGGCGAGAGTTTGTTGCGCATAGCTCAGAGTTTGTGCTCCATTCTGGCAGAGCAGCGCCATATAAGCACGAAAGTCGTGGATCCGGCTCAGCATAGCATTGTTCTTTTCTTCTTGCCAGAGGTGCTCTGCCTGCTTAAGTGCCTGCTCTGATGCTTCTATATCTGCGCTGGCGTAAAGTATCCATGCGTACAGGTAACAGAGCGCAGGGCGGGTAGTGAAAACGCTTTCCGGGAGTTGAGCGAGCCACGAATATACCAAGCTATCGTTCGGCTGCCAGATTAAGGACCAAGTATGCTCTTCGATGATATCAGCGGCACGCTCCATAGCACCTGAGGCCAATGCGTGGGTGACGGCTTCTACGATCATACCATGTTGCTCGTACCAGATGCAGGCACGAAGATGTAATTCGGGCTCACGCTCTGGATAAGTATACTGTAGACGATAACGCAGTAAATCAGCAAAGAAATGATAATAGCGGTACCATTTCTCCTGCTTGTCTACGGCGAGGAGGAAGAGATTGGCAGTATCAAGCTCTTCAAGCATGGCCTGCCCATTGTTCTGCCGGGTTACTGCATCACAGAGGTCTGCATTCATACTCTCCAGCACCGAGGTCGCTAGTAAGAAATCTTGTATCGCTGTGGGTTGATACGCAAGAACCTCGTCAGTCAGGTAATGCAGCACGTCAGGCTGCTGACCGCTGAAGGTATTAATGAGTTTACTAATGGTCGTGGGATTGTCCCATCCTTGTAGGGAAAGCGCAGCTAATTGCAAACCGGCTACCCATCCCTCCGTGCGTTCATTGATAGTGGCAATATCTGCCGTACTCAAAGGAAGTCCCATTGCCTGAGTAAGAAAGTGTAGGTCTGCAGCGCGTAGTTCAGTTAGTTTTCCTTGTACACGCAGCCGTGCCATTGGCAGTGGAAAATTCGTACGTGTCGTAATAAAGATATGAAGTTGGAATGGTAGATGTTCTAGTAAGAACTGTAGGCTCTGATGAATAGCTGGCTCAGTAATATTTTGGTAATCATCCAGTGCCAGGATGATATCCTGAGGTAATGTCATCAGTGTATTGATCAGTGTGGTCAGAAGTGTCTCTATATTTAGAGTTTCTGACGGGCATGATTGTGATAGTTCGAACTGGTGTCCAGTTTGCTCATTGATAGATGGATGGAGGCTGTTCAAGGCTTTGATAACGTAGCGCCAGAAACGGACCAGATCATTGTCACTGCTTTCCAGGGAAATCCAGCCAACTGACGTATCGCACTGGCGTAACCAATCTCCGATCAGAGTGGTTTTCCCAAAGCCTGCCGGAGCTGTGATCAACGTGAGGGGGCGCTGTGCCCCTGCCTCTAGCTGACTGTAGAGGCGTGGACGGGGCACAATTTTTTTGCGATAAGTTGATGGAATGGCAAGTTTTGTTGCCAGCAGGAGATGCTTACTACCCTCGCTTTCCATCGACGGACTGCCTTTCAATCGGAATAGCTCTATACATTCTCTTTTTTATCTATCGGCATGAAGTCTTGGTGAAAGAGTCTTGCAGTTCCTGTGTCAGACACGCAGGTGAATGTGAATGGGTAACACTCCCGACAATCATGCTCAATTGTATGACCAAGCCTCAACTCACGAAATAGGATGACTATTACGTGATTTAGGATTGCTATCAGGCGATTTTAGGGTATTATTAGATAATAGAGGTTTAAGGCTGAAATCATCGACGTAGTCGACACTTTGAGCATACCAACCTTCGACAAAGATGGTGAGACTGGTACTAGACCCCGTTTTAAATGTATAGTCCAAGACAGTATAATTGCTATCATTCTGCTCGGCGGTGTAGAAAACGGGCCCCCCCTTGAAACCTATAAAGGCAAACCTACCTTGTAGATATGCTTGAAGTGTATAAGTTGTGTTGGGTAGCACCTCGACTGTTTGATCACACTCGCCAGTAGATGAGTTGGTAGGAACGATTTCCAAGGCGAACTGACCACTATGCACTGGACTCGTTACCACTTGATCTTTGGCATCGCAACTCCAGTGATCCAGTGTCCCTGTTTCGAAACCTGGGTTGGCAAGGGGGCCACTTGGCTGCACAGGAGGTGTGGCAGGAGGCGTAGCAGGAGGTGTGGCAGGAGGTGTAGCAGGAGGCAGGTATTAGTAATTATGCAGCCAATAATTGATGCGCAGCTACCATTTAAAATGCATTTAAGATTTGGAATACATGTTCCAGCTAAGAAACATTTAAGATTTGGAGTGCAAGTGCCATTAATAAAGCAAATTAACCTTGTTATGCATGGAATACTCTTTATAGTGCAAAAACCAGTTATATTACATGAAAAAACATTTATAGTGCATACAGCAGTTACCATGCAAGAAATTATACTTGATTGACATGTGCCGATTATCGTGCAAGTATTATTAATTATCGAACATATACTATTTGGAGCACATAAACTATTATTTAATGAGCAAATTGTTTTTATTGAGCATGAGTTATTAGAGAGACATGAAATATTTGGCGTGCAAGATACACCATTTATCGAGCATGTGCCGGTTATCGTGCAGGAAACTATAGTTAGCGAGCACTTGGCAATTATTCTGCAAGAGAAAGTGCCTGGAGAACATGTAGCGGTTACCATACAGGAAGAAAAGTTTGAAGTGCATACAGGGGTTGTAACATTAATTGTTACTGATATATTTGTGGGGGGTTGAGCACTAGCTGAAGGATTTTCCACTAAAACGGAACTTGCTGTTATAAAGACAATAAACAGCATAAATATACTAAATCCGGAAAAATGATAATTCTTTTGCTTCATTGCCTTCTCCAAAAATTCTGGCTCGATACTGGGCCAGTACAGAAGCTCTGGTCTAAACAAAGGCTGTTTCTTTATGCCTTGTGAGAGCATTTCCTCTGCTGATCTATTCTTGTTAGATCTACTTATAAGAATACTTAACGAGAAGAGTTTTTTCTAGGGACAAACCGGACATATATAGGACAGCTTGCGCTGTCCCAGCGAAAAGAGGAAGTTGTCCTGTAATGTCCCCTAGCAAAAAATACTTCCATTGGCTATACTCCGAGTAAATCTGATTGCGAGTGCCTTAGCAAGGAGGCTTTCCATCCTTTTTAATTCATGTATGTGTTGTCCCTTACCAGAGGAAAGGAGTTAGCGCACATTTTTGTGCTATGCAAGTACAGCCATGAAAAGATTCATCTTCTCTTTAAAAGGCGCTATCGTACTCATGCATGATGGGGGGCAGGACCGTAGCCAGACCTCCTGACAATCATCCAGGGCCTAAAAAAGAAAGGCTACCATTTTGTGACAATACAGCAAATGCTCAAGGAAACTGCTCAGAAGTAGGCTCAGGTTAAAGCGTGACAATCCGTCTCAGGACTACTTTAAGTCCTCCTTTTGTTCATAACAACGGGAGGGCTTTTGTTTTGTTTCTGTCTTGTCTCGTAGAGGGCTTTTGTTAAATCGTTGTTAACCCATTGTTAACCACATTTAATGGCCTTGACTGATCTCCTCCATGAAAATTTAACATAACATTAACATACAGTTAATTAGATCATGATAGGTTATGAATGTGGGGAGTTTCTAGAGGTGGAGAATAGAGAATTCATCAACTTTCCTATAAGGAAAGGAATTGTATTTTAGCTCAGGGCATTCTTTCTTGTAGTTCTGTGCCGTTGCTCTGCGCTCAAATCAGGAGGGTACTTATCTTTATGTTATTGCATATATGGAAACGAGTTCAGTTGAGACAAAGCCATTTCGATCGTCTTGGTTCTGCACTCTTACTTGGTCTTGTAATGCTTTTGGCGGCTTGTAGCGGAGGAGGGGGTAATCAGGCAAATACGACCTCCTGTTCTTCAGTAAATCGCTTGAATGGTGGTGGATCGACCTTTGACAATCCGTTATTTTCCAAAATGTTCACCCAATACGCTAACCAAGGGTGTCATGTCCACGTCAATTATCAGTCAATTGGCAGTGGCGCGGGTATTAATGACTTGCTCCAGAATGTTGTTGACTTTGGTGCCACAGATTCGCCGATGAAGGATGCTGATCTCGCGAAGAGCACAAATGGTCCGATTATCCATGTTCCGGTAACGTTGGGAACTGAAGCTATCACCTACAATCTGTCTGGTATTCCCTCACAGAAATTGAAACTTACTGGCCCTATTATTGCCGATATTTATCTGGGCAATAGTAAGTATTGGGATGATCCTGCCATCAAGCAAATCAATTCGGATCTCTCACTCCCCCATACACCGATCTCGGTTGTCCACCGCTCTGATGGTAGTGGCACGACCGGCATTTTTACGCACTATCTTGCTGACGTGAGCCCTGATTGGAAATCGAAGATAGGCTATGGGACGACGGTTGCTTGGCCTACTGGGGTTGGTGGCAAAGGCAACGATGGGGTAGCTGCCCAAGTACAGAGCACAACCGGTGCCATTGGCTACGTTGAACTGGCGTACGCAACCCAGAATACTATCAACTATGCCTTGATCAAGAACAAGGCGGGCAATTTCCTACCGGCATCACTCGATGGCGGGGAACAAGCTGCGGCTAGTGTTACGGATATCCCGGATGATCTTCGCTTCTTCACTACCAATGCATCTGGCGATAAATCGTATCCCATTTCAGGCTTCTCCTGGGTGATCGTATATCAGAACCAGAAGAATGCTCAGAAGGGACAGGCTCTGGCGGATCTGCTCTGGTGGATGGTCCACAATGGGCAACAGTACTCAGCTTTGCTCACTTATGCTCCTCTCCCCAATGCGATTATCAATAAGGACGAGGCAAAGATTAAATTGCTGAAGTGTGGTAGTTCGCCATGCTATAACGGGTAGAATCTGCAGAGCAACTGCATCTAAAAGGGGAGATTTGGGGTACTAAAGAAGAGAGATGCTGTCAGGGAAATTTGTCTGTCTCTCTGGATTAAGAGGGAACAGGTCTGCTGAATGGAAGGGAGAGTGCGTGGTGGCTATCCGCGCTCGTAGATAGCCCCTCATCAAGATGATGCGAAAGAAACTCGTATGCAACAAAAACTTACTCTGCCAGAGGGCAGGACTAGTATGATACGCTCTGCTTGGTTAAAAAACTTTCGAGGAATGCGCCCGAGTGATCTGATCTTTCGGGCCGTGACCTTGTTGATGGTCTTTGTTGTGATTGCCATCGTGGTAGGAGTTGCTTGGATTCTTGTGGTTGATTCGATGCCAACGATCCGGCAAGCTGGCTTCAGCTTCCTCACAAGGCAAGATTTTGACCCTGTCCACGACATCTATGGAGTTCTCCCGGCTATTTATGGAACACTGGTCACGTCTGCCTTTGCTTTGATCTTCGGTATTCCAATTGGTGTGGGGACTGCTATCTTCTTAGTAGAATACTGTCCCCGCCCCTTGCGTATACCTCTTGCTTTCTTTGCTGATTTATTGGCTGCTATTCCCAGCGTGGTCTTCGGCCTTTGGGGGTTTCTCATTCTGGCACGGTGGTTACAGCCCACCGGACAGCCTTGGCTTCAGCTGCATCTGGGCTTTCTTCCCTTCTTCAAAGGACCACCTCTTGGCGTTGGGATTTTAGCCGCTGGTATGGTCTTAACCATTATGATCCTTCCGCTGATTGTGGCTGTTTCCCGCGAGGTGATGCTGACTGTACCGCGCTCTCAGCGTGAGGCATTACAGGCTCTGGGAGCGACGCGCTGGGAGGTCGTTCGCTATGCGGTGTTGCCTCTATCGCGGGTTGGCATTTTTGGAGGCATTATCCTTGCACTTGGACGCGCTCTCGGCGAGACCATGGCCGTGACGATGGTTATTGGAAATCAAGCGACCAAGCCGAGCCTCAGCCTGTTTGATACCGGTTACACGCTCTCTAGTGTGATTGCCAATCAGTTTGGAGAGGCGACACCTGGTCTGTTTCTCTCAGCTTTGGTCGAAGCTGGTCTGCTTGTCTTTCTGATTACTATGATCACGAATATTATTGCTCGCGTTCTGATTAGCCGTTTAGGACGTAGATACGTTCCAGGAGGAAAAGTATGAGCACCGTATCCCAAGTATCTCAATCTCATCCTTTTTATCCTCCACGATCTGTACTGACGGTCCGTCGGCGTATCAGTAATATGCTGGCAATCGTGCTCACCACGATTTCTCTTCTCTTCACAGTGAGTATCTTGCTCTACCTGATATCTTACGTATTGGTGCAAGGGCTTCACTTTATCAACCTTAATTTCTTTACTCAGGTTCCAACGGCCAATGGAGAACCCGGCGGTGGTATGGGGCAATCTGTGCAGGGGACGCTTATCCTTGTTGGACTAGCCTCCCTGATTGGAGTGCCACTTGGCTTGTTTACGGGCGTCTATCTCTCCGAGTTTGGACGAGGTCGCTTCGCTGCTAGTATTCGCTTCTTGGTCGATGTCTTAACAGGAATACCTACGATCATCTTCGGGCTCTTCGCCTGGGGTCTCATCGTGGTTCCGAACCATTCCTTTTCGGGGTTCGCAGGTGGAGTGGCATTAGGCATCATCATAATCCCTATTGTGGCACGGACCTCCGAAGATGTCTTGCGTCTTGTCCCACGTGAAACTCGAGAGGCATCACTTGCATTAGGAGCTACCGAGTCTCACACTATTTTGAGAGTCGTCATTCCATCTGCACTCAATGGCATCATCACAGGTATTATCCTGGCAATGGCACGCGTCGCTGGTGAGACGGCACCGCTAATTATGACCGCCTTCGGTACGACCTACTGGAATGCCGATATCACGCAGCCCACGGATGCTCTTCCCCTAGGGATCTACAACTTTTCTCACAGTCCCTACCACGAACAGGTCAATCAAGCATATGCGGGAGCGTTTATCCTAATTATGCTCATTTTCCTGACGTCATTCGCTGTTCGCTGGGTGACGAAGGGCTTTCAGCAAATAAACCGCTAACACTGTGTAGATCATTGACTGTACACGAAGTTGAAAGGAGAGAGCCTGATGGAACAAGAGCAGAAAGTAGCTGTGCATGTGGAGCACTTAAATGCTTGGTATAGGAAGACGCAGGCACTTTACGATATCAATCTTACTATTGCACCGCTGAGCGTAACCGCCTTGATTGGTCCATCAGGTTGCGGAAAATCGACCATCTTGCGTTGTCTCAACCGAATGCATGAGGAGGTACCTGGAGCTAGTGCGGCAGGTCTAGTGCAAATCGAAGGTGTCAACATTTACGCTCGTTCAATTAAGCCCATGTATGTGCGTCTCCATATCGGTATGGTCTTCCAGCAACCAAACCCGTTGCCAACACGCAGCATCTGGGAAAATGTCGCTATTGGAGCACAGATCAATGGGCTAGCCAAGGGAAAGGCTTTGCATGAGCGGGTAGAACACAGTCTCAGACAGGCAGCGCTTTGGGATGAAGTGAAGGATCGGCTTCACTCCTCTGCCACAACCTTATCTGGTGGTCAGCAACAGCGCCTCTGTATTGCACGTGCATTAGCAATCGAGCCGAAGATTTTGCTGATGGATGAACCTGCTTCGGCATTAGATCCTGAGTCAACATTCAAAATAGAAGAACTAATTCAAGAACTGAAGAAACAGTATACTGTCGTCATTGTGACGCATAATATGCAGCAAGCTGCACGCATTGGGGATATAACAGCATTCTTTCTCAAAGGGTATGTAATCGAAGTTGGCGAAACCCAGCAACTATTTACGCGTCCACAGCAGCAAGAAACTGAGTATTATGTCACAGGGCGCTTTAGCTAACTTATCAAGTAGTAAAAGATATACATTTACCAAACAGCAAGGAGGTCCCTTGAATATGGGTACTGGTAGAAGTAGAGTACAGCCACAAACTTTGCTTACCGAAAGTGAAGAAGCAGGCTTGGTAGAAAAGATTAAAGCTACACAGCAAAAAGTGCCTGAGACGCTAGAAATGTTTAAAATACATGTTAATGAAGTTCTAGCGGCAACAGAGCAAGACGCAGGCTCCAAGATCGATATTCAACATCTCAACTTTTACTATGGTTCAAAGCAGGCGCTTTTTGATGTGACACTACCGATCCGTGAAAAGCAGGTGACGGCACTGATCGGTCCTTCTGGCTGTGGCAAATCGACCTTCTTGCGTACGCTGAATCGTATGAGTGATATTATTCCTGGCACGCGTATCCAAGGAAAAGCCATATTTGATGGTATCGATATCTATAACAAGCATACCGACGTGGTATTGTTGCGTCAGCGCATTGGGATGGTGTTTCAGCGTCCCAATCCTTTTCCCAAGTCTATCTTTGAGAATGTGGCTTATGGCCTCAAGGTCCAAGGCAAGCCGAAGAAATATATTGCCGAGGTAGTCGAGCAAAGCCTGCGTGGTGCGGCCCTCTGGGATGAGGTAAAGCATCGTCTGCACACTTCTGCACTGGGTCTCTCAGGTGGGCAGCAGCAGCGTTTATGTATTGCACGTGCTCTCGCCGTCAAACCTGAAGTGTTGTTGATGGACGAGCCCTGTTCTGCGCTCGATCCCATCGCTACTTTGAAGATCGAAGAATTGATTACTGAGCTGGTTAAAGAGTATACTATTGTAATTGTGACACACAATATGCAACAGGCAGGTCGTGTTTCACATTTCACAGGCTTTTTCCTGAACGGTTGTTTGGTTGAGTATGCACCTACCGTACAGCTCTTTGAACATCCAAAGGAAAAAAAGACAGAAGACTATATCAGTGGGCGTTTCGGCTAGTCAGGACAGGGAAGGGAGGAGGTTTGTGGGTGGCGAGCGTGTTGCCCCACCCCGTCCCACGGACGCGATAAATTCATTGCGCCCGCCGTACCCTGCAAACGAAGTAGGAGGCGACAGTGGCACGAAAAATACTGGTGGTTGACGACGAGGCGGTCCTGGCAGAGACAATTGCTTATAACTTGGAGCAAGAGGGCTACCAGGTTATCATTGCTGCAGATGGTACCAGTGCCTTAAGTGGGGTTCACAGTGAGCATCCTGATCTTATTGTTTTGGATATCATGTTGCCAGGTATAGATGGTCTGGAAGTCTGCCGCCCGTTGCGCCGCGCAGACGATACTGCTATGGTGCCGATTATCATGCTCACTGCCAAAAGCGATGAGATCGATAAGGTGGTGGGTCTGGAAGTTGGGGCCGATGATTATGTCACCAAGCCCTTTGGCCGTCGGGAACTGCTAGCACGCGTGCGCGCCCTCTTGCGCCGGGCCGATTACCCTAGTGCCACTGAGGAGCGTCTACCCTCACAAGATAGCACTGTGGAGTCGCAGCCTGTCAGTCGCAACAAGGAATTAGTAGCAGGGCCCCTGCGTATCGATCTCGCCAGCAGATGGGTCAACTGCCGTGGGCAGGATCTCGAATTACAGCCCAAACAGTTTGACCTACTGACCTACCTAGTGCGCAATCGTGGCACCGTATTGACGCGCGACCAGCTATTACATAACGTCTGGGGATACGACTACGCGGGTGACACTCGGACGGTTGATGTACATATCCGCTGGTTACGTGAGAAGTTGGAAGAAGATCCAGCGAGCCCCAAACTCATCCAGACAGTACGTGGCGTCGGGTACGTCTTTCGCTGGTAGTGTGTGTCTCTTTACACGTTTTGTATTTCCTTCAATGCCCCTAGCAACTTTTGGTAGGTGGTATCCAAGTGCTCTGGTATAACCCTAATATCCGCCAGCACTGGCATAAAGTTCGTATCGCCATGCCAGCGTGGCACAATATGGTAGTGGATGTGGTCGGCGAAACCTGCTCCTGCCGCTTTACCCTGATTGATCCCCATATTAAAGCCATCGGGATTCATCGTCCTACCCAGTGCACGCAGTGCCAGTTGTGCCTGAGCCATCAGTTCTCCTAGTGTCGCGGCATCGATTCCCTCGAGAGAGCCTATGTGCTCATAGGGTGCAATCATCACGTGGCCATTATTATAGGGGTACAAATTGAGCATCATAAAACATCGCTCACCTCGATAGAGGATATAATGTTCTTTGTCGCGATGCTCGGCGGGTTGGCTACAAAAAATACAACCTGGCTTCGGCGGTGTTTTGGGTTCAATGAATGCCATGCGCCAGGGTGCCCATAAGTTTTCCATACAAAATATACGCCTCTATCCATCTTTTTCTGTACACACTTCTGTCGTGGCGGGTAAAGAGGGAGGTTCAACCCAGCGCTCTGCCCAGGTATGAATCGCGTCAATGACTGGTCTGAGCGCGTGCCCTTTGTCTGTCAACTGGTATTCGACACGGACAGGAATCTGTGGGTATACGATGCGCTTAAGGATACCTTCCGTCTCCAACTCACGTAAGCGATCGCTGAGGACACGATCAGACAGGCCCTCAACCACTGCTGTTAACTCGCAGAAGCGTCTTGGGCCATTTATTAACGCATTGAGAAGGAGTCCGGTCCAACGTTTTCCAAGTATCTGAATGGCGTGTTCGTAGCGATCTGTTCAGTTGGGTTTGTAGTCATGGCTGTTTGCCTGCCATTTCCTGTCCGTCCGGTCATAGAAAGGCCAGAGTTGGCTAAACTAGGATGAACACCTGCTAATGTGTTATTTAGTATACCACGACTTGTCTTCTAAGGCAACTGTGGCTACATGCAAAAAGTAAGTATGCCTTGCATGCAGCTAGTTTTGTTAAACTTAGACATTTTCCCTCTTGGAAAAGCATCAAATTCCTGTTAGAATGATAGCTGTCTTCTGATACCAAAACTGACCTAGAGATACATGCTTGGCGGTGTGCAATACCATAAATGCTATAGTGCTTTGTAAGGAGGCTTATTGATGATGCAACGCATTGGACAAGTAGTAGGGAATTATCGCGTTACAGAAGAAATTAAGACTGGGACATTTGGCGCTGTGTATAAAGCTGAGCATACCATCCTCACAAATCGGACTGTTGCCATTAAGTTTCTCCATGCCAACTATCTGCACTCTCAGCAAGATCAAGCTTTGTTTATCCAGGAAGCACAGCTTCTGGAAGAATTGAAGCACCCCTTTATCCTGCCCATTCACGATGTCGGTATTTTCCACGACGGATGTCCCTATATTATCATGAAGTTGGCAAGCAAAGGTTCTTTACGTGATCGGTTAAATGACAAAGCACATCTATTGTCCGAAAAGGAAATCCTCGCTATTCTCTCTCAAATTGGTGAGGCACTTCAGTATATTCATCAACAAAAAATCGTCCATCGTGATCTCAAGCCCGATAATATCCTGTTTGATGAGCAAGGGAATGCAATATTAGCAGATTTTGGCATCGCTTACATGATGGCAACATTGCGAACACATATGGCTGGAGGCCCTGGAACTCCTGCATACATGGCTCCCGAACAATCTCAGAAGCAAGCAAGCTTTAAGAGTGATCAATACGCCCTGGGTTGCATTGCCTATGAACTTTTTACTGGTCAACGTCCCTTTACAGCAGATAATCATATAGCAATGGCGTATCAGCATTCACAAGAGAAACCGACTCCACCAACTGTACTGAAGCCGAACCTCTCTCAACACATTGAGCGGGCCATCCTGAAGGCAATGGCCAAGCAGACTGATGGCCGCTATTCGGATGTTTCAGCCTTCATCCAGGCATTATCTGTACCTTTTCTTGCTCCAACTGTTATATCTCCTACTGTATCTTCAACTACCCTCACATCAACTGTTACGGGACCAACCATTGAACTTGTTACATGGCCTACAACATTAGCACCAGGAATGGTCCTTGGAGAGTGCTTTGAAATCTTGGAAAAAATACGAGAATTTAAATACGACTCCCATACGATCTATCGCGTTAGAAATATAAATATGCCTTCAGTCGAATATATTATGGATTTTGTAAGAGTTCATGAGAGTAACGATCTACAAGGCACTGAAGATAAAATTAGAAAAGAAATCCAATCCTTAGGCTATTACCCAGGCATACCTCGGATTATTCGCGTATGTAAGTCACGGGGTGACCATATTTATTGGCATAATGAATTTAAATGCACTTTCTACGTTATAAGGGAATTATTTGAAGGTTTAAATCTATTAGAAACAATTAAGAATCAAAATACTTGTATAGAAGAACTAGCAATAAATATAGTTTTACAATGTTGTGATATATTACAACATTGTAATATCATAAACATTCCTTTTCATATATCGCCAGAAAGTTTCACTGTAACATCTGAAGACAAGGTAAAATTATTAAGTCATAGCATCTTTATAAAATGGCGCTATGAGTTTTATCCTCGTACAATCCGCGGGCTTAAGTATGATTTGGGTGTTATATCCGGTTGCGGTTGGTGGTACGACTATAATATTGGTGGTAGCACTGATATTAGCTATATGCTAGGTGCCACTCTATTTTTTTTGCTTACAGGTGAGGAACCTGATAAAAATCCTCAACCAGGAGATCTCCAGTCTAAGAATTCTAACTTACGTATCATTCATAGTAATAACGCTACAATATGTCCTGTTGAACAGCTTGTGATCAAAGCGATGCATCAGGATCGACAGCGGCGTTTTAGAAATATACAAGCAATGAAGAATGCACTATCATATTGTTTGGCAAACTAAATAGGGTGGCTTTCTGCTAGAGTGTTGATGGTAGAAGAGCCATGCTCGCTAGAAAGCAGTTTGTAAGCTGTGAAGAGAGTGCATCAACATACACCTTCACGATTCAACTGTCTAAGCAACAGTATATACAATGATATATTGACATTTTGCGTTTTATTTATTATCATGGGAATAGAACCTATGCTGATGGAAGGGATGTACGGCTATGTCAAAAAAGTATGACGAAAGTATGAAAAAGTTCGTAGGAGCCAACCCACAAAGCTTTCTTGACTGGCTCTGTCTGGGTATGATGCTTGAGTCTATACTGCCAACAGAATTACACAGTCGAAATATTTTTGTTGACTTTCTTTGTAAAGTCATGCTCGATGGTAAACCATGCTTGATCCATATTGAATTTCAGCGCAACATCAAAGCTGGGATACCTATGAGACTTCTGGAGTATAATGTATTAGCGAGCCGTGAGTACAAGGGACTGCCCGTGTATTCATACGTGATCTACCTTGTGGATGATGGCACAATAGACGAGTCTCCCCTTATACGGGAACTGCCTAATGGTAAGGAGGTATTGCGGTTCTGCTACGAGAGTATTCGCCTCTGGGATATGGACCCCAAGTTGTTTTGGCAGCCAGGACGAGAGGGTATCTTACCGCTGGTAATCCTGACGACGGGCAATGGCTGTCCTGAGATGATTGAAGCGGTAATCCAGAGGCTCATAGTCGCTGGTAAAGAGGATTTACTCCCTGTGACAAAGATGTTAGCATCGCTAGTTTGTAAGAACAACCCAGAGTATAGTGAGTGGATCGATAGGAGGTTCGCAGTGTTACAAGATATATTGCGAGAAACCGAAGCTTATCAGCAAATATTGCGAGAAGGCAAAGAGGAAGGCTACAAAGAAGGTAAGGAGGAAGGTAAGGAGGAAGGCAAAGAGGAAGGCTATAAAGAGGGTAAAGAGGAAGGTAAAGAGGAAGGTAAAGAGGAAGGCAAGCTGTTAGCGTCACGCCAGATGTTAATCGACCTTATTCAGGTGAAATTCCCAGAGGCGGTGTCTCTTGCCAAGCGGTGTATTGATACTGTTGATGATGTTGAAGTTCTGCGAGCGGCAGCTGTAAGGATGTTTAGCATACAAACAATAGAGCAAATGTTTCATTTGTTGGTAGAGATTGACAAAGCCTGAGGTGTAATTCGCCATGTTACAAGATATATTGCGAGAAACTGAGGCTTATCAGCAAATATTACGAGAAGGGCAAGAGAAAGGTTATAAAGAAGGCAAAGAGGAAGGTATAGAGGAAGGAAAACTACTAGCATCACGCCAGATATTAATTGACCTTATCCAGGCAAAATTCCCAGAGGCCGTGTCTCTTGCCAAGCGGTGTATTGATACTGTTGATGATGTTGAGGTTTTGCAAGCGGCGGCTATGAAGATGTTTAGCATGCAAACAATAGAGGAACTGTTCCACTTGCTGCTGGGAATGGATAAAGCCTGAGATACGTGCTAGATGTGTCCCTCGATACGTACCTGAATACCTTCCACCTTTCGCTCGATTTCTCTGCAGAGATCGGCAAGACTACTGTGCTGCTGGGAGAGAGTGGTGCGGGCAAGACCACAGTTTTGCGGCTCTTGGTAGGCTTATTACATCCACAAAAGGGGCATATTACTCTTGATGAGCGCATCTATTATGACAGCGAGCGACGTATCATCGTGCCGCCGCAGGAGCGGCCATTTGGCTATGTCTTCCAGGATTATGTACTCTTTCCGCATCTCAGCGTGTTTGAAAATGTCGCTTTCGGTCTGCGTGCACAGCATCTGTCGCGCCAACTCATTCGTCAGCGCGTTGGAGCGGTCCTAGAGCAGGTACGTCTGGTAGGACTGGAGCAACGCCGTCCTACTCAACTTTCCGGTGGACAGCAGCAGCGTGTTGCCATTGCACGCACTCTGGCTTTACAGCCACAGCTTTTACTGCTAGATGAGCCTCTGGCAGCTCTCGATGTTCAAACTCGGCGTGAAATGCGCCAGGAGCTGCGCCGCCTTCTCGGGGAGACAGGTATTACCACCGTTATGGTTACTCATCAATATCTGGAGGCACTCCTCTTTGGACACCAGCTCCTCGTGCTAGATCATGGTAGCGTGATCCAGCAAGGAGGGCAGCATGACTTGCGTGATGCTCCTCGCTCTGCATATGTTGCAGAATTAGTAGGGATAAACTTCTTTTGTGGGCGTATTATTGGGTATGAAACAAATACGATGTGTATTATTCAATTGCCATCCGCATCTCTTTGTGACGGAACGATTGAATAATACAC
>Ga0193728_1000865_pt1 | contig 15135 bp, 11 predicted proteins | sample U1c1metaG_FD_143037 | JGI IMG/M metagenome (GOLD analysis project Ga0193728, IMG submission 143037) | Soil microbial communities from a riparian zone of the East river system, Colorado, United States - U1c1 | ecosystem: Environmental > Terrestrial > Soil > Riparian zone | place: USA: East River...
CTTGGTGGTCGCCGTCGGTTCGAGTGAGCCCGTCGAGGAGATGCGCGAGATCAGCGACGGGTACTTGTTCCAGCGCGTGCCCCACCCGTTGGGTGCGACGGGCTCGACCACGATCGGCGCACCGGCAGGGATGTGCGCCAGCATCCATGCCCGGGTGAGGTTGCGCGTGTCAGCGCGCGCGAGCACCCTGCCGGAATGGATGCTGTAGAGGAGACCCTGGGCGAGCAGCACCGCGACGAGCAGCGCGGTCGCGGCGACACGCAGACGCGGTCGTCGGCGCGCGACGACGTCTATGAGCTGCAGTGCGAACAGCGCCGCAAGCAGGCACAGGATCGGGAATATCGGCAGCAGCCAGCGGCCGAAGTAGCGTCCCTGCAGACCCATGAACGCGAGATACAGCAGCGGCGCGGGCACGAGTAGCCAGCCGAGCGCGCGCTCACGCCGCCACACGCTCAACGCGCCCCCCAGCGCCGCCAGCGCCGGCGCCCAGCCAAGGCCCCAGGTGAGCGTCCACAGGTAGTAGGCCAGACCGCCGTCGTGGGGCGCACCGAGCTTGCCCTGGGCTTCGGCGGACAGGCTCGACTGATGCACCAGTTCGGCGTGGAACGATGAGTAGTCAAGGAGCGCGTAGGGGTTCGCGATCAGAAACGCGACGAGCGCCGGGACGCCCGCGAGCGCGATTCCCCCGAGCGCGCGCCGGCCGGCGTTCGGCTGCGCTTGCAGGTAGCCGGCGGCCGTCGCCGCCGCGAGCGGAACGAGCACGATCCCGGCGGTGTACTTGCTCGCGCACGCGAGCCCCAGTCCCACGCCCGCCAGCAAGTAGTCGCGCGTGCGACCGAAGCGCAGCACTCCGGCGCTCCCCAGCAGCGACAGCGTCAGTGGCGCGAGCGTCGGCACGTCGTTGAGCGCCAGGTGCGCGTAGAACACGGGCAGGAACGCGACGGCCTCGATCGCCGCCGCGAGCAGCCCCACGCCACGGCCGAACAGACGTACCCCGGTCGCGTACAGCAGCCACAACGCCAGCGTGCCGAGCAGCGCCGCGGTGACTCGCGCGAGCGTGAATACGTCCGTCGGGTGCATCGCCAGCGCGTGCCGTACTCCTGTGCTCCCGCCGTAGGCGACGGCGAACAGGTAGTGCAGTACGTAGGTGTACGCGGGTGGGTTGGCGAAATATTGCGGGTTCAGGTCATGCCCGAACATTTCGATCGCATGCGGAACGAAGTGGTCGGCCTCGTCGGCGTTGTAGGCGTAGGGCAATCCCTGTCTGATCCCCCACAACCGCAACCCGAGCCCACCAGCGAGCACGACGGACAGACCGACCCACGCCCAGCGCCGCGAGCCCGTCCCTGTGCCGCGCGCCTCGGCGCCCTGACCCGGGATACCATCGGCGCTGGGGGACCCATCCGGTCCGCGTCGCGCCGCTTGGGAGCCTTCAGCAGTTGTCATACACGGCGTAGTAGCGGCTCGTGTAGATGCGGTGGTAGCCGGCCTGCGGGACCTGATCGCGGGGATCATCGCCGACGTCGACGATCGCCTTGAAGAACACGGCGCTACCGAGCGGGTAGACGGCCACGCTGCCCCGGCTCAACCGCTCCTCCAACGCGTGAGCCCCCTTCTTGACATCCGCGCGCGCCTGGCTACGCGCGACGATGTCGCGCTGGCCGACGCTGCCGAGGATCCAGCGCGCGTCCGGGATCAGCTTGTTGTCCGGCAGTGACACGAGCGAGCAGCGCTTCAACGCTGCATGCACGCGACGGTTCGACAGCGCGGCGGACAGGCCCTCGTGAAAGTCCTCGTGATAGGCCAGGGTCGTACGCAGGCTCGACAGGCTCAGCGTCGTGGCAGCCAAGGTGCCTCCATACACGACCAGCGCGGCCGCACCGAGCATCCACACACGCCGCAGCGCGGTTCCCGGCCTCAACATCGCCCAGCCGCCGATCGCCACGGCGCAGAACAACAGCATCACGATCGCCGCCCCCATCAGATACCGGTCGATCACCGACGCACCGGCCGCACCCTCGGCGATGAACACACCGATCAACAGGGCCAGCGCCGCCAGCGGCGTGAACACTCGACGGGGCGCCAGCCACACCGCCAGCGGCAAGCCGAGGAGCACACCGAGTAGCACCGGCAGCTTGTCGATCCGCACCCCGAACGTCCACACCGATGCGACCACGCTCGACAGTCCCAGGGTGCGTTCGAGTTCCTGCGCCAGTCCGGCGGTGGAGTTCAGCGAGTACAGCGGGTCGCCGGTCACGACCGCGTCCACGCCCACCCACACGACCGGCCCGATCAGGGCGAGACCCAGATACAGCAGCCGCCGGCGGTTGCCGATCGACGCCTCCTCATGACGGGGCCATACGCACCACAGCCAGTACGCCCCGCTCAGCACCCACGCGTCAGGGCGCAGCAGCCCGGCGGCGGCCAGCAGCACGAACACGGGTGTGCCCCGTCGCGGACGTTGCACCTCAAAGACGATCGCCCATACGATCAGCGCGACGTAGCTGATGTCGAGATAGCCCTGGGCCGCCAGGTTCTCGATGAAGAACCGGCTCAGCACGAGCAGTGCCGCGAACAGCCCGACGACCGGGCCGAAGCACAGCCGTCCCAATCGGTACATGCCGGCGACAACCGCCACGAACGAGGCGATCGACCCGAGCACCATCAGCCGCGCGCCGCCCTGCCCGAAGATCGAGCACACCGCCCCGAACGCGATCGCCAGCGGGTGCTCGGTCGGCCCGCGATACACGCGGAAGTCGGGCAGGTGCAGGTGCATCAGGTCGCGGCCCCACAGCAGCGCGTAGAACGAGTCGTACGTCGGGTAGGTGGGGTAGGCGAAGTAGCCCGCCAGCGCCCCCGCGCACAGCACCGCGAACCCGATCTTCGCCCACGTCGAGGCATCGACCGCGCGCAGCCGCCGCAGCGGGGTCGTGTCCTGCCGCGGGGTGCTGAGCGTCGCGCTGGCCATTGGTCGCAGAGCCTATCCTTGCAAGCAGCCGCCCCGACGACGCAACCCTACGGGGTAGGGTTCACCAAGTGAAGCTCATCATCCAGATTCCCTGCTTCAACGAGGCCGAGCAGCTTCCGCGCACGCTCGCCGATCTGCCCCGCGAGGTGGACGGGTTCGACGTCGTGGAGTGGCTGATCATCGACGACGGCTCGACCGACGACACGATCGCGGTCGCGCGCGCTCATGGTGTCGATCATCTGGTTCGCCTGACCAACAACAAGGGGCTCGCGGCGGGCTTTCAGGCCGGCGTCGACACCGCTCTGAAGCTGGGCGCCGACGTGATCGTCAACACCGACGCCGACAACCAGTACTACGGACCGGATGTGGCCAGGCTGGTTCGCCCGATCCTCGACGGACGGGCGGACATGGTCGTCGGCGACCGCGAGGTCAGCGAGATCGAGCACTTCTCCCCGTTGAAGAAGACGCTGCAGCGCCTCGGCTCGTGGGTGGTGCGCCAGGCATCCTCCACCTCGGTGCCCGACACGACCTCGGGTTTTCGCGCCTACAATCGCGAGGCGGCGATCCAGATGATGGTCGTCTCGCGGTTCACCTACACGCTGGAGACGATCATCCAGGCGGGCAAGCTGCTGGTCGCGATCGACCATGTCCCGATCCGCACCAACCCGAAGACGCGCGAGTCGCGGCTGTTCCCGTCGATGGGCGCCTACGTGCGCCGCAACACGATCTCGATTTTCCGTATCTACGCCCAGTATGAGCCGCTGCGGGTGTTCTGGAGTCTCGCGCTGCTGATGGGCCTGGTGTCGATCGGGGTGTGGATTCGTTTCGCGGTCGCCTATGCCGAAGGCAATGGCAAGGGTCACGTCCAGTCGCTGATCCTGGGCGCGGTCCTGTTCATCGCCGCCGTCGTGCTGTGGGCGCTGGGGGTGATCGGCGACCTGCTCGCCGCCCAGCGCGTGATGACTCAACGCACGTTCGAGCGGGTGCGCCGCATCGAGCTGCAGTTGGGCGTTGCGCCCTCACACTACGAAGCGAATACCACGCCCGCAGAGGCGCCCGAGCGCGAGACGGTGAAGATATGAGTGCCGATGTGACCGTCTCGGAGGACGGGATCGTCACCGGCAACACCTACGACAAGTATGGCTCGACCAACCCGCTCGTGCGGCGCATGATGGCGGGATTCGAGGGTGCGCTGGACGAGCTGCTGGTCCGCGCCGACCCCCAGTCCCTGCTGGACGTCGGCTGCGGCGAGGGCGTGCTCGTGCACCAGTGGGCCGAGCGTCTCGGCGAGAGCACGCACGTGGTCGGAATCGACCTGGAGGAGGAGTCAATTCAGGCGGGCTGGGCCCAGCGCACCGCACCCAATCTCGAATATCGCGTCATGCCGGCCGAGAGCCTGCCCTTTGCGCGAGATGCATTCGATCTCGCCACGGCGATCGAGGTGCTGGAGCACGTCCCCGATCCCGAGCACACGCTGAGCGAGATGGCCCGCTGTGCCCAGCGCCATCTGCTCGTCTCGGTGCCGCGCGAGCCGTTGTGGCGGATGCTCAATATGGCTCGCGGCGCATATTGGTCCGCGCTCGGCAACACGCCCGGTCATCTGAATCACTGGTCCAAGCGAGCGTTCGTCGATCTGCTCTCGCGATACGGCGACGTGATCGGGGTCCGCTCGCCGTTTCCGTGGACGATGCTGCTTGTCCGGCTCTAGCCCCGGCGGTTTGCCGGCAACGGGCCGAGCGGGTACGAACGGCCCCCACGGTGCAGGCAAGGAGCGCGCGCGTGGTGAGGCCCGCTCGTATGGCAGCGGTGCGCGGATCCTCTCGATTGGGATCGCCGCGACCGGCCTGCTGACGTTCGCGTTCTTCTCGATCTCCAGCCACGTCCTGAGCGAAGCAGCGGCCTCGCGCGTGGCGCTGTTGTGGTCGGTCATGTTCGTGATCATCTCCGTGATCTATCGGCCGATCGAACAGCTGCTCTCGCGGACGATCGCAGAGCGCCGAGCGCACGGACACGGAGAGCACCCGCTGCGCATTCCGATCGCAATCCAGTCGGGGTTCGCGCTGCTGTTTCTGCTCGCGGCGCTGGCGCTGCACGAAGTGCTGGTCGATCAGGTGTTCGAAGGCTATGAAGCCCTCTACTACGTGCTAGTGGTGGGCACGTTGGCCTACGCCGCCAGCTACTTCGCCCGCGGCTGGCTTGCCGGACATGAATACTTCGTCCTGTTCGGGTGCCTGGTGCTGATGGAGGCGCTGGCCCGCATCAGCTTCGCGTTGGCGGTCTTGCTGGGCATCACCAGCGGGCAGACGGCGGTCGCGCTCGGCATCGCGGCGGCGCCCCTGGTCTCGCTCGTGGTCGTCCCTGCCGCGTTCGCCCGCCGCGGAGAGGAGCGCCGCGACTCAGGTTCACACGCGCCGGCCTACCCTCACGATGCCGACCTGGCGCACGCGCCGATCACGGTTGACGAGGCCGACGCGGCACTCGCGGGACCAGGCACCGAGGGCGTGCAGGAGGCGGCCGCGCACGAAGAGCTCTCGCTGCGACGGGGCACCGGCTTCGCCGGCTGGGTCTCTGCCATCATGCTCTCCGAGCAGACCATCCTCAACGCCGCCGTGCTGACCGTCGCCGCCACCTCGCCGAACAAGGCCCTGGCGGGGATCGTCTTCGACGTGTTGCTGATCGCACGCGCGCCGCTGCAGCTGTTCCAGTCGATCCAGACCTCGCTGCTACCGCATCTGACGGGCCTTGAGGCCACCGAGGGTCACGACGCGTTCGCCCGTGCGATCCGCGTGACGGTGCTCTCGATCGCCGCCTTCGCCGGGGCCGTGGCGCTGGGCCTGCTGGCGATCGGACCTTTCGCGATGACCCACCTGTTCGGCCAGCAGTTCTCCTACGGCCGCTTCGGTCTCGCTCTGGTCGGCGTCGGGATGGGCTTGCACCTCGCCTCCGGGGCGCTTAACCAAGCCGCGCTGGCACGCGACCGCGCCCGTGCGGCCGCCTGCTGCTGGGGACTGGCCGCCGTGCTGTTCCTGATCTGGATGCTCACCCCGGCCGTCAGCGAACAGCTGCTGCGCACCGAGATCGGCTATGCCGGCGCCACGGCCGTGCTGGCGCTCGCGTTGGCGTTGGTCTATCGCCGTGGGCGCCCCGCAGGTCCTGCGCGGCCAGCCGACGACCGTCAGTCGGCGTCTATCGAGCGCGCGATCGCGCGGTAGGCCTCGCCGGGATCTGCGCTGCCAAAGATCGCAGATCCCGCCACGAACACGTTGGCGCCGGCCGTTCTACACGAGGGTGCGGTGGTGGGGTCGATACCACCGTCCACCTCGACCGCCACACCCTCACCGACCAACGTTCGAACCCGCGACAGCTTCTCGAGCGAACTCGCGATGAACGGCTGCCCGGCCCAGCCTGGGTTGATGGTCATGCACAGGGCCATGTCGATGGCGCCGGCGAGCTCCGAGAGCGCCGCGGCGGGCGCCGTAGCGGGATTGACGGCGATGCCAACCCCGGCGCCGCTGTCGCGGATCAGGTGCACGGCGTATGCGAGTTGCGGAGTGGCCTCGGCGTGAACGGTGATCGAATGGGCGCCGGCCTTGATGAACTCGCTCACCTGCCGCTCGGGGCGCTCAATCATCAGGTGGACATCGAGCATGCCTCCCGCTTCGCGCACAGTCTCCGAGAGCGCCGCCACGACCGGCGGTCCCAACGTCAACGGCGGGACGAAGTGCCCGTCCATCACGTCCACGTGGATCACCCGCGCGCCCGCGTCCAGCACCTCTCTGACCTGCTCACGCAAGCGGCCGAAGTCGGCGGACAGGATCGACGGCGCCACGCGCACGCCACCCAGCAGCTCGCTGACGAACCCACTCATATGGTCTGCAACATACTGTCACCGCAGTTATTGCACTTCAGGATCGCGGTGGAGGACATGCGTACGATCGTGGAATGCTCCCCGCAGTTCGGGCATACCGACGTGAGCTCGAAGCGACGCAGGCAGTACACGCAGCGGTAGCGCCCCGGCAGGTTCGTCGGGCGCAGCCACGGCTCGCCACAGTGCGGGCAAGGCGACCTGAGCTCAGCCGAGGCCTTCGCGGGCTTCTCTGACTCGCCGGCCACGACCTCAGCCCGCCCGGCGCAGCCGAGCGATGAAGAAGCCAGCGGTGCGGTCGCGATGGGGCAGGGTCAGCACCGTGTTGCGCGCATCCGGCGAGGGGTGGCGCAGGGCGGATAGCTCGACGCCAAGGTCATCGAGTGTGAAGTCGGGGTTGGCGTCCAGAAAAGCGGCGATCTGAAGCTCGTTCTCGGTCGGGGAGATCGTGCACGTAGAGTAGACCAGCACGCCGCCCGGACGGAGCGCCCCGGCGCCGGCCGCGAGAATTCTCGCCTGTTCGCGCTCGAGCTCCGCAAGGCGCGAGCGCTGCATCCGCCAGCGCAGATCCGGGCGTGCCTGCAACGTCCCCAGCCCCGAGCACGGCGGGTCCACCAGCACGCGGTCATACACCGCCCCCTCCGGACGAGCCTGAGCGGCGTCCGCCAGCTCGACGCGCACATTGTGGGCGCGCAGCCGCTTGGCGGTGCGCACCAGCGCACCGGCGCGCCGGCGGTCGCGCTCGACCGCCACGACCTCGCCCGACGCGCCCATCAGGGCAGCAAGATGGGTGCTCTTACCACCCGGCGCCGCGCACAGGTCAAGCACCTGCTCGTCGTGTGCGGGCGCCAACACGTGGGCGACGAGCATCGCCGCCCGGGACTGCGCCAGAAACGCTCCCTGCTTCCACAGAGAGGAGTCGTGGACGTCGAACGGCTCCTCCAGCACGAGCGCCTCTGGCACATCGGGATCGGCGTGCGTGCGGACCGGGAGCTCTCGCGCCAGCGTGGGAGCATCGGTGAGGAGCGTGTTCGCGCGCAACGCCACCTCACCGGGCTCGTTGTCGTAGATCATCAGCGCCCGGGCGTCGTCGGCGCCGAGCGCCTGCCACCACAAGCGCGAGATCCACTCCGGGTGCGAGTGCTTGACGGCGGCCTGCTCGGGCGTCGCGTCGCTCATCGCACCCAGCAACGCGGCCGATCCCTCGCGCCCGGCTCGACGCAGCGCCGCGTTGACGAGTCCGTGGCCGGCGCGCGCGTTGATCTTGGCGAGCTCGACGGCGTCGGCCACGACCGCATAGTCGGGCGCGCCATCCAGATACAGAAGCTCATACAATCCGAGTCTCAGCGCCGCCAGCAGCGGCGGATCCAGCTGTGCGATGGGTCGCTGGGCAAGTCCTTCTATCAGGTGATCGAGTGTCCCCTTGCGCTGAACCGCGCCGTAGGACAGACGCATGGCCAGTGCGCGATCGCGCGGATCCAGCGCCCGTGACTCGGCGTGCAGGGCCTGGTCCGCGTAGGCGCCGTCCTCGAACACCCGGCGCAGAACCGCGTACGCGCAGACACGTGCCTCAGAGGGCATGTCCACGCAGGTAGGCATCGGCATCCATCGGCCGTCCGCCCGGCGGCTGTACGCGCACCAGCTCGAGCATTCCCTGCGCCGTGCCATACAGCAGCCTCTTACCGTCCGCCGCCAACCCCCCGGCGGGCGGCACGTTCACCCCCGGGTCGGCCGCGATCCGAGCCTCATGCACGCCCAGCAGGCCCCCGTCGAGGAGCCGAAGGCGCGCGCCGATATGGGGATGCAGCGCCCTGACGACGCGCTCCAGCTCCTCCGCGGGCCTTGCAGGATCCAGCAGGCGGTCCTCGGAGCCGATCTTCTCGGCGTAGGTCACCCCCGACTCGTCCTGCTCGACAAACGCCGGTGGCTCACCGCCCGCGATGAGGTCAAGTGCTCCTACCAGCAGCTCCCCACCGAGGGATTGCAGACGCTCCGCGAGCGATCCGTACGTGTCGTGCGGCTCGATCGGGAGCGACTCCGTTAGGCATACCGGCCCACTGTCCAGGCCGGCGGTCAGGCGCATGATCGAGACGCCGGTGCGTGCGTCGCCGGCCATAATCGCGCGCTCCACCGGCGCGGCCCCCCGCCAGCGCGGCAACAGCGACGGGTGCACGTTCAGCAGCTCGTGCTCGGACAGCAGCGGCTCCTTGACGAGCGCGCCGAACGCGCACACGATCACCGCCTCCGGCCGCGCTCGCGCGATCGGCTCACGAGCGGCAGGCTCGTTGACGCTCGCAGGTTGTTCCAGCTCGATCCCCAGCCGCCGCGCGGTATCCGCCACGGGCGGAGCGCCGAGCTTACGTCCACGCCCTCGCGGACGATCCGGGCGCGTCAGGACCAGCGCCGGGCGATGCTCGCTCGCTGACAGGCGCTCCAACACCGCGGCCGCAAACGATGACGTGCCGAGGAAGACCGTGCGCATGACCTGAGCTGCACCCCACGCGCCGCGGACGCGCGGCTACGCGGGACTCGTCTCGGAAGCGACCACGCGCGCCGCCCGAGACTCGGGCGTGGCGCCGTCACGCGCTTCGCGCAGGGATCGCATCGCCTCGCGGCGCGCCTCGCGCGAGATGCGATCGAGGATCAGGATGCCGTCGAGATGGTCGACCTCGTGCTGGATCACGCGCGCCTCCAACCCCTCGGCTTCGACGAGAACCTCCTCCCCGAGCTCATCGCGAGCGCGCGCGCGAACCCGTACCGGACGTTCCACCTCGACATGCACGCCGGGGATGCTCAGACAGCCCTCTTCGGCGCTCTCCAGCTCATCGCTGCGCCACTCGATCACGGGATTCACCATCGCCGTGATCGGATCGTCGGCGTACGCGCGATACACCAGCACGCGGTGCAGAATTCCCACCTGAGTGGCTGCCAGCCCGACGCCGAGGGCGTCGCTCATCAGCGCGCCCATACGCTCGATCTCGCTCCTCAGCGCGTCATCGAAGCGATCGACCGTGACTGCGCTGGCGCGCAGCACGGGATCGCCCAGCTTGCGCACACGCGCCAGCGCCGCGTCGCGGCGGGCGCGCGTCTCCTCGTCGAGCTCCTCGACGGCGGGTGCGTCCTGCTCGCTGGCCGATCTTTGATCGGTGACCTTCACGTCCTCTTCATCAGTCATACGAGCCAGTTTATTGAGGGTCCACGTCCACGCTGAAGCTCACGCCCTTGTGCGCGCGATCCTCGGCGACACGCCGCACGGCCTCGCCGACGGCACGCACGGCGGGACGGCGCTCGGATGCCTTGACGACCAGCACTTGACGCTCCTGCCCGCGCAGCCGAAACAGCGCCGCCGGCCCCAGGACGGCCGCTGAGCTGCGCGATACCGCGTCCTCGGTCGCTCGCGTACCGAAGCCGGGAGACACTCGCTCCGCTCGCATCCCCGTTTCGGCCAGCACGCCACGCTCCCTGCGTCCTTGTCTCGCTTGCTCATCGACCGTCCTGGCTGCGGTTTCTGAACCGAGGGGCAGATTTATGAGCGAGTCGTTCAAGCGCTCGGCCAGCGCACCGGCCGCCGCCCGCGCGGGAGGGCTCTCCACGGCGGCGCACACGATCCTGATCAGGTGCGAGAACGGCGGGTAGCGCAGCGCCTGACGGCGCTCCAGCTCGCCCGCGAGAAAACCGTCGCTGTCGTGGCGCGAGGCATGGTCGATCGCGCGGGCCTCGGGCGCGATCGTCTGCACGAGCACACGACCCTCCGCGCCGCGCCCGACACGCCCTGCGAGCTGGGCTATCAATGCGAATGTGCGCTCCTCGGCGCGAAAATCCGGAAACCGCAGGGTCGCATCGGCGTCGAGCACCACACCCAGCGTCACATCGGGGAAGTCGTGGCCCTTGGCGACCATCTGGGTGCCTATCAGCACGCCCGACTCGGCTGCCTCGAACCGGCGCAACAGCGTGGCGACACCCCCGTCCGCGCCGACGGTGTCCGCGTCGAGACGGAGGACGGGAAACCGGTCCTCGTCGCCTTCAAGCGCGGCGGCGAGATCGTGCTGGACGCGCTCGGTGCCCGCGCCGTGACGTCCGACCGAGATGGAGCCGCACTGCTCGCAGCGTTCGGGCGCGGGCTCACGATGTCCGCAGTGATGGCAGGCGAGGAACCCGTCGCGCCGGTGCAGAACTAGAGCTACGTCACATTCCGGACAACTCCACACTCGCCCGCACGAGCGACATGACAGGAAGTTCGACCAGCCGCGGCGGTTGAGCAGCACGATCGCCTTGCCCCGATCCTCCCGCACTTGGGCGAGCGCCTGAACGGTCAGCGGGTGCAGTCCGGCGTTCTGCTCGCCACGCATGTCGAGCACGCTGACCCGCGGCAACGGACGCCCATCTACACGCGCGGGCAGGCGCAGCAGTCGCGTTTGTGACGCGTCGTCCGTGATCGCGGCGCGCCGCGCGCTCTCCGGACGCGGGGTCGCGCTGCCGAGCAGCAGCAGCGCGTCACTGCAGCGGGCGCGCTCCACCGCGACCTCGCGGGCGTCATAGCGAGGGTCGCCCTCGTGCTTGTAGGAGGCGTCGTGCTCCTCGTCGACGACGATCAGACCGAGTCGCTCGATCGGCGCGAACACGGCCGAGCGGGGGCCCACGCACACGCGCGCCTCACCGGTGCGCAGCCGCCGCCATTCCTCGTAGCGCTCACCCGGGCGCAGGCGCGAATGCAACACCGCGACGGTCTCCCCGAAGCGTTCGGCGAAGCGCCCTACGATCTGCGGTGTCAACGCGATCTCCGGCACCAGCACGATTGCGCCACGCTCCCGCTCCAGCGCACCGGCGGCCGCGCGCAGGTAGATCTCGGTCTTGCCCGACCCCGTCACTCCCTGCAGCAGGCGCTGCTCAAAGCGCCGCTCTCCGAGCGCGTCGAGCAGCGACCGGAGCGCCCGCTCCTGCGCGGGCGTGAGCGGCGGCGGCTGTGGCCGGCGGGCGCCCACCGGCAGATGCTCGCTGCGAACGACAGCGCGGCGTTTGCGCCCGCTGAGCCGGCGCGCCGCGCCTGGAGGAAGCACGAGCGTCAACGCGCGTGCGATCGTCGAGCAGTACTCCGCCGCGATCCAGTCGGCCAGCGCGACCAGCTCGACGGGCACGCCCAGATCGAGCGCGCGCAACGGGGCGAGCAGCTTCTCCTCGGCGACCGCACTCTCCTCGGACAGACCGACGACAACGCCGAGCACCTGCCTACGAGCGAACGGCACGACCAGCATCGAGCCGACACCGACCGTGCCTCCGAGCAGCTCCTCCGGCAGACGGTAGTCGAACGGGCCGCGCAGCGCGCGAGCGGTCGTCAGCGGCTCCACCTGGGCGATCGAGGCCATCGGCCCCGACCTTAGGTCAGAGCCCGGCGGCAGCGCGCAGCGCCTGAGCCTTGTCGGTGCGCTCCCAGGTGAAGTCGTGATCGTCGCGGCCGAAGTGGCCATAGGCGGCGGTCTTCTGGTAGATCGGCCGGTGCAGTTTGAGCTCCTCGCGGAACGAGCCGGGGCGCAGGTCGAAGTGCTCGTCGACGAGCTGTGCGATCTGAGCGCGGCCGAGGAGCTCGGTGCCGAACGTCTCGACCATCACCGACACGGGGTGCGCGACGCCGATCGCGTAGGCGACCTGCACCTCGGCGCGCTCGGCGAGCCCGGCGGCGACGATGTTCTTGGCGACCCAGCGCGCCGCGTAGGCGGCCGAGCGATCGACCTTTGAGGGGTCCTTGCCGGAAAACGCGCCGCCACCGTGACGGGCCATGCCGCCGTAGGTGTCGACGATGATCTTGCGCCCCGTCAGGCCGCAGTCGCCCATCGGCCCGCCGATCACGAACCGTCCCGTCGGGTTGACGAGGAAGTTCTTCAGCAGCTTGTTCTCGTCGTACAGGCCGCTGGGCAGCACCGGGCGCAGCACGTGCTCGAACAGGTCGGGCTTGATCAGCGCCTCGGCGTCGATCCCGTCGGCGTGCTGGGTGGAGATCAGGATCTTCTCGATCGCGACCGGTCGGCCGTCGCGGTAGCGGACCGTCACCTGGGTCTTGCCGTCGGGGCGCAGGTAGGGCAGCACCTCGCCCTTGCGCACCTCCGCCAGGCGCTTGGCGAGCTTGTGCGCGAGCGCGATCGGCAGCGGCATCAGCTCTTCGGTCTCGCGCGTGGCGTACCCGAACATCATTCCCTGGTCGCCGGCGCCGGCGACGTCGAGCTCATCCTCATCGGCGGGGTCATGGCGGGTCTCATATGCCGCATCCACACCCTGGGCGATGTCGGGGGACTGCTTGTCGATCGCATTGATCACCGCACAGGTGTCGCAGTCAAAGCCGTATGCGGCGTTGTCGTAGCCAATTTTGCGGACCGTCTCGCGCGCAATCTGTTGGATGTCGACGTAGGTGTCAGTCGAAATCTCCCCTGAGACGACGATCAAGCCGGTGTTGACGAGCGTCTCACACGCTACGCGACCGTAAGGGTCGTCGCTCAGGACGGCGTCGAGCACCCCGTCGGAGATCTGATCGGCGATCTTGTCGGGGTGTCCCTCGGTGACGGACTCGGAGGTGAACAGGAACTCGTTGTCTGCGTGCTGGCTCATGGGTTCGGGTCGGCTCCGCGTTCGTCGTTTGGGGGCGAGATCAAAAAAGTCGGAAGAGTCTATATCCACGCTCGCGCCACCGTGCGCGGAGTGGGCGGAGTCCGTACCGGGACTCTCGCAGTTCCCGGAGTTCGTGCCGGGACTCTCGGCAGTTCGGTGCCCGGCGCTCTCAGCGACCGGCGCGCGCACGCCGCGCCGTGTCGACGCCGCGCCCGCGCTCCCCGCGCTGGACGAAGTCGATGATCAGCGGCACGCCGTCCATCCCGTAGCGCGCCCGCAGCCGGTTCTCCAGGAAGTAGGCGTAGTCGCGGGTCACGCGCGTGCGGGAGTTGACCTGGATCGCGAACCGTGGAGGGCGCTCGCCGATCTGGGCCATGTAGATGAGTTTCAGGCGGTGCTGCCCGGCGCTGCGGCGCGTCCCCACCGGCGGCTGGCGCGCCTGCACGGCCTCCGCCAGGAAGCGATTGAGCTCGGGTGTGGGGATCCGCCCGGACATGCGATCGCCCAACATGATCGCCTCGTTCAGCAGGCGCGCCACGTGACGCCCGGTCAATGCGCTGGCTGTCAGCACGCGCGGACGCAACCTGAGCTTTTCGGCCACACGCGCGCGCTCGTGCTCCAGCCCGTCTTCGTTGCCCTCGTATATGTCCCACTTGTTCAGTACGAGCGCGGTCGCGCAAGCGGACTTCATCGCCAGCTCGGCGATGCGCAGATCCTGCGCGGTGACGCCGTCGCGCGCGTCGCATACGACCAGCGCCACGTCCGCGCGTTCGGCAGCGCGGTGAGAGCGCAGCGAGGTGTAGTACTCGACCGAGTCGGCGACCTTCGACTGGCGGCGGATGCCGGCCGTGTCGATCAGCGTGAGCTTGCGTTCGTTCACGACCAGGGGTGTGTCGATCGCGTCGCGCGTGGTACCGGCGAGATCCGAGACGATCGTGCGCTGCTCGCCGAGAAACCGGTTGACGAGCGAGGACTTGCCGACGTTCGGGCGTCCGATCACGGCGAGGCGGATGGTGTCGTCCTCGGGCTCGACCTCCCCCGCGGGCAGCAGCTCCACGATCCGATCCAGCAGGTCGCCAGAGCCCAGGCCCTGCGCCGCGGACACCGCCAGCGGCTCGCCCAGTCCGAGGCGGTGAAATTCCGCGGCCTGGGGGATGTCACCGACACCGTCGCACTTGTTGGCCGCGACGATGCTCGGAACCGGTGAGCGGCGCAGCAGGTCGGCCATCTCCTCGTCGCCCGGTCTGATTCCGGCGCGAGCATCGACGACCAGCACCGCCACCTGCGCGTCCGCGAGCCCGGCTCGGGCCTGATCGCGGATGCAGGATGCCAGGGGGTCCTCATCCTCGAAGTCCATCCCGCCCGTGTCGATCAGCTTGAACTGGCGCCCGTTCCACTCGCAGTCGAGCTCCTTGCGATCGCGCGTCACCCCGGGGCGCTCGTGCACGACCGCCTCACGCCTGCCCGTGAGGCGGTTGATCAGCGACGACTTGCCCACGTTTGGATAGCCGACTATTGCGACCTTCAACATGAGGTCAGTATGACCGGCGAGACAAGGGCGCCCGGTATAACGACGCCTGGACTAGGAGCTGGAGGCCCACCCGCCCCCGGCGGCGGCTGCCGCGCGGGTGAGACCGGCGATGCGATCCACCACTTCCTCCACGCTCAGCCCGGTCGTGTCGACGGTCACGGCTCCTGCCGCGGG
>Ga0193728_1000866_pt1 | contig 15130 bp, 20 predicted proteins | sample U1c1metaG_FD_143037 | JGI IMG/M metagenome (GOLD analysis project Ga0193728, IMG submission 143037) | Soil microbial communities from a riparian zone of the East river system, Colorado, United States - U1c1 | ecosystem: Environmental > Terrestrial > Soil > Riparian zone | place: USA: East River...
GATTCACTGGGACGTCGATGTGGATCGATCCCGAGAGAGAGATGTTCGTGATCCTGCTCACCAATCGCGTGCACGCAGCCCGGGCGCTGCGGCCGGCGAAGGTGATTTCCGATGTCCGCTCCGACCTTTCGGACGCCGCCGTACTGTCGGTACTCGACGGGCCGAAGCTCACCGCTGGATCCAAGGCATTCCGCGCCGACCGCGAAGTGGGCTGGAATCCGCCACCCCGCGCGTCGAGACGCCGTCACGGTTCATCGAAGCACCATAGCATCGCCAGCGCCACCTCCAGAAGCCGCGCCAGCGCAGCGAAAAAGAGCAGCACCAGCAAGAAAAAGAGCTCCAAGAAGAGTCACTAGGAGCTCGGACGCAATCATTCGCGTCCGAACACACCGGTTCAAGACATAGAGCGGGCGCCCAAGGGCGCCCGCTCTTGTTTCAGGCAGTACGGTCTAGTGATTATTCGGTATGAGCGACGAATCAGCCCCGACTCCAATCCCAACTGAAGCCACTGCCACCAGTGGAGTTGTGTCCGAAGATCAGGTCAAGCTCGCGCTCCGACGCGTCAAGGATCCGGATCTCCAGCTCAACATCATGGACCTGGGTCTGGTCTACGCCATCGCCGTCGACGGGACGACCGTCAAGGTCGACATGACCCTTACGTCCCCGGCCTGCCCCTCGGGTCCCGAGCTGATGACGAACGCCGAGAATGAGATAAAGTCGCTGCCGGGCGTGGAGAAGGTGGAAGTGAATCTGGTGTGGGCGCCCTTCTGGACGCCCGAAAAGATGGAGCCGCGCGTGAGGGCATACCTCGGCTTCTAGTGACTGGGGACGACACCGGATAACATTGCGCGGTGCGTCTTCTTCCCCTTCGCCTGATTGTCGCACCGCTGGTGTTCGTGGCGGCTTGCGCCATCGGTTCCCAATCAGCTGCCAGGGTGGGTTCTTCCCGCCGGACTGATGCCCTCACTGTCGGGTGCCTCGATACCCTGCAGGCGGCCGACACGGTCTCGATGGTCGTCAAGATGTCCGTTGCGCCGCTGGATCCGAAGGTCGAGCTGCCAAAAGACTTCGAGAGCCTTTTCGTCCAGGAATTCCGCTCACACTTCAGGATGCCGGCGACCTTGCCGCTCAATGTCGTGAAGGGCGCGGAACCGTGCGACTCGCTGGGCTCACGGTGTGCTGGCGGGATTCTGAGCCTCGGGGCGCTGGCGTATGCAACTGCCCGCAGCGACGGAAAGCTGTCCGACATTCAGGTGGTCGATATCGCTCTGACCCCCCTGTTTGCCGACAGCGTCAATTCCGCGCTCCAGTGGATGACCCGATCGGAGATGAGCCCGCCTACCGGCGATAGGGATACGATTCCCATCGTCATTCAGATCGGGCCTGAAGAGGCGCCGGATTCAGTTCCCGTCGTCAGGCACGTATTCTCCGCGAAGATCCCGCGATACAACTGGCCATTCACCTACGCCGCAATGCCGGCGGCAGGCGTGAACGCAGACTATCCGTTCGCGGCGCGCCTCGCGAATGTGGAGGACAGTGTGACTCTCGCATTCACCGTCGACGCGGACGGCGTGATTGCCGCGGAATCGATCGAGCTCGTGAGCGCCAACTATCGGGATTTCGTGACCTCTGTACTGGATGCTCTGAGTCGGACTCGATATCATCCCGCCCATCTTGGCGACTGCGCGGTGGCGACGAGGATGAAGCAGCGATTTCTGTTCAAGGTGCCGGAATGAAATCACTGAGACTCTTGCGTTGACCGAAGCGCCTAGCCGCCACCGGCAAGCGCTTTGACAAACCCCTCTCCCATCTCCTCGATCTGCCACCGTCGCAGATCGGGAACGGCGGCGAGATCCTCGACCGTCCTGGCTCCGCTCCGGGCGACATTCTCGAGTCTCTCGCGCGAGCAAAGCACTCCGGGATCCAGCTCTAGCCTCGTCGCGGCAGCGTCGCGCACCGCCTTGAGACGATTCACCTTGTCGTCGAAATCGCGATCCTTGTTCCAGCGCTGACCCTTCGGAAATTTCGGCAGCTCCGCCTCGGGGACTTCCATCCCGTGTCGAATCGCGGCCACTATGTCGGCGCCCGCGCGCTCGATCATTCCCTTCGGCATTCCCTTGATCGTGCCCAGCTCTGATGTGTTCATCGGTGCTCGGCGTGCAATCTCGAACAGGGCCTCGTTGCCAATCACGCGAAAAGTCGCGCGATCGAGCTGGGCAGCCACTGTGTCGCGCCAGTTAGCGACTTCACGGAGAACGGCGAGCTCTCGGCGCGATAGATCGCGCGCACCCTTGAGACGGAGGAAGCCCTCCATGCTTTGCTCGGCTTCCCAACGCGTCCCCTCGAGCCGTGCGAATTCCTCTTCCGCCCAGTGCAAGCGCCCGCGCCGCGTCAGCTCGCTCTTCATGTGATCCTTGAGCTGAAGCAGATACTTCGTGTCCTGGGCGGCATACGCCAGCATGTCGGGTGTGAGCGGCCGCATCGACCAGTCGGCGCGCTGGTGTTTCTTGTCCAGCTTCACGTCGAAGAATTGCTCGAGCAGTGCGGCGAGCCCGAACGACTTGATTCCCAGCAGCTGTGACGCGACGCGCGTGTCGAAGATGTTGGTGACGTGCCACCCGTAATCCTGGTGCAGCAGTCTGAGATCGTAGTCGGCATCGTGGAAGACGACTTCCACGGCCTTGCTCTCGAGTAGCTGGCCCAGCCTGGCAGGCGATCCGATCGGAAGGGGATCGATGATGGCGCTCTCTTCACGCGTCGAGATCTGAAGAAGATAGATGCGATCGAGAAAGCGATGAAAGCTCGCCCCTTCGGTATCGAGGGCGAGCTCCTTCACGTCGGATATTTCAGAGAGGAAGCGGTCGACCTCGGGTGCTTTGTCGAGGTAGACTGCGCCATCCGTATTGGCGGGAGGCATCACCCAAATCTAGCGCGTTAATGGTGTCGCGCCCCTCGGACGTTAACTTTCGTCGCCGGCCACTCCTTCCACGACGCGATGACAGAAGACCTGAAGATCCACATTTATCCGAGCGACTGTGACTCGGTGGGACACGTAAATCACGCGCACATGCTGACCCTGCTCGAGCGGGCGCGATGGTCGGCGCTGGAGCAGCACATGTCCTACGACGAATACATGAAGTCGAGTTTGTGGGCGGTGGTACGTAAGGTCGAGGCGTCGTACCAGGCACAGACATTCCCGGGCGACGATCTGAGTATCCGGACCGGTCTCACCTCCGTGGGCAACACCAGCTTCATCGTCCGGCAGGAAGTTCGGAATCAGCGCAACATGGTCGTGTGTGATGCATCGATAGTGTACGTGACCGTATCTCACGAGGGAAAACCGATTCCCGTCCCCGATCAATGGCGAACACTCTTCGCGCCCTGGGAAGAGGAAAAAACCCGTTGACCACCACAGCATCGCGGCCAACCAGCATCGAAGTGCGGCGCGGGGAGGGAGTTCGTTGAGCAATCCCGGGCGAACACCGGAAGGCGTAAGCGCGACGGAACAGTCGATTCCAGCGCAGATCGGCGCCGTGCTGTTCCGCCACCGAGGCTGGTTGCCGCTTCTCTTCCTGGGAATTCCGCTGGTGATGCCGGGAGGCACTTCACCATTCCGCTGGGAAGTCGGACTCGCGCTGATAGTTGTCGGCGAAGCGATCCGCCTCGCCGGAGTAGCCGCGGCCGGTACAGTGACGCGCCGGCGGTCGCGCAACGTGCAGCGCCTGGTGACGTACGGGATTTTCGCGTGGGCGAGGAACCCACTCTACATCGGCAACTTTCTCATCTGGATGGGATTCGTCACGATCTCGGGCGTCCTCTGGTTCCTTCCTATTGCCATACTGCTGTTCGCGCTCGAGTACGAGCTGATCGTCCGCTACGAGGAAGGCGTGCTCGAATCGATCTTCGGGCGCGAGTACCTCGACTACAAGAACGAGACTCCACGCTGGATTCCCCGTCCGCCGAAAGGTCCGCAGGCCGTCGGTGAGTACCACTGGGGGGAGGCGTTCCGGAGCGAGATCAGCACGTTCCTGCAGTACGCGGTGCTGATTCTCGCGTTCTGGATCAAGAGCAAGATTATGTGCGTCGCCGGAAACACCGCGACAACGTGCGCGAGTAGTTTTTCCGTGCAGTTCTAGTCTCGCGACCGCTCACGCTTTCGCGCGACACTCGACGCAAATCGGTCTCTCGCTCGCGAACCGAGCCTTGATCTTCTCGACAAAAGATCCGTACAAATGCTCATCGCACAGCGCTCTTTTGCATGACGGGCACACCCCGCCCTTCCCCGCCTTGAAAAAGATTTTGCACTTGTCGCACTGCCAGCTGAACGTGGACTGGCGGAGGAACGGCGGCACTTACACGATCGCCAGAGTCTGGGAGCCGCTCCACGTCGCGCCGGGCTTGAGCTCCACGGGGGAGCCGATTTGCGCCGACTCGATGCAGACCATTCTCATATAGTCTGTCGGGTCAAGCCCGATGAATCCCGTCACCTTCTCGGCCCACGGATTCCATACGACCGCATCCTTGAATCCCGCTGCCCGGATCTCGATCCGTCGCTCATTTCCGCGATCCTCGACCTCGACCTTCTTCGGAGCCTTGAGATAGACACGGTCCGTTTCATCTGAGATCACGAGCTTCTTCGCCTCGTCCTTCGTCTCGTTTCCACCCTGAGTCTTGTCGAGGTACCACTTGCCGGTGAAGCCGCGTATCGCCGTCTCGCGAATATCGGCGACGGCTATGTAGGTGTGCAACGCCGACGTGAAGCTGAACAACTCATCGCCGGTGTTGAACGCCGCGAGCTTCACCTCGAGCGATTTGTCGTCGATCGTAACCGTAAGCTCAGTGCGGAAATGGTACGGCCACTGCTCGCGCGTGCGATGATCGTCCTTGAGCACGAGCCTGACCGACGAGGGTTCTTCCGATGAGCCGTCGTTTTCGGCGAGCTCCCATTCCGTTTTTCTCGCGAAGCCGTGCTGCGGCAATGGGCCGATGTTCGCGAACTGTGGCCACACTACCGGAATTCCCCCGCGAATCGGGTCGCCCGGCGCGAACGTGGCCGTCTTCCCCATGAACAGCACCTCCTTGCCGCCCGCGGGAATCCACGACGTTACATGCGCGCCGTTCAGATACACGTCCGCGGAGCTCCCCGATGGATGGGAGAGCAGCACAGTGGACATTCCGTTCTTGCCGGGAACGATGGGAGGGGTCATGGGATCAGATATTGAGGGCCGGGCACCGGCTTCCGCCAGTCGCCCGCGCTTGGGTGGCTAACGGTTTGGCCGTCCCGGAGGTGTTTCGCTCTTGAACACTTCGCGGTTGATCTGAACGTACTCCTTGAGATTCGCGGGCACGTCCTCTTCCGGAAAGATCGCGGTCACAGGGCACTCGGGCTCACAGGCGCCGCAATCAATGCACTCATCGGGATGGATAAAGAGCTGGTCAGGACCTTCGTAGATGCAGTCCACCGGACATACATCAACGCAGGCGCGGTCCTTCGTATTCTTGCAGGCTTCAGTTATGACGTAAGGCATGTCGTTCCCGATAATTGCGCGTCTGCGACAGCATAGCGAGCCGCACCGAGATGATTCCTTGCCGAAAAATAGACCTGCCCGATTGAATAGCAACCGCGCGGGTCACGTCCTGATGGTCCCCATCAGGACGCCGAAGAGAACCAGGGCGAGAATCACGAGAAAGACCGTCGCGATCCGGCGCCGGGTTCTTCGCACTGCTGTCCACACTTCTTCGTCGAGGTAGTACGTACCCGGAGCGGCCTCGCGAATTACGGCGCGATCGCGCAACCGCTTGAGTCCCAGCGATTCGCCAAGCCCCACCGCGGTATACGACTGGGCGGTCTCACGGGATACAGCCCCGACAGCGCGGAAATCATCGATGACCTCCCGCTCCCGCCTTCTCATTACGGCTGCAACCGCTGCCGCGCCCACGTCAGCCTCCGTGAAAATCGAGTTTCAAGCTACCGCCGCCATGGTGGAATGTCGCCCCGCTTCTTGTCGAGATCCGGATTCTCACGAAAGAGCGTCGCGGTTCGACCTATGACCTGCACGACGTCAGACCTGGTCGCCTCCGCCAGCGAAGCGGCCATGTCCTTCGGCTTTACGTCGTCCTTATTGCCCAGCTTCACCTTCACCAGCTCGCGGGTGCGCAGTGCGTCATCGAGAGCGCCTACCAGAGTCGGCGTGAGTCCATGCTGCCCCACGTGGACGGTCGGGCTGAGGTGGTGTGCTTCGGAGCGCAGCTCCGCACGTTCCTTTCCGTTCAATTTCTCATCCTGCCTTGCTTCGTCATGAACGAGCGCACATCGATCGGCGTCCCGTTCCAATAGTTGGCATCACTCCGCATCACCTGAAAGTGCAGGTGCGGCGTGTTGGGAGGCGCATTGCCTGTCGTTCCGACGAACCCGATCACATCGCCCTCCTGTACCTCGAGACCCTCCTTGGTATTCGGAGCGTACCCCATGAGGTGCGCATAGTACTGCACGTAGCGTCCGCTCGCGTCGGCGATATAAATCGTGATCCCACCAGCGCCATGATTTGCCAGCTTGATGATCCGCCCCGGTGCGGCAGCCAGCACCGGAGTCCCGCGCATCGCGAGAATATCGGTTGCCATGTGGATACGGCCGCCGCTTCGGGCCTCGTGGAACGTATCCCTCAACTCGGATGGCCTGACTCCCTCCACCGGAATCATCAGCGGATGTGCGAGAAAATAAGCCGAGTCGGACGCCAGCATCGGCCGCATGTCGAGCCTCACCGGTGCATCTCCACCAGGACCGCCGACGACGACGGGCGGCACCTTTCTCGGACCCGCATCGCTTGGAGTGCGAATATTGACGCAAGTGGTCGCGCCTATCACCGCGCAAAAGAGCGTGGCGCACGCGCGTGAGACGCGCGCCACGCTGGTGCACCGCTCGCAGAACCGCTCGAGCTCAGCTCTCCGAAACACCGACTAGTGGTTGCTCTTGCGCGTTTACCACGTCGCTCGGCAATTCCCCCCGGCCGACGGCTTCCCGCTCCTCCATCTCACGGGCCATCTGAGCGATGCCTTCCTCGATAGTCCTCGAATGGTGCATTGAACAAAACTTCGGCCCGCACATTCCGCAGAATTCCGCGCTCTTGAAATACTCGGCCGGGAGCGTCTCGTCGTGGTACTCCTGGGCGCGCTCCGGATCCAGACTCAGGCGGAATTGCTCCTTCCAGTCGAACGCGTAACGCGCGCGTGACAGCGCATCGTCGCGGTCGCGGGCGCCCTTTCTGCCGCGCGCAACGTCGGCCGAATGCGCGGCAATCTTATACGCAATGACTCCTTGCCTCACATCTTCCGCGTTGGGAAGGCCGAGATGCTCTTTCGGCGTGACGTAGCAGAGCATGTCGGATCCGAACCACCCGATCATCGCGGCGCCGATCGCGCTCGAGATGTGGTCGTAGCCGGGCGAAATGTCGGTGACGAGCGGACCGAGTGTGTAGAACGGGGCCTCGCTGCACACCTCTTTCATTCGGCGGACGTTCATCTCGATCTGGTCCATCGGAATGTGCCCGGGCCCTTCGACCATGACCTGTACGTCGCGCTCCCAGGCGCGCCGAGTCAGCTCGCCGAGCGTGTCGAGCTCGGCGAATTGCGCGCGGTCACTGGCGTCGGCGATGCATCCTGGACGAAGGCTGTCTCCGAGCGAAACCGTGACGTCGTACTGGCGAAGAATCTCGAGCACATCGTCGAATCGCTCGTAGAGCGGATTCTGTTTGCGGTGCGCCATCATCCACACCGCGTGCAGAGATCCGCCCCGACTCACAATGCCGGTGATTCGACCGTGCACGAGCGGGAGGTGCTCGATCAGGATTCCGGCGTGTAGCGTCATGTAGTCGACGCCTTGCTTTGCCTGATGCTCGATCATGTCGAGCAGGTCGTCGGCGGTGAGCTCCTCGAGCTCCTTGTCCCATTTGCCGTCCGGACCGCCCTGCACCGCCTGATAGATGGGCACAGTGCCGATTGGAACCGACGAAGTAGCGATGATCGCGCGGCGGATTCCGTCGATGTTGCCGCCGGTGGAGAGATCCATCACCGTGTCGGCGCCGTACTTGACGGCGATCTGAAGCTTTTCGATCTCGCCCTCGACGTCTGAGGAGACCTGCGAGTTGCCGATGTTGGCGTTGATCTTCACACGCGCGACCTTTCCAATCGCCATCGGCTCGAGCGCGCCCGCGAGGTGGTGGATGTTGGCGGGAATGATCAGCCGGCCGATCGCGACTTCGTGTCGCACTACTTCGGGCTCGAGCTGTTCGCGCTCTGCGACAAAGCGCATCGCATCGGTGATCTCGTTCCGACGCGCGTAATGCATCTGCGTACGTGCTTCCATCGTTCGACTCCCTACGCCGGTACTAACCGGATCAGGTTCTGAGGGACTTTCTCAGCCGCGCGCCGCCGCCCCCTTTGGCGAAGCTGCGATTAAAACGCGTGGCACCCCTGTCTAAAGGTCAATCTAATGCTGGACTAGTCTGAAACTGCAACGGAAGACTGCCGGCCGGGTGCTGTGGGCGTGTCGGCTGATGGCTACGGGCGGGGAACCAAAGGTTACATACGTTCCCCTTGACCTTCTCGCTTGAAGCACCGACACTCGTGCGCGTGCGGCTCATCCGCATCCACTTCTCAGACCGAGGATCGCATGGCTATCAATACGGGAAAAGTCCTGATTGGAGGCATCGCTGCCGGTGTTGTAATGAACGTCGTCGATTTTGTATCGAACAAGTTCATCCTGGGCGCCCGCATGATGGCGGAGTCAGAAGCGTTCAAGCCGGGCATGTCCGCTGCGATGATGACGACCTCGGTTATGGTCAGCTACGTCGTCATGGACCTCGCGCTCGGGATTCTGCTGGTGTGGACTTACGCGGCGATTCGCCCGCGGTTTGGCCCCGGACTGAAGACGGCGGTCTATGCTGCAGTCCTGTTCTGGCTCCTCGCCGGAATCTTCCTGTCTGGATACCTCCATATGGGGATGATGTCCACGGGCCTCTGGTGGACCTTCGCGTTCGTCGGACTGGTGAACTTCCTGCTTTCAGGGTGGGTCGGCGCCAGGCTGTACTCCGAAGACGCCGTAGTCTAGTGCCCATCGGCCCCGCGGAATCGTCCATATGGTATGGGAAAGCTCTTCTCTTTTGTCGGCGCTACGATCGGTAGCTACGCTGGCTGGTTCCTCGGCGCGAAGGTCGGTTTCACCACGGCCTTCATGTTGAGCATGGTCGGCACGGGCATCGGGATATACTACGGGCGGATGATCGCGCGGAATTACGGCGCATAGAGATTCGTAACGAAATGAAAAAGGCGCGCTCGTTCGAGCGCGCCTTTTTTTGTTCCAGATCGCTGATGGTCAGACCGACTGCTGTACCACCATTGCCTGATTGAGCTTGAGCGAGATGCGTCCGCCGTTCGGAACGCAGCCGTCGTACTTCCCAGTAGCGCCGGCCACTATTGCTCCAGCAGCAGCTCCGCCCGCGGCTCCGATTACGGTCGACTTCGTGTGGTGACCGAAAATCTGTCCCAGGACCGCACCGACCACTGCACCCGTAGCGACTTTCTTGGCGTCGTTGCTGGCGTCACCATTGCGCACCTTTTCGACCTGGGCCGTGGTCACCGTGGAGTTGACCGGATAGGTCTTGCCGTTGAATGCGATCGAGCGAACCGCAAACTCCATCTGGATATTGTCGTTCGCGTTTTCGCTGCGCTTGAGCGAAGTCAGCTCGATGACTGCCGTCGCGCCAGCGGGAATCGACACTCCGTTGGAGCCCTGAACTGATTCGGCGACGCTGGCGGTGAAACGATCTCCCACCGCGTACGTGTTGGTGCAAACGCGCTGGCCCGAATACAGCGAAATCTCGGATCCCGTCGCGATTGTTCCGATGCCGTGCTCAGATCCGGTGGCGCCTTCGCTTACCGTGTTCCCGTTGCTGGTCGTCGCCGGAGCTGTCTCGACCGGCTGCGGTGCGGACTTAGGCGTCGTTGCTACGCGACGGGGATTTTTGTTCGGCGTCAGAATCTCGGACGGTTTTTGCCGCTGTGCGACTTTTGGCCTCGGGGCGGTCGGCGTTTCAGCCGGAACGACCGTCACGGGAACGTCTTTGAGCTGCGGCTGGGCCGCGGTGTCGGCATTGGCGAGCTGGAGATCGCGAGCGAGCGACGTGTCCTGCGCCAGCGCGTCTTCAGGCTTGTCGCCCTGCTTGCAGGACGCCAGGGCCAGGATAGCAATAAGGAGGACCGGTGTCGCTGTCCTCGAGAGTTTTGTCTGCATTGTTGTTGTCTCGGATACGAAAAGGGGATGCGGTCTGAGTCGACCGCATCCCCTACAGCCTAGAAGTGCGGGATGCGGCCCATTGGAATTGAGCCGGAACCACCCGGTCTGCCGATCCGACCACCCGGTCGGGGAAACGAGACCGGATACCGGGGCGGCGGAAAGCGGGTGTTGACTTGCCTGGGGTCGCAGTTGTCGCCATCTCCGCCGACGACACCACCGCGAATGACCACGCCGAAGATAGTGCCGAGGACCGCGCCAACGCCTGAACCGCCGCCGGTGCTCACGCGCCCATCGTCACCACCAGACGACGGACCGCTCGGATAGGAAACCGCGACCGGCTGAGGACGCGGCGACACAGGAGTCGGGTCATCAGCAACGGGCGCTGGAGCGACCGACTGAGTCTCGTTCTGCGCGACGGTCGCCGGGCCCTTAGTGCGAGCTACCTGTGGAGGCGACTTCGGTGCCGGCTTGTGGTGCCTCACTTTGGCAGACGGAGCCTGCTGGCGGGTGGGCGGAGCTGTCTGCTCGATTGCCGAGACGACTTGTTGACCCGCGTTCGGGGAGCTGTTGGCGAGGGTGATCCCGTCAGACGAGGAGGCGAGCTCCAGGTCCTTCTTGAGATCATCGTTGATCGACGTCTTCTTGTCACCGCTGCAAGCGGCGAGAAGAACCGCGCTAGCTCCTGCAAGGAACAGATAACTCTTCCGCATAAACCCCTCTTCCCAGAAACTGGGAGATGACTGTCTTCTGTCGTCGTGCACCGGCGATGAACAGATGATCGCGGCGGCGCCCTCTATAAAGGCAATGGGTGCACCGTCCGTTAAGCAGCTCAAACTGGGGTTAATGCCGATTTTGGCGGGACCGTGTCATCGCGGCTGGACAGCCCCTGTCTCGAACGCGAGACTCGCGGGATTTGGGTCAGCCATATAGCTTCGCCGCAATGAGATACGCGTTCCTTGCCGGGCTCGTCTTCTGCGCGGCTTTTGCCTGCGCGCCACGCACTGCGGCCGACATGTCCACCGCGGAAAAAACCGCGATTGCCGACACTCTCAAGCGGCTCGTGGTTTCCGCGTATGATTTGTCGAAGCCCGATCCGGTAAAGAACCTGATGAGTCTTTACCCCAAAGAGGGGCGGATAATCTCAGCGAGCGGGGGCGTCGTGACCACGACGCGCCCGCAGCTGGAGCAGGGGATCAACGCGTTCTGGACTTACGTCGGCCAGAACATGAAGAGTCCCAAGTGGGAATGGACGTCGATGAACATCGACGTGCTCGCCCCCGACGCAGCGGTGATGACGAGCACATATCGTGTCCCGCACCTGACGCCAACGGGAATGAATCACGTCATTGGCGGCGCGTGGACTGCGGTGTTTCAGAAGCGAGGCGGCCAGTGGGTGATCATTCAGGAGCACCTCTCGGATGTGCAGAGCAATCCGAACCTCCCGATGAACATGAATATGAACCCACCCGCCAGCCCCTGACGGGAATTACTGCTCCGAGTCGCCCCCGCCCGAACCCACCGATGACTTGAGCTGTTGCGTCATCTCGGCTTCGCCGCTGATGATGGCGCGCCATGTCATCTCCGGACCTCTCCGGAAGCCCTTCTGAGTGACTTTAACTCCCTCTGGTGAGATCGCCACCATGTAGGCCTTTCCGTCGATCGTGATCTCGCGCTTCAGGGTTTTTTCGAGTTTTGTCGCCATGCCCCCTCCGGGGAGTTAATTGTGGGTTGGCGTTATAATACGCGCTTAAGCCCTCGCCTACGAGCCCCTAGCAAAACTCGCCTTTCTGAGGGGGGCCTTTATGTAGCCTGCCCAAAGGCTCGTTCGTCCTCTAATTACACGGAGATCGAATGGCTTTTATGGCTCTACAGGCCCCGGGCGATGACAGCGCCCACCTCATATACGAATTCGAGCGCCGCGCCTATCCAGTCAGGAACTCACTGCTGACGATCGGACGCGACGCCGCCAGCCACATTCTGATCCGGGAACCAGCAGTTTCACGCAATCACGCCGAGCTGCGCTCGGAAGATGGCAAATTCGTTTTGCATCCGTGTGGTGTTAATCCCACGACCGTAAATGGAGCGATGCTCGCCGAGCCGCGGTCATTGGCCGAAGGCGACAAAGTCGAAGTTGGATCGGCGATACTGACTTTCACGACGAAGCGGCTTCCCCTTGGCGTCGCGGTGATCGAGCCCGCGGGAGCAAGCAAGCGGGAAAAAGACATCAACACCCGCCGCAACACAATCAAGCACCCGATCCTTGCGGGCGATCTCGATCCCGATTCGCCGCGCAGCGTGCCGACGAATGTGATCATCGGCGCTATCGCCGTCATCGTCGTGATACTCTACTTGCTGGGTAGATAAAGTAGAGATCGTTTCACCGCTAATCAAAACCTGGAACTACGCCGCCGCCTGCTTCCCGCTGGTCGCCTTTCGCTGCGCAGAAGTGCAGCTATGGATTGCGGCGTAATTCAGGTCGTTTCGACGAACCGCGCGAGAACCATTTTCTCGAGCTCCAACCGTAGCGGCTCGAGCTCGATCGTCTCGAGAACATCTGCAGCGAATGCGTAAGTGAGAAGAATGCGTGCCGTCTCCGGCCCGATTCCCCGGCTGTTGAGATAGAACATCGCCAGCTCGTCCAGCCTCCCGACCGTCGCGCCGTGGGTGCACTTCACATCGTCGGCGAAGATTTCCAACTGCGGCTTGGTGTCGATACGCGCGGTGGGCGAGAGCAGAAGGTTGTTGTTGCTCTGCTTGCCGTCGGTCTTCTGAGCTTCCGGGTGGACGTACACCTTGCCATTGAACACGCCGTGCGAGCGACCGTCCAGCACTCCCTTGTACAGCTCGTGACTTGGACAGTTGGGAGCGATGTGCTCGATGCTCGTCTGATTGTCTACGTGCTGCGCGCCGTCGGTGAGATAGAGTCCATTGAGCGTGCAGGTCGCAGCATCGCCATCGAGCGAAGTGTAGATGTTGGTGCGCGCGAGCGAGCCGCCTACCGCCAGCGAAAAGGAATGAAGCTGACTGTCGCGCGCCTGTCTGACCTGTACCGTCCCGACGTGAAACGCGCTCTCGCTTTCGCGCTGCAGCTTGTAGTGGTCGAGGTGTGAGCCTTCGCCCAGGGATATCTCGGTAACGGAGTTGGTGAAGTAGGCGGAATTCCCCAGCGAGACGTAGCTCTCGATCACCGTTGCACGTGAATGACGCGCGGTGACGATGAGATTCCTCGGATGCGATACGCCCTCTCCATCCGAGAAAAACAGCAGGTGGATGGGCTGCTCGACGACCGCATCGGCCCCGATCTCGATGAACGCGCCATCGTTCATGAACGCAGTGTTGAGCGCCGTGAATGCGTGCTGCTCGAATGTCGCGATCTTCCCCATGTGGCCATCTATGCCGGCGGTACCGGCCTTGATCGCGCTGGCGAGACTGGTCACCCGCACCTTGCTGCCAAGCGGCGCATTGGAGGAAAGATCTTTCGAGAATGCACCATTCACGAACACCAGGGTGTGCCAGCTGCTCTCCCCGAAATTGAACCGATCGATGTCGGCTTTATCGACCAGGCCTCCGGCTACGGCAGGGCGGAACGTGCGCTCGGCGATCGGCGCAACGCTCGTGAAATGCCAATCTTCATTTTTCGTGGTGGGGAATCCGAGTGCCTGGAATCGAGCCATTCCCTGCTTGCGCAGAGTCTGGAGCAACGCCGGAGCGGAACCCTGGCGGTCGAAATCCTCTCGATAAATCTCTTTCGAGCCCGGCGCACGCGTGGTCACGGACCCCGCCAAGTCCTTATGCGCGGAATCTCTCCCGGCGCCATTAGTCGCGACAACCGGATTTTCGCGAGCACTCTTCTTCGCGGCAACGTCGCTCAAGCAACGGCTCCCGCCGTGCCCGCGCCTTGCAACCAGTCGTAGCCTTTCTCCTCGAGCTCGAGCGCCAGCTCCTTCCCGCCGGACTTCACGATCCGCCCGTTCGCGAGCACGTGTACGTAATCCGGAACGATGTAGTTGAGGAGCCGTTGATAGTGGGTGACGACGATGGTCGCGTTCTCGGGAGAGCGAAGCTTGTTGACGCCCTCCGCAACGATGCGCAGTGCGTCGATGTCGAGTCCCGAGTCGGTCTCGTCCAGAATCGCGAGCCTTGGCGAGAGAACAGCCATCTGAAAGATTTCGTTCCGCTTCTTTTCGCCGCCCGAGAATCCCTGATTCACCGACCGCGAGAGCATCGACTCGTCCATGTCGACGAGCTTCAGCTTCTCCTCGACCAGGTCGAGGAATTCGAGAGGATCGACTTCTTCCTGACCGTTTGCCTTACGGATCTCGTTGTAAGCGGAGCGGAGAAAGTATGCGTTCGAGACACCCGGGATCTCCACCGGATACTGGAACGCGAGAAAGATTCCGTTCTGCGCCCGTACTTCGGGAGCCATCTCGAGCAGGTTGAGGCCGTTGTAGCTGACCGTTCCCCGGGTGACTTCATAGGACGGATTGCCCGCCAGCACCTGTGCGAGCGTCGACTTTCCAGAGCCGTTCGGACCCATGACTGCGTGAATCTCCCCGGCTTTCACCCTGAGAGTAATTCCACGAAGTATTTCCCGATCGCCAATGCAGGCGTGGAGATCATTTATTTCGAGCACGAAACCATTGATTGAATGTTGTTTGAATCGCGTATACCGCCTGGCTGAACAGCGTCCAGTTCGCCGTGAACGGATAGCCAGGTGTCCGGGGACCCGAGCGGAGCCAGGACCAGCCAGCGCGGATTTTGTCTCTAGGATTTCTTAGCACCATGATCGCCCAGTGGACGCCTGAGTCTAGCCGACGCTGCCTTCCCGTGTGATGCCGA